>Ga0316205_10004449_pt1 | contig 12270 bp, 8 predicted proteins | sample 3monthpyrite_MG_FD_204941 | JGI IMG/M metagenome (GOLD analysis project Ga0316205, IMG submission 204941) | Microbial mat bacterial communities from mineral coupon in-situ incubated in ocean water Damariscotta River, Maine, United States -... | ecosystem: Environmental > Aquatic > Marine >... | reverse complement strand
TGTAAAACTGCTTTACGTTCGTTTGAAATAGTTTGAGGATGTAATGCCTTAATTGATTTTTCTATTTCTTGAAATACCTTTGTTTTGGTTGTTATCATATTTGTTTATTGCGATTAAGCGATTGATAAGAGAATTTTTTTTAACAGCAATCTTCTTTATTAGAAACATCTTGATTGAGAAATTGCAACATAGTATCCTTCATTTTAGTCCAATTTTCGGGGTTGATGCAATAGCAAACACTTGTTCCCTCTACATTTCCTTTTATTAAACCTAAATGTTTCAGTTCTTTTAAGTGTTGTGAAATTGTAGGTTGAGCCAATCCAATTTCGTTGACTAAATCTCCGCAAACGCAAGAGTCAATTTTAAACAGGTGCTGTAAAATAGCCACTCTTGCTGGATGTCCGAAAACTTTTGAAAAAAGGGCAATTTCATTTTGTTTGTCGGTAAACATTTCTGTTTTGGTTAATCCCATTATAATCTATATTAATTCATTGCAATATTACGATTAATATTTGAATGGTCAAAGGTTTTTCAATTTTAGGTTACTAAATGTACAGGAATTCGGTTTTTTATGATAAAATCAATAAAAAAACCACTCCATTTGAAGTGGCTTTATTTATAAAAAAGATTGCCGCATTACTAGCCCCTCGCTATGACATTTTTTTCGTCTTTGTTCTAACAGCGAAGCGGTCTAGCTTCTATTTAATCATATCGTAACTGCGTTTAATGAAGTTTGTTAGCTCTTCACCTTTAAGTAAACCTTGTGATAATCTAGCTAAATCCAAACTCTGGTTAATCAAGCGCTCTTGTTTTTTACGCGTTTTTGTGTTTAGTATGTCACTAACAAGTTCGGAGTTTGTATTCACCAAAAGGTTGTACATTTCTGGCATATTGCCCATTCCAAACATGCCGCCACCACCAGTTTGTTGCATCTCTTTCATACGACGCATAAACTCAGGTTGTGTAATTATAAAAGGCGATGCATTGCTATCCATTGCTTCTAATTGAACCATAAATTTTTCTGAAGAAATTACTTCTTTTAATAAAGCATCCAACGTTTTCTTTTGATCTTCGTCTAACTTAGAAATAGTGGTGTCATCTTTCTTGATTAGATTGTCAATATGATCACCATCTACACGAGCAAAAGATATATTTTCTTTAGTTGTTTCTAATTTTTGAATTAAGTGAGATACAATTGGAGAATCCAATAACAAAACCTCATAGTTTTTAGTTTTAGCGGCTTCAATATAACTATGTTGTGCATCTTTATCTGATGCATATAAAATCACCAGCTTATCATCTTTATCTGTTTGATTGGCTTTAATTTTGTTGTAAAGCTCATCATACGTATAATATTTGCCATCAACAGTAGGGTACAACGCAAAGGCATCTGCTTTTTCAAAGAATTTTTCTTCGGAAAGCATGCCATATTCAATCACGATTTTAATATCATTCCACTTCGCTTCAAAATCTTCACGATTGTTATTGAATAACGATTTTAATTTATCAGCAACTTTACGAGTGATATACGAAGCTATCTTTTTAACTGCACCATCGGCTTGTAAATAACTACGTGACACGTTTAATGGAATGTCTGGCGAATCTATTACACCACGAAGCATGGTTAAAAATTCCGGAACGATCCCTTCAACATTATCAGTTACAAATACTTGGTTTTGATAGAGTTGAATTTTATCCTTCTGAATGTTCAAATCATTTGTCATCTTAGGGAAATACAGGATTCCTGTGAGGTTAAACGGATAATCTACATTTAGATGAATATTAAATAAAGGTTCTTCAAATTGCATTGGATACAATTCGCGATAGAAATCTTTATAGTCATTCTCTTCTAAATCTGCTGGTTGTTTAGTCCAAGCAGGATTTGGGTTGTTGATGATGTTATCAACCGTTATTTGTTTGTGTGGCTCAGTTGTTTCTTTGCCTCCCGAAGCGTCGGGATTGTCCTTAGTTGTTTTAGGAGTAAAGTCTGGGTCGTTTATTTCCTTAGTTCCAAATTTGATTGGAATTGGCATAAACTTGTTGTACTTTGTTAACAGTTCACGAATGCGAGATTCTTCTAAAAATTCTTTTTCATCTTCTGCAATATGAAGAATTATTTCTGTACCTCTTTCAGTTCTATCAGAGGGTTCAAGAGTAAATTCTGGAGAACCATCACAGGTCCAATGTGCTGCTGGCTCGTCTTTGTATGACTTTGTGATGATTTCAACCTTATTAGCTACCATAAACGCCGAATAGAAACCAAGACCAAAATGGCCAATGATTCCTGCATCATCTACTTTGTCTTTGTATTTGTCTAAAAATTCCTCTGCACCAGAAAATGCCACTTCGTTAATGTATTTTTCAACTTCTTCAGCAGTCATACCTAAACCTTGATCGATGATATGAAGCTTTTTGGCTTCTTTATCGATTTTAACTTCAATTTGCGGATTGCCATACTCAACCTTAGCTTCACCAATATTGGTGAGGTGCTTCAACTTCATTGTTGCATCGGTTGCGTTACTTATAAGCTCACGTAAAAATATTTCGTGATCTGAGTATAGAAACTTTTTAATTAACGGAAAGATATTCTCAACCGAAACATTAATATTTCCTTTTGCCATGATATATAAATTTATATTATTTGTTATAATTTACATTTTATAGACAAAAAAAATACCATTTGTTGTTTTGTGACAAGTTGGCATAAAAAAGCCATTTTTCCAATATTGAAAAAATGGCTTTTTAAAAAGATTTTTAGTATTTAATCTGAGTTAGACATTATTTAGGTATTATATAGGTTTATAAGTAAGTTATAGCAATTACACCCCTAAGTCCCCTTAAGGGGACAATTTCTATTTCAATTCATCCCTTGAGGGAGGATTAAGGAGGGTGTTACAAATCACTTTTAATTTTTAAAAGTGTTTTCTGGAGGGTTTACCGATGGCTTGTTTTTTACATGCTCTTCAAGCCATTGATCTTGCTCCCAAAGTAAATGCATGACTGACTCTCTAGCTCTATAGCCATGACTTTCTTTTGGTAGCATGACCAACCTCACTGGAGCACCAAGTCCTTTAAGTGCATTAAAGTAACGCTCGCTTTGTAAAGGATATGTTCCTGAGTTATTATCGGCTTCACCATGTATTAACAGCATTGGTGTTTTCATTTTATCAGCATGCATAAAAGGTGACATGGTGTAATATACGTCTGGAGCTTCCCAATAACTGCGTTCTTCACTTTGAAAACCAAAAGGAGTCAGTGTTCTGTTGTATGCGCCACTTCGCGCTATTCCTGCTGCAAATAAATTAGAATGAGATAATAGGTTTGCAACCATAAATGCGCCATACGAATGTCCTCCAACTGCAACTCTGCTTCTGTCAATGTATCCTAATTTGTCAACAGCATCAATAGCAGCTTTTCCGTTGGCAACCAATTGCGATCTAAAACTATCGTTTGGTTCTTTATCGCCTTCACCTACAATTGGAAATGAAGCGTTGTTTAATACTACATAACCACGAGTAACCCAAAAAATTGGTGATCCATAAGATGGATACGTAAAACGGTTTGGATTGGATGTGCTTTGTGAAGCACTACTTTTATCTTTATACTCTCTGGGATAAGCCCAAACTATCATTGGGTATTTTTTGCCTTTTTCGTAATTAGTTGGTAAATACAATTCTCCTGAGAGATCCAATCCATCATCACGTTTATAATTAATGACTTCTTTATGTACATTTTGTATGCTTTTAAATGGATTTTCAAATCTTGTTAAAGGAACTGCTCTTTTTTTACGTTTTATGTTTTTAACGTAATAGTTTGGAAACTCATTTTTAGATTCAACACGTACTAAAATTTCTCCTTTTTTCACATCGAGGATGTCATTGATGCTTTCTAGTTTATTGGTTTCTGTAGATTGGTATAAACGTTTTGTTTGCTTATCACTAAGGTTGATTTTGTCTATAAAAGGAAATTTTCCTTCTTTGCTGTAACCTGCACCAATGAGGTAAGCATCATTGCCATCCAATTCTAATGTATATCTACCATACTCATTTCTTTTTGTGACAAAATTTCCAGGATCACTATAACGATCTTGATAATTTCTATCCCAAAGCATAGTTGGTGTTTCATTATTGTTTGAAGGATTGAATACATAAGTCTTTGAGTTTCTGGTATTCCACCAACGATCATAAGCTATAGCAGTATTGTCATCTCCCCAAACAATGCCAGCATATCGTTGCTTAAGTTTTACAAGAGATTTTGCAGTTCCATTAAAAGGTGCGTCCAACTCAAAAATTTCGTCACGAAAAGCCACATCAATTGCTGGATCGCCACCATCCAAAGCTTCAGCCCAATAAAGGGTTGATGGTTTGTCTGCTCTCCACGACACATTTCGTTTTCCTGTTCTGGTTGCCATAAAACCTTTAGGCAAATCCTCAATAAGAGGCACTTTTAAAAAGGTACTTACTAGATTTCCATTGGTATCATAAATATTGGTGTTAGATGGAAAGCGACCATAGGTTACTATATACGAAAAAGGTTTTTGAATGGTATTTATCATAATATATTTTCCATCAGGTGAGAAAGACATTCGAGTGTACATATCGTCATTTTTCCATTTGGTTTTTGAGCCATTCAATGAAACTTTATACAATTGAGACAAGGCCAATTGCTCAAAATTGTGCTCATCATTTCTGTTTTTTAATAAATCTTGATAGGTTCTATTTTGTGCTTTTACACCTTCTTCACTTACAGAAATAGTTGGCCCATTTGGTACCGCAGTTTTTGTGTCAATAAGCGGTTTTCTATTGTTTGAACGCATTTTTACAAGAAGCGAGTTGTTATCCTTAAACCAAGCAAACGGACTTCTCATATTAGCATTTATGGTTGCATCGGTTAATTTTGAAGCGGTTGCAGTATCAAAATTTAAAACCCAAAGTTCAACACCTGTTTCGGTTGTATTGGTAAATGCTACTTTGGTTTCATCAGGAGAAAAGCTAAAATATGCATAACGACCCTTTTTAGGCAAACCTATAACAGAAACATTGTCGTTGTTTCTTCCATTTCTAATTTTAATATCTGTGTAGTAGTTTTGACGACTTCCAATATTTGTTACTGGATTTATTCTAAGTCCACCAAGACGCATTTCGGTTTCAGACAGTTCTGCAATACTCTTAAAGTTACTCCTGTAAAGGAAGAGCATTCTTTCACTTTTACTATCCATTCTTAGGGAAGGCGCAAGAGGCGCATCAGCCAATTCTAAAATGTTGTCGTGAGGTAATTGATAATTTACATTTTCTTGTGCTTGTAAAAATGTTACAAAACAAATAAGTACATAAACAATGGATTTTTTCATATTAAGCTGTTTTAAATTATAAGAAATAGTAAATGTGCTTAAAGTTACATAATTTTGCACTTTTGTAGATCTAATCACTGCGTTAAAGTTTTTAACATAACTATTATATTTGCAATGTTTTCAGAGCTAAATTGTAATAATTCATTACATTTAAAATTCATTTTAATTAAAGAAAAGAGTTACTTATGTATAATTCAAAAATAACAGGACTTGGAAAATATTTACCAGAAACTGTAGTTACCAATAACGATTTGAAGCAGTGGATGGATACTACTGATGAATGGATTCAAGAACGTACAGGAATTAAAGAGCGTCGTTGGATTGACCCAAAAACTAGTGAAGATACCACATCTATTATGGGAGCAAAAGCTGCCAAAATTGCCATAGAACGTGCAGGTCTTACTAAAGATGATATCGATTTTATCGTATTTGCAACATTGAGTCCAGATATGTATTTCCCAGGTGGAGGTGTGAGAGTGCAAGACTTATTGGATATGCCAACAATTGGCGCATTGGATGTTAGAAATCAATGTTCTGGTTTTGTGTATGCCCTATCTATAGCCGATCAGTTTGTTAAAACAGGCATGTATAAAAACGTGTTGGTTATTGGTAGTGAGAACCATTCGGGAGGGTTGGAGCGCTCTACAAGAGGCAGAGGCGTAACCGTTATTTTTGGTGATGGTGCAGGAGCGGCAGTTTTGTCTAGATGTGAGGATAGCTCTAAAGGCATTTTGTCGTCTCACTTGCATTCCGAAGGGAAACACATGAAAGAATTATCGTTGGAAGGTCCAAGTACAGGACGTTGGGTTGATGCTATTATGGAAGAGAATGATCCTAATGACGTGTCGTATTATCCATATATGAACGGACAATTTGTGTTTAAGCATGCTGTAGTGCGCTTTAGCGAAGCCATTAACGAAGGCTTACAAGCCAATAATTTAACCAAGGAGGATATTGATATGCTTATTCCGCACCAAGCCAATTTGCGTATTGCCCAATTTATACAACGAAAATTTGGACTAAGCGATGACCAAGTGTACAACAACATTATGCGTTATGGAAACACGACTGCGGCATCCATACCAATTGCCTTGACCGAAGCTTGGGAAGAAGGTAAAATTAAAGAAGACGATATTGTAGTGTTAGCTGCTTTTGGCAGTGGTTTTACTTGGGGAAGTGTGATTATGAAGTGGTAGATTTCCTGCTAAAGCATAAATACATAAAAAAACCCAGAACAAAGACGCTCTGGGTTTTTTAGCTATTAACCAACATTAACATTTAAAACTAAATGCTCTGCTTATATAGACGTTGATTTTTGCTTTTTATTTCATTGCAAGTAAAAATTTAACCAACTTTAACATATTTTCCACGAAAGAAGAAATATTTTAAAATTTCGAAGAAAATACGATTGTTTTCAAGATGGTAATGATCGAAAATTCTTGCATCAAAAAACCCAGACAAAAATACTGTCTGGGTTTTTTATTAATAACCTAACATTAACACTAACCATCAACTATTTATGTAGGCTATTAATGAGATTAGTAAATTTATAGAATTCCGCCTCCTTGCTTTTCGTCATTATCTCTGCGTTTACGAGATTTTGCTCTGTATTTTCCGCCTCCAAATCTATATGACAATCCTGCAAAAATGGTATTAAACTCTGGCATGAAGTTTACAGTTTGTCTAAATGGTCGTTCACTTAAAATATTTATTTCTTGAGTATCAAAAACATTATTAAAGTTTAAACTAAAGGTGGCTCTGTTATCTTCAAGAAAATTGTAGCGCATTCCTAAATTGGCAAAATACATTGCCTCCATTTCAAAGTTTAGTCCTGTGTCTTTTCCTCTATACATAGCAAATGCTGTAAAAGTTAGTTTTTTATTAACTCTAAAATTGTTAAACATTCTAAAATTATATATTACGTTTTTTACCTCAACATTGTTTATCATAACATCACTATCAACAGGATTTTCTATTGTAGGGTCTAGAGATTCGGCAAAACCAGTTTGCTTTCGAGCATATAAATCAAAACTTGCATTAATACTCCACCATTTAGTTGGTCTATAGTTGCTTGAAACTTCGACTCCGTATGCTGTTGTGTTACCAAAATTATCATTAGTTAGAATTACACGGCCAGAAGCTAAATCTGAGCGATCTACAAATACACCTTGATTAATTTCATCTTCAATTAATCTATAAAACACACCACCTGTAATACTTCCTTTTTTTAAATTTCTAGTGTAGTTTGCTTCAATAGAGTTAGTAAACTGTGGCTTTAATTCTGGGTTTCCAAATTGAGAAATTAGTGGCGTATTAAACTCTGGAATTGGATTTACTTGTCCAACTCCTGGACGATCTACACGTCTGGAAAAACTAAATTGATATGAATTTTTTTCTGAAGGATTTAAGGTTACAAAAGCCGATGGATAAACTTGAATATAATCATTTTCAAAAGGAAAATTTGTTGTGGTATTGTTTATTAAATCGGTATCTAAAGCTAGTGCATCAACTTGTACAGATTCGACACGTAAACCTAATTGATATGTCCATTTATTTATTTTTTTACTGTAGCTAGCATATGCAGAATAGATATTTCTTTCGTAGTCAAAAAGTGTTTGAGTAGGAATATATGTGCCAAATTCATTTCTAACTCTAGCGTCTGAGGTGTATGCAATGCTATTATTAAATAAACGAGCTTGTAAACCTAATTCTAACTTAGTTGTTTCAGATATTGGGTTTACATAATCTAAATTTATGGTAGTTCTATTTCGCTCTGTATTTGTTAGCTCATCAAAATTTGGTCGAGAATTACCACCTGTAAATGTATTATAAGTTGTTAAGTCACTATCAAAAACATTGTAATCGGCTTCTAGCTCTATGTTATGACCTTCTTTATCAAAGTCTAACTTATAGTTTACATTGTACTGTTCACTATCATTATCATTAAAATTATCGAAAGTTTGTAACTGGTTGTTAGATAGGTTGTTGTTGTAAATTAATTGAGTTTCGCCTAAGGTACCTCCATCAAAAAGGTTTTGGTTGGTAAATATAGAAAATGTGTTTTTATCGTCAATATAAAAATCTACTCCTACTTTAAATAAATGCGAATTACGTTCATCTAAAAAATTAAAAGTTTGAGAAATATCAGCTTCAGTTTGGTTTAATAACCCTGTATTTCTATTATCAGAAATATTTGTGCTATAACTTCCATAAAAATTTAGTTTACCGTTGCGATAGTTCATGTCTATTGAACTGTTAAATTTTGGTTCTAATTCATAACTTAAGCCAACATTTGCACTACCATTAAATCCTATATTTAAGTTTTTATGTAGCACAATATTAATAATACCACTCATACCTTCAGGATTGTATTTTGCCGAAGGATTTGTAATAAGCTCAATTTGTTTAATTGAAGTAGAAGGTATTTGTTTTAATAGCTGCGCTGTTGGAATGTTAGATAGTTTTCCATCTACTAGCACCTGTACATTTTGATTTCCTCTTAAAGAAATGTCTCCAGTTTGAGCATCAACATTTACTGATGGCACACCTACCATTAACTCTGATGCTGTACCAGAAGCTGCTAAATCTTTACCAATATTAATAACTTTTCTATCTACTTTTTGTTGAATAGTAGATACTTCGGCAACCACAGTTATTTCATCTAAACTCGAAGCTTCTTCTTCTAATCTAATATCTCCAAGATCAAATTTTCTATTTTTTCGGCTTATAGTTAATTCTTTAACTACAGATTTGTACCCTATATATTGTGCAGTTACTGTAATTTTACCTTCAGGAATTTTAGTGATTTTAAAGGTGCCATCGTCTAATGTAATAGCACCAGTTATGATATCGCCTTTGTCATTTTTAATAATAATATTTACATAAGGCAAGGGTTCGTTAAGTGTAGCATCCAGTACCTTTCCAGTTATTGAGCCATCGATTAATTCTGTTGAACTGTTGTTTGTTGCTTGTGTGGTTTGTACAATAAAGAGCATTGCCAAACACAATGTGATTAGTTTTTTCATTCGTTTTTTGATTGATTGATGTTGTATATAATAAATGTATTTTTACTACATTTATACTTAACAGACGACCATATTTACATCCTGTTACTTTTTTTAACACGTCTTAACATTTTTTTAACATTTATATGAAAAAAACCCTTGTTTTTGGAGCATCATTAAACTCTAATAGATATTCAAATTATGCCATACAGCGCTTGGTAGCTAATAACTTTGAAACTATTGCATTTGGATTGAAGACTGGAGAGGTTGAAGGTGTTAACATTGATAATGAACTTAAGAATTATTCAAATGTGGATACTGTTACATTATATTTGAATGCAAAACGCCAAAAAGAGTATTACAATTATATCATTGCACTAAACCCAAATAGAGTGATTTTTAATCCAGGCACCGAAAACCCAGAGTTTTTTGAGCTATTAAATGCACATAATATTAATTTTGAAATGTCATGTACTTTAGTCTTGCTTTCTACGAATCAATATTAAACCAATAAAGGTTAGTAGGCCATTTATAGGTAGTAATTCGTAGCCTAAAACATAGCCTCCTAGTTTTTCTGGTGGAATACTTCCAATAATTGCAATTAGTACTGCCGAACATAACGCTACAACCCAAACGTATTTGTCTTTTACTTGGTACTTGGTAAATATTCCAAAAGCAAATAAACCAAGTAATGGACCATAGGTATAACCAGCAACCGTAAGCAAGCTATCAATAACATTACTTGTTAATACATATTTAAAAATTATAATAACAATTACTAGCATGATACTCATGGCAATATGCGCTTTTTTACGAACACTTTTTTGGTGGTTTTGTGGCTTTTTTTCAATGTCCAGAAAATCAACACAAAAAGATGTGGTTAAAGAGGTTAAGGCACTATCTGCACTACTATACGCTGCTGCAATTAAACCTAACATAAAGGTGATGGCTAGTGTGATGCCTAAACCACTATTTAGCGCTATTTCTGGAAACAATAAATCGGTTCTAGGTTCCCCATCTAATAATGGCATTGAAATGTTATTTTTATTAGCATAAATGTATAACAAAGCTCCTAACAGCATAAACAAAAAGGTAACAGCTACAAGTACGATGCTAAAAGAAATCATATTTTTTTGAGCATCTTTTAGCGATTTGCAAGTCAAGTTTTTTTGCATCATATCTTGATCTAACCCTGTCATGCAAATGGTAATAAACATACCTCCAAGAAACGATTTGATAAAATGACTGCGTTCTAAAAGGCTGTCAGTGACAAAAACATCGCTGTATTCTTTAAGTTCACTGGATGCAAGAAATTCTCCAAAAGTCCAACCCAAGTTGTCATTTATAAAATAGATAGATAAAATAACAGCCAATATCATAAATAGCGTTTGTAACGTATCTGTCCAAACAATGGTTTTTATACCTCCTTTATTAGTGTAAATCCAAATCAATAAAATAGAAATAACAACCGTGATTTCAAAAGGGACATTCCACGCATTAAATACAAATTGTTGTAATACTATTGCGACTAAAAACAAACGGAATGCTGCACCAATAACTCTAGAGACAAAGAAGAAAAAAGCACCAGTTTTATGACTTACAACACCAAACCGTTGCAATAAATACTCATAAATAGATGTAACATTAAGTCTGTAGTAAATTGGCATTAACACAAAAGCCACTACAAAATATCCAACCATATATCCTAAAACAACCTGAAAGTAACTAAACTGCGATCCCTCGACCCAGCCAGGAACCGAAATAAAGGTAACACCTGAGAGTGATGCACCAACCATTCCAAAAGCTACAACATACCAAGGCGATGTTTTTCCAGCTTTAAAAAAATCGGTATTGCTATCGTTTTTTCCAGTGAAGTAAGATATTATTATTAGCACTCCAAAGTAAGCTGCAATTAGTAGAAGAATTTGTGTTGGATTCATTTGTTTTAGTATTGGGTTTCAAAGTACAAATTAAAATTTTCAAATTCCAAATAATTCAAATTCTTTCACAGGCAGCTTCTTTGATTGCAGGATAAAAATTGTAAATTCGCAACCATGGAATTCTCTTCAAAATTACTTGAAAAAGCCGTTAACGAGATGTCGCAATTACCAGGAATTGGTAAACGTACAGCATTGCGTTTGGTGTTGCATTTATTGCGACAACCTAAAGAGCAAACCAATGATTTATCTATAGCATTGACAAAAATGCGTGAAGATATTAAGTTTTGTAAAAGTTGCCACAATATTAGTGATGTTACTGTTTGTGAAATATGTGCTAATCCGCATAGAAAAAGAGATGTTATTTGCGTAGTTGAAGATATTCGAGATGTCATGGCAATAGAAAACACGAGTACCTTTAGAGGCTTGTATCATGTTTTAGGTGGTAAAATTTCACCTATGGATGGTGTTGGGCCACACGATTTAAACATCGTTTCTTTGGTTGAAAAAGTAAAAGAAGGCGAGATAAAAGAATTGATTTTTGCATTAAGTTCTACAATGGAAGGCGATACAACAAATTTCTATATTTATAAACAAATTCAAGAGCATGATGTGATTACATCTACCATTTCTAGAGGAATTTCGGTTGGTGATGAGTTGGAATATGCCGATGAGGTGACTTTAGGGAGAAGTATTGTTAACAGAGTGCCTTTTGAAGCGTCCTTAAAAATGTAATAGTATTTGAATCTCTCTGTCGTCATACTAAACTATAACGTTCGCTATTTTCTAGAACTGTGTTTGCATAGTGTAAAAGCAGCTACATCTAAAATAGATGCTGAAATTATTGTGGTTGATAATAACTCTTCCGATAATAGCTGTGAGATGGTTAAGCAACTATTCCCAGATGTTATTTTAATAGAAAACAAAGAAAACTTAGGTTTTTCAAAAGGAAATAACCAAGGTGTAGCATTAGCCAAAG
>Ga0316205_10004448_pt1 | contig 12271 bp, 10 predicted proteins | sample 3monthpyrite_MG_FD_204941 | JGI IMG/M metagenome (GOLD analysis project Ga0316205, IMG submission 204941) | Microbial mat bacterial communities from mineral coupon in-situ incubated in ocean water Damariscotta River, Maine, United States -... | ecosystem: Environmental > Aquatic > Marine >... | reverse complement strand
GTCTCAGCCTCGGATGCGCGGCTCGAGGCAAAAAGCCCGCGCAATCGTTCCAGCGCACCCTGGCTGATCCGGAACCCGCCATTGGTCTTCAACTCATCCATCAGTTGCGCCACCGCGCCGCCGTCGCGATCATAGACATCGAACAGCACCCGCTCGAAATTCGAGGAGACCTGGATATCCATCGACGGGCTGATCGAGGGCGTGACGCCCTGTGTCTCATAGGCCCCGCCCGACAGCGCCCGGTGCAGAATGTCATTTTGGTTGGTAGCAATCACCAGCCGCTCGATCGGCAGCCCCATCCGGCGCGCGATATAGCCCGCGAAAATGTCGCCGAAATTGCCGGTGGGTACGGTGAAGCTGACGGGCCGGTGCGGCGCACCAAGCGAAACGGCGGCGGTGAAGTAATACACAACCTGCGCCAATACCCGCGCCCAGTTGATCGAGTTCACCCCCGCCAGCCGCACCTCGTCGCGAAAGGCATGATCGTTGAACATATCCTTCAGCCGCGCCTGACAATCGTCGAAATCGCCGGTCAGCGCCAGCGCACGGGTATTGGCCTCGGCCACCGTTGTCATCTGACGCCGCTGCACGTCCGAGACGCGGCCATGCGGATACATCACGAACACATCGACCGCACCCAAGCCCCGAAACGCCTCCATCGCCGCCGATCCGGTATCGCCGCTGGTGGCCCCCACGATCGTCACCCGATTGCCGGACCGCGACAGCGAAGCCTGAAACAGCTGCCCGATCAGCTGCATCGCGAAATCCTTGAAGGCCAGCGTCGGCCCGTGGAACAGCTCCAGCAGGAAATGATTTGGGGCCAGTTGCACCAATGGCGCGCGGGCGGCATGGCCGAACCCGGCATAGGCGCGCGCGATGATGTCGCCAAATTCGGCATCGGTGAAGGCATCGCCGATAAAGGGCCGCATGATGCGGAACGCGGCCTCCTCATAGCTGAGCCCCGCCAGCGCCGCGATATCACCCGTCGACATCACCGGGATCTCTGCCGGCACGTAAAGCCCGCCATCGGGTGCCAGCCCGGTCAGCATGGCCTCTTCAAAACTGAGATCGGGGGCGCGCCCCCTTGTCGAGATATAGCGCATTGCGGATGTGCCTTCAGGTCGGTCGCTTGCTGATACGCAACAAAAGAAACCCTGTCATCCCCAACCATGCAATCGCCAGCAAAAACCACGTCACGGCATAGCCCAGATGGTCGTTCGGAATATTCGCGCTGTCGACCGGAAAGACCGTGACCCAGGGCAAGACCTCGGGGACCTCGCGCGCCACGACCAGCACCGGCTCGGTGTCCAGGGTCGCGGCCATCGCCGCGATGTCGCGGCCAAACCAAAGCCCGGCATCAAGATCGGGTGCCGGGGTAAAACCGTCGATTTCATCGGGCCAGTGCAGATTGCCGGTGATCTGCACCGCCGCCCCCGGTCGGTCGCGGTCCAACGCGTTGGGGTGAACGAATCCCAGATCGACCATGACCCGCCGCCCGGCTTCCGTCTCAAAGACCCGGATGATGCGATAGACCGGCCCCGCCTGCCTGAGCGAGGCCAGGATCACGATCTCACCCGGCAAAACCTGGCCCGATATGACCACCGGCAGATACTGATCGCGCGCCTCGCTCGGCATGTCGGGCAGGGCCACAGGATCGTCCAGAATACGCGCGTCGATCGCGGCAATCGCGTTTGCCTTCCAGGCCATGCGCTGCACCTGCCAAACCCCAAGCGACAGCAGAATGCCCGTACCCAAAAGCCCGAATAAAACCGGCGCGATTATCCGTCTTAACATCTCATATCCCTGGCAGAAAAAGGGCAAGCCCGGCGCGACGCCCGCATCGAATGAAACCATGGTGCTGCGCGGATCGGCCAACCCGGCCCCGAAAACCGGCAAAGGGCGCGACCGCCCTTCACCTGAAACTAAGGTTAACGTGCGCGCCCCGCCCCGTCACGGGGCGACACATGAAACGGCGGACGGAACGCACCCATTGGTTTCTTCTTTGTCCAAATACTCAATCCGACCCCATCATCCGGGGCCGGACCAAACTTTTCAGGCGCTATTGCCCCCAGATATAAACCGCGAAGAACAGGAACAGCCAGACGACATCGACAAAGTGCCAATACCAGGCTGCCGCCTCGAAGCCGGCATGCTGTTCGGGGGTGAAATCGCCACGCGTGGCACGGAACAGGCAAACGGACAGGAAAATCGTGCCGATGATCACATGCGCCCCGTGAAACCCGGTCGCCATGAAGAAGGCACCAAAGAAGATGTCGCCCCCGAAGGACCAGCCTTCATAGGTCAGCAATTCCCAGTATTCATAGGCCTGCAACCCGGTGAACAGAACACCCAGCACGATGCCGATGCTCAGCCCGGCGATCAGATCGCGGCGGTTGTTTTCATGCACCAGCGCATGATGCGCCCAGGTCACCGCGCAGCCTGACAACAGCAGCACCAACGTGTTGATCAGCGGCAGTTCAAAGGCGTTCACGGCATAGATTTCGGGTGGCACATATTCGCTGCCCGGGAAGGTATCCATCGAATAAAGCGCTTGCTTGAAGAAGGCCCAGAACCAGGCCACGAAAAACATGATTTCGGACAGGATAAAAAGGATGAACCCATACCGCAGACCGATACGCACCACCGGCGTGTGATCGACACCGCTATTGCCCTCGGCAACCACATCCTTCCACCAGCCGAACATCACATAAAGGACGCCGACAAAGCCGATCAGGAACAGCCAGGGCCCGCCCGGCAAATCGAGCGCGCCAAAGAATGTCGTAAAGCCGCCGCTGATCCAGGCAACCGCCCCGAACAGCATCAAAAAGGCCGAGATGGCCCCGTAGAACGGGAACACCGAGGGCGGCAGGATGTGATAATCATGGTTTTTTGCATGGGCCATTTTTTGCGGTCCTTTGGTGGTCAATCAGGGGCAGCGTCAAGCGCGGCGAATTCATCTTCTGGCAGGTCCATTTCGTAAAACGTATAGGACAAGGTGATGGCGGGGATCAGGCCGGCCTGCGCGTCCTCCACGATCGCGGGGTCGACAAAGAAGGTAACCGGCATCTCGACGGATTCGCCGGGTTCAAGGATTTGTTCGGTGAAACAGAAACAGGCGATCTTGGAAAAATAGGGCCCGGCCAAATAGGGCGTCACATTATAGCTCGCGGTGCCTGCAATGGTCCGGTCGGTGGGATTAGTCGCGGTGTAAAAGGCCATCCCGGTCTCGCCGATGCGGATCTCCATCGGCTCGTCGGGGGCCTCAAACTCCCATTCCATATCGCTGGCCAATGAGGCATCGAACCGGATCAAAATGGTCTGATCCAGAATCACGTCGCTGCCTGCGTCAGCCACATTTGTGGTGCCGCCAAAGCCTGTGATACGGCAAAACAGATTATAAAGCGGCACCGAGGCAAACGCCAAAGCCCCCATGAAGGTCACAACGCCCAAAAGGGGCCACACAATCCTTGCGTGGCTTGGGGCGGTCGTGGTCATTCGCTGCCCTCTCCAACCGTGAACTCGGGTTGCGGCACATAATCAAAGCCTTCGATGGTGCCGCCGTTTCTGAGCTTCGAGATGGTCAGGAAAAAGCTCAGCCCGACAAATCCCGCTAGGCACAGGGCGACGCCCAGATTGCGGCCGAGGCGGCGGTGATGGATCTCATGTGTTTCGGTAATGGGCATGTTACCAGCCTCCCATATTCAGCTGCCGCAGGCCAGCCTCGGCCAAAAGCGCGCCAAAATGCAAAAAGAGATAGAGCAGCGAGAGGCGAAAGACCTTTTTCTCGACTGCGTAGTGATCGGCGGCGGCGGCGTCTTCATCACGCTTCCATATCGTCCACGCGCCGCGCAGGAAGGCCAGGTTCAGGACCGCAGATACCGCCAGGTAAACCGGCCCGCCAATTGAGGTCAGACCCAGGCCCAAGGCCAGCGGAACAAGCGCCAGAGTATAGACCAGGATCATCCGGCGGGTATGGGGGCGGCCATGCGTAACCGTCAGCATCGGCACGGCAGCCTTGTCGTAATCCGAGTTCATGAACAGAGCCAAAGCCCAGAAATGCGGCGGCGTCCAGACAAAGATCAGGCCAAACATCAGGATCGATTCGATGGATACGCCGCCGGTTGCTACGGCCCACCCGATCATCGGCGGAAACGCCCCCGCGGCACCGCCGATAACGATGTTCTGCGGCGTCCAGCGTTTCAGCCACATCGTGTAGATAACGACGTAGAAAAAGATGGTGAAGGCCAGGAACGCGGCCGCAAACAAATTGGCGGCCAGCCCCAGCATCACGACCGAAAACCCCGAAAGCCAGAGCCCAAGGCTCAACGCTTCGCCCGGGGTCACTTTTCCCGCCGGAATGGGCCGGCCCTGCGTGCGCTTCATCACCCGGTCAATATCGGCGTCATACCACATGTTCAGCGCACCAGACGCGCCGCCACCAAGGGCGATGAACAGGATCGCGGCGATCCCCACCACCGGCGGCACGCCGACCGGGGCCACCAAAAGCCCCACCAGCGCCGTGAACACCACCAGTGACATGACCCGGGGTTTCAGCAGCGCGACATAGTCGCCGAACTGCGCCTCCTGGGTTTGGGTATTTGCGGCGAAATCGCTCATCTACGGGAAATCCAGCTGGGGGAATTGCGCGCCGCAGCCGAAAACGGGTCCGGCTGCGGCAAAGGGTCGGTCTATTCGACGGCGGCCAGTTCAACCCGGTTGATCGAGCCATCCATCAGCGACGCGAAATCGGTGCCGCCCGAGGCCAGCCATGCCTCATATTCATCCGGCGTCACCGCCATGACCGTGATCGGCATGAACGCGTGATTCAGCCCGCAAAGCTCGGAGCATTGGCCGAAATAGATACCTTCCATGCCGGGGGTCACATTGAACCACAGCTCCGCCAGACGACCGGGAACGCCATCCTGCTTGACGCCGAATGCCGGAATGGCCCAGGCGTGAATGACATCCGACGCAGTGACCTGCACCACGATATTCTGCCCTGTGGGCACCACCACGGCGGTATCGGTGGCCAGCAGGTATTCGTCCTGGCTGTAGCCATATTCCTCAAGCTCGTCGCGCTGCAGCATGAAACTGCTAAATTCGATGTCCTCGCCGGGGTATTCATAGCTCCAGTTCCACTGGTTGCCCGTCGCCTTGATCACCACGTCGGCCTCCGGGATCTCCTGCTGGTTGAACAGAACCGGCAGGCTGAAGGCTCCGATGAAAACCAGAATGGCCAGCGGCACCAGCGTCCAGGTAATCTCGATCGGTGTGTGGTGGCTGAACTTGGCGGGCGTCGGATTGGCGCGCGCATTGTGGCGCAGAATGACCCATACCAGCAGCCCCAGCACGAAAAGCGAGATGAAGCCGATGATCCACAGCAGGAAATTGTCCAGAAACACGACCTGTTCGGCCAAGCCGGTCGCCGCCGGCTGCAGCGAGACGCCACCGGGTTCCGGGGCACCGATAATCGGCAAAACCTCGGGCAAGGACTGCGCAAAAGCTGCGCCGCCTGCGAATGTGGCGGTCATACTGGCCACAAGGCCGTTCACTTTGGTCAAAAGATGCATTCGTTTTCGTCCTGTCCTTGGCGGGAACGCCCTTTCGGCACAACCGGCCCCCGTTGCGTGTCTGTCGTGATGAACCATATAGAGGGGTCTATGACAAGACAGTGGTAAAAAATGTCTCACCCCCGGATTTTTTGATCTGGATCATTTGAGCCCCCCAAAAAGGCCCGTCTCGATGCCCCAATCCTCTGCTTTCCGCCCTTTCCAGACCCAGTTGGACCCCGACGCCGCGCTTGGCATACTGCGCGCCGCCACCGATGGTGCCGATGATGGCGAGCTGTTTCTGGAGCGCAAACGCGGCGAAATGCTGCTGTTTGACGATGGCCGGGTGAAAACCGCCAGCTATGACGCTTCCGAAGGGTTTGGCCTGCGCGCCGTGCGCGGAGAGGTCGCGGGCTATGCCCATGCCACCGAAATTTCCGAGGCGGCGTTGAAACGGGCCGCTGAAACCGCGCGTCTGGCGGTGACCGATGGCGGCGGCGTCTGGGCGGCGGGGCCGGCGGCGACGAATCACAGGCTCTATACCGATGCCGACCCGATGGCCGATGCGGGCTTTGCCGCAAAACTGGATGTGCTGCGTGAGATCGACGCCTTTGCCCGCGTCATGGACCGTCGCGTGGTGCAGGTTTCCGCCAGCCTGGCCGCGTCGCATCAGGAGGTCGAGATCCTGCGCCCCGACGGGGTACATGTGCGCGATGCGCGGCCCATGGTGCGGGCCAATGTCTCGGTCATTGTCGAGGAAAACGGCCGCCGCGAATCCGGTTCGGCGGGCGGCGGCGGCCGCGTCGGTCTGGGCGGCTGGCTGGAGATGGAAAACTGGCACGCCCTGGCGCAAGAGGCGCTGCGCATCGCCGTGGTCAATCTGGGCGCGGTCGCGGCCCCCGCGGGCGTCATGGATGTGGCGCTTGGCCCGGGCTGGCCGGGCATCTTGCTGCACGAGGCGGTGGGCCACGGATTGGAAGGCGATTTCAACCGCAAGAAAAGCAGCGCCTTTGCCGGGCTGATGGGCCAACAGGTGGCGTCCAGAGGCGTCACCGTGCTGGATGACGGCACCATCCCCGACCGGCGCGGATCGCTGAGCGTCGATGATGAGGGCACGCCGACATCGAAAACCACGCTGATCGAGGATGGCGTTCTGGTGGGCTTCATGCAGGACCGGCAGAACGCCCGTCTGATGGGGGTTGCGCCCACCGGAAATGGCCGCCGCGAAAGCCACGCCCACGCCCCGATGCCGCGCATGACCAACACCTATATGTTGGGCGGCGATACCGACCCCGGTGATATTGTCGCCAGCCTCAAGGATGGCATCTATGCGGTGGGGTTCGGCGGTGGGCAGGTTGATATCACCAATGGCAAGTTCGTGTTCAGCTGCACCGAGGCCTACCGCGTCGAAAACGGCAAGATCGGCGCGCCGGTCAAGGGGGCCACGCTGATTGGCGACGGCGCGACTGCGCTGAAACAGATCCGCGCCATCGGCAATGACATGGCGCTGGACCCCGGCATGGGGACATGTGGCAAGGCCGGTCAGTGGGTTCCGGTGGGCGTCGGCCAGCCGACATTGCTGATTGGTGGGCTGACGGTGGGGGGCTCGGCGGCGTGAGCCGGATGGTGGCCCAATGTCGCGATATCGGGTGACGGCAGGATTACACCGGCCTGTAAACAAGCTGTTAACCAGTTACCCGATAGCGTCGCCCGCATGTATGATGAGATCGACCAGGGGTTTTATGAGGCGGCGGCCTCTTATGTCGCGCAACCGGCGGATGACAGCGCCGAACGGCTGGCGCGGCTCAGGCTGATCCGGTCACGCCGGGTCGGACCTGCCACCTATCGCCGCCTGATGGCCGAACATGGGGATGCCGATGCCGCTTTGTCGGCCCTGCCCGATGTCGCCCGCGCGGCCGGGGTGGCGGGCTACACCGCCTGCCCCGAAGGCGTGGCGCTGGCCGAGATGAGGGCCGCCAAACGCTGCGGCGCGCGGATGTTGAGCATGGGCGATTCGGCCTATCCCGCCGCGCTGTTGGATCTGCCTGACGCGCCGCCGGTGCTGTGGTCCCTGGGCGATACCGGCCTCATGGCGCGGCCCGTCATTGCCATGGTCGGCACGCGCAATGCGTCGTCGCTTGGCGCACGCATGGCGACGCGGCTGGCCACCGATCTGTCAAAGGCCGGGTTCGTCATCGTGTCGGGACTGGCGCGCGGCATCGACGCGCTGGCGCATAAATTCGCGATGGAGGGCGGCACGATCGGGGTGCAGGCGGGGGGGCTCGACATCATGTACCCGGCTGAAAACACCGATCTGGCGCATGACATGGCCAAACATGGGCTGCGGCTGTCGGAACAGCCCTTTGGACTGGAACCGCAAGCGCGCCATTTCCCGCGCCGCAACCGCATCGTCTCGGGCCTGGCCCGCGCCGTTGTGGTGGTCGAGGCGGCAGCGCGTTCCGGCAGCCTGATCACCGCCCGCAACGCGCTGGATCAGGGCCGCGAGGTGCTGGCGGTGCCGGGCCATCCGATGGATACCCGGGCCTCGGGCTGCAACCTGTTGCTGCGCGACGGGGCCACGCTGGTTCGGTGTGCCGACGATGTGATCGAGGCGCTTGGCCCGGCATTGCCCCAGCGCCAACCTGAACTTTCGCTGGAGGCTCCCGCCCTGCCACCGCCGCAACCCGAAACCCCCTGGCGCAACCGCGCCGCGCTGCATTCCCGGATCCTGGCACAGCTTGGGCCCGCGCCGGTGGCCGAGGATCAACTTCTGCGCGACCTGGGCGTCTCAAACGGTGAGGCCGCGCCAATGCTGACGACGCTGGAGCTTGAAGGCCAGATCACGCGCCAGCCTGGCGGGTTGATCTCGATGGGAGATGGCCCAAGCCCAACCCGCAGGGTGTCGCGGTAGATTTGGCACCCCCTGATATCCGCCCGCGCGCTGCGGTGTGTGAGGCAAGGCGGCCCCTCGGCCCCGACCTCCTCGCCACGTCGACACCTGCCCAACCTGGGTCCAGACGCCAATCGGGTGGATTTTTGGGCAGGTTTCCCGCCTGCCCCCTGCCCGTTTCCGATGACGCATTGACAAGCCATATATGCGCACCACATGTTCGCCCGCCACCAGAAGGCTGAATTTTGAAAGTGCCCGAATGCCCGTTGTCGTCGTCGAATCACCTGCTAAAGCCAAGACAATAAACAAATATCTTGGACCGGACTTTACCGTGCTGGCCTCATACGGCCATGTCCGCGATTTGCCGCCCAAGGACGGATCGGTCGATACCGAGAACGGATTCGAGATGCTGTGGGAGGTGGGAACCGACAGTCGCAAACATGTGAAGGCCATCGCCGACGCGCTCAAGGATGACAATAACCTGATCCTCGCAACCGACCCCGACCGCGAGGGTGAGGCGATCAGCTGGCACCTTGAGGAAGCGCTGCGCAAACGCAAAGCGATCAAGAAGGACACGCCCGTCAGCCGCGTCGTGTTCAATGCCATCACCAAATCCGCCGTCACCGAGGCGATGAAGAACCCGCGCCAGGTCGATGCGCCATTGGTCGAGGCCTATCTGGCCCGCCGCGCGCTGGATTATCTGGTCGGCTTCAACCTCAGCCCCGTTCTGTGGCGCAAGCTGCCGGGCGCGAAATCGGCGGGCCGGGTGCAATCGGTCTGCCTGCGCCTGATCGTCGAGCGCGAGATGGAGATCGAGGCCTTCAACCCGCGCGAATACTGGTCGGTGCGCGCGGTTCTGGAAACGCCGCGCGGGCAAAATTTCGAGGCGCGGCTGACAAATCTGGGTGGCAAGAAGCTGGACCGCTACGATCTGGCGACCGAAGCTGCGGCAGGCCTCGCGGTGCACGCCGTCAGCAGCCGCGCGTTGAGCGTGCACTCGGTGGAGGCCAAACCCGCCAGCCGCAACCCCTCCGCGCCCTTCATGACCTCGACCCTGCAACAGGAGGCCAGCCGCAAGTTCGGTTTCGGCGCGCGTCAGACGATGTCAACGGCGCAGCGGCTCTATGAAGCCGGGCACATTACCTATATGCGGACCGACGGTATCGACATGGCCCCCGAGGCCATTACCGCCGCGCGCGATGTGATCGCCGACCGCTACGGGCCAGAATACCGGCCCGATGCCCCGCGTGTTTACAAGAACAAGGCCAAGAATGCGCAGGAAGCGCATGAATGTATCCGGCCCACGGATATGGCCAAGGATCCGGCCAGCCTCAAGGTCTCGGAACCCGATCAGCGCAAGCTCTATGAGCTGATCTGGAAACGCACCATCGCCAGCCAGATGGCTGCCGCCCGGATGGAACGGACCACCGTCGATATCGCCAGCGCCGACGATCAGGTCGTGCTGCGCGCCACCGGCCAGGTGGTGCTGTTTGACGGGTTCATGGCTGTCTATGAGGAAGGCCGCGACGATGATGCGGGCAAGGAGGACGACCGCCGCCTGCCGCAGATCATGCAAGGCGAGACCGTGACGCCGGTGGCCGCCGCGATGGAGGCGGAGTTTGCCAAGGCGGCAAAGGATGGTGGCGAGGTGATCGAGGCTACCCCGGCACCGATGCGCGCCAATGGCGGCGCGGTTCTGTCCGATAACGGGGCGGTTCTGGGCCAGCAGCATCACACGCAACCGCCACCGCGTTATACAGAGGCCACATTGGTCAAGAAGATGGAGGAACTGGGCATCGGGCGCCCCTCCACCTACGCCTCGATCGTGACCACGATCCAGGACCGCGAATATGTGACCAAGGACAAGAACCGGCTGATCCCTGAGGATAAGGGCCGCATCGTCACGATCTTTCTGCTGAATTTCTTCCGCAAATATGTCGGCTATGAATTCACCGCCGATCTGGAGGAAGAACTTGACGACGTTTCCGCCGGGCAGCGCGACTACAAAGAGGTCCTGGCCCAGTTCTGGCGCGATTTTTCCGTCGCGATTTCGGAAACATCCGAGCTGCGGATCACGGAAGTGCTGGATAAGCTTGATGCGGCGCTCGCCCCGCAACTCTACCCGCCGCGCGAAGATGGGTCCGATCCGCGCATCTGCCCGCTTTGCGGCACCGGCAAGCTGCATCTGAAAACCTCGAAAACCGGCGGATTCGTCGGTTGCGGCAATTACCCCGAATGCCGCTATACGCGACCCATCGGCGGTGCAAATGAAACCCAGGCCGGCGACAAGGTTCTGGGCGAGGATGGTGAGGATGTCATCACGCTGCGCTCGGGCCGGTTCGGGCCCTATGTGCAGCGTGGTGATGCCACAGAAGATAACAAGAAGCCCCCGCGCGCGTCGCTGCCCAAGGGCTGGAGCGCGGAGGCGATGGACCTGGAAAAGGCGCTGACGCTGCTGTCACTGCCGCGCCAGATCGGGGCACATCCCGAAGATGGCGAACCGGTCGAGGCCGGCATCGGGCGCTATGGGCCATTCGTGAAACATGGCCGGATCTACGCCAATCTGCCGGAGGTCGACGAGGTTTTTACCATCGGAATGAACCGTGCGGTGGAACTGATCGCCGAAAAATCCGCCAAACGTGGTGGCAGATCCGCGGTGGCACCACTCAAGGAGCTTGGTGAGCACCCCGAAAGCGGCGGGCCGGTCAATGTGATGGAAGGCCGCTACGGGGCTTACGTGAAATGGGACAAGATCAACGCGACGATCCCCAAGGACACGGAGCCTGCCGATGTCACCATGGACATGGCCATGCAGCTGATTGCCGAACGCGCGGCCAAGGGCGGCAAGAAGAAACCGGCGCGCAAGAAAAAGGCGTCGTAGCTTTGCCCTTGAGGTTGGGTCGAATTGCTTCGCAATCCGATCCATGCGAGGGGCCAGCCCCTCGCGCTCCCCGAGGTATTTCCGCCAAGATGAAGAAGTTTTGTCTAAAATCCGTTTCTTCTTTGTGAAAATACTCTGGGGGAGGCCGCCTTTGGCGGACGGGGGCAAAAGCCCCCCGGAATGCCCGTCAGGCGGACTGAAGGGTTGAACTGCGCGATGTCGCCGCCAACATGAGGGCATGAAACCTGACCGAAAGCATGACATGACCGAGATTGCAGCCTTGAAGCCACGTCACGATGTGGTTGCGTTTCTTTTAAGCCGTCGATCCCGTCCGGCAAAAACGCTAGGATTGCCGGTCCCCGACAGGGCCACGGTCGAAATGCTTTTGCAGGCAGCAGCACGCAGCCCGGATCATGGCAAGCTGGAACCCTGGCGGTTCATTGTGCTGGAGCGTGCCGCTTGCTTGCGGCTGGCCGATCTGACCGCCACGCGTGGGGCGGAGGCCGAAATGGAGCCTGAGAAAATTGAGAAATCGCGTCGTAGCTTTGCCGATGCGCATCTGGTGGTCGCCGTGATCGCGGCACCTGTGGCGTCGGAAAAAGTACCGGAAGTGGAACAGGTTCTGTCCGCCGGGGCGGTTTGCCTGGCGCTCGTGAATGCCGGCCTTGCCTCCGGGTGGGGGGCCAATTGGCTGAGCGGCTGGATGGCGATGGACCGGGGGTTTCTGGCCCGTGGGCTGGATCTGGCACCGCATGAATTCGTTGCCGGTTTTATCCATCTCGGTCGCGAAGGGGCCATTCCGCCCGAGCGTCCGCGCCCGGACTTGTCGCGCATCAGCACCTGGGTGTCGGAATGATCCTGGAGGATTTCCTGCGCGCGCTGCGGCAATTGCCCGATCCGCGCTTTACCTCGGTTTTGTTGACCGGGCTTGCGCTGACCATTGCCCTGCTC
>Ga0316205_10004447_pt1 | contig 12277 bp, 12 predicted proteins | sample 3monthpyrite_MG_FD_204941 | JGI IMG/M metagenome (GOLD analysis project Ga0316205, IMG submission 204941) | Microbial mat bacterial communities from mineral coupon in-situ incubated in ocean water Damariscotta River, Maine, United States -... | ecosystem: Environmental > Aquatic > Marine >... | reverse complement strand
AAGAATGTGATATCCCATTTCGTTTACGCCGATTGCAATTTGCCGATTTTAGCGTTTCGCATGAAAAAGGTATTCAGACATTGACCAAAGCCCTGGGTTTAACCGACAAGGCAGCTGTAAAACCAAAACAGGTAGTCGACACCCCAAAGGAACCCATCACGGAACCTCAAATAGTGAAAGAAAAACCTTCCACTCCTAAAGATACTGAAAGAGTTTCTGACGCACAGCAAACAACTCCAAAAAAAAGCAAGCTTCCCCTCTATATTGTAGCCGTTATTGCAGCAGTGTTCGGTTTTATGTTTGCCACAGGGGTCTTTAATAAAGCTGACAAATCAGAAACTAAGAAAGGAACCACAGAAATTGTTCAAGAGGAAAAGCAAGTTGATATGGGAACTATCAAAGAAGAATTGAAGGCCATCTCAAAACGAATTAAGTTCGAGCCAGGTGCAGATAGGTTAGGTGATGTCGACAAAGAGTTGGATCGACTTGCAGATCTCTTAAATAAATATCCCAGCCTCAGTTTAAACATTGACTGTCATGTTCATGACCAAGGGACAAGGCTTAGAAATGCAACTCTTTCCAGAACTCGTGCTGCGGTTTTGCAAAAGATGATGGAGACCAGAGGTATCGCTCCCAGCAGAATTAACAGTCAGGGATATGGTGAATCAAAAGCGATGGTCTCTAATAACACTCGAGAAGGAATGACTACAAACACTAGGGTCGAAATGACATTTTCTAGGAGTTAGGATTTTATTTAAGCGGATTACGATATCAAACAATCAACGACAAAATCCCTACCGTTGTAATACCCACCAATGCTAAGATTGTAGTCATCATCGTCCAACTTCTAAAGGTCTGTTTTTCGGTCATTCCTAAGTATTTACTCACCAACCAGAAGCCACTATCATTTACATGGGATAGGATGGAGGCTCCTGAGGCAATGGCAATCACCAACAAGGCTGTGTCCATGGCGTTTAGTGGTTCCGCTTTGAGTAAGGCTGCGACAACACCAGCGGCAGTAATCATAGCCACCGTAGCCGATCCTTGTAACATTCTTACTAGGGCAGCCAAAATAAATGCCACGGCGAAAATGCCCAAACCTAATTCTTGGAAGTAGTCGGCCATCATGGTGCCTGTTCCCGTCTCGATCAACATTTGTTTGAAAACGCCTCCCGCACCTGTCAGTAGGATGATAATCCCAGCTGGGCCCAAGGACTTACCCGTAATGGTCTGTAAAATTTTATTGGAAGTACCACGCCGAATCCCTAGAAGATACCAAGCAATTAAATTGGCCAGTATGAGGGCAAAAAATGGATGGCCTATCATTTTCAACCAACTCTGAACCCCTTCTGAAACCCATCCTTCAGCCATCGGGCTGTTTAAAACGGTGTTACAGACAATTAAAAATATAGGTAACCCAATAATGGAGAAAATCATGCCTACAGACGGTCTGGTGGCATCAGGAGTGTTAATTTTCTCTACCAGTTCTGGCGCATCGATATGAATTCGTTTTGCGATATAGCGTCCAAACAAGGGGCCACTGATGATGGCGGTTGGTATTCCTACAATAAATCCGAATACGATGACCCAACCTAGGTCGGCATTCAAAATATCAGCTACGGCAACTGGTCCTGGTGTAGGAGGGATGAAAGAATGCGTAATCGCTAGCCCCGCCAGTAATGGGATTCCGTAGAGTAATAAAGACTTTTTCGACTTCCGTTGCAACGAATAAATCATCGGCACCAGAATGATAAACGCCACATCAAAGAACACAGGTATGGCAATAAAGAAGCCAGTGAGCATCAAAGCCCAAGACGTTCCTTTTTCTTTGAATCGTTTCAGTAAAAATGAAGCTACTGCTTCCGCACCACCCGAATGCTCTAAAATAGCACCAAACATAGCCCCGAGTCCCACAACGACAGCTACAAAGCCCAATGTACTCGCCATTCCTTCCTGAATGGTCTGAATGATCACATAGGGCTCCATGCCGGCAATAATACCGACTACAATGCTGGAAATGAGCAAAGCAAGAAATGCTTGAATTTTAAAACGAAGGATAAGAATGAGTAATACGGCGATTCCCGCGCCAATGGCTATCAACAAAGTACTATCCATTTATGTTCCAATTAGTGGTGAAAAATTCGGTGTGGGGTTTGTCGATTCTCTGATAGGTGTGCGCCCCAAAATAATCCCGCTGGGCTTGAATTATATGAGCACTTGATTTTTCAGATGTGATCGACAACCAATATTGAAAACTATTTGACATACAAGGTGTTGCAATATCTAAGCTAAATGCATTATTTAATATAATTTTAGCAGATTTCGCACTGTTCTTTACTTCGGAAATGATTGTGGGATGTTTGAATAAATCGGTTTCTTGTTTGAATAATTCGGTAAGTGATTCCATCAATCTTGATTTGATAATGCAACCTTGTGTCCAAATTTGAGCCGTCTCACTTATATCGACATTCCATTGATTCGCTTCTGAAGCCGCCTTAATAATTTCGAATCCTTGATAGTGGTTGATAAGACGGGCAAACCGATAGGCTTCTTTGAGTTTTTGAACATCAACAACCACTTCTGAATTGTCGCGTGTTATGGTGGCTGCCAGTTGTGTGCGCTTTTCTTTCAACACAGAAACATATCTAGCCGTCACTGCTGCATTAATCATAGAGGCCGGCACACCCAATTGAAATGCAAGCTGAGAAGACCATGAGCCAGTGCCCTTGCTACCTGCCTGGTCCAAGACCTTATCCAACAAATAGTCGCTTCCTTCCTTCTTTGTAAGAATGATAGCCGTTATTTCTAATAAATAGCTAGCCAATTCTCCTTCGTTCCATTCGTTGAAAATGGCGGCTATCTCATGATAAGCATGACTAGGAGCAAGAAGGGAAAAGCATTCTGCTAGGAGTTGCATTTCGGCATACTCGATGCCATTATGAATGGTTTTTACAAAGTGCCCACAGCCGTCGCTTCCTAATAGGGCCACACAAGGCCGATTATTTTTATCCTTCGCAGCAATGGCTTCGAAAATGGGCTGTACGCTTGCATAAGCGTCTGTAGCACCCCCAGCCATCATCGAAGGGCCTTTCAAAGCACCTTGTTCTCCTCCTGAGACACCTACGCCTAAGAAATGAATTCCCTTAGCATCTAAGGCCTTAGTGCGACCTTGGGTATCCTGATAATGTGAGTTTCCGCCATCAATGATTAAGTCAGCCTTATCAAGTAAAGGGACTAATTGAGAAATAACGGCATCAACGGCTGCACCCGCATTCACCATCAACAGTATCTTTCGTGGAACTTCCATGGATTGCACAAAAGCCTCCATATCTGTAAAACCCTGAATATGGTAATCTGCTGTTTCCTTTAAAAATTTGGGGACTACGTGTTGTTCAGCTTCCGTAAGCCTGTTGTAGACGGATAGTGGAAAGCCCTTACTCGCAATATTCTTAGCGAGACTGCGTCCCATGACACCCAATCCTATGATTCCGAAGTTATTATTCTGCTTCATTTTGTTCTAACAATGATAAAATTTTATCCACGGTTTCTTTAATACTAGGCTCACTTGTTACCTGAATCCCATAATTAGGCACCTCCAGCGTATCGAATTGAGACTGCAATAAGTCGGCCTTCATAAAGTGATCTCTTTTTTTCATACGCTCGTAAATCACTTCAAAGCTAGCCGCCAAATAGACCCATTGGATCTCGGTATTCAGTGATAGCAACTGTCGGTACTCTTCTTTTAAGGCGGAGCAAGCCAATACTGCACCCCCTTCATTTTCCCAAGCTTTAACTTCTAAAGCTAATTGCTGTAACCAAGGATATCGATCGTGGTCTGTTAACGGGACACCACTTTTCATTTTTTCAATATTACTCGTAGGATGAAAGTCGTCTGCGTCATAAAATGGCAACTTTAAAGACCAGCCTAACTGACGCCCCACGGAAGTTTTACCACAACCGCTAACTCCCATAATCACAATAACTTTACTCATTGGTGGTCCCTCCAGATTCTAGGTTAGGTGATGCAAAAAAATCACTTTTGACACCTCTCACTCCGGGATCCGCTATAAAAAGCGAGCCCGCCATGGGATACTTTGCGCTTTCTTCCTTAGTCATATCCACACTAGCTGTGGTGATATACAGCTTATCCAAATTGGGTCCTCCAAAGGCACAAGCCGTGACATTATGCGCAGGTACTTCAATTTTTGAGATTAGTTTTCCTGTATTTGGGTTAAATCTTACGACTGAGTTTCCATTCCAGAGCCCCACCCATAGCATATCCTCTTCATCAATCGCCATCCCATCTGGAAAGCCCATAGTTACAGGAACTTTTACGGCCGTTCTTTGGTTAGAAATCGTTGAGGTTTCTTTGTCATAATCGAATGCCTTTATTTCGGCACTAGGGGTGTCTATATAATACATGGTAGAAGCATCCTTGGTCCAGACAATTCCGTTGGAGATAGTCACACTATCGATCATCTTTGTAGTTTCTCCTGTGCTTGAAATTTTATAAACACTACCCAAAGGTTGTGATTCTCCCAAATGCATAGAACCAACCCATAGATTTCCATTGGGATCACATTTACCGTCATTAAAGCGGTTCACGGTCATTCCCTTTTCAACTTCGGACAATGCTGTAATTTCACCAGTATTCGTATTCATAATATACACGCCATCGTCCAAAGCTACCACTGCAGTGGAATCGGATTGAGGGACTACGGTACCAATACGGGAAGGAGTAGGGAGGAAGCGATCTTCTTTGGTAGCCGGATTATAAATGTGTAATTCTTTACCTAAGATATCTACCCAATAAAACTCTTGTGTTTGATGATTCCAAAAGGCACCTTCACCCAATTTGGCTTTAACGCGATATTCTAAACGAGCTAAAGACGGTGTTTGAAGTTCTTCCGTTTCGCTTGTTTTCATGGCTTTTTCTTGAAGGTTGTCTTTGGGGTTTTCTTTGGGGTTTTCCTTACAGCTAACCAAGGTTATAGCGCATAACAAGAAGATAAATAGGCGGTTATAGATCATTAGGCCAATGTTAAAGTTGTATCAATACGTATAATTTTCTTTTAAAATATTTTAAAATTACACCATTAGTGAGTAAATTCGAAATAAAAACGGGAAGTTATGACCAAAATGCCAGATAAAAAAAAGCACGCCGATTTCCAGTCTAGGTACCGGAGATCATTCAATTTTAGAAGTGAAGCAAAAGGCACTAAATTGGTGTTAGATGAAAACGGTCAGTTGGTACTTCGTTCTGAAAACAAGAATAAGTAGAACCACTATATTTTAAGTTTAAATCACTCGGCGCCTTGGAGCGTCGTTTTTATTTTACCTGGATTTGACGGTTTCCTGCAGGATGTTAATCTATTCCTAAAAGTTTACAAACCATATACGATGTAGATGAGAGTAGCGTTAATAAGTACATAGCAAACCTCACATAATCCCCGATATGATTACTAACACTCACAAGGCTCTAAGCTTTGTCCCGTTTTTTACGGCTCCTTTATTTGTTTCTCTTAAAGCTTCCCCAATCAACAATTTCCGGATTTTAGGTACTGCATAAGCAGGCTGTTAATTATAATGAAACATCTCCCCAGAGTATTTTCAACTGTGTAAATAGTTGGAAATTGAAGTGCGATCGTACAATTCCCCAAGTGCGGTCGTTCTTTTTTTATACCCTCCGCGTAAAATCACTATTGATAGGGAAGGACTATGGTCACTACGGTTTTATTGCGTTGCCGATCTTCGTGTATCTCGATATTGAAATCGAGCGTATTTATGGTGGTGGTTCCTCTAAGGTTTTTACCATCGTTGGTAAAGATCCAAACTACTTCCTTCTGGATTCCCTTTATTTTGAGGGTACCATATACGCGAAAGACCATCTTGGAACCAGAAATAGAAGTGCTATTAAAAGTTAGTTGGGGAAAATCCTTAACGTTGAAATATTTCTTCGCCCGTAAATGTCTGCTTCGCAACCAGTTGTTAGTATCAATGGTCTTTGTTTCAACCGATCCCGAGAAGACTGAATTGGAAAGGTCGTTTAAATCGACTTGCCCGGTAAATGAAAATCCTTCAAAAACACCATCCACATCATCATCCAAAAAATTGAATGCAATTTCTGCTTCAGCTTCATTAATAGTGACAACCTGAGCGGGAAGGAGTGAAGTCGTAAGTAGTAAAACAATTAAAATGTATTTGTTCATAGATTTCCTTTAACGAATGGTGTTCTTATTCTGACCTTCCTAAAACATACAAAATACCTCCAGCCAAATGATCCAAAAATATATCGTCCGAATAAGACTCAATTGTATGTCCAAGTCCAGTGTAAAATACCCTGCCGCCGTCATATTCTTGCGACCAAGCGATTGGGTGGATGGCTCCATTGGTTCCTCCAGTGTAACTAGATTCGTCCAATAAAGCTATGATGTTGAGGTTGGGGCTTATATCCTTATAATTATACCACTCATTAAAATGATTCCACGGATTCGGAATTCCACGTGCAGCTAGATGCGAGGTGTCTTTTATTACGATTCGCGCTTGCTGCTGTTCTGGGTGGGATTCGAAATAAGCGCCTACCAACTTTCCATACCAGGGCCAATCGTATTCGGTGTCTGCGGCTGCGTGAATGCCTACAAAGCCTCCTCCAGCCTGAACGAACTCCATAAATGCCTTTTCCTGTTCAGTATTCAAAACATCCCCTGTGGTGCTTAGAAAAACAACCGCAGCATACTTTTTTAGATTTTCTGAATTGAAATCGGTCGCTTCATTACTAACCACTACGCCGAATTCGTGCCTTCTACCCAAATAATCTAGGGCCGAAGCACCCGCACCAATAGATTCGTGTACATATCCATCTGTTTTAGTAAAAACAAGAATACGGTCCTTCGGCGGATCCTTGGGACAGCCAGACAGCATTGGTGCAATAATCAATAGCCAAAGGTAGTTTTGTAGTTTCATGAGGAGCGAACTATGCTTTTCTCAAATGTAGTAAAATTAAGGATACCGTCAAGCTAGAAGAATGCAACTCATTGCCATAACGGCTATTTAAGCATGCTGATTTTCCAGCACATAATTCTCTTTAATATGAACCAAACTGTGGGCAATGGAAGACAGTTCAATTTGCAGCAACTTTGTAGTCATTTTACACTTTTTACTGAATTCACTTATCTGCTGGGCGTAGATTTGGGTGGCTTGATCCTTTAGACGCACGAAATAAATATCTTTTTCTGAATCCAATGCAAAGGAGCATTTATATTCCGTCTCTCGTTGAAACCAATAACAAAGACTGTTTACTTGGTTAAATAAGGACATATTGGTTTCCATAAAACGCGTTTAGATTCTTAGAAAAGGCTAGCGTTTATTAGAACAGTGGAAATAGGTAAATTATTGGATGCTTATCCATTTTTAACATTTTAATATGAAAAGTCGAATGAATTTTTATACGTCAGCGTTCTTAGGCGCTGTAATACGTAAATAGACCAGAACGAGAATCGAGAGTAAACCACAAATAAGGAATCCAACGAATAGGGGGAGGGCAGTATCCACAATATAACCACCTATAAAAGTACTGATAGGCACCGCCATAATTGTAGAGATAAAACCAGTGATAGCCGCCGCTATTCCAGCAATGTGACCTACGGGTTCCATAGCCAAGGCACGTAGATTTCCGAAGAGAAAACCAATAGCAAAAAACTGAAGTCCGAAGAATAAAAATAAAATTTCCACACTTGGATTTAGGCTTCCGTAGAATAGCAAAACGTACAACAGCGACACCCCAAAGAACCCTATTAATGAGATGTTTACTAATTTTTCCATTCCGAAACGCAATACCAAGGTTCCATTTAAAAAGATGGCGGCACCAATGGCAATTGCCAGTCCTGCAAAGATGTATGGAAATTCTTCTTTGAGACCGTACTGATTATGAAATATCTGCTGCGAACTACTTATATAAATTAGAAAGGAACCCACTACAAAACCCGAAACAAGGGTATAACCCATCGTTCTCTTTTGTCGCAACACTTCCCTAAAACCCTTTAATATAATGCGATTAGAAAAAATAACGCGATGTTCTCCAGCCAAGGTTTCCGGCTGTCTTCGCCAAAACCAAATAGAAACCATTGCACTAATAATCACTTGTACGTAAAAAATACCTTGCCAATTATAATAGTCCAACACCAATTTCCCCATGGCCGGTGCTACAATAGGCACAAGCAAGAAAACAACCGTCACAAACGACATGATCCGAGCCATATAATCGCCACTATACCGATCCCGAATAATCGCAATGGCAATGGTTCGTGGAGCAGATAATCCTATACCTTGTATAATGCGACCGAGAATCATCATTTCCAGACTTGTCGCTAGAACACATATAAAACTAGCGATAATAAAAAGTGCGAAACCCATATAAACAATAGGTTTTCTACCCATGCTATCCGATAGTGGACCAAACACCAACGGACCTACACCAAGACCTAAAAAAATCATAGTGACCAGTAATTGATTGTCCACTGCTTGAGTGCTTCCTATGTCAATTCCGATGATATCTAAGGCTGGAAGTAGCGCATCAATTGCCAAGGCCGCTACCGACATGAGGGAGGCCATTAAAGCAACAAATTCGAATTGGGAGGTTTGCTTGGGGTTACGCATTAGGCAAAAATAACCCAATTAGCATTCAAAATGGTTATAGTCCTTGGCAAAGTGTCACAATTTTATTTTTTATCTATCTCTTAAAGTACAAAGTACTTTATCAATCAAAAAGCCATTCGTCATGAGAGCAAAACTAATCACCTTTGTTTTTACCTTTTTTTCATTTTTAATCGTCACTGGGCTTCACGCTCAAAAGAAACTTACCACCGCCGAGTGGCAGTATGACTTAAAATTCATACAAGAAACTGTACATAAGGACTATGCACATTTATTTAAAAAAGTAACCGCAGAGAAATTTGATTCCGAAGTAGAAAAACTTTACAAGGAAATACCCAATTTGAAAGAACACGAAGTTATGGTGGGCTTTTCCAGAATCATCTCTCTATTTCAATACGGACATACTAGTTTTGGGTTTCGAGGTGGAGTGGTTCCCTATCACAAACTCCCTTTCAACCTCTATCATTTTAACGACGGAGTATACATAGAAGGCACCCATAGTGATCATTCAATAGCATTAGGGGCTAAAGTGATTAGCATAGAAGGCACCCCTATTGAGGAAGCTTTGCGACTAGTGCATCCGGTGGTCCCCGTTGAAAATGATCAATATTTTAAGGCTTTCGGAATTAATTATTTGGCTATTCCTGAAGTGCTACACGCACAAAGAATCATCCCATCACTGAGCCAAACTGTTACGCTCCAGCTGGAGAAAGACGGACGTACTTTTGACCACAAATTCACTTCATTATCTCCTGATGTTATGAAACTGCAATATAGTTTGATGCGTCACGAAGGGGAGTGGTTAAGCGCTCGTAAACAAGGCAACACACCCTATTATTTAAAGAATTTGGATAAGATTTATTACTATGAATATATTCCGGAGAAGAAAACAGTGTATGTAAGACAAAGTCAGGTGCAAGACGATCCCTCTGCAGATATTCCTACTTTTTATGCTGAAGTATTCGATTTTATTGACAAGAACGAAGTGGATAAACTGGTCATCGACGTTCGTTTGAATGGAGGTGGAAACAACTACAAAAACAAGCCCGTAGTAGCAGGAATAATGGCCTCTAAGAAGATCAATAAACCGGGGAGTCTGTTTGTAATTATTGGGCGTAGAACATTTTCCGCTTGTCAGAATTTAATCAATGAATTTGACAATTATACCAATGCCATATTTGTAGGCGAACCCAGTGCAGAAAATGTCAATTTTTATGGGGACAACAGAACGGTTACGCTTCCCAACAGCAAGTACAATATACGTTTATCCTTTGCTTGGTGGCAAGACAAACCTCAATGGGAAAATGCCGATTGGCAAGCACCACACTTGGCGGTTGATATGAGTTTTGAAGAATATAAAACCAATAAAGACCCTGTCTTAGATACAATCCTGGAATTTAACAATACCAACTTCTTATTGGACCCTATGGGTTATCTAAAGGATCTATTCATGAAGCAAGAGTACGCATTGGTTCAAACCGAAGCGAAACGACTCGTAAATGACCCTTCCTATCAATTTGTGGATTTTGAATCTGATTTTAATAATGCTGGTTATAGATTGTTAGGGCAACAGCAATTTGACGGAGCCATATTCGTGCTCGAAATGAATACTAAGCTTTTTCCAAAATCGGCGAATGCTTGGGACAGTCTAGCTGAGGCTCATTTGAAAAGTAAAAACCTCGAAAAGGCCATAGAGTATTATAACAAGGCCATAGCGCTAGATCCCAGCGGCCCGACTGGTGATAATGCAAGAAATATGTTGCGTCAAATGAATAAGGATTAGCCTCCATCTGTATTTAAACATATTTACTACATAAAAAAACCGCATTCGTAAATGGATGCGGTTTTTACGTTTAAGCAAGTTTAGTAGGCTATTTATTCTGTTTTAATTTAATGACGACCACGCCATTTTCACCTTTTGTACCATACACTGTGGTGGCCGATTCCCCTTTTAGAACAGAAACACTTTCAATCTTGTCTGGATCCAAACTTGACATATCATCGGCGTTTATGATGATATCACCCTTTGCATTTTTAATCACGTACAATGGGCTAACTCCGTCCGACTTGGCACCACTGATTTGAAATTTGACTTTATGGCCATCGTTGATCTTTGTAATCACTTTCACAGGGCCAAAGTCGCCACTTGTTCGAAGCTCTTTTAGTTTTGACTGTTGCGATTCGGATAGTTCGTTTTTGATTTTGATGAGCATTTCGAGGCGTGCCATTTTCATGCTATTTTCCAAATCGGTGATGACCTTCATTTGCTTTAAAGTAGCAGATTCGTTCACCTTCGATTCGCCCAACATCTTATTGAGCTTAGTCATTTCAGCTTCTAAGTCCCATTTGGCATTGCTGAAATTTGATGTGGTTTCCCCGTGAATTTTCTTGATGTTCTCTCGTTGTTTTTGGGACAGTTCGATTTCTGATTGATACTTCATCACTACGTCGGCGTCGAATAGTTCGGATTGTAGTGCATCTTGCGCCATCACGGCGGTGCAAATAAAACTGAGGAGTAGGATACTTAACTTTTTCATGTTTATCTATTTGTTTTTATTAGTCTTCAAATTCTTGTATTAATATATCGGACGGTGACTTCCAATTGGTCATCGAGATTTCTTCGGAAAGAAAGTCGTCTGTGTTCATAGGTTCGCCAATTGTCATGGTAATCACTAGCGTATTATCTTCGGTCTCAACAACTTCCTTGCTCCAATCAATTCCAAAGAAAAGTAGGAGGGCAGCCGCCATGGAGGCAAGTGGTATGAGGTAGCGCACTACTGACGGTTTGCGTTTCTTTTGGGGCAGCTTAAACTGGGGTACTTCCGTTTCCTTCAAATCGGTTTCCCGTATTTGACTGAAAAACTCTCTAATTTCAGTTTCGTCATTCTTCATATCTCGACAGTTTGAATTAATTTCCGCAGTGCGGTTTTTCCTCTTTCATAATGGGTTCTCACGGTGCCTATATGTAGCCCGGTTGTTTCAGCAATAACAGCCAGTGTCATTTCGTGGTAAAAAGCCAATAACAGTACTTCCCGTTGTCGTTCTGGCAATTGCAACAATAAGGCCTTATAGTTAGTTTCATCGGTATTGTATTCCGGTTCCTCGGCAACTTCTACACCATCTAAACTTCGATATGAACGATCTGTTTTCTTAAAATCTATCGCGGTAAACCGAATCACAGAAAATAACCAAGTCTTAAATGTTGATTGCTCCTTAAATTTGGCTTTTCCCTCTACAATCTTCAGGTAGGTCATCTGCAACACATCATTGGCGTCATCACGACTATAGTGGCAGCATTGCAGAGCCCACAAGAAAGCATCTTTGTGATGTTTCTCCAATAAGGATTCAAGCGTGCTGTTTTTCATAGTCATTAGTTAGTCTGTAAAATAGCATGTTTATATGACACGAGGTGGAAAAATAATTCAACTTTCCGTTAGAAAACCGCCAACTCACTATTTTCAGTATATTTGATTTCGAAGCAAAAACCAACCTGAATGTCGAAACCATCAAGTCACAAAGAAGTAAAGTTTATCCACGTATTACTTCCCATTTTGTTTCTGATGGCTTTGATTGTTTATGGCTTGATTCTACAGCCGCAAGTCTTCGGAAAAGAGGCCTTTCCATT
>Ga0316205_10004445_pt1 | contig 12277 bp, 12 predicted proteins | sample 3monthpyrite_MG_FD_204941 | JGI IMG/M metagenome (GOLD analysis project Ga0316205, IMG submission 204941) | Microbial mat bacterial communities from mineral coupon in-situ incubated in ocean water Damariscotta River, Maine, United States -... | ecosystem: Environmental > Aquatic > Marine >... | reverse complement strand
AGACCCTGACCCCGGAGTTTTCCATGCCCCTCGACTTCCTTACGGGCGGCGGCATCATCCTGCTGCTGCTGGCCATTTTCATCATCGTTTCGATTTTCCTTGGCGTTCGGATCGTGCCGCAATCGCAGAAATACGTGGTCGAACGGTTCGGCCGACTGCGTTCGGTGCTTGGCCCCGGCATCAACCTGATCGTGCCGTTCATCGACAAGGTGGCGCACAGGGTGTCGATCCTGGAACGCCAGTTGCCCAACCAGCGCCAGGATGCGATCACCACGGACAACGTGCTGGTGCAGGTCGAAACCTCGGTCTTTTACCGGATCATGGAACCCGAAAAGACGGTCTACCGGATCCGCGACGTGGATGCCGCCATCCTGACCACGGTGGCCGGGATCGTGCGTTCGGAAATCGGCACGATGGAGCTGGACGAGGTGCAATCGAACCGCGCCCGCCTGACGCAGAAGATCGGCGCGTCGATCGCCGACGTGGTCGATGACTGGGGGATCGAGGTGACGCGCGCCGAATTGCTGGACGTCAACCTGGATGAAGCAACCCGCGCCGCGATGCTTCAGCAGCTCAACGCCGAACGCGCCCGCCGCGCCGCCGTAACCGAAGCCGAAGGCGCGCGCCGCGCCGTCGAACTGCGCGCCGATGGCGAGCTTTATGCCGCCGAGCAAGCCGCCAAGGCCAAGCGCGTCAGCGCCGATGCCGAAGCCTATGCGACCGGCGTGATTGCCGAGGCGATCGCCAAGAACGGCCTGGAAGCGGCTCAATATCAGGTTGCGCTTGCCCAGGTTGAAGCCCTGACGCAGGTCGCGGTGGGCGACGGCAAGCAGACGATCCTGGTGCCCTCGCAGGCGCTGGACGCCTTTGGCGACGCCTTCAAGATGCTGAAAGGACGCGGATCATGACGGCGATCTGGTGGGTATGGGTGGCGGCCGGGCTGGTTCTGGCCATTGTCGAACTGTTCGCGCCGGGTTTTTTCTTCGCCGGCTTCGCGGTGGGTGCTGTGCTGACCGGCGGGATCATGGGGCTGGGCCTGCCCGGCTCCGGCTGGATGGGGGCTTCGCCTTTCAATGCGCTGATCGTCTTTGCCGTGCTGTCGCTGATCGCCTGGCTGGCCTTGCGCGCGGTGGTCGGGGTTCGCAAGGGGCAGGTGCGCAAGATCGACCGCGACATCAACGAGGACTGACACCCGCGCGACAGGTTTCGGGTCAGGGCGCGCCGCCGTGCCGCAGCCTTGCCCCGCAACGCCTTGCCACAAAGGATCGGGCATGATTACCGTTACCGCCGAAAGCTTCCGCCTGGCCGAAGTGTTCACCATTTCCCGCGGATCGCGAACCCAGGCGCATGTCCTGACCGTGCGCATCACCCGCGACGGCGTCACCGGATGGGGCGAATGCGTGCCCTATGCCCGCTACGGCGAAACGCCCGAGTCGGTCACGGCGCAGATCGAAAGCCTGCCCGCCGGGATCACCCGCGCCGATCTGCAATCCGCGCTGCCCGCCGGGGCAGCGCGCAACGCCGTCGATTGCGCGCTGTGGGACCACGCGGCCAAGTCGTCGGGAAAGCGTGTGTGGCAACTGGCCGGGCTGCCCGCACCAGGGCCCGAGATCACCTGCTTTACCCTGTCGCTGGACACGCCCGACAACATGCGCGCCGCCGCCGCCCGCCATGCGCATCGTCCGGTTCTGAAGATCAAGTTGGGCACCCCGGATGACATGGCGCGGCTGGAAGCGGTGCGCGCGGGCGCGCCCCGGGCCCGTATCATCGTGGACGCCAATGAGGGCTGGACAGCAGAAGTCTATACCGACCTCGCCCCCCATCTGCTGCGGCTGGGGGTGGCGATGGTCGAACAACCCCTGCCCGCCGGGCAGGATGACCTGCTGGCCGAGATCGCCCGCCCCTTGCCCGTCTGCGCCGATGAAAGCTGCCATGACCGCGCCAGCCTGCCGGGGCTGGTTGGCAAATACGACATGGTGAACATCAAGCTGGACAAGACCGGTGGCTTGACCGAGGCGCTGGCGCTGCGCGATGCGGCGCGGTCGCAGGGCTGGGACGTGATGGTCGGCTGCATGGTTGGCACCTCGCTGGCCATGGCGCCCGCCGTTCTGGTGGCGCAAGGGGCCGCCGTGACCGATCTGGACGGCCCGCTGCTGCTGGCCGAGGACCGCGATCATCCGCTTCTTTTCGACGACAAGGGTGTGCACCCGCCGGTGCTCCAGCTTTGGGGATAGGCGATGAAAACCGCACTTGTCTGGGATGTCGAATTTCTGACCGACGCAGGCGCGCCGCAACGCTTCTGGTGTGGCCCGGATGATCCGGACCCGGTGCTGGTGCAGATCGGCGCCGTGCGGCTGGGGCTGGAGGGGGGATTTCCAATGCTCGACACCTTTCAGCAACTGGTCATCCCCCGCACCCGAACCGGTGCGCGCTGGCCACTGTCGCCGCTGTTCACGCGATTGACAGGCATCACGGACCAACGACTGAACGCCGAGGGCCGCGAACTTGCCGATGCGCTGGGCGATCTGGCCGCGTTCAGCGCCGGTAACATGGCCTGGGCCTGGGGCAATGATGAGGTCTTCGCGCTGGGCATTTCGTGCTACCTGGCCGGCATCGCGCCGCCCATCCCGGCCACGCGGTTTGGCAATGCCACTCGCCTGCTGGTGAAGGCCGGGGTGCCCCCGGAAACGGTGGTGACCCTGCGGTCGAACACACTGTGCGCGCATTTCGGCGTCGATGGCGGGGGCGCGCAGGCGCATGACGCGCTGGGCGATGCGCAATCCGTGGCACTGGTCTTGCAGCATTTCCTGCGTGCAGGGGCGCTGACGGCGGACGATTTTGCCGCTGATCGCCCATGAATGGCTTGATCTTTGTCCCTGCGCGGTAAAAGAACTCGCGAAACCAGATTACAGGAGCCCGCGATGACCCGCACCGTCTATGTCAATGGCGAATACCTGCCCGAGGATCAGGCGACCGTGTCGATCTTCGATCGCGGTTTCCTGATGGCCGATGCCGTGTATGAAGTGACCAGCGTTCTGGACAGCAAGCTGGTGGATTTTGCCGGGCACCTGGCCCGTTTGCAGCGCTCGCTGGACGAGTTGGACATCCGCAACCCGCTGGGCGCGGACGACTGGCTGGCCATCCACCGCCATCTGGTGTCCGAAAACGATATCACCGAGGGGCTGGTCTATCTTCAGGTGTCGCGCGGCGCCCCGGCGGACCGGGATTTCGTCTTTCCCGACCCTGAAACCACCGCGCCGACCGTGGTGCTGTTCACACAAGACAAGCCGGGGCTGGCCGACAACCCGGCCGCCAAACGCGGGTTCAAGGTGATTTCCATCGACGATCTGCGCTGGGCGCGGCGCGATATCAAGACGGTGCAACTGCTTTATCCGTCAATGGGCAAGATGATGGCCAAGAAAGCCGGCTGCGACGATGCCTGGCTGGTCCAGGACGGTTCGGTGACCGAGGGCACGTCGAACAACGCCTATATCGTCAAGGGCAACAAGATCATCACGCGGCAATTGTCGAACGACATCCTGCACGGGATCACCCGCGCCGCCGTGCTGCGCTGCGCGCGCGAGGCGCAGATGGAGGTCGAGGAACGCCCCTTCACCATCGGTGAGGCGCGGGCGGCGGACGAGGCCTTCGTCACCTCGGCCAGCACCTTCGTGATGCCCGTCGTCGAAATCGACGGCACGGCGCTGGGCGGCGGCACCCCCGGCCCCGTGGCCGCGCGCCTGCGCGAAATCTACCTCGATGAGATGCGCAAGGCGGCGATCTGAGGGGCGTGGCCGCAGAACAGGCCCCTGACCGGGTCAGGTTTGCGGCACCCAGACAAGGTTTTCGATGATATTGGGGGCGTCGGTCTGGGTCACGCCTTCGATCACCACCGCGACCTCACCGTCAATCAGCACCTCCAACCCGTCGGCGCCGTCCCGGTAGGTGATCGGCGGGGAGACTTCGGTTCTGAAATTGACCTCAATCGTCAAGGTCTCGGACACCACTTCAAAGTCGGTGACACGTGTTGCAGAGGCGCCGTTATCCGCAAGGGTGCGCACGACCTTGAACTGATCGGTGCCAGATCCGCCTGTAAGGGTATCCCCCAAGTGGGCAACCAACTCATCGTCTCCATCACCACCGTTCAGCAAATTCACGCCGTCGGTATCGACCAAAATATCGGCGCCGGCACCACCGATCAGCGTATCGTCCCCTGCTCCCCCCCAAAGCTGATCATTCCACCCGCCACCTTCGAGTCGGTCGTTGCCGTCCCCACCAGTCAATGAGTCGCGACCTTCTTCCCCGAACAGTTGATCATCGCCGCCATCGCCTGAAAGCCAGTCGAATCCACGACCTCCGTGCAGCAAGTCGTTTCCTTCGCCGCCGCTTAAATAATCATAATCATCACCGCCGCTGACCAGGTCATTCCCGCCCTCGCCGTTCAGCGTGTCGTTCCCGGCATTGCCGTTCAACTCGTCCTGCCCGTCGCCGCCATTCAGCAGATCATTGCCGACACCACCCAGCAGGGTGTCATTGCCGAACCCGCCATTCAGTTGATCCCAGCCCGAACCGCCATCAAGCCGGTCCGCCCAGGCGCCACCGTCCAGCGTGTCGGCACCCGGGCCGCCGAACAATGCGTCGCGCCCGCCATTTCCGGAAATCAGGTCGTTGCCGCCGTCGCCGGACAGCGAATCGTCTCCGCGTCCGCCAATCAGCGTATCGTTGTCGTCGCCGCCATTGACGGTGTCGTCGCCAACGCTGCCATTCAACAGGTCAGCGCCGGCATTGCCCGAAATCAGGTCGTTCCCGCCTTCGCCGTCCAGCATGTCGCCGTTTGCGCCGCCCGTCAGCGTGTCGTCGCCGTTGGTCGCGCCAGAGTCCTCGTCGCTAGGGGGTGTCACATCTGCGTCGTCGCTGCCCCAGCCACCCAGCCCGATCGCCAAGGCAAAGGCTAAAAATATTCCGATAAATGCCACCATTACCCCCTGCAGAAAAAGCTGCATACAAACCCCAGCTTCGACATTGAGGCGAGAAAAGTGGCCTGTCAAGGTTCGGTCCGGGATTGCAATCATGGCGTGTGGCATGGTGTGCGGATTGGCTTCAAAGCAGCGATTCGACCCAATGGCTGGCGCTGATTGTTTCTGATTGTGAAACAATGATCCTTGGCGCTACCGCAAGCCACCGAAACCAAGCCACCGAAACCGGAAGTTTGTTTGGAATCAATCCGCCTTGCCGACATTCGCGGCAAAGGCAATGTCGAATTCGGATAGCTTCTCGGCCGATGCCTCGGTCTGATGGGCCGCGCGCCAGGCGTCATAGGGCATCCCGTAAACGATCTCGCGCGCCTCGGATTTGGTCAGGGTGACGCCTGCATCGGCGGCGGCCTCCTGATACCAGCGGCTCAGGCAGTTGCGGCAGAACCCGGCAAGGTTCATCATGTCGATATTCTGCGCGTCCGGGCGGTCCTGCATCAGGTGCTGGATCAGGCGGCGAAAGGCGGCGGCTTCGATCTGCGTGCGCTGGGTGTTGTCCATGGGGGTCTCCTGTGGTTGTCACAGATATGGCGCCTGCCGCAGAGGCGGGCAAGAACAGGAGCCGACTTGTCGCGTTGGGCGGCGAGAGTTTGCGATGGTAGCGGTAACATTTTTCGCCGCTGCCCTGTTGCCGTGACGTCGCAATTAGGCGATATGATGCCCCAAGCCAAAAAGGAACACCGCCAATGCGCCGCAACCGCAATGTGAAAATCGTGGCAACGCTGGGCCCGGCCTCCTCGGATCACGCGACCATTCGCGCGCTGTTCGAAGCCGGCGCCGATGTGTTTCGCCTGAACATGAGCCATGGCACCCACGCGGAAATCGCCGCGCGCCACGCCATCGTCCGCGCGGTCGAGGCCGAGACCGGACGCCCGATCGCCCTGCTGGCGGATTTGCAGGGGCCAAAGCTGCGCGTCGGCATCTTTGCCAACGGCTCTGTCGAATTGGAAGAAGGCCAGCGTTTCCGCTTTGACCTGGATCCGGCCGAAGGCAACCACCAACGCGTCTGCCTGCCGCATCCCGAGATTTTCAAGGCCCTGGAACCTGGTGCCCGACTGTTGGTGAATGACGGCAAGATCAGCCTGATGGTCGACAAATGCACCGAACAGCACGCCGATTGCACAGTGATCGTGGCCGGCGTGATCTCCAACCGCAAGGGCGTGAACGTGCCTGACGTGGTGCTGCCGGTGCGCGCGCTGTCCGACAAGGACCGTGACGATCTGGAATTCGCCTGCGAACTGGGGGTCGACTGGCTGGCCCTGTCCTTCGTGCAGCGGCCCGAGGATGTCGAGGAAGCGCGCGAACTGGCCAAAGGCCGCGCGGCGGTTATGGCCAAGATCGAAAAGCCCGCAGCCGTGAAGGCCTTTGATGCCATTGCCGAGGTCTCGGACGGCATCATGGTGGCGCGCGGCGATCTGGGCGTGGAACTGCCGGTCCATTCGGTGCCGCCGATCCAGAAGCGGCTGGTGCGCAAGGCGCGCTCGATGGCCAAGCCGGTGATCGTCGCCACGCAGATGATGGAGTCGATGATCGAAAGCCCGGTGCCGACCCGCGCCGAGGTGTCCGACGTGGCGACGGCGATCTACGAGGGCGCGGATGCGGTCATGCTGTCGGCCGAATCAGCGGCCGGCAACTATCCGGTCGAAGCCGTGCGCACCATGCACAACGTGGCGATTTCGGTCGAAGGGGATGAGACCTACGCACAGGTTATCAAGGCCTTCCGCATTGTCGAACGTTCGACCGTGGCGGACGGCATCGTTGCGGCGGCGCGCGAAATCGCTGAAAGCACCGACATCAAGGCGATCTGCTGCTTCACCGAATCCGGCACGACCGCGATCAAGGTCGCGCGCGAGCGGCCGCAGACGCCGATCATCGCGTTGAGCCCGTCGATGCCCACCCTGCGCAGGCTCTGCCTGGTCTGGGGGGTGCACTGCGTGTTCACCAACCAGCCGGTCGACCGCTTCAAATCGGCGGTGGTCAGCGCGGCGCGCGCGGCGCTGGAGCACGGGTTCGGGACGAAGACCGATCAGATCGTGGTGACCGCCGGTGTGCCCTTCAATGTGCCGGGCACCACCAACATCCTGCGCGTCGCGCCATGCGACGAACGCTTGATTTACCGGGCCGAGGCTGAATAATCAGGGTTTGGCTTGGGGATACCCAAAATGGACCGTGATCTGTTGCTTCTGGTGGGGCTGATCTTTCTGCCTCTGGCTTTTGTTGCCCTTGTTTCAGCCTGGGCGGACAGGCGCATGCCCTGGGCGGCGTTGATCTTGCTGTTTCTGGGGCTGGGGCTGGCGGGCTGGGCGCAGTTCACCCACCCTGCCGGGGGGTATGACCTGCGCACCCTGCCGACCATCGCCGCCGAAACGGTGGGCCGCTACTGGCCGCGCTAGCCGGCGCTGGCGGCATGGCCACGCGGTCGGGCTGCTCCTTCGCTCTTGCACAGCCGATAGGGACGGGGTAAAGGGCTGCGTTCTCAACCCGCGCGGCCGGCCGACAGTGGCATGCCGAGTCGCGCGTTTCTACCGCTCAACACGTCAGGAGACGGAAATGCCCAAGATGAAGACCAAATCGAGCGCCAAGAAGCGCTTCAAGATGACTGCCACCGGCAAAGTGAAATCGGCTCAGGCCGGCAAGCGCCACGGCATGATCAAGCGGACCACGAAGTTCATTCGCGATGCACGCGGCACCACGGTGCTGTCGGATGCCGACGCGAAGATCGTCAAGTCCTACATGCCCTATGCTCGCTAAGGAGACCTGACCAATGGCACGCGTCAAATCCGGTAAAGTTACCCACGCCCGTCACCGCAAGGTCGTCAAGGCCGCCGCTGGCTACTACAGCGCCCGTTCGCGCAACTTCCGCACGGCCACCCAGGCCGTCGACAAGGCGAACCAGTACGCCACCCGCGACCGCAAGGTCCGCAAGCGCAATTTCCGTGCGCTTTGGATCCAGCGCATCAACGCCGCCGTGCGCGCGATTGATCCGACGCTGACCTATTCGCGTTTCATCAACGGCCTGACGCTGGCCGGGATCGAGGTGGACCGCAAGGTGCTGGCCGATCTGGCCGTGCACGAGCCCGACGCGTTCGGTGCGATCGTCGACCAGGCGAAATCCGCCCTGGCCTGAGTCACCCCAGACGAACCGAGTTGAAAAGGCCGCGCGGGTTCCCGCGCGGCCTTTGTTCCATTTGAGCCCCTGTCGGGGCGGCGTCAGGCGGCTTGGCAGCCGCCTTTCTTTGAGTATTTCCTGAAAGATGAAGCCGGCGTCGGCGCGTGGCTGCATCAGGTGTTGGCGCATTTTCGGCAAGCGTGGGCCAGGCGTGTCTGCAAGGGGCTGACCCGTGGGTCCACGCTGGTGGGAGCCGAGTGCGCGATGCCGGCCTGGCCGTGGTGTGCCTGGAGCGGCGGCTATGGGCTGAGGGGTTTTTGGCGCAGCGCGATCAACGCGCCGAGAACCAGAACGGCCGCGCCCGCCAGAAGGCCGGTGCCGATGCTGCCGGTCCGGTCGCCCAGCCATCCGGCGGCGTAGGGGCCGACGGTCTGGGCGACGGCGAACACCACGGTAAACAGGCTGAGCGCGCGGCCCCAACTGTCAGCGGGCAGGTTCTGGCGGGTGAAATTGGTGATCGCCGGCGGGGCCATGAAGACAGAGCCGCCGAAGATCAGCGCCGAAACCGCCAGCCCGGGCAATGTGGGCCAGACGACGGGCAGGGCCGAACCGGCGGCGATACACAGCAGCACCATGGCCAGTGGCTTGCCGGATGCGTCCCTGGCAAAGATGCCGCGCCACAGGAGCGGCGACAGGGTGATGCAGACGCCCAGCAGGACCCAGACCAGGGATATCTGCAAGGCGGTGGCGTTTTGTTCCGTCATCCAGGCGGACAGAAAGGTCAGGTAGACGATGTAGCCCAGCCCAAAGCCGGCATATCCGGCCAGTTCCGGCAAGATGCGGCGTAGCGGCAGGTGGCGCGGCGCCCTGGTTTCGCCCTGCGGTGCCCGGCTCACCAGCGCTGCCCACAGGCCCAGGGGCACGCAGATCAGGCCCAGCCCGCCGGTGATTGCCCAGGCCCAGGGCCAGGCCTGGTTGCCGCCAAGGTGTAGCAGCGCGGGTAACGTGCCGCCGATCAGGATAATCGCGGCGCCGCCGCCCGACCCGAACAGAATGGCGATGCCCAGGGCGTTGCGGCGCGGATCGTCCGGGAACAGGCGGGCGGCCAGCGCGCCAGCGGTGGAAAACGACAAGGCACCGGCCAACCCGGTCAGGAATCGCCACAGGCTTTGCCACCACAGGTCCGGGATCAGCCCCGTGGCGGTGATCGCCAGGACTGTGCCGATCAGGCCCGCGATGAACAGCGTGTTGGGCCGCAGGAGGCGCAGCGCCATCATCGTGGCGACTGCCCCCAGAACATAGCCCATGGCATTGGCGGTGTTCAGCCAGCCGGCCTGCGCGTAGGTCCAGTTCAGGTCCGCGCGCATCGCAGGCAGGATCAGCCCGTAGGCAAAGCGCCCCAGCCCGTTGGTGGCCAGAACACCCAGCGACAGCCCCGCCAGCACCAGCCAGGGGTTCGGTTCCGCACGTTCGGTGGCTGTGGGCATCGGATCATCCCCTGACTTGCAAGGCTCTGAGGGTGGCTTCGGATCGACCGGGTCACAGGAACCGCCAGCCGTTGCTTGCATTCATCCGCGCCATTGTCTAGGCCACGGCGCAAGAAGGACCAGACGGGACGGGCGTATCTCATGGACGGTATCGAGGAACTCAGAGCGAAGTATCTGGCCGAGGCCGGCGCGGCTTCGGGTGCGGACGCGCTGGAAGGTGTGCGGCTGGCCGCGCTGGGCAAGAAGGGCGAGATCAGCCTGAAGATGCGCGAATTGGGCAAGATGACGTCCGAGGAACGCCAGATCGCCGGTCCGGCGCTGAATGGGTTGAAGTCCGAGATCGATGCGGCGCTGAAGGCGCGAAAGCTGGCGCTGGACGATGCCGCGCTGGATGAGCGGCTGAAGGCCGAGTGGCTGGACATCACCCTGCCGGGCCGCCCGCGTCCACAGGGCAGCATTCATCCGGTCAGCCAGGTGACCGAAGAATGCAGCGCGATCTTCGCCGATATGGGGTTTCGCGTGGCCGAAGGTCCGCAGATCGAAACCGATTGGTATAATTTCGACGCGCTGAACCTGGCGCCCGAGCACCCCGCGCGGCAGGAGCACGACACGTTCTTCATGCGCCGGGCGCCGGGGGACGACCGGCCGCCGCATGTGCTGCGCACGCATACCAGCCCGGTGCAGATCCGCGCCATGCAGGATCAGGGTGCGCCGATCCGGGTGATCGCGCCGGGCCGCGTCTACCGGATGGACATGGACCTGACGCACACGCCGATGTTCCACCAGATCGAAGGCATGGCGATCGACCGCGATATTTCCATGGCCAATCTGAAATGGGTGTTGGAAGAATTCTTCAGCGCCTATTTCGGCACCCATGTAAAGACCCGTTTCCGCGCCTCGCATTTTCCGTTCACCGAACCTTCGGCCGAGGTGGATATCCAGTGCTCCTGGGTGGATGGTCAGTTGCGCGTCGGTGAGGGCGAAGGCTGGATGGAGGTTCTCGGCTCGGGCATGATGCATCCCAAGGTGCTGGCCGCCGGCGGGATCGACCCCGATCAGTGGCAGGGCTTTGCCTTTGGCATGGGGATCGACCGGATGGCGATGCTGAAATACGGTATCCCCGATCTGCGCGCCTTCTTCGAAAGCGACCTGCGCTGGCTGCGGCATTACGGTTTCGGCGCCCTTTCGGCGCCGACGGTGCACGCAGGATGACCGTCCGCTGGGTTGGGTGACAGGCAACGGTTTTGCAAAACCGTTGCGGCGGCGCCGACAGGCGCCGCGCGCAAGGGCCTTGCAAGGCCCTTGTCGGTCTCGCGGGGGTGTCAGGGTCTTGCATTCATCCTGTTCCGGGCTTCCCGGGCGCCGCCTGGGTTTGCCGCGTCGTCGCATCCACGGGATGAGGATTGCCGCCACATTGCCGGTCAATTTCGCCATCCTGCGCCTTGTGCACCTCAACCTGGTGCAAAAGACCGTGGGCCGGGAAGCCACCTCTTGCCAGCACCCTCACCGCTCACATAGGTTTGGGGCGCCTTTCGGGGTGGCCTTTCGGGGCCAACCTCACGAAACTGCGCAGAAAAGGGGATGAAGCCGCATGACCATTCTTCGCGACCGGATGCTTGCCGTCAGTCTGCTGGCCTGTCTTGCGACACCGCTTGCCGCTCAGGAGCTCAGCGATGTCATCACCCGGACCTATCCGGATGGCAGTATCTACGAAGGCACGTTTCTGGATGGCGTCCAGCACGGACAGGGCACCTACCGCCTGCCCAATGGCTTCGAATATACCGGTGAATTCGTTCAGGGACAGATCACCGGGCAGGGCACCGCGCGGTTCACCAACGGCGCGGTCTATGAGGGCAGCTTTCTGAACGGCAGCCCGAACGGGCAGGGGCGCATGGTATTCGCCGATGGCGGCTATTACGAGGGCAACTGGGATGCCGGTCGCATCATGGGCGAGGGCACGCGCCGCTACGTGACCGGTGTGCTCTATACCGGGACCTTCGATGACAGCGTGCCCCACGGGCGCGGGGTGATGACGCGGCCAGGCGGTTTGCGCTATGAAGGCGAATTCGTGAATGGTCTGCGCGAAGGGCAGGGCACGATCACCTATCCCGATGGCTCGGTCTATACCGGCACGATGCTGGCCAATATGCGTCACGGCGAGGGGCGCCTGACGCGCCCGGACGGTTCGGTCTATGACGGCGAGTGGGCCGAGGACGTGCTGCAAGGCGCCGGGGTCTATATCAACGCCGATGGCGACCGGCGCGAAGGGACCTTTGCGCAGAACCAGTTGCAGGGTATCGGCCGTCTGATCCTGGCCGACGGCAGCATCTATGAAGGGGCGTTCGTCGATGATCTGCGCCACGGGCAAGGACGCATGACAGTGGCGGACGGCCATGTCTATTCCGGCGACTGGGTTGCCGACCGCATTGATGGCACCGGCGTGATGACCGCGCCCGATGGCGCCCGTTACGAGGGGCAGTTTCGTGACAGTGTGCCCGATGGCCAGGGCACGATCACCTACGCCAACGGCACCGGCTATGCGGGTGAGTGGGTCGAAGGCCGCATCGAGGGCCAGGGCCGTGCCCGCCTGACCGGCGGCATGATCTATGAAGGCGGTTTCCGCGCCAGCCAGCCGCATGGCCAGGGGC
>Ga0316205_10004444_pt1 | contig 12280 bp, 11 predicted proteins | sample 3monthpyrite_MG_FD_204941 | JGI IMG/M metagenome (GOLD analysis project Ga0316205, IMG submission 204941) | Microbial mat bacterial communities from mineral coupon in-situ incubated in ocean water Damariscotta River, Maine, United States -... | ecosystem: Environmental > Aquatic > Marine >... | reverse complement strand
CCCATGCGTAAAACCGGATTCTTTGTTGATGAAAAATGCTTTTGGCATTCGGGCGGTAACTATGCGCTGACCGCACCTGTCGGCGGGCTGGTGCAGCCACTGGCCGCAGGCGGATTGCCCGAAAGCCCTGAAACCAAGCGGCGGCTTTATAATCTGATGAAGGTCAGCGGCTTGGCGGACGAACTCGCGGTGCAAACCGCCGCCCCGGCCAGCCGGCGCGATTTGCTCAAGGTGCATCCGGCAAGCTATCTTGATAACTTCAAGGCCCAAAGCGATGCCGGAGGCGGCGAGCTTGGCCTGCGCACCCCGTTCGGGCCGGGGGGTTATGAAATTGCCACGCTGTCCACCGGCTTGGTGATCGGGGCAATGCAGGGCGTGCTCTCGGGTGCGCTTGATAACGCCTATGCGCTGTCGCGCCCGCCGGGGCATCACTGCCTGCCGGAATGGTCAAACGGGTTTTGCCTGCTGGCCAATATTGCGGTGGCCATCGAGGCGGTGCAGCCCCTGAGGGTGGCGGTGGTGGACTGGGATGTGCACCACGGCAACGGCACCGAGGCGATTTTTTATAATCGCGACGATGTGCTGACAATATCGCTACATCAGGAGCGCAACTATCCGCTCGATACCGGCGGGGTAGAGGCGGTTGGCGAAGGCGCAGGCAAGGGCTTCAACATGAACATCCCGCTGCCACCGGGTGCGGGGCATGAAAGCTATCTCTATGCTTTCGACCGTTTGATCCTGCCCCGCCTGCATGCCTTCCGCCCCGATCTGATTGTGGTTGCCTGCGGGTTTGACGCCTCGGGCGTGGACCCGCTCTCGCGGATGCTGTGCAGCGCCGAAACCTTCCGATTGATGACCCGCGCCTTGATCGATGCTGCCGATGCGCTATGCGACGGTAAGCTGGTGATGGCGCATGAGGGCGGCTATTCCGAAGTGCATGTGCCATTTTGCGGCCATGCTGTTTTGCAGGAAATGAGCGGCAGTACTATCGACGCCGGTGACGCTTTAGGCGCCCGCATTGGCGGGCAGCAGCCCTCTGCCGCGATGAATACGGTGTTTGCCGGGTTCATCGACGATTTCGCCGCTGGTTATGGGTTGTGATCCAGACCGGGCGGCTTGGGGGCACAGCTATGCTTTTGAGGCAGCTATTGCCTGCCTTGACTGGGGCTTTAACACATTGGAACTTGGTGAAATCGTCAGCTTCACCGCACGGGAAAACCGGCGCTCGCAAGCATTGATGCGCCGGTTAGGTATGAAAACCGACCCGGCTGAGGATTTTAAGCACCCGATGCTTGAAATCGGCCATCCACTCAGATGGCATGTGCTTTTTCGCCGGGCAAAGCCTTGAAATGACCCCCTGAGAGAGCGTATATTTTTGCTAAGGAAGAAGCGTTAGTCTACGCTTCAAACGCTCATGTATTCCGGGGGTAATAAAATGAACAAAGACAGCTATAACGCCATGCCATCCAACATCAAATTGCGGGCAGACAAATATCTCTCAAGGGCAAAAGAACTTACGGATGAGTGGTTCGGCATGGATAACGGCACCGATGTGCATATTCTGTCGGTGCAACTGGCCACCGCGATGATGAACATGGAGTCGTCGCAAATCATTGCATCCGAGATTTCGGAGCTGAGTCTGCGCATGAAATAGGCAGTGCCGTCAGGGTAGCTTAGTCCGCTCGCTTTTTGCAGATTGCCATGTCAAAATCCGCCGCCTGCGGTATGGCGACCTATGGGGAATTTCAAAGAGCACCGCGAATTGCTTTCCTGCCTCGTGATGCTCGGGTTGTTTTTGCTCGGACCGGGCGGGATCATTGCCTATTCCGGCTGGGAAGAAATCCGGGTTTATCTCGCCAAGGTCGGTTGGGGGCAGTTTTTCATGTTGCTGGCGCTCCCGGGAGGAATTTATGTGTTGCGGGCCAATCGCTGGCACATATTTGCCAAAGCACTAAGGCTTGGCACCGGCTTTGGCCTCAATCTAGCGCATTATCTTGGCGGTTTTGCCTTCACCGTTACATCGGGGCGCGTTGGCGAGCTGGTGCGGCTACGCTGGATCATGCGCGCCGCCGGCATTGGCGTGTTACGTTCCTCGCCGAATATGCTGGGTGATCGCGCGGCGGACCTGTTGGGCGTGGCGGCGCTGCTGTTGGTGGCGGCTGCCGTCCGCCCTGACGGGGCCGAAGCGGCGATGGAGGTTATGCACGGCCTGCAAAACATGCCGTTCGAAATCGCCCTTCCCGCCACCGCCATTATCCGCATCACGACGCTTTGGTTTGCATTTCTGGTCGTTCTTATTGTATTCCCGATAGCAAAACGGAAAGGGCTAACTCATGCGCTGGAAAACCGATGACCTAAGCGGCTGGGGTGGCGCGCTAACGCGTGAAGCCGCGCTGGCCCGGCCCGAGCGGCACGCGGCACTGGCTGAGGCCATGGCCGAATCGCCCTGCCCCGCCATTGGTATGCGCCGCTCTTACGGGGATGCGCCATTGGCCGAAAAAGCCATTGATATGACCCGGCTTGACCGTTTCATCGGTTTCGATGCTGAAACCGGCCTGCTGGAGGCCGAAGCCGGAGTCACCATTGCTGACATCCTCAACACATTCGCGCCCAAGGGCTGGATGCCCGCGGTGATGCCCGGCTCCGGCTTTGTCACCCTTGGCGGTGCCATTGCCAATGATGTGCATGGTAAAAACCACCATCTGGCGGGCAGCTTTGGCCAGCACGTGGAAAGCCTTGTGCTGATGGGGCCGGATGGCAGCAGCCAGCGCATTTCGCTAAAGGCCAAGCCCAAGCTGTTTCGCGCCACTATTGGCGGACTCGGGCAAACCGGTGTTATTCTCTCGGCACGGCTGAATTTGGCAAAATGCCCGGCGGGCAGGCTGGCGGTGCAGGAGCGGCGCATGGACGACCTAGATGCCTTTCTGGAGGCTTTCGCCAGTTCTCGCGCCGATTATCAGGTCGGCTGGCTGGATATGACCGCAAAAGACATCAACCTTGGCCGCGGCATTTTGGAAGAAGCGCATTTTTCAAGCGGACCGTTTGAGCCGCCGCGCAAGGCGCGTAGCGTGCCGTTCAATGCGCCGGGTTTTGCGATGAGCAAACCTTTGGTTGCAGCCTTTAACTGGCTCTATCTCAAACGCATTCCTGAAGGCGGGCGCGACCGCGAGCGCGCGTTGCACAAGTTTTTCTTTCCGCTGGATAACATTCTTCACTGGAACCGGCTTTACGGCAAACGCGGCTTTCACCAGTTTCAATGCGTGCTGCCGGAAGGCGAAGCCCGCGCCACACTGACCCTGATGCTGGAAGCGGTAGTGGCGTCGGGGCTGGCCTCGCCACTTTCGGTGCTCAAACGGCTCGGCCATGGGCGTGGCGGCATGATGTCCTTCCCGATGGACGGGTATACGCTGGCGCTGGATATTGTGAACCGGCCGGTCGCCAAGGCGCTGTTGGCGCGGCTGAACGCGTTGGCGCACAACGCTGGCGGTCGGGTTTACTTTGCCAAAGATTCCAGCCTAGATGCCACCTATGTGCCGGATATGTATGCCGAGCTGGAGGATTTTCGCGCCGAGGTGGCCAAGGCCGACCCCGCGCGTGCCTTTGAAACCGACCTCGTGAAGCGACTGCAAATCAGGGGGCAAAAATGAGCGAGACATGGATCATTTTAGGGGCGACCTCGGCTATGGCCCGCGCCTTTGCCCGCAAATGTGCCGAAAACCGGGCAGACCTGCTGCTGCTGGGCCGCGATATGCCCGAGCTTAAGAGAATCGCGCAAGATTGCAGCCTGCGCGGCGCGAGTAGTGCTGAGGCCGTGGCATTTGACGCCCGCAATCCCGCCAAATTCGCCAAGATCATTGAACAAGCCACCGCCCATAGCGGCAGCCTGAACACGGCGGTGTTTGTCGGCTCGATGCCCGAGCAGGCGGATATTGACGCCGACCCAACCGTGCTTGATGGCGTGGTGCAGGATAGCTTCACCGGCCCCGCTCAGTTTTTGCACCGTCTCGCGCCCTATCTGGAGGAGCGCGAAGGTGGCACCATTATTGGTGTTGGCTCAGTCGCCGGTGATCGCGGACGGGTGGGAAATTATGTTTATGGTGCCGCCAAGGCCGGGTTTCATACCTATCTATCCGGCCTGCGCAACCGGCTTGCGCGCAAGGGCGCTCATGTAATCACCGTTAAACCCGGCTTTGTCGATACCGGCATGACATGGGGGATTGAAGGTATGTTCCTTGTGGCATCACCTGAAGACGTGGCCACCAGCCTGATGAAAGCGGTGCAAAAGAAGCGCAACGTGATCTACGCCCCGTGGTTCTGGCGCTATATTATGCTGATCATCCGGCATATTCCGGAGTTTGTTTTCAAGAAGCTGAGCATTTAGCTGGCCCATGCGGCGCGAAAATCTTACGCCTGTGGCAGCGGTGCACACGCGCCGCGCCAAAACCTTGGTGCATGTTGAGGCGCTGCAAGGGCTGTGGCGATTAGGCGAAGCCGTGGGCTAACCCGTTGCGTGCACCAGCAAAAAACCGCCAAGCCCCATCAATGCCAGCCCGATCGGGTCTCGCAGGGCAAAAACGATCGGGTCATAATTCATCCGCCCGTGCCAGCCGCGATAAATCATCCGCGCCAACCAAAGGGCCACCGTGATAGCCGCAATCCGGATTTCAAACAGGTTTTGATAAAGCGACACCGCAATCTCGCTATAGGTATAGAGCAGGTAAACCACGATAGCCCCCACCGACGCGGTGATCGCAACATTCCGCAAATCGGCCCGATCTTGCCGGGCATAGCCACGCCCGGGCACCTTATCTTCATTGGTGGCCTTGCCAAGCTCGATCAGCCGTTTAACCGCACCAAGCGCCAAAAACACCGGAAACACGAACCCGCCGAGCCAGCCCGACATCGGCACCCCGACCACCACCGACCCGGCAACCACACGCAAGGTATAAAGGGCTGCCAGCACTGAAATATCGACCCAGCGCAACCGTTTCAAGCCCAGCGAATAGGAAAGCGAAAGCAGCATATAAAGCGCAATGATCGACGCCAATTGCCAGCTATGCAACGCCGAGCCACCCAGTGCCAGCGCACCAAGCGCCAGCATCAGCCCCATGCCATAAATGATTTTGGCCTCGCCCGCCGCAAATGGCCGGTTCTTTTTGGTCGGGTGTTGACGGTCGGCCGCCAAATCCATCAGGTCATTGACTATATAGATGCTCGAAGCCGCCGCAGAAAAAACGGCAATTCCCCATAGGGCCAGGCTAAACCCGGCCATGTCAAAGCGGTGCGCGGCAACGAGCGGAAGAAAGAGCAGAATGTTTTTGACCCATTGATGCGGGCGCATAGATTTGAGCAATGCCGCGGCGCGCGGGGGCGTGCCCAGATCAGTGAGTGCGAGTCCGGCTCCTTGCACCTTGGCTTTCAGGCCGCTACCCGCCGCCACCAAATACCCACCTGTCGCCGCCTGCCACACCGGCAAATCGGCCCGCGAGTCACCGACATAGTCAAACCCTTTTTCGCCAAAACGGGTGGTGAGCGCCATTGCCTTCTGGGCCCCGGTCAGGTTGACACGGCCATCGGACGCCATCGGTGCCGCTTGGATTCCAACCTCTTCCGACAATTCGGCAACCTGTGACCTATCAGAGCCTGACGCCAGAACCACCACCCGCCCCGCTTCTTGCGCCTGAAGCCCGAGGCTCAAAACCTCGTCCCGCACCGGCAGCAGCGCCACATCAAGCGCCGCCAACTCTGCCAGTCGCGCCTTGAACGCGGCCTTTTTGAACAGTAAGCCCAAAGCGCGCAGGCAAAGCCAAGGGTGCCGCCCCAATGCCGCCCAAAAGCTTTCAAGCAACATATCTGTTTTGAGCAGGCTGCCATCCACATCAATGGCTAGGGCATGATGCGGCTTTATGTTTTCTTCTCTGCTCAAAGCTGATTCTTTCCTTACTGTCGATTCGCCTTTTTATACGGAGGAGATTTGAGTTATCCCACGCCAAAATTGTGAAAAACAGGCCAAATCACCGCTACCACAATACCCAAAACTCTCGATGTCTCGCTTTAACTCTTTGTTATAACTTATTATTTAACAGTCATTAAGATTAGAGCAATAAGACATTGTTTCGCCACATTCTTTTAACATATTGTGAGGAACCAAGCGAGTATCATTCGCTCAAGGGCCGGTGAAACGGACTTAGACGCGGTTAACGTGGTTTGTTAAACGTGGTGGGAATGCCCTTTCCGGGCGTAAGTGGTGGGCTTAGTTGAGCCGAAAAATGTAGATTTATTGTATCCTAGGAGGGACACAGAATGAAAAACCTTATTAACGCTTTCGTAAAAGACGAAGAAGCCGCTGTAACCGTAGACTGGGTTGTTTTGACCGCTGCTGTTGTTGGGCTCGCCATCGCCGTTGCCGCTACCATGGAAACCGCGCTCGACAATGCTGCGTCGACCATCAGCACAAACCTGCAATCTGTTGTAAGCGACGCTTCCACAACCTAATTGGTTGGCCAGATTAGCCAATTGCGCGCACGCGCCTGAATGAAGTTGCAGGGCATCGAGTTGCCCTGCACACCACACGCTACCGCGCCTTGTCTCGGAGGGTTAACGATGTTTATTTTATCCTGTCTTGAGCAATTTTCGCGTGATACCAAAGCCGCCGTCACCGTCGACTGGGTCGTATTAACAGCGGCACTTGTAACCATTTCGATCGGTGTAGCGCTGACCATTGGCGGCGCCCTTGATGCCAGCACCAGCAGCCTGAGCACAAATTTGAACACCGTCGTGTCAGATGTGCTCCCATAACGGTTTTTTGCAATCGCTAGCGCATATCTCCTACTACCCATTGATTTCAACACCAGATAGTGCGAAGAGCTAGGCTTACCATAGGCTTGTGCCTGATGCTGTGAGGGAATAAGATGCGACTAGTTTTTTTGCTTGTTTTGATTGTGGGTATTGCGACGGCGGGGTATGCTATTTTACTGGTTAAAAACCAGTTTTCTGCGCGCGAAACCAGAATTAGCCAACTCGAAAACGAGATTCGCCAAATGCGCGAGAAAGTTGTGGAAACAACGCCGGTAGTCGTTACCGCCACCACACTTAATTATGCGCATAAAGTTGTTGCAGAAGATCTCGCTATTCTAAACTGGCCCTCAACCGATCTTCCCGAAAACTTTTTTAGCTCGATTGAAGAAGTGGTCGGCGACGAGAATGCCGAGGCACGCTATGTGAAACGCACGATCGAACCCGGCGAGCCGCTTTTGGCAACCAAGATCACCAATTTCGGTGAAGACATCGGCGTCAACACCCTGCTCGAACCCGGCACCCGCGCTTTTGCGATTCGGGTTGACGTGGCGTCGGGGGTTTCCGGCTTCATCCAGCCCGGTGATGAGGTGGACATTTACTGGACCGGCAACAACCTTAACCAAGTAATCACCAAACTTGTACTGGAAAAGGTCAAAATCATCGCAATTGACCAGCAAGCGGATCAGGATTCGCAACGCCCGACAGTGGCCAGAACCGTGACTTTGCAAGTTTCTCCCGACATTGTTGCAAATTTGGTACAGTTCCAGTCTTCCGGCAAACTCACCCTCTCGTTGCGGGGGGTAGAAGACATCACTATTTCAGGGCCGATTGAAGTAAACACCGACACGTTAATTGGCAATGAAATCATACCCGTAGAGGAAGAACGAAAGTGTTTCAGAACCGTTCGCCGCGGGGTTGAAGCCGTGCAGGTCGAGGTGTCTTGCGAATCACCGTAGCACCCCTGAATTCTTGGGTAAAAACGCGGCCTGGAGCCGCGTTTTTTTATTTTTTTTTGGGTTTTTCAAACGAGGCGCACCTTCTAACACATTGATTCTTGCAATCGAATCGAACATATCGCATGGTGTTGGCAAGAATGGACAAAAGATTCATTCAATGATTTTCAATCAGTGGTTTTGAGAGGCAGGATCACAATGCAAATAAAAAGCCTGATTCAGGCGGGTCTTATGGGATTCGTCTTATCCGCGCCAATGGCCAGCTCGGCTTTGGCGCAAAACGCGGTTCTTTCAGTATCCCGCGGTGCCGTATCCAGTAGAATTTCCGTAGCCGTCAATCGCGCCATCGTGGTGGAAAGCGACCGGCCATTTGCCGAGCTTTCGGTGGCCAATCCGGCCATCGCCGATATTGCGTCATTATCTGACCGGTCAATCTATGTGCTCGGGAAAACCCCGGGGGCGACAACCCTGACCATTTTTGATCAGGACGGACAACTCGTCGCGAATGTGGATGTGCGGGTAAGCCCGGACATCGCCGAATTCAAAGAGCGTCTCTCCCAGATCCTTCCGGGTGAAAACATCAATGTACGTACCGCCAATAACGGGATCGTGCTTTCGGGCCGGGTAACCGGTGCGCGGCAAGTTGCCCGCGCCATGGAACTGGCGCAAATGTATGTGGGCCCTGACCTTGTCACCAACATGATGATGGTGGGTGGCTCGCAGCAGGTTATGCTTCAGGTGCGCTTTGCAGAAATGCAGCGCTCGGTGGCAAAAAGCCTCGGTTCATCTGTTGGCCTGTCAAACACACAGCCAGTCGTAAATGGCGTTGCCGCGGGCTCGGGTGCCTTTGGCGTAACCGTTGGCGGGGCCAGTTCCAGCGCAACATCCGAAGGCGCTATCGGCATCGGTTTCGGCATTGGTGGCCTAGCCGTGAATGTTTTGGTGGAAGCACTGGAAAGCAAAGGCATGGCGCGGACATTGGCAGAACCAAATATCGTTGCCATCTCTGGTCAAACCGCCCGCTTCCTTGCTGGTGGTGAGTATCCCGTGCCTGCTGCGCAAGATAATAACACGATTACGGTTGTTTATCGTCCGTTTGGTGTGGAGCTGAACTTCCTGCCGACGGTGATTGACGGTGATCTGATCAACCTTGAACTGGAAACCACGGTTAGCTCGATCGACAAGGATACTTCCTTTACGTCGTCAGGTGGCCTGGAAATTGCTGCCTTCAAGGTGCGCCGCGCCAGCACGACTGTGGAAATGCGCGACGGGCAGAGCTTTGCTATCGCGGGCCTGCTGCAGGATGACTTTACTGACCTCAACGGTCAGGTGCCATGGCTTGGCGATGTGCCCATTCTTGGTGCCTTGTTCCGCTCGGCAGAGTTTCAGCGCCGGCAAACCGAGTTGGTGATCATCGTGACCCCGCATTTGGTCACTCCGACCACATCGGATGCGTTGGCCCTGCCAACCGACCGGATGCGCATCCCGACCGAAGCCGAGCTTTTCCTGAGTGGTCGCACCGAAGGTGCCATGTCAGGTGCCGCAATTACGCAACTGGGCTTTGATAGCTCTGCCGGATATGTGATGGAGTAGGATCATGAAAATTCTCAGCAAAATCATAGGCGTTTCTGCACTTGTTGCGCTTGGTGGCTGTCTTGAGACGGCCGGCACTCTGCCCAACCAGGCAAGCTTTTCGCTGGCATCGGAACAAAACTATCTGGTGCAAACCGGTCAAGGCGGATCGGCAGCATATCTGGCGAACCTCTCGCAACAGTTCCGCGATGACGTGCCAACAATGATCAACTTTGACTTCAACTCGACCGTGCTCGATGGTGAAGCCCAGCGGATTCTGTCGCTTCAGGCGGCTTGGATCATGGCACACCCGACCGTTAAGTTCCGGGTTTATGGTCATACCGATAAAGTTGGCTCCAACGCCTTCAACCGGCGTTTAGGTTTGCGCCGCGCGCAAGCTGCGGTCAATTATCTGGTCGCTAAAGGGGCACCGCGCAACCGGTTGGAGGCTTACACTTCGCTCGGGGAAACCCAGCCGATTGTGAACACTGAAGAACGCGAACGCCTGAACCGGCGCACCGTGACCGATGTGTTTGGCTTCGCACCTAACGTGATTCCTTCCGACTTTGACGGAAAACGCGCCGCGATTGTTTATGGCAACTATATTGCCGGTGGCGGTTCTGTGGTCGGCAGTAGCACGCTAGAATAAACTATCAGGCCTCTTAATATCTCCCTCCCCTGCTCGTGCCGGGGAGGGTTTTTTAATTGCATTTCCAGAACTTGCAATCCATTCCTCAATAAATTATAGTTATTTCTTGCTGGGCCGGTAAATGGCAATATCCGGCAATGTTACTGTCGATTAGTCGCATTTTCATGTGCATCGCTGTCTTGTATGCTTCTGTCGGTAACAAATTATTCAGCTTTTGCTTTCGTTTCAGAATTCTTAGGAATAGACTAGCATTGTAAATTGTATGTTTATCATCGAGTTCAATCAACCATAGAGGTGCTCAGTTGGCCTTGTTAAAACTAATGGACCGCAAAATGGACGCTTTTGCCGTTGCGTCCAATCCGGCAAGTTTCGAATCGCTAAACGGAGACCTTCACGGTCTTTTTGGGCAAAGTTGGGGCAATGTATCGGTTACCGCCGCGGGGGAAATGCTCGGGCGCGGTGCGCTACATGGCGAAGAAACCCTTATTGTCTGCGTCGAAGCGGAAGACGAACAAAACCTGACACCGATTGACGGCTTCGTGCGGGCGGCTAAAAAGGCCGGCTTTGTGGTGGTGTTGGTCGCGAAAGATGTATCGCCGACCGCGCTGCACCACTTATTGCAACTTGGGGCTGATGACTTTGCCCCCTACCCATTGCCCGATAATGCGCTTGCCAATATTTTTGACCGCCTGAAGGAAAGGAAATCCAAAACTCCATCCAAAATGGAATCGAAAAAGGTGCGCAGTGGCGTAATTTTGCCGGTTTACGGTGCGGCAGGCGGTGTTGGCTCCTCTACTTTCGCGGTGAATCTGGCATGGGAAATGGCAACTCATAATCGTAAAGACGATATGCGGGTCGCCCTGATCGATCTTGATTTTCAGTTTGGGTCGGTTGCCACTCTGCTCGATATGTCGCGCCGCGAAGCGGTGTTTGACCTGATGACCGAGCCGGAAACCCTCGCCGGAGATACGCTCGCCCAGGCGATGACCTCCTATAAGTCGGTATTGGCGGTGCTGACTTCACCGCCCGAAGTGATGCCGCTTGATATTGTCAACGCCGAGTATGTAGAAAAAATGCTGCGGATTTTGCAGTCACGCTATGACTTTATCATCGTTGATCTGCCAAAAGCGCTAACCGATTGGTCTGCGACGGTGCTGACCATGGCCGAAACCTATTTTACGCTGCTGGAGCTCGACATGCGCTCGGCCCAAAACCTGATGCGCTATTTGCGGGTGCTGCGTGGGGAGGAGCTTCCGGGCGAGAAAATCCAGTATATCCTGAACCGCGCTCCTGGCTTCGCTGACCTGAACGGCAAATCCCGGGTCGGCCGCTTTTCGGAAAGCCTCGGGATCGAGATCAATATTCTGCTGCCGGATGGCGGGAAGTCTGTCACTCAGGCCGGCGACCAGGGCGAGCCGCTGGCAGATTCTGCTCCCAAAAATGCGCTCCGTAAAGAAATTAAGAAAATCGCAGCTACTTTGGTAGAGCTTACCAAAGAAGCGCGCGCGGCAGTGGTCGACTAACAGGAGATAAAGCATGTTTGGACGCTTCAAGCAAAATCAGCAACCCGCCCCCGAGTCACAGCCAATTGTCGGTGAGCTTTCGTTGAAGCCTGAAGTGATCCACAAGGCGCGCCCTGCTGGCAACAATAATATGTCCGCCGACCAGCAAGACGCGCTTCTGCGAGAGCAAAAACGGCTCGACAAACTGATGGCCTTGCGGATGGAGATACATAAGCGTTTGCTGGAAACGCTCAACCTTTCAGCCATTGAAACCGCCGCCGAAGCCGATTTACGCCGTGAAATTGCCGCGATTACCCGCGAGGGTATCAACGAAATGGGCGTGGTGCTCAACGGGCAAGACCAGAAAGAACTGCTGCAAGACCTGATGGACGAGGTCACCGGCCTCGGCCCGATCGAGCCCCTGTTGCGCGATGACACCGTTAACGATATTTTGATCAATGGCCCGCACCAGATATTTGTGGAGCGCTTTGGCAAGCTAGAGCTTACCCCGGTGCGCTTCAAGGATGACCGCCACCTGCTGCGCGTGATTGATAAGATCGTTTCGGCCGTAGGGCGGCGCGTGGATGAAAGCCACCCTTACGTGGATGCGCGGCTTGAAGACGGTTCGCGTTTTAACGCGATGGTGCCACCCTGTGCTGTGGATGGCGCACTGGTGTCGATTCGTAAATTCTCCAAGGAAAAGCTTTCGATTGAAGAACTTATCCAGTTTGGCGCCTTTAACGAACCGATGGCGACCTACCTGCAGGCCGCCGTGGCCACCCGCCTCAATATCATCGTATCAGGCG
>Ga0316205_10004443_pt1 | contig 12282 bp, 11 predicted proteins | sample 3monthpyrite_MG_FD_204941 | JGI IMG/M metagenome (GOLD analysis project Ga0316205, IMG submission 204941) | Microbial mat bacterial communities from mineral coupon in-situ incubated in ocean water Damariscotta River, Maine, United States -... | ecosystem: Environmental > Aquatic > Marine >... | reverse complement strand
CATCGGTCCAGCCAGCCCTGGCCAGATGATACAAAACCGAGCAGCCGACAACGCCGCCCCCGATGACTACCGCGCGATAGGTCCGCGTCATTCCCGTCTCCCTGTCTTGTCGTCGGGCGCGTCATGACACCCGTTTTGCATCAATACCTTGCGCAGGGCCTGCGCCACCCGCGCCGGTGTCGACCGGTGCGTGACATAGGGCAGCCCCCAGCGTTCACGGGTCCAGCCGACCACGACGAGCGCGCCTGCGCAAGCCTCATGCGCGCGCGCCAGCGCCCAGGACCGGCAATCGATGGCGGCGATGTCGGCCTTGCCCTGCGCCACCGCCCGAACCGATGCGCGATGCGAACCGGTTTCCAGCCAATCCGCCGCCAGTGCACGCGGGTCGGCGCCCAGATCGTCGCGCAGCGACAAGAAGCCCGACAGCGAATCCGTGCCGTTCACCGCCAGCACACGGCCCCGCAGCAGATCAGCGTTCACTGCGGGCCCTGGCCCGTCTGGCACGGCGTCTGGCACGGCGTTTGGCACGGTGGCGGGCTGGCCCTGACGGGCAATGATCGCCGAGCGGTAGAACGGCCCCCTGCCCCCGGCGAATGCGGAATAGTCGGGCTGGGCCAGGGGCTTGAGATACTCGATCAGGCCCAGAGACAAGGGCCCCCAACAGGTCTGGCTGAACACGCAACCCGGATCGCGCCAAAGCGCCAAGGCACCGCCCGATTCCGGTCGAAACAGGCCGGTGGGCAGGTCCAGCCGCGGGTCATCCGTCAGCACGGCCCGGCGCAGCGCGGCCCAGTGCGCGTCTACCTGCGCGCGCGCCTCGGGCCAGTCATACATCGGCAGGCTGGCATGGCGCGGCGCGGTGGGATCAGGGACAGCGGAACCGGTCATGTGCCAGTCCCCGTGTCAGTCGCAGCGCCAATCGCAGCGCCAGTCGCAGCGCCAAATTCAACGCCAGTCACAGCGTCGGGCCAATCGGCGGTTCGCGGCGCAGGACCGGATGGGCGACGGGCTCCTTCGGGGTCAATGCCCAGCGCGCGAACAGCGCCCGGTAATTGGGAAAGACATAACCCTCGTTCAGCGCGTGCCAGGCCTCGCGCCGCTCGGCATACAGGCGCGGCAGCGCATACCACGGCGCGGACGGGTTCTTGTGGTGCACGATATGCAGGTTGTTGAACAGGAACAGCCACGCAAAGGGCGAGCGTTCGACGATGATCGTCCGCCCCTCGGGCGTTTCATGCCAGCGGTGCTCGGCGAAGGTGCGCAGCGAAATCAGTGCCGCGCCGGGCCAGCAGACCGCCACCAGATACAACCACAGCGGAATGCCCATCTGCCAGACGACCAGCAGGACGCCCGCCACCGCCGGCAGGTGCAATGCCCAGGCCAGCCGGATGCCCGGATCGTTGCGCCACACACCGCGCCCCTCGGCCAGCAGAAACACCACGCCCGACAGCCACGGGCCCAGGATCAGCCGCCCGACCAGCGCGTTGTTCCAGCGCAACAGCACCCGAAGCCAGGCGGGCATCGCGCGGTAGCGCCACAGCATGTGATAGTAGCTCTCAGGGTCTTCAAGCGGGTCGGTCAGGCGGGCATCGTGATGGTGCGCCAGATGCGTCGCCCTGTAGCGCCGGTAGGGAAACAGCAAGGACAGGTTCGCCGCCGCCAGCGCCTCGTTCAGCCAGCGCAGGCGCGTGGGATGGCCATGCAGGCATTCATGCACCAGCGACGAATGCAGGGCTGTCATCACCGCCATGATCGCCAGGGCGCCGAGGGGAAAGACCGGCCACAGCCAGAACCCGGCCGCCAGCCACACGCCGTAGCACAGGACAATCAAGCCAAGGGTCGGCCATTCAACCTTCATCGCGTTCTCCGGGATTGCGTCAGTCGCGCGCCCTTAATTGTCCGAACACGGCGCCTTGTGACAAGGCGCGTTTGCGCAGCACTGCTCTCCTGCATTGACGCCTTTTGTCACTGAGTGTTACAAAAGTCATCAGATACCCGGACGCGAGCCCATGGGAAAACGCCAGACCGCCGAACAGTTCCGCGCCCGATTGGGGCTGCTTCAGGCCCAGTCCGGGCTGACGCAATCGGGCTTTGCGCAGGCCATCGGAATCGATCGCTCGGCCCTGTCGCAACTCGCGTCGGGGCTGAACCCCCGCCTGCCCCGGGCCGAGACACTGCTGGCCCTCGCGCAGCGCTTTCAGGTGTCCACCGACTGGCTTCTGGGGCTGACCGAAGACAGCGGGATCCTGACGCAGGCACTGAACGCGGTCGAGACCGAACAGGCGCTGGATGACCGCAACCGCACCGCCATGGAGCGCTGGCACCACGAGGCGAGCGGCCAGAAGGTGCGCTACGTGCCCGCGCAACTGCCGGATCTGATGCGCACCCCGGCGGTGATCGAATTCCAGGCCCAATCCTCGGCGCAGGAACGCCGCCGCTTGCAGGCGCAGACCGAACGCAGGCTGCATTTTTCGCGCATGCCGGACTCTGACATCGAACTGTGCATGCCGGTGCAGACGCTGGAGGGGTTCGCCATGGGGCTGGGGGCATGGTCCGGCCTGTCGATCAGGGATCGCCGCGAGCAGCTGGAGCATATCGCCGCCACGCTGGACGAACTCTATCCCGCGTTCCGCATGTATCTGTTCGATGCCCGCAAGCATTTCGCCCCGCCGATGACCGTGTTCGGCTATCAGCAGGCGGCGATCTATGCCGGTGAAATCTACCTGCTGGTGCGCACAAGGCAGCTGGTGCACGACCTGGCGCAGACCTTCGACGCAAAGATCCGTCACGCGGAAATCCACGCCCACCAGGCCGCGTCCTGGGTTCGCGCGCTGCCGCTTCACCCGCGCTGATCCGCGCTGTGTCGGTGATGACCAAACACCCGCTCCTGCGCACTGAATATGGCTTGCCCGGTCCGGGCGTGGGTGTCTAGGGTCGGCCTGTCAGATGCAGCGCGCCACGGGCGCAAGTGCGCGATCAAAGGGGGGCCCAATGGCCGAAGACGGATCAACCCGGCGCAAGCGCCATGGTGGACGAACCGGCAATGCGCGCCGCACCAGCAGCTTTCAGCTGGACCAGATGCCCTGGCGGGTGCCCTTCAACCCCGATCCACCGGTCGAACCGGTCGATACCGAGGGCGTGCAGGCGATCCACAAGGGCGCGATGCATATCCTGTCCGAGATCGGCATCGAATTCCTGAATGACGAGGCGCTGGCGCTGTTTCGCCAGGCCGGCTGCCGGGTGGATGGCCAGAGCGTGCGCATGGACGAGGATTTCGTCATGGAGATGGTGCGCCGCGCGCCGGCCAGCTTCACCATCACGCCGCGCAACCCGGACCGCGCGGTGCCCATCGGCGGCGGCTACATGGCCTTCGTCAACGTCTCGTCGCCGCCCAGTTCGTGGGATATCCACCGGGGCAAGCGCAGCGGCGATTTCGAGACATTTCGCGATTTCATGAAATTGACGCAGTTCTTCAACTGCATCCATATCGCCGGCGGGTATCCGGTGGAGCCGGTGGATATTCACCCCTCGGTCCGGCACCTGGATTGCGTCTATGAAAAGCTGACCCTCACCGACAAGGTGTGCCACGCCTACAGCCTTGGCCGCGAACGGGTCGAGGATGTGATGGAAATGGTGCGCATCGCCGGTGGGCTGACCGATGCCGAATTCGACGCCGCACCGCGCATGTATACCAACATCAACTCGGTCAGCCCGCTCAAGCATGATTTCCCGATGATCGACGGCGCGCTGCGGCTTGCGCGGCGCGGGCAACCGGTTGTCGTGACGCCCTTTACATTGGCCGGTGCGATGGCGCCGGTGACGATGGCGGGCGCCGTCACCCTGTCGATCGCCGAAGGTCTGGCCGCGATCGCGCTGCTGCAATACGCGGCACCCGGCTGCCCGGTGGCCATCGGCACGTTTACATCGAATGTCGACATGCGCTCGGGCGCGCCGGCATTCGGGACGCCGGAATACATGCGCGCCACGCAGATCACCGGGCAGCTGGCGCGGTTCTACGACATCCCGCTGCGCTCGTCCGGGGTCTGCACGGCCAATGTGCCCGACGGTCAGGCGGTGTGGGAGACCTCCAATTCGCTGTGGGCGGCGGTGCAGTCGGGCTCGAACCTTGTCTATCACGCGGCGGGCTGGCTGGAGGGCGGGCTGATCGCCAGCCCCGAGAAATTCGTCATGGATTGCGAGGTATTGCAGATGATCCAGCGGTATTTCGACCCGGTCATCACCGCCACCACGCCCGAGGCCATCGCGCTGAGCGCCGTGGCCGAGGTGGGCGCGGGCGGGCATTATTTTGGCTGCCAGCACACGCAGGACCGCTACACGACCGCATTCTACAACCCGATCGTCAGCGACTGGCGCAACTATGAGGCCTGGGAGGCTGATGGCGCCGTGCAGACGCCCGAGCGCGCGCACAAGATCTACCGCGCGATTGTCGACAATTTCGAAGCGCCGCCGATGGACGAGGGCCTGCGCGAGAAACTGGCCGATTTCGTCTCCCGCCGCAAGGCAGAGGGCGGCGCGCCCACGGATTTCTGAATCCCGGCATCCAGGTGGCAAGCAAGGCGTTTCGAAACGCCTTGGCCGCCCGGCCCCGGCGTCGGAGTGCCCGGGGAATGTCCCACCTGGCCCGTCGCCATGGTGTCGCGCAACCGGGACGCGCGCGCCATCAAGGGGCTTCGAAGCCCCTTGTCCCGGGCTCACTCGGGATCGGCGTCCGGGCCGAAGGCCTTGAGCAATTCCTCGTCGCATTGCACCTGCTCGGCGGTCTCGGCAACGCCCGGCGCCATGCGGGGGCGCAGCGGCGGCTCCGCGTCCGGTTCCGCCGCATCCGGCGCCGGATCGGGCGGCACCCAGCCACCCGCGCCTTTCGCTGGCGGGTGCTGGTCAAAGAATACCGACATGACATGCTTCACCCCATGGGGCGAGACCGCGCGTTGATCGGCCTCGAAGAAATACCCCTTCATGAAGGGCGCGGTGATGATTTCATAGGACGGGAAATAATCGACCCCCTCATGCGCTTGCACCAGTTCCCCGGCGGCGGCGCGCAGCACGGCCTTGGACTGCGCCGTCGCCACCGCGACCTGCTGTGCGGTGGCCGTGGCCATCAGCGGCACCGGGCTGACCGTCAGGATCAGCTTGATATCCGGGTTTATCTGCCGCGCCAGCGCAAGAAACGCCTCCATATCCGCGCGGACCTCGGCCGTGGTCAGGTTGTGAAACGCGTGTTCGGCCGGGTCGAACACCCCGCCCGCCGTGCCCGGGCAGAGCGGATAGGCCGCGCCGTCCGCCCGCGACAGCCATTGCTCGGTCAGGCCCAGGGTGAAAACGAACACCTCGGCATTGCGAAACAGGCGCAGCACCCGCTCCAGATGATCTTCGCGCAGGGCCTCCATTTCGGCAACGCTGCCGAAGGGTTCGGGCTCCAGCGTCGGGCGAAAGGGATCCACGACGCCGCCATCCTTTTCCCAGTGGGACTGCACCGGGGTGAACCGCCGCAGGGCGCGCTGCAACAATTGCAGCAACTGGCGGGCGGTGTAGATGTTGCCGTAGCGCGCGGAATAGAGCCCATACCCATAGTCCTGGCGCAGCGACTGCGGCAGCCCTTCGGGCGCGGGTTCCACATCCATGTAGCGAAACCCGCGCCCGCGCAGATTGCGCCCGATATGCTGGGCAAAGCAGCTGCCGGCGGTGGCAATACGCGCCCCGTCGATGGGGAAGCGTTTGACATACCAGTCCGCCACATCCAGCGGGTGTTTGCCCGCGATGGTGGATTTCCAGAACGCTCTGGGCGGCTGCGCGCGATAGGGATGGGTCATCTGGACCTGTGTTGTTGGGCGGTCGAGTTTCAGCCGGGACGTGCGGCAGGTCAAGACTTCGAAAGCGCGCGCGCCACCGCCCAGCGCTCGATCTCGCCGATCATCAACGCCCCGAAATCGGAGTTGCCATGATGGGTGTCGGCGGGATCCTCGTTGCGAAACGCCGACAGCATGAACCCCTGCCGGTCGAAACAGGCTTCCGGCACGTCGACAACCGGCACCGCCCGCTGGGCCAGTTCGGCGCGCATTACAGCGCGGTAGGCCGCGTCCAGGCGCAGCAGGCGCAAAGGCCCCAGCCGTGGCAGGTCGCTGAAATCCCTGAAATACCCGGGCGGGGCAACAACAAACAACCGCAGATCCAGGGACAGCAGATAATCGGCAAGCGCCAAGATTTCCTGCTGATCGGCCAGCACCATTTGCCGGAACACCGCATCCGACACCAGCCGCCCCGGCCCGCCGATGCCGTGCAGGCTCAGGTCCTGCTGGCCCATCTTGCGCACAACGCGGCCCGACCAGAACGGCATGCTCAGCCCGATGGCGTCAGGTCTTGGCCCTGAGGGCGGGATCCGTGACAGGCGGCGGCGAAAGCGCGGGTTGGTGATCCTTGCGTGATCGCCGGCGGGTTGCCAGAATGGCAGCACCAGCTTGTGCGCCGCGCCCACCGGATGCACGGTGATCGACACCCCGCCGTGCAATCCGCCCTGGGCGCGCAGGCGCTCCCAGCCCCGTTTCAGGGGGCCGGCGTGACTGTCACCGACGATCAGAATCCTCATGCCAGTGTCCTGCCCCGTTGCGCCCCCAGCCAGATCAAAAATGGCGGCGCGGGTCAACGCCCCGCTTCGACACCGCCGGACTCGGGCGGCGCGCTCAGGCACAGGTCCAGCAAGGTGCCGACACCCTCTGCGTCCAGCGTGTCGAATCGCGTGCACAGATCAGCCAGGGCGCGCGCGTGACCGGACCCCAGAACCGGGTCGGCGAAGCTGTGGAACTTGGCGCTGATCTCGGCCTCGGACAGGGGCGCGTCCACATCTCCGCGCGGGGTGCGTGGCGCATCCTCAAGACGTGTGCCATCGGTCAGGATCAGCGTCACCTGCGCCCAGCGTTGCGCCACGCTGCGCGCTGTCAGTTCGGGGTCGTCGATCAACCTAATGGCCCGCGACAGGCGCAGGATGTCTTGGTCCTGCAAGGTCGCGTCATTCAGCTCGTCCGGGCCGATCCGGCCCCGTTGGATCATCAGCGCCACCGGAAAGGCGATGGAATAGGCGAACTCGTCCAGGGTCCGCGGCGCGTGTCCGGCCAATCGCGTGGCGTAATGGAAGGTGCGGATTTCCGCGCCCGCCACGCGTTCTGGCGTCACGCCATGGGCCTGCATCAGATGCGCCGCGCCGTCGATCGCCGGATGCGCCCATCGGCAGCACGGATAGGCCTTGAAATGGGTGTGCTCGAGCGTCAGCCAGCGGTTGCCCAGCCCCGCCCAGAACGGTGCGGCCTGCACCCCCTCGCAGGTCAGCGCGGGCGCGCCGGTGAAACCCTCGCGCGCCAGATAGGCCGCCGTGACACCGCTGGGCGCGCCCCAGCCGACCCCGTCGCGCAGCATCGTCGGGTGGTCGATGCAGCGCATCATCGGGCTGCGCGGACCGTGGTATTCGCCGATCCCGGCGGCGTGGCGGATCTGTTCGGCGTCGCAGCGCAGGGCCCGCGCCACGGCGATCGCCACCCCCACCGCCGTCCAGGCGCCCGAGGTGTGATAATCGGCGCAGGTCGCGTGCTGCACCTGCCCGGCGCGGTAGCTTGTCTCATAGGCCAGCGACAGCCAGACCAGCAGGTCCGCGCCGGTGACGGCCTGTCCGCCCGCGCGCAACGCATCGGCCACCGCCAGCATGGCGGGAAACACGGCGGATCCCGCATGCCCCTTGTTCGGCGTCGTGCCGTCATGGGCGTCGATGCTGTCCACCGTGAACGCACCGGCCATGGCCGCGCCCGCCGGGCTGACCCTGCGCCCGTCCATCATCATCCGTGCCGCGCCGGCCGTGCCGGGGCCAAACAGCGCCAGCGCCCCCTTGCGCGCCAGGCGGGACAGGTCGGTGGTGGCGCCGATTGCCGCCACGCCCATCGTATCCAGAAAACTGCGGCGCAGCAGCACGCGCAATGGCCCGGGAATATCCTCGGGGCGCAATCGCGCGGCGAACGGGGCGACGGCAGGATCCATGGACTGTTCCGATTCTGGCCTCTGGCCGCATTGAACCCCGCCGTGTCGCGGTTGTCACCGGTTTTCCGGGCCCGTCCAGCACGGGCCGATCCGGATTTCACGGGCTGATCTGGATCAAGGTCCGGGTTGGCGCCCCCGCTTAGAGTGCCCGTCCACCCTTGGCCCCGAAGATACCGGCACAGACAAGACCATGCGATTGACGCTGCGGACCAATCTGGCGATGCGAACCCTCATGCACTGCGCGGTGCGGGCGCCCGATCAGCTGCGCACCGCCGATGTGGCCAGGGCCTGCAACGCATCCTTCCATCATGTCGCCGCGGTTGTGAACAAGCTCGAATCCCAGGGCTTTCTGCAAACCACGCGCGGACGCGGTGGCGGCATCGCGCTGGCCATGGACCCCGCCGATATCCCCGTCGGTCTGGTTTTCCGGCTGTTTGAATCCGACACGTCCTTTGCCGAATGCATGGATCCGGCACGCAACACCTGCCCGCTGATCGGAGCCTGCCGGCTGAGCGGGCTGTTATGCGACGCGCTGGACGCGTTCTATGCCGCGCTGGACCGCCATTCTGTTGCCGATCTGATAGACGGGAACGCGGCGCTGGCCCGGATACTGGCCCCCGCCGACGCGCCGAGCGCGAACAAGCTTCCGGTCTGAGCCGCGCGCGCTTGTCTTGGCCCCGTCTTGGGCCTAGGTCAGGGCATCCCTGTCCTGAAAGTCCCAGCATGTCGAACCCCACCGCCAACAGCGCGCCGACGCCCCCGGACGCCGTCAATATCCGCCTGGTCATCGGCTCGGTCGCCTTGCTGCTGCTGCTGGCGGCGCTGGACCAGACGATCGTTTCAACCGCGCTGCCGACGATCGTCGCGGATCTGGGCGGGCTCGAGCATCTGTCCTGGGTCGTCACGGCGTATATTCTGGCCTCGACCGTGGCCGCGCCGCTGTATGGCAAGCTGGGCGACCTGTATGGCCGCCGCCTGATGGTGTTCGTTTCAGTCGGGCTGTTTCTGGCGGGCTCGCTGCTGTCCGGCCTGTCGACCAGCATGGGGATGCTGATCGGCGCGCGCACCGTTCAGGGGCTGGGGGGCGGCGGGCTGTTCGTGCTGGCCCTGTCTGTTGTCGGTGATGTGCTGTCGCCCTCGGACCGGGGCAAGGTGCAGGCGATGTTTGCGGCGGTCTTTTCAGTATCCTCGATGATCGGTCCGCTGGTCGGCGGCTGGTTCGTGCAGGTGGCAAGCTGGAACTGGATCTTCCTCATCAACCTGCCTCTGGGGCTGGCCGCCGTGGCCGGCTTCGGGCTGAGCTTTCCCAGGCAGACCCGGACGCACCGGCACGCAATCGACTGGGCCGGGGCGGCGGCGCTGTCGATCGGCCTGGCGGCGCTGACACTGGTGACCAGCCTGGGCGGGCAAAGCTTTGGCTGGACATCGCTCTGGGCGCTGGGGCTGGCGGGACTGGCGCTGGCGGCGCTGGCCGGTTTCATCGCGATCGAATCGCGCGCAGCCGAGCCGATCCTGCCGCTGGGGCTGTTTCGCCAGAACGTGTTTCGCAACACTTCGATCCTGAGCTTTCTGGTCGGCGCTTCGATGCTGGGCGCGCTGACCTTTCTGCCGGTGTATCTGCAACTCTCGGTCGGCGTCACGCCCATGGTGTCGGGCCTGCTGCTGGCGCCGATGACCGCCGGGATCATCATCGCGACCACGGTGTGCGGCCGTTACATGAGCCGCACCGCGCGCTACCGGCTGATGCCGATCATCGGCATGCCGGTGGTGCTGGTCTCGGCGCTGGCGCTGACGCAATTGTCGGTCGACACCAACCTGTGGGGCTTTGCCGCGCGGCTCGTGGCGCTGGGATTCGGGCTGGGGCTGCTGTTCCCGGTCCTGACCACGGCGGTGCAGAACTCGGTGCCGCGCGAATTGCTGGGCACCGCCACGGCGTCCGGCGTGATGTTCCGCCAGATCGGCGGTTCGCTGTCGGTGGCCGCGTTCGGCGCGGTGATGACGGCAGGGCTGGCCGGTCAACTGGACAGCGGGGTCAACCTGGCATCCGAGATGGCGCCCCAGGCCATCGCCGCCCTGCCCGCCGAGGCCCGCGCGGCCATCGGCAGCGCCGTCGCGCAAGCCATCACGCCGATCTACTGGTGGGTCGCGCTGCTGGCGCTGATCGGCGTGGGGTTCGCGCTGCTGCTGCGCGATGTTCCCCTGGCCGACCGCCTGCCGCCGGGGCGCTGATCGCGCCGCCGGCTCACACCGAATGCGGGCAACGGGCGGGCTTGATGTCGATCAGCGGCGTGCCGTCCAGCACTTCCAGCCCGCGCACGATCAGCCGCGCGCCCTGCACGCGCTCCAGCAACACCTGGCTCACACCGATGGGGTTGGGACGGACCGGCGAGCGGAAGGTGAAAACCCCGCGCGGGGCGTCGGCATGGGCGGGATGGATGGTCAGCAGATCGCGCCGCGCGCGGTGCAGCCACAAGACTAGATCCAGATGCCGCGCGCGTTCGATCCCCAGCAGCGCCCGATCCCAGGGCGGCGCCAGAACCACGGCGCATTCGGGCCCGTCAAATCCGATCTGCCGGGGGCAATCCGCCAGATCCCGCCATGGTGTCTCGACATGGCCGACAAAGCACAGGCCGGCATCGGCGGACAGCGGTGCGGATGTCGTTTCCTCGCCCGGTTTCAGCGGCTTGTCGGTCATCACGTTGCCCTTGCGATGAAGTCGGGAACGATGCCGCTGGCGGCGATGAACGGCGCGGGGTCGAGCCCGGCGAAGAACCCGTGCGCGGCCACCAGCGCCGTGGCGCAGCCCGCCGCGCGCCCGCCCAGAACATCGGTGTGCAGGGAATCGCCGACCATCGCCACGCGCTCTGCCGGCAGATCCAACGCCGCCAGAGCGGCCCGAAACGCGCCACCGAAAGGCTTGCCGTGGAAATCGACGGGCCCGGGCAGGGCGCAGGCGAAATGCCCCGGCTCCCAGGTGAACCCGGCCTCGCGCGGGGCGACGATGTCGGGATTGGCGCAGAGCACCGGGCGCGGGCGGGTGCGCAGCGCGCCGGCCAGCGCGGCCTGCCGCTCTGGTGTCCAGCCCTCGGCCCCCAGAAACACGAAGCCGTCGGCGTCGTTCAGCAGCCCGGCGTCCAGCGCCCGAACCCTGCCCGGCAGATCATCCAGCCCGGCGCCGGGTGGCGCGAGGGCCGCCCAGGTTCCGCCCGCCGCCGTCACCGGGTGCGCCGCCATCGCGCGTGCCGCCAGGGCGCGGCTGGCGATCACCTCGGACGGGTCGAAATCAAACCCCCAGCGGCGGTATTTCTCCAGCGCCTGCGCCCTGGGATGGCTGGCGCCGTTGGTCAGCACCGCCACCCGCTTGCCCGCCGCGCGGATCTGCGCCACGCGCGCCGGTGCCGCCGGGATCACCCGGTCGCCGACATTCAGGACGCCGAACGCATCCAGGATGAACCCGTCGAAGCGTTCGATCAGCGGGCGCAAGTCGTCCAGCCGCTGGCTGACGGGCGGATAGCCCCGCGCGGGCCGGGGCAGACGATGATCCACGGCGCGGTAGCGGGCGAAGGCCAGGCGGGAATCGGGGCGCATGATCAGAACGCCACCACCGTGCCGCGCCCGGCCTGTTCGGCCGCCGCCAGCACATGCGCGGCGCAGGCCAGGTCCTGCGCGATGACCCCCAGCGATCGGTAGGCGGTGATCTGCGCGTCATCGCGGCGTCCGGGGATGGCGCCGGCCAGAACCTGCCCGATCTCGCCGCGCAGATGATCCGGGGTGATCCGGCCCGCGCGGATCATGTCGACCAGCTCGCCCGCCTGGGCCAGCGCCGAGGCGCGAAAATCCACCCAGATCGCCGCGCGTCGAACAAGCGCGTCATCCACTTCGCGCTTCGAGGGGACCGAGGCGCCGACGATGTTCACATGCACCCCATCCAGCAGCCATGCCCCGTGCAGCACGGGTTGCGCGGAACTGGTCAGCGTGCACAGGATATCGGCGCGCGCCACGGCGTCGCGCACGCCCTCGCCATGGGTGACGGTCACACCGGGATGGGCGGCGCGCGCGGCCTGGGCAAAGGTGGCGGCTTTTGGCAGGGTGCGCCCCACCATATGGACCGATGCAATGGGGCGAACCGCGCGGATCGCCGTCAGGTGATGCACCGCTTGTTCGCCGGTGCCGACCAGCACCAGGTGCCGCGCATCCGCCCGGGCCAGCGCGCGTGTGGCGACGGCGCTGGCGGCGGCGGTG
>Ga0316205_10004441_pt1 | contig 12283 bp, 12 predicted proteins | sample 3monthpyrite_MG_FD_204941 | JGI IMG/M metagenome (GOLD analysis project Ga0316205, IMG submission 204941) | Microbial mat bacterial communities from mineral coupon in-situ incubated in ocean water Damariscotta River, Maine, United States -... | ecosystem: Environmental > Aquatic > Marine >... | reverse complement strand
TGTTTCTTGGAGATGTTGGGCGACCAGATTTGGCCCAAAAAGCGGCCACTATGACCCAAGAGCAATTAGCGGAAATTCTATTTGATAGTCTTCGGCTCAAAATAATGCCGTTAGGTAATGATGTGATTGTATATCCAGCTCATGGAGCCGGCTCTGCATGTGGAAAAAACATGATGAAAGAAACCGTGGACACGCTCGGGAATCAGAAAAAGATGAACTATGCGCTTAGATCGGATATGACCAAAGAAGAGTTTGTCAAAGAAGTAACCGAAGGGCTGCTTCCTCCCCCTCCTTATTTCCCGCTAAACGTGAAAATGAATAAAGAAGGCTATGACGACATAGACGAAATCATAGAAAAAGGAACACGAGCATTATCGCCAGAGGCTTTTGAAACCGCAGCCAATGAAACCGGTGCTGTCGTATTGGACGTACGGAAGCCCGAAGATTTCATTCAGAGTCATGTGCCAAGATCCATTTTTATAGGCTTAGACGGCGGCTTTGCCCCATGGGTGGGCGCTTTAATTGCCGATGTAGAGCAGCCACTACTCCTTATTACCGCTCCAGGCAGAGAGGAAGAAGCAGTGACCAGACTTTCACGTGTTGGGTTTGATAAAACCTATGGCTATTTAGATGGTGGTATTGACGCCTGGAAAAATGCAGGAAAGGAATTGGATTCACTTTCTTCTATTTCTGCTGAAACATTTGAGAGCTTACTGGCCAACCCAAGCACGCCCGTATTTGATGTTCGTAAAGAAGATGAGTTTGCCACCATGCATGTTGAAAATGCTATAAATACGCCGCTCAGTTTTCTGAATAATCATTTAACTCAGTTTCCTTCGGAAGAGACCTTTTACGTGCACTGTGCGGGAGGGTATCGAAGTGTTATCGCTGCTTCTATTTTGAAAAGTAGAGGGATTCACAATCTGGCAGATGTTGCCGGTGGCTTTGGAGCGATCAAACAAACAAGTATCTCGCTAAAAGAGGGTTTAGACACTACGGTTTCTTAAGAATTACATCCGGTAGATCCAATCCGCTGGGTTCAATTTTTTGAAATTTTGATATATTAAAAATTTTAAAATTGTTTTTTTGGTTCGCTTATTGGTAAAAACCGTTCCTATATGCTGGTTAGTGGCGACTTTATCACCCTTCTTTACCTGAATATCAACGACATTATAATACACGGTCGTATAGTTCCCATGCTGTATAAAAATAGCATAATTGGCCCCTTTTATTTTCTGAATTCTAAAGACCTCACCCTCAAACACACTTCTGGCTTTCGAATTTTTCTCGGTAGCAATTTCTACCCCACTAGAATAGGTCGAAATATTTGCCAATTGAGGATGTCTTGTGGTTCCAAATCGTTTTACAACCACTCCCTTCTCTATAGGCCAAGGTAGTTTCCCTTTATTACCCGTAAAGTTTTTCGCCAAGGCTTTTGCCTCCGCAGTTAGTGCAAAAGTTTCGCTAGACTTTTTTACGGTAGTCGTCGTACCAGATTTCTTGTTGGACGCTATAATAGCCTCCTTAACAATCTTATCAATTTCTCGATCAATACGGTTGGCTTCCTTTTGCTTAGTCCTAATTTGAGTGGCGAATTTTCCCTCGTCCTTTTTAAGACTCGCAACCAAAGCTACCTGACTTCGCTTCTCCTCATCCAGTTTTTTCTTGGCGATTCTATTTTCGGCAATAAGTACGTCTTTGTCTTTTTTCTGCTGAATTAAACTCTCATTCAAAGCCTGCAGTTCTAGCGTTTTTGCCTTAATGCTTTCCCCTTGCTTCTTTCGATGCTTGGTATACTGTTTCATATACTGAATGCGCTTATAGGCTTGTAAAAAGTTTTCAGAAGAAAACAAAAACATCACTCTACTTTGATCACTCTTGCTTTTATACGACTTGTTAATCATAGAAGCATAGTCTTCCCGCAACGTTGTCAATTCGGTACGCAATTGATCTATGCTGGAAAGGTTGCTATTAATCTCTCGCGTAAGTAAATTGGCTTGTTGGTTCGTTACTCGAATTAAGTTTTGGCGAGAGCTAATACGTTGATCTAGATCTTCCACTTCGGCTAAAACACTTTTCTTTTCGCCTTGTGTTTCAAAAAGCAGGCTATTTATTTGTTCAATCTCCTGTAAAATTGCCTGTCTCCTAGCCTCTAGTTCCTGTTGCTTTTTAGACTGTGCAGTCGCCGAAAACGCCATGAAAATGCAAAACAGAATTACTATGTACGAAGTTAATTTCTTCATTTATTTAGCTGAATTTCCTCATAACCTTCAGGAATCTTAAACGTAAAATTTACGGAAACATTCAAATCGATCTTTTTATATTTTACGTCAATCGCGGTATTGCTGCCTCCTTCTGAAGATTTAATAAAAATTTCTGAAGGGTAATGTCCTCCTTCTATTTCCTGATAATCTCCGTAACTCAGTGAAAGTTCTCTGTCGTCTTCAGGTTGAGAAAGCGAACCAGCAAATACTTTAAAATTATCTGGGTTCAAAAGCAAGGAATGTATGAAGTTAATGGGTTGTCTTTTGGGCTCAAGTTGATACTTATTTTCAGAAACCAAAGAGCCGTATTTGTTTTTATCCAAGCCGAAAATAGACTGTCCCAATAAAATGGACTGTGTTTTTTCGAAATCCAATTCGGTTCCTAGCCATTCGCTTAATAGGGCAAAATCTCCATCAAAAAATGTATTAGAAATGGTTTCATAATAGCTCACTTGGTCTGGGGTAATCAATACTTTAGCTAGGGTTATCCCTAATATGGAGGCCTTGATCCAAATGGCTTCATCCTTCTTGATACGAAGGCTCACTGTAATGCTTTGCTCCTTTTTATCATCTTTATAGACCACTTGTACACGAGAAGCCAATGTGCTAAAATTGGGTGAGGCAGCTCTATGCGTTGCAATAATATTGGAGATATTTAAGGCTTGGTCAGCGCGAATCCCTCCAACAACTGTTTTCCCTCCCCTACAGGCACTAAAAAGCACTAGGATGATAAAGATTACTATTGAATTCTTAAAAAATCGCATTAATTAGGTATGTTTAGTTGAGCAGCTCTTTTTGCCCACTCTTTTGCCTTATTCGTATCTCCTTTGTTGATGTTTGCCAATTGCAATTCTGTATAAAAGTCACGCTCCATTTTTGGGTCATCCAGAATAAAATCCAATCCCATTTCCAGGCTCTCGATGGCCTTGTCGTATTTTTCAAGTCCGTTGTTTGCCACTCCATTCAATAAATAAAACAAGGATTGGGCTGGAAAAGTTCCCAGTGCATTTTCGCTTAATGCTGCGGCCTCTTCAAACTTTTTGACATCAATCTGCAACAAGAGGGTGTTCTTAATCACACTGAAATTGTCTTCATCTAAGGCGGCTCCTTTTTCAAAAAATCTAAGTGCCGTTGTCTTGTCTTCCTTGGCTAAAAAATAGTCTCCCAATTGCTCGTACACCTGTCCGTTTCCCTCCTGTGAGAATTGAAAAATCACCTTGTCCAAATCTGCTTCGAACTGAGGGTTTTTAGCAACAAAGCCTAAAAAATCTGCCAATACTTTATACTTGCTTTCGTTCTTAATTTTGGAAGAACCGAACACCACATTCATGGATTTCATAGCTTCAGCGCTATTGCCTTCTTCCAAGTAAAACTTATATAATGCTAGATGCGCCAATTGAGAATTGGGCTGATTTTTAATCAGTTCCTTGGCAACTTCAAAAGCTTTTTTTGTATCACCCTGCTCGCTGTAAAGGTAGATTAGGTTCAAATAATCTTGTTCCTTTTCAGGGTTTTTATCGATTTTAGTTTCGAGGTTTTTTATGGCCCCTTCGCTATTGCCAGTAGCGCTATATATGCGTCTTCTTAAAGCATTGCGATAAGCGCTTTCTCCCCAACTTTCGTCCAATTCGTCCAATAATTCTAAAGACTTGTCATACTGTTTGGTTCGATGGTATAAATTAGCGAGGTCTTCCTTATAATCTGGATCAATAACCATGAGCTTTTGCACCAAAGGAATCGCCTTTGTGTAGTTTCGCTGTAAATAATAAAGATCGTAAAGAGCTTCCATCACATCCAGTCGTTCTCCTTGCGATTGAAGTACTTTTTGAAAATTCTCCTCAGCTTCGTCGTACCGCTTTAAAAACTTTAAATTTTTTCCCGTTTCAAAATATACCACAGCTTCCTGTTCGGGGTCCTTTTTTGCTGCTCTCTTAGCTTTTTCCAGCGCGTTTAAGGCGAGTTCATAGTTTTCTATACCCTTTTGCTTTAGGGCCTCAAAAAAGCTCTCCTGGAAGGCGTCACTCACATTTCCCAAGTCGTCCGTAGGGACTACATCGGTATCCTGCGCTATCATTCCCATTGGGGAACATACGATTCCGAAGAAAAAAAGGAAAATGTATTTTTTGTAACTCATAACTAAAATTATAATCGCAGGTGATCCCTGGCTATATCAATTCAGAATAATCTCCAATACTAATATTGCTGAAATTAGCATCGAACTTGGCGTGATTTCCAATCATTGCATTGTCTAAAGTAGCATTTTTAATAAGCGCTTGTTCCTGAATTATACTATTCTTAACGGTACTATCCTCAATTATTGTGCCCTTCCCTAATGAAACATGAGGACCTATGGTGCTATTTTTAAGCACAACGCCTTCAGCAATACAGCAGGGTTCGATAATGCGTGAGTTTTCAATTGTTATATTTTCTGAAATGAGCGGTTCATTGCTTTCGGCTAAAAACCCAAGCATTCTGGCATTGGTTTCCACAGTTACTTCTTTGTTCCCGCAATCCATCCATTCGTCCACTGTTCCTGTTTTAAAGACCTTCCCGTCTGACATCATACGCTTAATACCATCATTAATTTGGTATTCCCCTCCATTGATAATATTGTGATCCAATACATATTGAAGCTCTTTTTTAAGGTCTCCAACCTCCTTGAAATAATAGATTCCAATAACGGCTTGATCGCTTACAAAGGTTTCAGGCTTCTCAACTAATTCTGTAATTTCATCGTTTTCGTTTAAGTTAACGACTCCATAGGCAGAAGGATTATCCACCCTTTTGGTCCAAATTACACTATCCGCATCTTTATCGAGGTTGAAATCGGCTCTAATTAAAGTGTCGGCGTAAGCAATAACGGCTGGACCGGAAAGCGATGGCTCGGCACACATAATAGCGTGTCCTGTCCCTTTGGGATCCAATTGACGATAGATGCTAGGTTTGGCGCCTAGTTGAATGGCTAAAGCTTTTAAACTTTCTACCACTTCATCTCCAAAAAAAGCTGGGTCTCCTAGAATAAAGGCAATCTCTTCGATGTCTTCTTTCAATACACCAGCGATATCTTCGACCAAGCGGTGCACTATTGGTTTTCCAGCAACAGGAATTAGTGGTTTAGGGACGGTTAAGGTATGGGGGCGAAGTCGTGATCCACGACCTGCCATTGGGACAATTATTTTCATCTTCTGATGAGGGGTTTATGTGATTATTCTCCTATTTCAATTTTATGCTTCTTTGCCATTCTAGTAAACAAATCCAATTGACCCTTTTCTTTTAGTTCTCTATAAAAAAGTGATAGGTTGGATTCGGCGTCTCTGGCGTAAGGTGATTCAATTTCATTATACATAACGTAAGACTTCATCATGTTGTCTAGAGCATTTTCATAGTCACCTTGTACGTGGTAAATTCTTCCAATACCATAAAAGCCCTCTGGATCGTCTGGAAACACTTCCATAAACTTGAGATAACCTTCTATGGCCTTTTCATAGTCGTTCATCAAGGCATAAGCAATGGGTATATTCATTAATGGCATACGACCTTCTGGATCTAATTTGAGCGATTTATTATAGTATTTTAAGGCATTTTTATAATCGTCCATTCGTCTATAACTAATACCTACCATATCGTAGGCATAGGCGAAATTTCTATCTTTTTTAATGGCCTTTTTAAACTTCTTCATGGCTCCTTCAAAATCTTTCGCTCTATAGACATCCATTCCTTCGTCGTATAACTTTAGAGCTGCCTTTTTATCGGACACTGACACTTCGCTTTGTCTGTTTTCTGTCGTCATTAATTGTTGCATTCTCGCACAATTACGAAGCAAGTGTGCTTCAACTTTCTCATAATCCAAGCCCATCACAATAGTAATATTGATATCTTTAGGGGTGGTAACGGTGTCTCCTGTGATTAGCGCATTCGCTTCAGCAATAGAATCCTTCTTTAGCTGCTCGGAGGCGCCAAGTAATTTATTCATTAGCTGCACAGAGGTAATGGAAGATTCTATGCATGATTTTATTTCCTCATACATTTTAGTTCTAACAAGCCCTTGATTCACCTCATCGAGACAAGTACATGCTTTTTCAGAAACCGCTTCGATATCACTACTCTGGGCTAAAGCCGAAATTGATAAAAGCAAAAAAGGTAAAATCTTTATAATTCTCATACGTCGTTTATTTGATTCCTGTGCTGCCAAAACCTCCAGAGCCTCGATCGGTATCCGAAAGTGTTTTAACTTCTTCCCACAGGGCTCTTTCATGCTTTGCAATGACCAATTGTGCTACACGTTCTCCGTTTTCAATTGTAAAATCTTCATTGGACAAGTTGACTAAAATTACGCCAATTTCTCCGCGGTAATCTGCATCCACTGTTCCTGGGGCATTCAATACGGTAATGCCCTTTTTAGCCGCCAATCCACTTCGAGGTCGAACTTGAGCTTCATAACCAATGGGTAATTCTATAAAAATACCCGTTTTCACAATGGTTCTCTCCAAAGGAGCTAGGTTTATGGATTGTTCAATGTTGGCTCGTAAATCCATCCCAGCAGAAGCGGAGGTTTCATAATGGGGCAAGTCATGATTGGATTTGTTAATTACTTTAATCCCTACGGCGGTGGTTGTCATCTCTAATTTAATTGTATTAAGGGTAAAAGGTGTTGTTGTTTCTGTTTGGTATGGTTCAACCAATTTCTTTTAGTTTTCGTCATTTTTAGCACTAGGGTAGGCAATCATAGGTTTGCGTTCCATATTGGTTATTTTCACATACTTCACCTCATTGTTATGCAGATAGCTAAGGACCGCCTCATTATTCTTCAATTGAAATGGGAAGGCTTCCGGAGGTATATTTTGAACTTCTTTTATAGGATCACCATCCATTACAATATCCGGTCTTCCTTTATTTTTAAAGTAGCCAACGTACTGATCGACATTTTGAGGTGAGTTTTGTGCCTTTTGCTTTTTATTGCTGAAGAATATGTTCTTAATAACCACATCCTCGGTATAGCTGTCTATGTTAATATGGACATTGGTGCCCGAGCCTCCCTCACGAACGCCAGCTACCCAATCCTGATAGTAAACGGTTCCCAATGTAAATGGGGGTTCTTGTTCAAAGGAATAGCCTGCATCCTTTCCTCCTGCACAACTATAGAAGGTAATAAGTACAACGGAAACGAAAAAAGACCTAGTCCATGTTTTAATTGAATTCATACGCGTGTCTGGCCAAACGCAGTCTAGACCTAATTATAAATAAGTATTCACTATAACCCCTCGACTGCGCTCGGGGGTTGCGCTTTATAGAAATCAAAAGTCTTGCCATAAAGGTACAAAAAATGAATCCCTGCTTAAAGAAAAGACCTCACAGGTTTGGAATCCCATGAGGTCTATTAAAAAATTTTCTTCTAGCCAACTATTTCGAGGGCTATTAATATGTTCTATACCGTTTATCCAGCCAATGCTTCGGCACCACCAACGATTTCTAAAATCTCATTGGTAATCGCAGCTTGACGGGCTTTGTTGTATTGTAATTTCAATTGATCTCGCAATTCGGTTGCGTTATCTGTTGCTTTGTGCATGGCCGTCATACGTGCACCATGTTCACTAGCAACACTATCACGAAGTGCTTTAAACAATTGTGTTTTTAAACTCTTCGGAATTAATTCGTTGACGATCTTCTCTTTAGAAGGCTCGAAAATATAATCGGCATTGTTAGAAGGCTCTGTGGTAACATTTTCTTCCAAAGCAACAATAGGCAAAAATTGCTCGTGCATCACTATTTGCGTTGCAGCATTCTTGAATTTATTATAACTCAACACAATTTTATCATAATCGCCTTCAGCAAACAAATCCATTAATTTTTGAGCAATCTCCGATGAATTCTCAAAGTTTAATTCGTCAAAAATCTGATTGTTATTTTCAACAACCGTCTCCGTTTTACTAAGTATATCGTTCCCTTTTTTACCCAAGGTAAAGAAATCCACTTGCTTTCCGGCATAAGTTTCTTCCTTAGAACGTCTAGCTTCCTTCACAATATTGCTGTTAAAGGCACCTGCTAAACCACGATTTGAAGTAATAGTTACAACCAATACTTTTTCTACTTCACGTTCATCGGCGAATTTACTTCCGCTATCTCCATCTAAAGTTGCACTCAAATTTTGCAATAAAGCCGTAAGTGCATCTGCGTAAGGTCGCATTGCAGTAATGGCGTCCTGTGCTTTTTTCAACTTTGCAGCCGATACCATTTTCATGGCACTGGTAATCTGCATCGTAGATCCTACAGACGATATTCTATTTCGTATTTCCTTAAGATTAGCCATAGTCTCTTTATCTGAGTTTTAGCTTAACATCCTCTGGCCCTCCAAATTTAGAGGGCCTAGAGTTAGTGTACTATTAATTGTATCTTGACGATAGGTCTTTACAAACTGTTGTCAGCACGTCGATAACTTCGTCAGTTAACTTACCTGCTTTCAAAGTGTCTAGGGTATCTCTGTGTTTGGCATTCATGAATTCGATGAAATCTCTTTCGAATTCCTTGATTTTTCCAACAGGAACATCACGCAATAAGTTCTTAGAACCAGCATAAATGATGGCCACTTGATCTTCTACAGTAAAGGGATCATTTTGCGCTTGTTTCAGAATCTCAACGTTACGTTTTCCTTTTTCAATCACGTTCATGGTTGCAGCATCAAGGTCACTACCAAACTTAGCAAACGCTTCCAATTCACGGAATTGTGCTTGATCCAGTTTTAAGGTACCTGCTACTTTCTTCATCGATTTAATCTGAGCGTTACCTCCAACACGTGATACCGAAATACCTACGTTAATCGCTGGACGAACCCCTGCATTAAATAAATCGGACTCTAAGAATATCTGACCATCAGTAATCGAAATTACGTTGGTTGGAATATAGGCAGATACATCACCTGCTTGAGTTTCGATGATAGGAAGGGCGGTTAAAGAACCTCCTCCTTTTACAATATCCTTTAATGATTCTGGTAAGTCGTTCATATTCGCAGCAATCGCATCATCTGCAATTACTTTAGCTGAACGCTCTAACAATCTTGAGTGCAAGAAGAAAACATCACCAGGGTAAGCTTCACGTCCCGGAGGGCGACGTAATAATAAAGATACCTCACGGTAAGCTACTGCTTGTTTTGATAAATCATCAAAAATAATTAAAGCTGGACGACCCGTATCGCGGAAGTACTCACCAATAGCGGCACCTGCAAATGGAGCATATACCTGCATAGGAGCAGGATCGGATGCGTTAGCAGCAACAATAGTAGTATAAGCCATTGCGCCTTTATCTTCCAATACTTTGGCAATGTTTGCTACCGTAGATGCTTTTTGCCCGATGGCAACATAAATACAGTATACAGGCTCACCCGCATCGTAAAATTCTTTTTGGTTCAAAATGGTATCGATACAAACGGTAGTTTTACCTGTTTGACGGTCACCAATTACCAATTCACGCTGTCCTCTTCCTACTGGAATCATTGCGTCAATCGATTTAATACCTGTTTGAAGTGGCTCAGTTACCGGCTGACGATAGATTACTCCTGGCGCTTTACGCTCCAATGGCATCTCGTAAGTTTTACCTTCAATAGCACCTTTACCATCGATAGGCTGGCCTAATGTATTTACTACACGACCTGTAATTCCTTCACCAACATTAAGAGAGGCAATTCGCTTCGTACGTTTCACCGTATCACCCTCTTTAACACCCTTAGATGGACCTAATAATACAACACCTACATTATCCTCTTCCAAGTTCAATACGATTCCTTCCAAACCGCCATCAAACTCTACCAGTTCACCGTATTGTACGTTGGACAACCCGTATACACGAGCAATACCATCACCTACGGTAAGTACAGTTCCTACTTCGTCTAATGAAGCACTAGCTTCAAATCCTGTAAGTTGTTGCTTTAAAATTGCTGAAACTTCAGCTGGTTTAACTTCTGCCATTTTCGTTATATTTAAAATAACATAATCCGTTGCTTCATGCGAAGGACTATAATGATTTACTAAATTCTCTTTTAATATTTCCTAATTGATTTGCGATACTCGTATTGTATTGAATATCTCCTACACGAAGAATAAAGCCTCCAATAATGGATTCATCAATCGTATTTTCTATGGTCACATGATTGCTTCCTGTAAGATCTTTCACTTTAGCAAGTATTTTGCTTTCCAACTCCGATGTTAAAGCCACCGCCGAAGTAACCTGAGCTACTTTTACTCCTTTAGCTTCGTTATAGAGAGAGATAAAACTTTGTGAAACTCCGCCCAATATATCGGAACGCTTATTATCAACCAAAACGTTAATAAGCCCCTGTGTTGTGTCGGATTGTTCTTTGAATATAGTCAGGAGCGCTTGCTTTTTGTCTTCGCCTTTAATTATTGGGCTTTTCAACATATTACGCAATTCTTTGCTAGCCGCTATGGTTTGATGCACAGACTTCATGTCATCAAATACCTGCTGGGTAGCATTGGTATCGTTGGCATGCTGTAAAACTGCTTTTGCGTATCGTATGGCTGCTCTGCTCATGAATTCTTAGTTTAATTTTGCATCATCTAACATCGTCTCAACCAATTTCAATTGCTTGTCTTTGTTAGATAATTCACCTTTTACCACCTTTTCAGCAATATCGAGTGATAAAGAAGCTACTTGATTTTTGATCTCAGCAATGGCCGATTTCTTTTCACTTTGAATAGCGGCTTGCGCATTACTAATCATTTTATCACCTTCAATTTTCGCTTCGTCCTTAGCGTCTGCGATCATCTTTGCTTTAATCTCACGCGCTTCCTTCATCATCGCATCACGCTCTACTCTTGCTTCTTTCAATAACTTCTCGTTATCGGCAGTAAGGTTCTCCATTTCTTTTTTAGCAGCCTCTGCGGAAGCTAAAGCATCTACGATCCCTTGTTCACGCTCATTAACAGCGTTAAGAATAGGTTTCCATGCAAATTTTTTAAGCAATAATACTAATGCAATAAAAAGTAAGGAATGCCAAATAAATAATCCGAACGAAAATTCTCCTAATAATTTTTCCATTTTATATTCTTTAATTTTAATAAAGATTAGCAGTAACCAACCGTTACTGCTAATCTTATAGTCTTAAATTAAACTGCAAATAATGCAGCAAAACCAATACCTTCAACTAGTGCAGCCGCAATTAACATTGCTGTTTGTATTTTACTAGACTCTTCTGGCTGACGTGCGATGGCTCCCATTGCCGCTCCTCCAATTTGTCCAATACCAATACCAACACCGATAACTACTAAACCTGCTCCTACTATTGCTGGAATATTCATAATATATATAGATTAAAATTAAACATTCAATTTATTAATGATCACTGTGTTCTTGCACTGCGGCACCAAAATAAAGTGCAGAAAGCATTGTAAAAATATACGCTTGCAACGCAGCTACTAAAATTTCTATAATAGAAATTAAAAATGCTAAAACAAATGATAAGCTACTACCAACCCAGTTATTAAAAACAAACATTAAACCTATTAAACTCATCATAACAATATGACCAGCAGACATGTTTGCATATAAACGAATCATTAATGCAAATGGCTTAATGATGGTTCCTAATAATTCAATTGGTGCTAATATAATTTTCATTGGAACTGGTACTCCAGGCATCCAAAAAATATGTTTCCAGTAGTCTTTTTTAGCAGAAACATGTGTGATAATAAATGTCATTATCGCCAAAGCAAAAGTAATGGCTATATTTCCTGTAACATTTATTCCGAAGGGAGTTAAGCCGAAAATATTTAAAAACCATATAAAAAAGAAAGTGGTTAATAAGAAGGGCATAAACCTTGCGTAATTTTTTCCAATATTTGGTTTTGCTATATCGTCTCTAATAAAAAGTACAATTGGTTCGAAAAACCGTCCAAAGCCCTTGGCGACTCCATTGTTTTTAGCATAGGATTTTCCTAGCTTACTAAATAACAAAAACATTAAAATTGATGTGATAATTATCATTGCAACCCCTTTTGTAATAGAAAGGT
>Ga0316205_10004439_pt1 | contig 12285 bp, 12 predicted proteins | sample 3monthpyrite_MG_FD_204941 | JGI IMG/M metagenome (GOLD analysis project Ga0316205, IMG submission 204941) | Microbial mat bacterial communities from mineral coupon in-situ incubated in ocean water Damariscotta River, Maine, United States -... | ecosystem: Environmental > Aquatic > Marine >... | reverse complement strand
GCATCAGAGCAGTATAGCCATGCTTGTTAGTTTTATTGACTTGCACTTTATGCGTTAAAAATAATTTTACTAATTTTACGTGCCCGGATCTGGCCGCAATCATAAGTCCGTTATTTCCTGCAGACGTTGTCATTTGTGGATCCGCCTTGGCATTCAATAGCAATTTTATACTACCTTCTTCCCCACGAGCAGTCATTTCAGTCAACAGCGTAGCACCATCTTTATTTCGTTGATTAAGGTCTAAGTTATCCTGCAACAACACCTTGGCTGCACTTCTGTGCCCAGCCAGCAAGGCATGCCACAAAGCATCTTGTCGATGTTTATCTTGTTGCAATGGATTTGCGCCGCAATCAAGCAAGGCTTTTACAGACTTGGCATGACCTTGATCAGCAGCCAGCATGAGTGCTGTCAAACCATCTTTTCGGCGAGATGTTAAGGCATCGGGTTGTTTTAAACACAAAATAGACACAACACGCGCATGCCCGTTTCGCGCCGACAGCATTAAAGCCGACTGGCCGACACTGTCTTTATAACTGGGGGATCCATTACGCGACAATAAAAATGAGACCACTTCAGCATGACCTTCTCGTGCTGCCAACATTAATGCCGTCAATTTTTTCTTGGATTGAAGATCTACTGTTGCTTTTTTATTGACCAGCTTTTTAACCATGGTTGCATGGCCTTTCCAGGCTGCACGCATTAAAGCGGTATACCCTTCTATATCCACAGCATCCAGATCCTGTGACTTGGCGATTGACTCATTAAAGAGCACCTGATCATCGGTCCAGGCAGCCACCATTAATGATGTCCACCCTTTATAAGGCCCGTTCTTAATTAAAGCCTGCTGTTGAGTTTTACGGAATTGTTTATTCTTTGCGGAAGATTTTTTATTCTTATTACCTGCGTGCTTGCTTAATAATGTTGCCACCCGCTTATGTTTATTTTTAATAGCCAGTTTATGCGCTGTTTCATTGGACGAATTTTTGAAACGTACATTAGCACCAGCATCTACCAGTAAAGCGGCCATAGAATAATTTCCACGACTGGCCGCCAGCATTAACGCTGTGTGATTATCATTATTACGAATATTTAAGTTAGCCTGTTTATTGACCAGGAACTTTGCCACCTTGTCTTGCCTGTGTTTTACGGACAGATGCAATAAACTGTTACCCTTTTTGTCATGGGTATTAATGTTTTCACCCCTGGCCAGTAACGACCTGACTTTACCTAACTCTCCTTTTTTTACTGCTTGCAGCAGATTATGATTAGTTCTATTCGATGGCTGTCGTCCTTCCGCTATTTGCTTGTCTAATTTTAGTATTGCCTGCCTGGCTTTGCGATTACCATTAGCGGCAGATTTTTCATACCATGACTTGGCTACATTCAAATCCTGACGCACACCTATACCTTGTTGGTACATTTGCGCCAATTGATATTGAGATTTCACATACCCTTGCTGAGCAGAACGTCGATACCAGTCTGCCGCTCTTTCATGATTGCGCTGAACACCCGTGCCATTCCGATAAAAGGTCGCCAGTTTGTACTGCGCCTCTAAATTATTATCTTTTGCCAATCGTTGAGCGAGTCTGAAAGCCTCTTTAAAGTCCTTGACTCTGACAGCCTGATTCACAGACTCGATATCATTAGCCCAAGAAGTAACAACAAAACCGAGTAGGGTTAACCCAACCAAACCCTGTAACAGGCTTTTACTCAGTGCCATACTTGGTTTCAATTTCAATTCCAATTTCCTTTAACATAGGGGTAGGTAATATACCGCCAGCACTTACAATAACAGCATCATTCTCAATTTTAGTTAACTGACCTTCTTGTTCTATCTCCACAGATTTTGCATCAATCGACTTCACATTGGACTTAAACATCACTTGCAGTCGCCCATCTTTTTCGGCTTGCTCTACTTTCTGCCTATTTTTTTCCTTTGCTCGTGAAAACGCCTCACTGCGATAAGACAAAGAAACTGTAGTACCTTCCTGTTCTGCAATACTGATCGCGGCCTCCAGGGCACTGTCTCCACCACCGACCACTAACACGTGCTGGCCTTTATATTGCTCTGCATCAATCAAACGATACACCACCTTGGCTAATTCCTCGCCCGGCACGCCTAGTTTTCTTGGTGTGCCACGACGACCGATCGCAAGCAGTATTTTTGCAGTGGTATAACTCGTTTTGCCTGTTTTAATTTCAAAGCTCTCACCCTGAGCTTTAATCGCCAGTACATTTTCCTGGTAATTAATTTTGATATCTGTTTTCTTCTCTATCTCTTGCCACATTGCTAATAAGGCTTCTTTGGTTGTTTCCCTGATTTTAATTTTTCCGATGATCGGCAATAGCATCGGATGGGTCATGACAATTTTACCGCGAGGAAAATTAAACACGGTACCGCCTAAACTATCCTGTTCAAGTGTCAGGTACTTCAGCCCTTTTTGTTTAGCGCCCAGTGTGGCAGAAAAACCCGCAGGGCCGGCACCAATGATGATCACGTCATAGTCACCGGATCCTTTCTTGTCATCAGCAATAGCCTCCAAAGCCTGGCGACCCTGTTCAACGGCATTACGAATCAGTCCCATCCCGCCCAGTTCACCTGCTATATAGATACCCGGTACATTGGTCTCAAAATTCGGTTTCACGAATGGGATATCAACCCCTCGCTTAGCAGTACCAAACACGAGTGTAATAGCGCCTACCGGGCAGGCCGCTTTGCAGGCACCGTGGCCAATGCAATGCGACGGGTTAATCAAGCGGCCTTTACCCTGAATAACACCCAGTACATTTTCCTCAGGGCATGCTGTAACACAAGCGGCACATCCAATACATTTATGCGGCTCAATGAGTGGATGCAAGCTCGCCGGCTCAGCCAGACCTTCAGTTTCGGCTTTATTGAATGCTGAGAGATTCCTGGCCTGCTTACGTGTCTGATAAATCGCATACAAAATGATAAAAATAACCGGTAGCGAGTAAAACACCCATCGTATTTGTTCGACTTCCATCATGGAATTATTTATCTCTAAAAAGTGTTTTCATGCATCCATTCTAATACATGAGCCCTGTTAATTTCAGTATAACTATCACAGAACCAGGCTCCTGTTTTGGCCGCATAGGAATTCAGGTAATTCTTTGTAGGATTTCTCTTATATACAATAATTATAATATTCTTTATAGTATGAATCCGCTGTAGACAAGGCTGATAAGGAAATATAGCCATCTACTTAGTTTTTTATAGCTAAATATATGTTTAAAAAGGAATTATAGTGGTACAACCTGTAGTTGAACCATGGTATCCTTTACTTTACATTTGACTTCATTTAAAGCACCAACATGGACTTGGCAATAACGGATACAACCTCACTCAAAGCTGACCGATTAACTTGCGTACGCAGTGAAATTGAGTTGTTTCGCGACTTAAGCTTTGAGCTGCTCCCGGGACAACTGGTTCAGATAGAGGGCGCCAATGGTTGCGGAAAAACCAGCTTACTTCGAATTCTTTGTGGCCTCAGCCGGGCTGCCGAAGGTGAAGTTCTGTGGCGCAATCGAGAGATTGAACACTGTCGCCAGGAGTATTATGCCGAAATGGCCTATGTTGGTCATAACAATGGTCTCAAGGCCAACCTGACTTGTGAAGAAAATCTGGAAGTCTCTGCACTTCAAAACCATCTCAGGGATAACGTTGATTTTGAACAGGCTTTGGAGAAAATGGGGCTGGATGAACTCATAGATGAATTTGCCGGTAAATTATCAGCCGGCCAGCAACGGCGACTGGCCTTGACGCGCTTATTACTGACCGACGCCCCGCTATGGGTACTCGACGAACCATTTACTGCGCTGGATCATGCCAGCCGGGAACTAATGGAAAATATTTTTGACCAACACTGTCAGGCGGGTGGCATGATCATACTCACCACCCATCATAAAATGACGATTCCGCATACGGAAGTAAAGTTACTGACCATTAACGCATGACCAATTCCAGCACACATGCCCTGAAAATTTTGCTCTGGCGTGATTTCACGCTTGCAGCCAGAAATAAATCCGAGTGGATGAACCCACTGCTGTTTTTTATTTTTGCGGCCATTCTGTTCCCACTGGGCATTGGCCCGGACACCGCCATTTTAAAGCAGATTGCACCCGGTATTATATGGATAGTGGCTTTACTGGCGGCTCTGCTTTCTCTGGATACTATGTTTCGCGCTGATTACGATGATGGCAGCCTGGAACAATTAACCATGTCACCCTATTCTTTTGCGACCCTGATTCTTGGCAAAGTCTCCATTCACTGGATTTTAACGGGTCTGCCCCTGATATTACTGTCACCGCTGCTGGCTACTTTTTTTCATCTTGATGCTGCTTCAACATTGATCCTGATGCAAACACTACTACTGGGAACGCCGGTTTTAAGTCTGGTGGGCGCTATTGGTAGTGCGCTAACGGTTGGATTAAAACGGGGTAGCATGTTGATTTCACTGCTGGTACTCCCGCTGTATGTACCGGTACTGATATTTGGTGCCAATGCAGTCTCTGCTTCATCTGCCGGTCTTGATATCAGTGGCCACTTAATGTTGATTGGCTCATTACTGGTGCTGGCACTGACGCTGGCACCTATGGCAACTGCTGCTGCCCTGCGTGCAAGCATAGGATAATTTATGTTTCAATTCATAACCAAACTCGCTTCCTTACGAAACTTCTATTTTTTCTGTGGGAAATTATTACCCTGGTTTGCCTGGCCCACGTTAATTTTAATGGTGGTAGGCCTTTACTGGGGGCTCGTTGAAGCACCTGCTGACTACCAGCAAAAAGACAGCTATCGCATTATTTTTATCCATGTTCCAGCAGCCTGGATGTCAATGTTTGTTTATCTGGTCATGGCGTTGTCCGCAGCGGCTTCCATGATCTGGAAAACCAAGGCATCAGAAGTCGTCGCTAACAGCTGCGCCCCTATCGGGGCTGCGTTTACCTTTCTCGCACTGGCTACCGGCTCATTATGGGGTAAGCCTATGTGGGGCACCTGGTGGGAATGGGATGCCCGTCTGACTTCTGAATTAGTACTACTATTTCTATACCTGGGCTACATGGCTTTGCAATCGGCGTTTGAAGATAAACGTACGGCCGCAAGAGCCACTTCTATCCTTGCCATCGTTGGCGTCGTGAATATCCCTATTATTCATTACTCAGTTGAATGGTGGTTTACTTTGCATCAGGGGCCAACCGTACAAGTCATGAAAGACAAGCAAGCCATGGATACCAGCATGCTGATTCCATTAATGATTATGGCGACTGCTTTCAAGTTTTATTTTGCTACCGTTCTGTTGATGTTCAGTAGGAACGAAGTCCTCGAAAGAGAGTCCCATACCAAGTGGGTACAGGAAGAGAGAGAACGACTATGACATTATCAGAATTTTTTTATATGGACGGGTATTACCTGTATGTCTGGGTTTCGTATGGATTGGCCCTCGTTGTTATGCTGGCTCTGTTTGTCAGCCCTATACGACGTAAACGACAGCTTTTGAAACAGCTGGGACGCAAGAAAAAAAGAGGACAACGCATATGACTCCTACACGCAAACGCAGACTCATGATAGTGAGTTTAATTGTACTCGGTGTTGGTACTGCCACCGCCCTGGCACTGACCGCATTCAATAAAAACCTGATGTTTTTCTTTTCCCCCAGCCAGGTAGCCGCTGGTGAAGCACCCACGAATCGTTCATTCAGAGTCGGCGGCATGGTAAAAGATAAAAGCCTGGTTCGTGACAAAGACGGTCTGACTGTTCACTTTGTTGTGCATGATAATGCCAAAGAAGTCAGCATTGCCTACAAAGGCATTCTTCCTGACCTATTCAGGGAAGGACAAGGTATCGTAGCCCAGGGTAAGCTAAATACCGATGGAGAATTCATCGCCGACGAAGTCCTCGCTAAACATGATGAAAATTACATGCCACCTGAAGTTGCAGCAGCAATGAAACCCATTGGCATCGACAAAACGAAAAAAGGTTTATAATCCATGATTCCAGAAATCGGTCATTTCGCGCTCATTCTCGCCCTGTGTATGACATTTATTCAGGCTTTTTTTCCGATTGCTGGAGCAACTACAGGCAAGGTACGCTGGATGGCTCTGGCAAAACCGGCGGCTCGCGGGCAATTTTTATTCCTGCTCATCGCCTATATCTGCCTGACTTATGGATTTATCGTTAACGACTTTTCTGTCGCTTACGTGGCAAAAAACTCTAATAGCTTACTGCCCTTACAATACCGCATTTCAGCAGTATGGGGTTCACATGAAGGCTCTTTACTCCTTTGGGTGCTCATCCTTGGCACCTGGACATTGGCTGTCACTATTTTCAGCAAACATTTACCTCAGGCCATGCTAGCGCGCGTTATCGGTGTGATGGGGCTGGTGAGTATCGGCTTCCTGTTATTCATGATATTAACTTCAAATCCGTTCGAACGACTACTGCCCGCAGCATTAGACGGACGTGACCTGAACCCCTTACTACAGGACTTTGGCCTGATCATTCACCCTCCCATGTTGTACATGGGTTATGTTGGCTTCTCTGTTGCTTTTTCTTTTGCCATTGCCGCATTACTGGGCGGCCAACTGGATAGCGCCTGGGCGCGTTGGTCGCGACCCTGGACGACCATGGCGTGGGCCTTCCTGACCGTTGGCATCGGACTTGGAAGCTGGTGGGCCTACTATGAACTTGGCTGGGGCGGATGGTGGTTCTGGGATCCCGTCGAAAATGCATCGTTCATGCCCTGGCTGGTAGGAACCGCACTCATACATTCATTAGCTGTGGCAGAAAAGCGCGGCGCCTTCAAAAGCTGGACAGTGATGTTGGCCATACTGGCATTTTCACTGAGCTTACTGGGCACCTTCCTGGTTCGTTCAGGTGTTCTGACATCGGTACATGCTTTCGCCACTGATCCGGCCAGGGGTGTCTTTATTCTTATCTTCCTCGGGATAGTTATCGGCGGCTCACTGTTACTGTATGCATTCAGGGCTAATAGTATTCAATCCATAGGTAAGTTCAGCCTGTTTTCTCGTGAAACCTTACTGTTAATGAATAACGTTATTCTTGTAGTCGTCGCAGCCACGGTTTTATTTGGCACTTTGTACCCCTTGCTGATCGATGCTTTATATAACGAAAAATTATCCGTTGGCCCTCCTTACTTTCAAACGGTATTCGTACCCTTAATGATTCCACTATTATTTTTGTCGGCCATCGGCCCTCAAACACGCTGGAAAAAGGATGGCATCGCCCGCATAAGTAATGATCTCAAGTTCATGCTTATATTTTCCATTGTCATTGGCATCGCGGCTTACTTCATTCTGGGTGATATTTCCTGGTCAGTAGCCATGATGATTGCATTATTCACCTGGATGGTCGCCAACAACTTTTTAAATCTGTACAAACACGTACAGAACAAACCCAATAAGCTAACAGGGCTAATTACTGTCCCGCGTAGTTTTTATGGCATGTTCCTCGCCCATATTGGAGTGGCCGTATTTACCTTGGGCGTTACTTTTACCAGTAGCTATAGCATAGAAAAAGATGTACGCATGAAACCTGGCGAAAGTCTGAGCCTGGGTGGTTATGACTTCCGGTTTAATGGTGTCACCGACGTTACCGGCCCCAATTACCGAGCCCAGGAAGGTAGCATCACCGTGACCCGCGACGGTCAGCCTTACACTGAAATGAAACCGCAAAAACGCCTCTATGTTGTACAACGTAGCCCGATGACAGAAGCTGCTATCGATGCCGGCCTGATGCGTGACCTGTTTGTTGCCATGGGCGAGCCCCTGGAAAATGGTGAATGGAGCGTACGCATGCAATATAAACCCCTTATCCGCTGGATTTGGCTGGGTGCATTGATCATGGCTCTTGGTGGCGTATTGGCGCTCAGTGATAAACGCTATCGCCTGAAGCGTACAAATAAGAAAACATCGGTACAGGCAACATGAATATACGTGCTTTAATTCCACTGACTATATTTATTGTACTGGTTGTTTTTCTGTCTATTGGGCTGACGCGTGACCCCAAGAAAATTCCGTCGCCGCTGATAGGCAAACCGGCACCTGAGTTTAATTTGCCTACCGTGTTAAAACCCAACCAGCAAGTGAGTCATAAAGACTTCCTGGGCAAAGTAAGCATTGTCAACGTTTGGGCATCCTGGTGTGCTGCATGCCGTCAGGAACACCCTTTAATGGTAGCGTTTGCCAAGAAACATAAAACACCGATTTATGGACTTAACTACAAAGACCAACGATCAGATGCCATTCGATGGCTGCAAGCCTTTGGCAACCCTTACGTCAACAGTGCTTATGACGTGGCCGGCACAGCAGGCATCGACTGGGGCGTATACGGGGTACCCGAAAGCTTCGTGATCGATAAAAAAGGTATCATACGCTACAAACAAATTGGCCCATTCACTGAAGACATTATCAACAATGAACTCATACCACTCATTGCTAAACTGGAACAGGAATCATGAAACCCATCTATCTTGTTTTTTTCGCCTTGTTAATTACCCTACCCTGGGCCAATGCTTACTCAGCTTTTAATACTTACCAGTTTGAAGACCCGGTTAAAAAAAAGCGCTTTGATACATTAATTAATGAACTGCGTTGTACCGTTTGCCAGAACCAAACCATTGCTGGCTCCAATGCCGGCCTCGCAAAAGACTTGCGAGACAAAGTCTACAAAATGGTCAATGAAGGAAAAACTGAACAAGAGATTAAAGACTTCATGGTCGCCCGCTTTACAGACTTTGTTCTATACCGCCCACCTGTCAAAAAGAGCACCTATCTATTATGGATAGGACCCTTTGTCTTGCTACTACTGGCGATAATCATCTTGATCATACAAATCCGAAAACGAATACAAACACCCGCCGTAGCCATTGAGCCACAACAACATGAGCGCGTACAGCAACTCCTGAAGACCGAAAAAAAGGACATTACCCATGACTAGTTTTTCTATTATCGCGGCTCTATTGCTGTTAGCTGCACTGTTTCTGGTTATTCGCCCATTAATACGCGATCCTGAAAAAAATACGGTTGAGCGCGAGCAAATTAATCTTGATATATACAAGCAACGCTTAGCTGAACTGGATAATGATCTTGAAGAAGGGCAAATTGAACAACATGAGTTCACAGCGGCCCAGCAAGACCTTGAAAAACAACTTATCGTTGACGTCCCGGAACAAACCCAGGAAAAAAACATAAACAACCAACGTAGCCAGGTCAGCTTAATCAGCCTCCTCATCGCCGTGCCTGCACTCGCCATAGGACTCTACCTTTACCTCGGTAATCCTGAAGCGATAAACCATGACGCCTCCCAAATGCAAGCAGCCAACCCGCATGAGGGCGCTGTTAAAACAGATAAACCGACGCCCAGCGTTGCTGAAATGATTGCAAAAATCAAACAACGCCTGGAACAAAATCCTAATGACGCTAAAGGCTGGAATTTGTTAGCGCGCTCGTACATGCACACAAAAAATTTCACAGGCGCACAACAAGCCCTGGAAAAATTGACCGAACTGGTGACTGATGACCCCAGCATTTGGGCCAACTATGCCGATGTGACTGCCGTCAATCAAAAAGGCGACCTCAGTGGCAAGCCTTACGAGTTCACCAAGCGCGCACTTTCCCTGGAACCCAAACACCCGAAAGCACTCTGGCTGGCAGGCACATATCATTTCCAGAAAAAAAGTTACGATAAAGCGGTTCGCTTCTGGGGAATTCTAAAAGACCAATTACCACCCGAATCAAAAGATGCAGAAATGATTAATGCCAGCATCGCGGATGCACAAAAACGCCAGGGTATAGAACCATCCAGCACACAAGCATCCAGCAAACCTGTTGTAGCCCCTCAAGCTCAAGCCTCAGCTGCAACTACTGGTGTCAGCATTTCAGGCCAAGTCAAACTCTCAGAACAACTTAAAGACAAGGTTAGTCAGAACGACACTGTTTTTGTTTACGCACGTGCCGCCAGTGGCCCACGAATGCCATTAGCCGTAGTGAGAAAACAGGTTAAAGACCTGCCATTTGAATTCAAACTGGATGACAGCATGGCAATGATGCCACAAATGAAACTATCAGCTTTTAATAAAGTGGTCGTCAGTGCACGCATTTCAAAATCAGGCAACGCCATCACACAAAGCGGCGACCTGATCAGCAACCAACCAGCGATAGACCTACCCACACAATCAGCGATAGAACTAAAGATTGAGAATGTTGCACCTTGATCAAAGTAACTAGCCCCACAATAGGCTTCAAGTAAACTGCATGAAGCTTGTGGGGCAATCATTAAAAGCGATAAGACCACCCTACCCCGCTATAGCTTAAGCTTCGCCATTTTTTAGAACTTGCACAACCGATTTATTCATCAATAGCGACATGTATTTCTGCCTAAATCTGAGCGATTTCCGTAGATAACTTCTTGCTCATACTCGATTAAACCTAAGAACCCCTATTATTTATTACATGGCTCGCCATGCTTTACATGCCATCTTACAGCATGATGATTACACCATATCGTATTGTTTTATTTATTATTTTACCCTGTAAATTCCTGACTTTATCCTCATCAATGCCGCCAAACTTAACACTAGAAGTAAGTGAATATCGTTTATAGTCTTGATAGGATTGTGTAATAAAAATAAATACATTCAAAAGATTTAGGCAGACGTCTGTCTAATATACTGTTATGTGCAAAAAATGAAAAACACCAAATTTCAAAATTTTGAAGTTGAAAAAACATTCAACTCTTACTCAAGTAAGATAAAAAAACAATTATTGTCTATTCGAGAATTAATTTTTGAAATAGCAGATGAAACAAACGAAATCGGTAATATTGAAGAAACTTTAAAATGGGAAAACCCAAGCTACTTAACTCACAAGCCTAAAAGCGGCACAACAATAAGACTTTCTAATATGCGTTCCAACGACAACCGATACGCTATTTCAGTCCATTGTCAAACAACGCTTGTCGCTGAATTTAAAGAAAAATACCCAGAGTTAACATATGAAGGTAATAGAAGTATTATATTAAACCTTAACGAAAAAACACCATCACATGAAATTAAAGAGTTTATTTTTTTAGCCTTAACATATCACTACCGAAAGAAGCATGGCATTGGCATATAAAACACATAACAAGTCGTTTAACTACGCAGGTTTTTCAAACCTGCCGGACTCTCAAAAGCGGCGCTCGCGCTTGCTTTTTCGAGCCCGTTAACTCAGTCGTTATGTGTGAAATAATTATTATGATTTCAAGAGAAATTCATATCGATAAATAACTTGTATTTCTCAACAAAATATACACATAGAACCCAATAAATTTAAATGTTAGATAACTTATAATGCACAATAATCTATCCAAGCAAGATGTATTTGTTAACGTTAGTGATCGAGATAACTTATTAAATAGAAGTGATATGCCTGTTCTAATTAAACATGGATGGATAAAGCATTTATTCACACTCGCAATAGTTACATTACTAAGTATTACAGCAATCTCTCTAATTTGGACGCAATATGAAATAAACATTATAGCGAGATCATCTGTTATTTGCATAATTGCTATATTTTGCTCCATATATATTTATCATTTATTATCGCAAGGTCGATTTATACTATCTGCGAATGAAAAAGGTTTTATTTTTCGTTCTAAAATGACAAAAACCCAATATGTATTTGTTAGTTGGGATAATGTCGATAACATTAGATATATTCATCTTGATGGAATCTACAGTAAGCCAGTTGGTAACAAAAAATTTTACTCAACATCTGATGATGGCGGCGCAATAGAAATTTATACAAACATAAGTAGTGATACTAAATCGCCTGTTGAACCTAGTAATGGATATGTATGTAGAGAAAATGATCGCTATGTATTTTCTTTTTCTCCCGGCTTAGGAAAATATGGGACATCTCAAATCTCAAAGTTAGTCGAGTTGCATGAGAATTATGGTCAATAATTTTTTATAGGGAATGCTTGAATTAAAATACATAACAAGTCGTTTAAACCGCAGGGCAAAACCCGCCCTGCTCGGACGCCGCAAAAGACGCGGCGCCGTTTAACTCTGCGTTAGGTGTAAACATAGATAGTAGTGGTATTATTTCACTGATTTTAAATATATTTTTCTTTAAACTTTAATTTCCATGTTGATAAATAGGAGAAATAATATGGGAATTCTAAATGTAACAGAATATACGGTTGGAACTAATCGAAGCAGAACTAATTCGAATGCTCATCGATTTTTTCTCTCTTTGAAG
>Ga0316205_10004437_pt1 | contig 12290 bp, 11 predicted proteins | sample 3monthpyrite_MG_FD_204941 | JGI IMG/M metagenome (GOLD analysis project Ga0316205, IMG submission 204941) | Microbial mat bacterial communities from mineral coupon in-situ incubated in ocean water Damariscotta River, Maine, United States -... | ecosystem: Environmental > Aquatic > Marine >... | reverse complement strand
ATCGAGAGCGCCAAGGTCAATTCACCTCAAGATCACTCATGCTTGCCGAAAGGACTGTTGGCAGGTTTTCACTCGTTTCCGACAAACTCATGACATGCGGTGGACGACGCCAGGTGAAGCTATCAAAAGTATGGCAGTTTCCGCAAAGCGCGGACCATATCTCAACCGTGTTTCCACACGAATGACACGCCCATGTCGCGGCCCGCTCAGCGACTGAAGCGCGGGTCAGCCATTCGTGGGCTTTCTCCATATCGCCATGCTCAACCTCTTCCAGTTCCGCCCATAAGCGGCAAATTCTGGAATCCATATTGCCCGGCTGATCTCCGGTAAGTTTCAGGAGATGATTTCGCGCTTCCCCCCACAATCGGGCCTCCAGCGCGGCGCGAATGATCGCGACGTGGCTTTCCGGGTGCGTGGGGTTTGATTTCGACAGTTTCTGCGACGCCTGCATGCGGGCCATGGCATCATCAGCCTTGGCGGCGCGCCAATAGGGTTCCAGCAAATCCGGATGCGGCTCGTTCGTCCAGGTCTTTTCGATCAGTTGCACGGCCTTGCGATGGCGTGCGTTCTTGCTCAACCCGTCGGCAAATGCGGCAACAGCGGGAATGAATTTCGGGTCTTGATCAACGGCACGCCTGAACTGTGTTTGCGCCCCTTCCGGGTCACCATTTCCAAGCGCTTCCATCCCCAGCTGGCACGCCAGAACTGCCTTGCGATGAAGATTGTCTTTTTTGGCAACGACACCAATGCGCTGCAAATCATCGCTGGTCACGCCCGCATCCAGCCACTGACCTTCCCGGGTTTGCAGATCAAACAGGCTTTGCGCCACCCATTCGCTTTTCGGTTTCAGACCATAGGCCCGGCGCGTCAATTTAAGAGCCTGCTCACTGTCACCACGCTTCATGGCCTGACCAATCAGGCCGCGGAGACCCAGAAACTCCGTCTCCGCATCTTCCGTCATTGCTTCAAAAAAGCCTTCGGCGGCTTTTTCGTCCCCGTTGAGCTGAGCGGCCTGCGCTGACAGCAGCATAGTGAGTGGGGGCTCATTCAATAACACCTCGGCCCGTTTAACCTGACGGCGCGCCTCTTCCGGATCACCGGCGGCAACCGCAACCATACCCTGTGTCAATGCGCGGTACCCCTGACCACGCCGACGATTACGCCACGCACCGCCCAGTTGTTTGGGTGCACGTTTCAAAAACAACCACAATCTATAAGTAAGTGCTGCAAGTACTGCAATCAATAAAACCGCAGCCAGCAGAACAGCGAAGGATGTCTCGACCCGGTACCCCTGCCAGTCCATGGCAACCTGTCCGGGGTTGTCCGTCAGCCAAACGAGACCCAAAACAATGACGCCGACGACGCCTAAAAACCAAAGAGCGCGCAACATAAAAAAAGCGTTCCTTATTCTTTAGACGCGGCGACAAGGGTCACCGCATAAACATGTAAGCCCGTGATTGAGCGTTCAGCGGACAAGCGCGCTTTTGCCAAAGCAAGCCAAGGGGCCGCAACCCTGGCCGCGGGAACTGATAAATCTTCCAGTCCTTCAACCTTTTTCACCGCGCCTGCAAGGTCGCCCGCTTTCAAGCTGTCTTCGGCACTTGAAACAACTGCATCAACCGTAGCCTCAGCGGCACTGCCATCAACTCGACGCACAGACACATAAGACCGAACACGGTTGGCGGCCTGCTCCAGCCAGCCATCCCCCTGCAGGGCTGTTGATGCTGTGACAATGGCACCAGCACTTCGCGAAAAACGGTCGCGCAAATCAGGTACGGTCAAAACCCCGCTACCGGCGCTTTTCTTCAATGCCAGCATTGCAGCCTTCATTCCCTGATCTTCACCGGAAACAACTTCCAGGGCTTCCATATCTTTCATATAAGGCTGCCCGGACAACACGGTTTTACGCAGTTGACTGATTGCCAGAATGGTTGCTGAAGTTGGTCCATCGCTTGAGGCAGGCGCCTTCTCGGAGCGGCTTGTTTCGAACTTGTTCAGACGGTCCTCAATATTGTTTACCGCATCATTCAACCGCAGTCTTGCCGCCTCAGCCTGCTTAATGGCTTCATCGGCCCCTTTGGCACCGGATGTTTTGGTAACTGATTCAATCTGCGCAATGCGTTCGGCCAGTGTTTCAACATTGCCGCCGCTTTTTTCCAACTCCGCCAGGCGTTTTGCAATGCGCTCAAATGATTTCTTGGCTTCCTCGTTATCAACTCCGACCCCGGTGGCGGCAATCAATTGTTTTACGTTATCGACAGCCGCTTCCATTTGATCCAGACGCCCAAGCAGCGATTTCACACCATCTTGCAGACGCGCACGCTCCTTCTCCATCTCGGCAATTGTGTTTTGCGCATTGGACAGGTTTTTCGCATCCTCCTCCAGCGCCTCAATCCTGATTGATAATTTTGCCAGGTTGGGATCAGGTGCAGGTTTGTATTCCAGCATCGGGACATATGCCGCCACATATGGTGACCAGCGTGGCCAGGTCAGATAGGTGCCAACACCAACCATCCCAATCACCAGCACAAACAACAAAAAGGTACCAAAACCACTGCTTTTCGGGCGGTCAATTGGGGTTGGCGGCGTAACAACCTCATAAGTTGTCGTATCACCATCGTTTTTTGCACTGGCCTCGGCAGACGCACTGGCTTCAGCATTCGCAGACGATGCGGTTTTGGCTTTCGCCTCATCATCGGGTTTTGCCGTTTTCACCCTGGTCGACTCTTTCTTGGTGGAAGAATCCTGTTTGGTTTTAGGCTTCTCGTCTTTTGCAGATGTTTTCCGACTTGCGGCCATGCCTTGGTTTTCCCTTGATTGGCGATGTTCGTATTGAGGCCCTGAAACAGTCCCTGAAACGATATCTGGGCCTCGACCCCCTTATATCAGAACAGATCGGAACAACCCAACAGGGATTCAAAAATTACATATACTTCTGAAGCAGATTTATCAAAGCCTCTTGCTCCGGAAGTGTTGCAATCTCGACCTTTCTCCACTCAAAATCCGATGCTTTCTCACCGACTGCCGGGCTCAGGCAAAAAGCAACAAGGGCCTTCACCATCTCGCCAATCCCGGCCTGTTTGGCAAGACTGACAAAAGCCTCCGCCGTTCGCGGCGAGTAAAACAGAACCCCGTTCAGAGAGCCTGACTCCAAAGCCGCGATAGTTTTGGTGCCAAACGCTGTTGCTTTTTTTGCATCGTACAGGACTTCGCGTCGATACTCATACCCGGCTGCCGCCAGGACACCCGCCAAATCACCGGCAACCCGGCTCCCCGCCGCATGGAGCAAACTTCCACCACCCGGATCAACAATATCCTTAACCCGTTTGGCCAGCGCATCCACATCGCCTGATGCACTATGAATTTTTGCAAACCCCAGCTTTGCCGCTTCTCGGGCGGTCGCATCACCAACGGCAAACAGGGGGAGTTCGCGATTACGGGACCTTCTGGAAAATGCCCGGACACCGTTGGCACTTGTCATCAATAGCGCCTGCGTGCCCTTAAGATTAATTTCAGGTCCCGAATGGAATATAATATCCAGTAATGGCTCCGTCATGGACGAAATACCCAACTCATCCAGCAGGCGGGCCAATGGCTCGGCATCTTCCCGGGACCGCGTGATCAGAACCTGCATCAAATCCATCCTTGCAACGAATCAGGCAAAAATATCCGGCCCGGCCCGGCGACGAAGCTCCTCACCAGCGTCACGACCCATGGCCGCGCCATCACTTACCAAACCTTGTCGCAAAGTCTCGTACAGCTCACTGCCATCTGATTTGGCAACCAAAGCCCGAAGACGCATTCCCCCACCCGGCAGCAATTCAGCCAAACCGCCAACCGGGGTCCGGCACGACCCGTCAAGAGCCGCCAGCATCGCGCGCTCACAGTTGATCCGGGTCATAGTCTCAGCATGATTAATGGAAACGATCCACTCAGACGCCCGCACATCATCGGTCCGGCATGTTATCCCGATGGCCCCTTGCGCGACCGCTGGCATCAGAACTTCCGGTTCCAGAATTTCGGCAGCGACATCGGCTTTCTCCAGTCGGTTAAGTCCGGCCATCGCCAGCAAGGTCGCGTCCGCCACCCCTTCGCCAAGCTTGCGAAGACGGGTTTGAACATTGCCTCTGAACAGGCAGACTTTTAAGTCCGGGCGGCGTTTCAATAGCTGCGCCTGACGACGAAGCGATGATGTCCCGATCAGGCTGCCGGAGGGAAGCTCATCCAGACAGCCTGCCTTGTCGGTGATCAGGGCATCCCGAACATCCTCGCGCTCAAGCACGCTCAACAATGACGTTCCGTCCGGGATCCAGGTTTCCACATCCTTCATGGAATGCACGGCAATATCGATCCGGCTCTCCAGCAAGGCGGCGTCTATTTCTTTTGAGAACAACCCTTTGCCACCGACTTCCGACAGGGCGCGGTCCTGAACGATATCGCCTGTGGTGTTGATTTCAACAATCTCTATCGCGCCTTCAACAGCCAACTCGGGGTGCGCTGCAGCAAGACGTCGCTGGACTTCATGGGCCTGATAAAGCGCCAAAGGGCTGCCTCGGGTGCCGATGCGAAGAGGCTGGGGGTCGATTTGTTGTGTTGCCATTAGGTAAACTCTGCGCCAAAACCTGTTTTCAGAAGTGTTCGGAGAGTAAAGTCGCGGACGGGTTCGATAAAGGTTTTTTGATGATTGTCCTTGGAATAGAGACAAGTTGCGACGAAACCGCTGCCGCCGTGGTCACGGACGGGCGCGAGATTCTGTCCAACGAAGTGTTCTCGCAACTGGAAGAGCACGCCCCCTATGGCGGCGTCGTGCCCGAAATTGCTGCGCGTGCGCACCTTGACGCCATCGAAACCATCGTCAGCAGCGCCATGAGCAAGGCGGGTATCGGGTATAATGATCTCGATGCTGTCGCCGTAACTGGCGGGCCGGGATTAATCGGAGGCGTGCTGGTTGGTGTGATGACCGCTAAAGCCATCGCCAGCGTGCATAAGGTACCGTTCGTTGCGGTCAATCATCTGGAAGGGCACGCCCTGACCGTGCGTTTAAGCGGAGATGAAGATGGGCACGAGGTTAAATTCCCCTACCTCCTGCTGCTTGTTTCCGGTGGCCATTGCCAATTGCTGGTCGTCGAAGAGGCTGGAAAATACAAGCGCCTTGGCACCACCATCGATGATGCCTTGGGCGAAGCGTTTGACAAGTCAGCAAAGATGATGGGGCTAGGCTACCCGGGCGGGCCTGCCGTGGAACGGTTTGCGGCGCAGGGTGAAGCTGGGCGATTTGCGCTACCGCGCCCGCTAAAGGGCCGGGCCGGATGCGACTTTTCTTTTTCCGGTCTTAAAACCAAAGTCCGCCAGGCGATTGAGAATTTTCCGCCAGGCCCGGTTACAGACAAAGACAAAAGCGATCTTTGTGCCTCTTTTCAACTGGCCGCAGGGGACGTTCTTGTTGATCGCTGTAGCCATGCGATAGAGACATTTCAGGCACATCACCCGGATGGGAAGTCTCTGGTTGTTGCCGGCGGTGTCGCCGCCAACAAAGAATTACGCCGTCGATTAAATGATCTTGCTGTTGAGCGAGGCCTTCACTTTGTGGCCCCGCCAATTCATCTTTGCACTGATAATGCAGCTATGATCGCCTGGGCCGGTATTGAGCGTCTTCGAAAAGGAGATAACGACGGAATGGACTTCCGCCCCCGCCCCCGCTGGCCGCTGGACCCGGACGCCCCGCCAGCCACTGGGGCTGGCATTAAAGCCTGAGGCTGCAAAAGAAAACCCGCCCGTATTCTTTGGTATGCGCGCTTTAATATCCATAATTTTATTGTATAATTTCACGATCCAATAGATTTACCTATGGATAGAACACGCGCGTCAGGAGTTTCGCACCATGGATTGTAGAACCGTGATGGCCCCCATCAAAACCAGCCTGTTTTCAGATGAACTTGCAGGCAAGGCTATCGACTTTATGGTCGAAAAACACATGGGACTTGTGCCCGTAACAGATCGTGATGGCACCTTCGCAGGCCTGATCAGCGGTGACAGCCTGATGCATTTCATGCTGCCAAAGGCATTATCAACCATGAAACATGCCAGCTTCTTCGATGAGTCGGCTGAAGAAATGAGTGAACGCCTGGATGGTGTGCGGAAAAAGACAATTGGTGAATTGTCTGATCGAAAAGTCGAAGTGGTCAAACCGGACACCCCCCTGATTGATGCCCTGATGCTGATCACCGGCAAACAATATGTGGTTCCCGTTGTTGATGACGAGAACAAGCTACTGGGCGCGATATCGTTCTTCTCGGTTCTTTACGGCCTGAATGAAGAATATGACCGCGAGACTGTACAAAACGCGAAGGAACAAGAGCGGCTTGAGCGCAAGGCAAGGAAAGAGCACGAGAACAAGGAGGCGGGCAAATGACGACGGCCCTCCCGATAACCGAAACCCAGGGTGTCGCAAGTGCGGTCGAGCGCGCCGTTATTTTTGGCCTCGACCCTTTGTGGCTCAGCACAGTTATCCTTGTCCTGACTTATACCATTTTACTTTCCGAAAAGGTAAACCGCACAATCGTTGCGTTGATTGGCGCGGGCATGGTCATCGTCACCGGGGTCATTACCCAGGATCAGGCGATTGCCGGTATCGATTTCAACACCATCGCCCTGCTGACCGGCATGATGATTATTGTCTCAATCACCCAGTCTTCCGGCGTATTCGAGTTTGTCGCCATCTGGTCCGCCAAAAAGGTCAAGGCAGACCCCATGGGTATCCTGATCTCACTCTCCATTGTCACCGCCGTTTTCTCGGCCTTTCTCGACAACCTGACGACGGTTCTGCTGGTCGTCCCGGTGGCGCTGCTGATTGTTGAAAAACTGGACTTATCGCCCTATCCGTTCCTGTTCAGCCAGATCCTTGCAGCCAACATTGGCGGGACGGCAACATTGATTGGTGATCCGCCCAATATCCTGATCGGGTCTGCAACGGGCCTTACTTTCATGCAGTTTATGATAAACCTTGGCCCGGTTTCCATTATGGTGCTGATTGTCACCGTGCCCATCTTCAAGCTGCTATGGGGCAAGGATATGGTCGCCGATGAAAAGCGCCGCGAAAGCGTCATGCGGTTTAACGAGGCCGACAGTATCCGCGACATGGTGCTGCTGAAAAAATCCCTCACCGTACTGGGTCTGGTGATCGCCGGATTTGTGATCGGTGAGCATTACCATATTCGCCCGGGCACCACGGCGATGTTAGGGGCTGCCGTTTTGTTGCTGGTTGCGACCTGGGGACAGGGTGAACACAATCAGGCAAAACGACTTCACGAAGCCATGCTGGAAGTCGAATGGCCTGCGCTGTTCTTCTTTATTGGCCTGTTCGTCATTGTTACCGGCGTTGAACATGCGGGCTTGCTGACCATTCTGGGTGCCGAAATGATGGAGTTCACCAAGGGTGATCCAGCAAGCACGGCTTACGCCACCCTCTGGCTCTCGGCTGTGGTTTCAGCCGCTGTCGATAACATCCCGTTTGTCGCCACCATGATTCCGCTGGTCGAATCAATGGAAGCCGGGCTTGGTGGTAAAGATGCGCTGGAGCCCGTCTGGTGGTCATTGGCCCTGGGAGCCTGCCTTGGTGGAAACGGCTCGCTGATTGGGGCGGCGGCAAATGTTATGGTATCAGGCATCGGCGAACGCGCAGGGTACCCAATCGGCTTCTTCACGTTTATGAAGATCGGCCTGCCGTTGATGTTCATGAGCGTCGCCATTGCTCAGGTTTATGTCTGGCTGAGGTATTTTTAACAGACGAGGGGACGAGGAATTGTGCTGAGGCGAAAGGCACGCTAAAACTCACCTCATGAAAAAGATATCCGTAATAGGTGCCGGGGCCTGGGGCACGGCGTTGGCGATGGTCGCGAGCAGGGCCGGATGCGACGTCACGTTGCAGGCCCGTGAAGTCGAGGTCGTCGCCAGCATTAACAAAGCGCATGAAAACACGGTCTATCTGCCGGGGTTTTCTCTCCCGTCAGAAATTCGCGCAACAACCGATCCCCATGATGCCACTCGAAACGCAGATGCTGTTCTTCTGGTCACGCCCGCCCAACACATACGCGCCATGGCCTCAACGCTCTCCAGCACCCTCACCCGGAAAACGCCCGTGATCGTTTGTGCCAAAGGTATTGAGCAAAACTCCAGCGCTTTGATGAGTGAAGTGATTGCCGATGTTCTGCCTGGATCAATACTTGCTATTTTATCGGGCCCGACATTCGCAGCCGAAGTCGCGGCAGACTTGCCAACGGCAGTAACTTTGGCCTGCGCGGACGGTGCTCTTGGTGAAGCCCTGACCCGCTATCTGGCAACCCCGCATTTTCGTATTTACCGCTCCGATGACGTGATCGGGGCCGAAATTGGTGGTGCCGTCAAGAACGTCCTGGCTATCGCCTGCGGTGTTGTCGAGGGCCGCAACATGGGTGACAACACCAGAGCCGCCCTGATCACCCGGGGATTGGCCGAAATCGTCCGCCTTGGCCGGGCTAAAGGTGCAAAAGCAGAATCGTTGATGGGTTTGGCCGGAATTGGTGATCTGACGCTGACCTGCAATGCCCTGCAATCGCGTAATTTCTCGCTCGGCGTTGCCTTGGGCGAGGGGCGGGCTCTGGATGATATTCTGGGCGAGCGAAATTCCGTTGCCGAAGGTGTATTTACAGCCGCTTCAGTTACAGACCTTGCCAAAGACCTGGGCGTCGATGCGCCGATCTGTGCTGCCGTCAATGGCATCCTCAACTCAGGTGCCGACATTGACGAAACCATCGCCGGGCTGCTGAGCCGTCCGTTCACCAGTGAAACAGTCTAGATTTTTGGAGATTTAAGAACATGCATTTCGTCATTTCATGCAAAGACAAAGCGGACCACATGAACGTTCGTATGGAAAACCGGCCCGCCCATGTCGACTACCTTAAAGCCCATGCCGACAAGATTGTCGCCGCCGGACCAACATTGGGGGACGCACCAGACCAGATGACAGGAAGCGTGCTGATCATGGAGTTTGATTCGCTCGCCGATGCCGAAAGCTGGGCAGCAAATGATCCCTATGCCATCGCCGGGTTATTCGAAAGCGCCACTATCACGCCCTGGAAAAAAGTTTTCCCGGCTTAAGGCGATGAGTCAGCCTATCGTTCTTTGTAAACTGGATGACGTTCCCGATGGCGGCTCAAACGGGTTCATCGCTGAAACGCCTGACGGGCGTCGCAGGTTTCTGGTGGTTCGCCAGGGGGAACAGGCGTTTGTTTATCTCAATTCCTGCCCCCATATCGGTAGCCCGCTGGATTTCGAACCGGGCAAGTTCCTGAACACGGATAAAACCCATATCATGTGCTCAACCCACGGTGCGCTTTTCCGCATTGAGGACGGGCATTGCATTTCTGGCCCCTGCGCCGGGAAAGGCCTGACGAAAGCCGAGGCGCAGATTGTGAATGGGGAAATTCGCCTGGTGTATTAGGGTTTGGTGGGTGACGGTTAATTTTTCGCCGAACTCTTGTCAATGCGGGATAACTTGGCATAATTCCCGGCAAGTTTCAGGGGAGATTGGCAGTGTTTGCGCCTGACCGTGTGCAAAAAGCCATAAAAATTTCAACAGGGAAGGTCTTGTAATATGAGTGAAAGTCACATTTTTCCCGTGCCTGCGGACTTTGCTGCCGCGTCACATTGCGACAATGCAAAATATCTTGAGATGTACAAACAATCCGTCGATGACCCTGATGGTTTCTGGGGCGAACACGGCAAACGCATCGACTGGATAAAACCTTACTCTCAGGTCAAAGACATCAATTTCAACGCACCGGATGTTTCGATCAAATGGTACGCTGATGGTACACTGAATGCATCAGCCAACTGCGTGGACCGCCATCTGGCGACGCGCGGTGATCAGGTCGCCATCATCTGGGAAGGTGATGATCCGGCAGATTCCAAAAACATTACCTATACGGAATTGCACGAACAGGTTTGCCGTTTCTCCAACGCCATGAAAGCACGCGGCATCAAAAAGGGTGATGTGGTTACCATCTATATGCCAATGGTTCCGGAAGCTGCTGTCGCCATGCTGGCGTGCACGCGCATTGGTGCCATTCATTCCATCGTTTTCGGCGGTTTCTCGCCGGAAGCTCTGGCGCAACGCATTAACGATTGTGGTTCAAACTGCGTGATCACGGCTGATGAAGGCATTCGCGGCGGCAAACCGATCCCATTGAAAGTCAATACTGATAAGGCGGTCGAAAACTGCCCCGGCGTTGAAACCGTATTTGTCGTCAGACGCACGGGCGCCGACATCAACTGGGTTGAAGGGCGTGACGTTCGCTATCACAAAGCCTGCATGGATGCTTCCACCGACTGTGTACCAGAAGAAATGAACGCAGAAGACCCGATGTTCATTCTCTACACGTCCGGCTCCACCGGCCAGCCAAAAGGCGTCATGCACACCACTGGCGGCTATATGGTTTACGCTTCAATGACACATCAGTACGTCTTTGATTATCAGGATGGCGAAATTTACTGGTGCACGGCTGATGTTGGCTGGGTAACCGGTCATAGCTACATCGTCTACGGACCATTGGCCAATGGCGCGACCACGGTGATGTTTGAAGGGGTTCCGAATTATCCCGATACATCTCGTTTCTGGCAGGTTTGTGACAAGCACAACATCTCCATCTTCTACACAGCACCGACGGCCATTCGTGCCCTCATGCGCGATGGTGACGGACCGGTGAAATCGACCAGTCGCAAATCGCTGCGCCTGCTCGGCACCGTTGGCGAGCCGATCAACCCGGAAGCCTGGATGTGGTATTACAACGTCGTCGGCGACGGCCGTTGCCCGATTGTTGATACCTGGTGGCAAACGGAAACCGGCGGCATTCTGATCACGCCGCTGGCCGGGGCAACAGACCTGAAACCGGGTTCTGCAACCCGCCCGTTCTTTGGTGTTCAGCCTGAAATCGTTGATGCTGATGGCAATCCGCTGGACGGCGCGTGTGAAGGCAACCTCTGCCTGATCGAATCCTGGCCCGGACAAATGCGCACGGTTTACGGAGACCACGAACGCTTCGTGCAGACCTATTTCTCAACATATCCCGGAAAATACTTCACCGGCGACGGCTGCAAACGTGATGAAGACGGGTATTACTGGATCACTGGTCGCGTTGATGACGTGATCAATGTTTCCGGTCACCGCATGGGGACGGCTGAAGTAGAAAGCGCCCTGGTCGCGCATCATGATGTGGCCGAGGCCGCCGTTGTCGGGGCGCCTCATGACATCAAGGGCCAGGGCATCTACGCTTACGTAACCCTGAACGCGGGTGTTGAATCCACGGACGAGTTGAAGAAAGAACTGGTCCAGTGGGTCAGAAAAGAAATCGGCCCGATTGCCAGCCCTGACTGGCTGCAATGGGCACCGGGCCTGCCGAAAACCCGTTCCGGCAAAATCATGCGCCGAATTTTAAGGAAAATTGGCGAAGACGATTTTGGGAGTCTGGGCGACACATCAACCCTGGCCGATCCGGCTGTTGTAGATGACCTGATTGAAAACCGTCAGAATCGCAGCGACTAAGTCTCGGTTCGATAAAAAATTATACCGGCGGGGCTTCAGGTTTCGCCGGTTTTTTTATGTTTTTGACACTATTTTTGGTATTGGCAGGCCAATTCTTTCGAGAAATAGCTCATCGGTGAAATTTGGGAATACGTCTAAGGAGTGCCCGGAATCCAATACTTTTTTACTCAGCTGTATAAGCACCTCCTGATCTACTAATTCAGAAATATAATTCACAATCTCCTTTAAGCTATCGTGCCAGTCATTTGCATCGTAAACACGTGCCTTTTTCTCAAGCCACCAACCTTCAAACAAAAGCTCAAATATTTGCAATGCTGATGATGTTTGGTGGCAAATTGATAAGAGGTCGCGAATTGAATCTTTTTTCTGATATTGTTGTGTCAACGCATTCGCCACAAATGAGATCAGAGGATTTTCTTGCCTGGAATCTAGGCCTTTGCCTTGTTCAGGGTTGGACAAAAGGTTGAAATTTACTGCTATTGCTCTTCGAAATTCCTCACGAATATCATCGACGGTCTCCTCGCTCTGATCAGACAGTATTTCTGTTTGAATTATCATTTTCGCTGTATATGAGCATTCGGCAATATTCCTAAATTTTAGGAAATCCCCTACGGCTTGTTGAAGAATTTCAGAAAAATTCGATGATCTGGATTTGACTAATTGCAGCGTTACATCATCACGATCTTTGAAAGCATTATAAATGTATCGTATG
>Ga0316205_10004435_pt1 | contig 12295 bp, 13 predicted proteins | sample 3monthpyrite_MG_FD_204941 | JGI IMG/M metagenome (GOLD analysis project Ga0316205, IMG submission 204941) | Microbial mat bacterial communities from mineral coupon in-situ incubated in ocean water Damariscotta River, Maine, United States -... | ecosystem: Environmental > Aquatic > Marine >... | reverse complement strand
CTCGGCTTTCATCATAGGCAACAATAAGGCTATCTTGATCAAACATAATACTTTGAAATCGTGCATATGGGCACATGTAGGTACACACTTGCTCGCGCGCCATGCCCGCCATAACATAAGTTGTCACAGTCAAAAACAAGGTGGTTGCATAAGCAGGGAAAGGTGCCTGACCACGAAAGAATTGTCCGATTAGCTCATGTGCGTCAGCCCAGTAAAATGTAAAGGTAAGCCCCGTTACAAAAGACACCAATAACCATAACAAATGCGTAATGACTATCTTACGTATTTTTTTTGCATTCCAGGGCATCTTGGCTAATCGGATCCGTGCCGGGCGCTCGCCTTGAACAAGCCGTTCTATAAGGATATAGATATCTGTCCATAATGTTTGAAAACAAAAATATCCACAGAATACACGCCCTGCTATAGCTGTAACAAAAAACAGTAAAAATGCAGCTATCATCAATATTACTGCAAGCCAGAAAATGTCCTGCGGATTAACGATCATGCCAAACAAATAGAATAATCGATCATGTATATCAAACATCACAGCCTGAGCTACACCTGATTCTCGATCCCATCTAATCCAGGGTAAAATAAAGTAGACTGTATACGCTAAAATTAAAATAGCCCATTTCATATTACGAAAGCGCCCTTGAACCGACCGAGGATAAATCGGTATACGCTCTTCAAATAACACTACTTGTTCTTGCTGATCAGACATATTTAATATTTACAATGGCCTTAAAGTCAAAACGGGTTCAGGAAAGATCCTGGACCCGTTATGTATTTCTGAAATCAAATTCAGTCTGGTACAAGTCAACCAGCCAGGTTATCTATTCTTTCAGCTTACCAATTATTTTCCGCCACCGAGTTCATGGACATAAACAGTAAGCACTTTAATTTCAGCCTCACTTAAGCGTGTTTTCCATTTGGGCATCTCACGATTGATGCCATTTGCTATTACATGTTTAACTGCTTGTCGCTTAGCTTCAGGCGTTTTCTTTGATGACATTTTTGCGACTGTCCATATACTATCTGTCAGGTTTGCCGAACCCACTGATATCAGACCGGTGCCTTCGGTTGTATGGCAATAATGACAACCACCACCTTGACCATTAAATAATACACCACCACGTTTAGCCATATCTTCATCAACTTGTTTCCCTGACAGACTCATTACGTATTCAACCACATCGTCCATCTGTGAATCATTAAACGTCTTTTTAAACCCTGGCATGTATCCACGTCGGCCAGATTCAATTGTCTCTTGTATCTCATCTAAACCTCCGCCCCACAACCAGTCATCATCAACAAGATTCGGAAATAAGCCGGCAACACCTGCAGCACCCATACCATGACAGGCCGCACAGTTATCTTCAAATAATATCTTTCCAACTGAACGTGTAAACTGAATCATCTTAGGGTCAGCAACAATCTTTTCATAACTGGTTGCTATCAATTCTTCCATGTATTTTTTCTGTTTAAGAGCCTCTTCACCTTCTTGAAGATCTTTCATTAATAATGCGCGCGTATTCCAATGCGTAGTTACTTCTTTCCCGTCTACTTTATAGGTAATACTATTTAACCCACCCTTGGTGTAACTATCACCCACCGGCCACGCTGGATAAAAGAACCAATATGCCACAGCAAATACTACAGTTGCATAAAAACCCCATAACCACCATGTTGGCAACGGATTATTAAACTCCTGAATATCACCATCCCATGCGTGCCCGGTCGTCTGCACTGAATTCGCCTGGGTTTTATCTTGCTTCACTTCACTCATCTCACTTACCTTTTACTGAGCTTTTATATTCATCATGCTCTTCATCTTGAAATGGAATGTTTTTGTATTCTTCCAATCTTGCGCCACGTTTTTTACTTGAGTATAAATACAATATAATGAGGCAGAAGAATGTAAAAAACAGTAACAAAGCAAAAATCTTGCTGTTTTCCAGATGTGTAAACCATTCAAAAAATTGACTCATATTTTATTCCTTCTGAATCCGATTAACGGAATTCAGAAAAATGACCTTCTTTATACCCTTTGAAATCAACCATTGTGCCTAACATTTGCAAGTATGCAACGATCGCATCCATTTCAGTTAAGCTCGTTTTATCTCCATCAAAATTGCCTGACTCAGCTTGTTTGAGCAGGTTCTTTTCTGCGTAATTAATATCCAACTGATCCGCAACATTTTTTCCGAAACGTTTTATATTCGCCTCATATTCTTCATCTGTTTCTGAATACGGCACACCGACAGTCTTTTGCGCTTTCATCCTCGCTGTTACATCTGAATAATCGAGTTTATTTTTCTTCAGCCATGGATAATTCGGCATAATCGAATCCGGCATAACAGAACGCGGTTTAATTAAATGCTGCGTATGCCATTCGTTTGAATATTTCTTACCTACACGCGCCAGGTCAGGGCCTGTTCTTTTTGAACCCCATTGAAATGGATGATCAAACTGTGATTCTGCTGCTAACGAATAATGTCCATAACGTAAATGCTCATCACGGAATGGCCGTATCATTTGAGAATGACATAAAAAACAACCTTCACGAACATAAATGTCACGTCCATAACTTTCGAGCGGCGTATAAGGATGAATAGCATCTGTCCCATCTGCTTTTCTTACTTGCTCAACTGTTTCGTTTATAAAAAACAATGGAACAATCTCAACTAAACCACCAATACTAACTACAATTAATGTCAATGCTATTAACAGACCAGCATTAATCTCTATACTTTCATGCTTGAACTTCATTATTCTAAGCTCCTATACCTATATTCTTATTCAGGCTCGCGCCATTTTCGCTGCGATTTTAGCTTCGAGTTCAGCTGCTTCACGTTTACCTTGTGAAATTGTTCGGTAAATGTTGTATGCCATCAATATGACACCCGCCACAAAAAACATTCCGCCGATTGCTCGCCACACGTATGGTTGATGTAAAAATATAACTGTTTCAATAAAGCTATATTTCAGGTTTCCATAATCATCAAAAGCACGTAAGAATAAACCTTGTCCGATGCCGGCAATCCACATGGATGTGATGTATAAAACTATACCGATAGTCGCTAGCCAAAAATGCGTATAAATTAATTTAAGACTATAGATTTTTGTTGCGTATAAACGAGGGATCATATGATACATCGAACCAAAAGAAATCATCGCGACCCAACCTAACGCACCGGAATGCACATGGCCTATTGTCCAATCTGTGTAGTGTGATAATGCATTAACACTCTTCAATGACATTAATGGCCCTTCAAATGTCGACATTCCATAAAATGAAAGTGCTGCGATCATGAATAACATAATCGGATCTGAACGCAATTTATCCCACGCACCGGATAAAGTCATAATGCCATTTATCATTCCGCCCCATGAAGGCAATAACAGCATTATTGAGAATGATGCTGCTAATGTTGATGTCCAGTCAGGAAGAGCCGTCCAGTGAAGATGATGTGCACCGGCCCACATATACAAAAAGACCAATGCCCAGAAATGAATAATTGATAATCGATAGGAATATACTGGTCGGCCAGCCTGTTTAGGTACAAAATAGTACATCATGCCGAGGAAAGCTGCTGTGAGGAAAAATCCTACTGCGTTGTGACCATACCACCACTGCGTCATAGCGTCCTGCACACCCGAAAATGCACCGTATGATTTCATTGAAAATAAGCCAACCGGCACAGCGAGGTTATTAAAAATATGCAGAATGGCGGTTACCAATATGAACGCGATAAAAAACCAGTTAGCTACATAAATATGTGGCTGTGTACGCTGGCGAATTGCCTGAATGTATAACGCCAGGTAAGCCACCCAGACCACTACGATTAATATATCTATTGGCCATTCAAACTCAGCATATTCACGCCCTTGCGAGTAGCCCAACATATAACTCAAAGCACCTGAGATAATAATTATTTGCCAACCCCAGAATGTAAATGTCGCCAAACCATTACTAAATAATCGAACCTGACAGGTTCTTTGAACAATATAATATGATGTTGCAAATAGGGCGCTGCCACCAAAACCAAAAATAACCAATGTGGTATGCACAGGGCGTAAACGACCAAATGTAATTTCTGGTATATCAAAATTTAATGCGGGAAATGCCAGCTCGAGGGCAATATAAACACCAACTGACATACCAATGATGCCCCAGATCAAGGACATCACTGCAAATTTACGGATTACTTCGTAATTATATTGCTCGTTCGAAGCACTTGCTTGTGCCATACCATCGCCTCATATTTTTGCTTATTTAAACAAAGACCATATAAATCAAAAGGATATGCGTTTTCTGGCCATAAAACCAGTATATTATAATATACTTATCAATATCTATTCAAGATCAGTACAACATATAAACAACGGACAAAGCATTTGGAACTTAAGTCGTAATGAATAAAAAGTGTAGACGATTAAACGTCTTTTGCACCAGAATAGGCCATATCGAATTTATATCACTCAGGAAATAAAATCATGTATCGATTCACATTTATTCTAATAAGCTGCCTTTTTCTTTCTGCCTGTAGTGAAGAGCAACAAAACAAACTATCAAGACTAGGCGTCACCTGGTTAGAAGGCGACTATAAAATCACTTACGCTGATGGTAGCCATGTCAAAAGCTGGGAAGTCAGAGATGGCAAAGTAACCTCTGAACCTGATAAAGGCTATTACTATTTTTGGACAAAAATTAATGGAAAAAAACGCTATGTGCAAACACCTATTGCACGTTCGTACATAGAAGAAATTGAATAACACCGACGCCTAGTGTCTTTTATCAAGATTCAGAACTGATGATAATCTGGCTGATCTCACTTGGTGCCAAGAAGCGTAAAGGTGGCCCCCAGTAACCCGTTCCTCGACTTACAAATATAAACCTGTTTTTTGCATGTTGATGCAGACCCGAAAGATAAGGCTGTGCAGCCATCACCAACAATCCAAAGGGGAATATCTGTCCGCCATGTGTATGGCCACTTAACATCAGATCACATCGGTAATCATCTAACTCTAATATCATGCGTGGTTGATGGGCCAAAACAACACACGCGTTATCTTGCTGGACTTTTTTAAATGCTTTATCCGCATCGGGTGGAAAAAATCCTGTCCTTGCACCTATCACGTCATTTATTCCAACCAGATTAAATTGTTTATTTCCGGAACCGATTACAACATGATCATTTAACAGGGGAGTAATTCCTAGTTGCCGCATATATTCTATTGCTTCGCCTGGACCATGAAAATACTCATGATTACCCAGAATAAAATACACGGGTGCCTTGATGTCTTTTAATGGGTACAGATCATATTCAATTTCATTCACTGGTAAGTCAACAAGATCACCCGTAATGACGACAAGATCCGGATTCAGTTCATTGGTACGTTTTACCAGGGCCTCAATGAAATCCCGTTTAATCGTTCTACCTACATGCACATCAGTAAGTTGAACAATATTATAGTTTTTAAATGGAAAGTCTTTTAATTTAACCCTTACTTGATTAACTTCAGGAAATCGAACCCCCTGACTGAAACCTCTTAGTAAATAGGCAATTGCGGCTACCAACATAGTCACATCAAAAATCATTTTTAATACACGACGACGCGACTGATCTACTTTTACTGTCTTTGATGCAGTGACTGACAAATCATAAAAAAGTGCCACTATAAATAACATGAATGTCATGCCGACGAAGCTACTGCTTACCCTATACAGGGTCGGTGAGTCAGGTATCACACCGGTTACAATATCCAGAATAAAAAACAGGTCACCCGCCATTAACAACATAGGCACAACCATTAAATAGCTGGCTTTATGATGAGATAAACGTTTCAGGAACCTTCGCTACACATAGATGTTCATCAATGCCATGGCAAGCAGGAATATTGAAATGAAAATAAAGAATTGCATTCCTGAATTATAAAGATAATTCAGGAATGATTAAAAGCTGTTTTATGTACTTACGAAAACAAGGACTGTATTAGTGGAATATAATGATCAATCAACAAAAAGGCAAAAATACCCATTAGGTACAATATTGAAAATCCAAACGTTTTCATTGCTATTTTACCATCTTCAAGCCGCATTAGTTGAATAGCGTAAAAGAGAAAACCCATACCTAATGCCAAAGCACCGACCAGATAGAAAACCCCACTCATATGTGTTGCATATGGCAAAACACTGACAGCCAGCAATAATATGGTATAAAACAATACATGTAATCGCGTAAATTCAATACCATGCGTTACCGGTAACATGGGTATATCTACTTTCGCGTATTCATCACGGCGATGAATTGCAAGCGCCCAAAAATGAGGTGGGGTCCAGATGAAAATTATCAGGAATAATAATAACGAATGCGGATCGACTGAATTCGTAATAGCCACCCATCCTAAAACAGGAGGCGCGGCACCCGCAGCCCCTCCAATTACAATATTCTGTGGCGTAGCACGTTTTAAATACATGGTATAAACAACAGCATAACCTATCAAAGAAGCAAAGGTTAACCATGCCGTTAATTGGTTAACCAGAAACCACAACATCGCTAAACCAATAATACCGATAAGCAATGCAAATATTAAAGCATTACGTATAGGCATACTTCCCTGAGGCAACGGCCGACTTTGTGTTCGCGCCATAACCTCATCAACTTTTTGATCTACAACCTGATTGATAGCCGCAGCTGACGCGGATGCTAAACCAATACCAATCGAAGCGTAAACCACTATCAACCAGGGAATGTCTTCTGTTACTGGCACCGCTAGAAACATTCCTATAACTGCAGTAAACACCAACAACATTACAACCTTAGGCTTGGTTAGCTCATAGTAATCAGCCCATTGTATTTTTTTTCCGCTCATTGATTTGCTCTTGCTAATTATCGTTATTTTCGTAACTGGCTATTCTTCATAAGCTTAGCCATATCGCCCTGCATGCCTTTAGCTAAACTAAGGATAGAATCACTTTCCATACCCTCGAGTGTTCTTACTGCTACCTTTTCTTCTTTGTAGTGCATCATCACTTTCGAATCAGGGTCAACAACATATATCGCATTAGAAGTAAAAGGGTCTTGCTTGTCTTCGGTTGCAAATGTATTTTGTATGAAAGTTCTTTGTTCATCATTATTTAATAAAACAGTACGCATGGTCGGAAACTTTGCTAACGTTTCACGTAAACCATCATTTACTTTCCCAGATGCAATTACAAACAGTCGCTTCATTCTTGAAACTTCTTTACCCTGACTTAAACGAACATTTTTAATAATCATCAGATGATCAAAACAAGTTCTATCGCATTCACCTGTATTAAGGTAAACATAAGTCCATTTCTTTTTAAAAATATCGCCGGGAAGCGCTTTCCCATTAACATCTACTAATCCTGCGACAGGAAACTGCACTGGCTTCATTAACGTACCGTAGTTAGACGTACCCAACGACCTGACTAAATCAGGGAAATAGTTAAATACCACCCAGGCTGAAACCATCGGTGCGATAAGTATTAAAATAAGAAAAGGGACAGATAAACGTGATAACCACGATTTTTTTACACTTGTGTTCAACTTCTTTCTCCAGACTCCGGTTCCCGCGTGGATCGCTTAATTGATAATATTAAATACATGATGACAACCAATACTGTCAGAGCCAGCCATTGTAACGCATATCCAATGTGTTTTTCAGGAGGCATTCTATTTTTCATTTGTAATTGCTGCTTCCAGTCTCGAGCCAGACCAAAATCATTACCTTTTGTCTGGTAAATAACGTAAGGCAAAAAGTTAAATCCTGTCTCTTTCTCCAACCAGGGTAAATCAATATAAGTTAATCGTTTTGGCCAAATTAATCCTGATTCACCAGGTTCGCCAACTTTCATACCTACAACTGGTATTTTTGCAGCTTTACCTCGTATTTTTACTTTGTTTTCGGGTCCAGGCAAATCTGGAATAAATCGTCGATCTGCACCCTGCTGTACCCAGCCTCTTGCAACTAGAATGTAGGTGTTACTGCCACTCAATCTTATAGGTGTAAAAACATGATACCCTGGCTTGCGATTATGCTTTTGGTTATCCAATAAAATTTGCTTTTCAAGAACAAAGTTGCCGTCTACTTCTACATCCCTGAATATCATTTCAGTTAAATTAGTATCGCTGGGCCTTACTCTAAGAACATCCTGAGCTACATTCTGCAGCTTTACAGCTTCTGTGATTTCTTTTTCTTTAGCGCGATCCATCTGCCATGAGGCAAGAAATAAACCCACAGGCACCAGCAGCACTAACACAACAAACAGTGACCATCTGAATATAAATTCGTATTGACCTATTTGTATTTTTTTTACTGGCATACAATCAATTCTCTTCATATATAAATAGGGTTATAATCACAGGCCATTATTCTAAACCAAAGTGTTATCAATATGTTCAAAATACTGGTTGTTTTCTTATTAATTATGATTATTTCCAGCCTGTTTTCAGGCATGTATTACATGATGAAAGATAAAGGCAAGACAGATCGCGCTGTAAAAGCACTAACGTGGAGAATTGGGATATCTGTTTCATTGTTCGCTCTATTACTTATTGGCTCCCAGACTGGCCTCATACAGCCTCATGGCGTCTAAATAAACCAATTTTAATCAAAAAAAATGCGCTGCCAGTTTCCTGACAGCGCATTTTTAGTAACTAACTATCTCTTATACTAACCAGTATACAAAGATAAACAGACCTAACCAAACTACGTCAACGAAATGCCAGTACCAGGCAGCCGCTTCAAACGCAAAGTGATTTTCTTCTGTAAAGTGACCTTTCATGCTTCTCAGTAAAACGACTGTCAGCATAATTGCACCTATTGTTACGTGTAGGCCATGGAAACCTGTCAGCATATAGAACGTACTACCATAAGCACCAGATGACAGTTTCAGATTCAACTCACCGTACGCGTGCATGTATTCCCATGCCTGCAATCCTACGAAAGTGAAACCTAAAGCAACAGTAAGGAATAAGCCCATGATCAATTGACCGCGGCTTTCTTTCTTCAGCCCCCAGTGCGCCCAGGTTACCGTCACACCAGACATCAGCAGGATCAAGGTATTGATCGCAGGTAAACCCCATGCGCCCATTACCTGATAGTCACCGCCAACATTACCAGGACCATTTGTAGGCCATGCTGCTTCATATGCAGGGTACAACCAATCATGAGTAGAAACGTTATTACCGCCTCCACCTAACCAGTCGATAGAATACATTCTCATGTAATATAGTGCGCCGAAGAAGGCCGCAAAAAACATAACTTCAGAGAAAATAAACCATGACATTCCCATACGGAATGATCGGTCTACCTGAGCATTATACAACCCGCTTTCGCTTTCTCTAATGACTGTGCCGAACCAGCCAAACAACATTACAGTCAAAATTCCAAACCCAATGTACATTGCAGCAAGACTGCCCATTGGATCACCAGCATTGGCAGGTAATGCCATTGCAAAACCGCCCGTTGTCAGGAACAACCCGATTGATCCAACTACTGGCCAATGACTTGGTTCTGGGACGTAATATCCACCATGCGTACTAGACATAGTTACCCCTCTCTCTTATTTATATTATATGTAAAATTCAAAAAAAATCTTTTTATTAACACTAACAATTATTTGCTCGCGTATTTATCTGCATTAAAGAATGTATAGGACAATGTTACTTCCTTTATATTCTCCGGTAGATCCGGTTCAAGCATAAATAACACCGGCATTTTTTTACTTTCACCAGACTTTAACAATTGCTGGGTAAAACAAAAACATTCAGTCTTTTTAAAATAACGTGCCGCTTCTGTAGGCGACACACTATAAATTGCCTGACCAACTACATCAGAACCTGATAAATTCTGTGCAATATAATTTACCTTTTTCAACTCACCCGGATGCAACTTCACGTGTTTAACTTCCGGCTTAAATCCCCATGGTAGCTTGCTGTTTATAATCGAGTTAAATGTAACTCTTACCACTCGACTTTTATCAACTTTTACCTTCGCCGCTTCCGCTCTTGTTACTTGCTCGGTTTGACCATTCAAACCAAACGAATCACAAATAAGCGCATACAACTTAGGTAATGCTACAAATCCAAAAGCAAACATAGCAACTACAACCAAAACAGTTTTTTTAACTACTCGACTGTTTGCATGCTCCTGGTCTTGCTGGGTCATTAACGATTAGCCTGCATTATAAAAAACAAAACATAAATTGCGATAACAGTTACTGCTAATACAATTATTGTTCGTTTGGCCTTTCGCTTCTGAGCTGTTGTTACTTCATTCATACAAGTTACGCCTGTTTCCATACTTAAATATAACTATAGAAACAGGCGACTCCTTATTTTATTTCTGGTGCTTCGGTAAAGCTATGGTAAGGAGCAGGTGATGGTAATGTCCACTCCAGGCCATGAGAACCTTCCCATACTCGATCAGTCGCTTTCTCGCCACCCTTGATGCACTTGATAACAAGAGCAAGCAGAATTAATTGTGAGAAACCGAAGATGAACGCACCAATACTTGAGATCGCATTAAAATCGGCGAACTGTAATGGGTAGTCTGAATAACGACGTGGCATACCAGCAAGACCTGTGAAATGCATTGGGAAGAACGTCAGGTTCATACCAATCATAGTCAACCAGAAATGCAGTTTACCCAGTGTTTCGCTGTACATGTTACCTGTCCATTTTGGTAGCCAGTAAACTACACCAGCAAAGATACCTGTTAAGGCACCTGATACCAATACGTAGTGGAAATGCGCTACAACAAAATAAGTATCGTGATACTGGAAGTCAGCCGGAGCTACACCCAACATCAGACCGGTGAAACCACCCAGAGTAAACAGGAAGACAGTGCCGATAGCCCATAACATTGGTGTTTCAAATGTCATTGAACCTTTCCACATTGTTGTCGCCCAGTTAAATACTTTAACGCCTGTAGGAACTGCGATCATGATGGTTGCAAACATGAAGTACAACTCACCAGCAACTGGCATACCAACAGTAAACATATGGTGAGCCCATACGATGAACGACAGGAATGCGATAGATGCAGACGCATAAACCATTGATGCATAACCAAACAGTTTCTTACGTGCAAACGTTGGGATAATCTCAGAGATTACGCCGAATGCAGGCAGGATCATGATATACACTTCAGGATGTCCAAAGAACCAGAATACATGCTGGAACAATACTGGATCACCACCACCGGCTGCATCGAAGAAGCTAGTACCGAAATATTTATCCGTTAACATCATTGTTACAGCGCCGGCCAATACTGGCATTACTGCAATCAGCAAGAATGCTGTGATCAACCATGTCCATACGAACATTGGCATTTTCATCAGAGTCATGCCTGGTGCACGCATATTCAAGATAGTTGCGATGATGTTAATAGAACCCATGATAGATGAGAAACCTAACAGATGGACTGCAAATACAAAGAACGCTAGCTTGTCATACTGACCTGAAAGCGGCTCATAGAATGTCCAACCGAATGCTGGTCCTTGACCCGACATGAAATCATTACCCATGAACATTGGCGCTACTAATAAAGTAGCCGCTGCTGGAAGAATCCAGAAGCTCCAGTTATTCATACGTGGCAATGCCATATCAGGAGCACCGATCATCATTGGTACCTGCCAGTTAGCCAGACCAACGAAGGCCGGCATGATGGCGCCAAATACCATGATCAGACCATGCAAGGTCGTCATCATATTAAAGAAGTTAGGATCAACTATCTGCATACCCGGCTGGAATAACTCAGCACGAATAACCAGTGCCATTGTTCCGCCCAGCAAGAACATAATAAAGCTGAACCACAGGTACAAAGTACCAATGTCTTTATGATTAGTTGTAAACAACCAACGTTTGATACCCGTTGGATGCTCTTCGTGATGTTCGTCGTGTGTCATTGTTTCACTCATTTTATTATCCTCCTCGCTCCCTTATCGGGCAGCCTTAACATCGGCTGGTTGTACGATAGAGGCAGTGTTACCCCATGAATTTCGCTCATAAGTGATTACCGCTGCCAGCTCAAGGTCATTCAGCTGATTGCCGTATGCGCCCATGGCTGTGCCTGGCTTGCCTTTAACTACGATATTCGTATGAGCCGCTGCCGGACCGTTAGCAACTGCGCTGCCTGCCAGTTTAGGAAATACTGCTACACCTTCTCCCTTGGCACCATGACAACCGAAACAACCGCCCTTGCCGCTGTATATTGCAGCACCTTTAGCCATCAGCTCATCTTTACTCCAAACCTTGTCAGATGC
>Ga0316205_10004433_pt1 | contig 12300 bp, 9 predicted proteins | sample 3monthpyrite_MG_FD_204941 | JGI IMG/M metagenome (GOLD analysis project Ga0316205, IMG submission 204941) | Microbial mat bacterial communities from mineral coupon in-situ incubated in ocean water Damariscotta River, Maine, United States -... | ecosystem: Environmental > Aquatic > Marine >... | reverse complement strand
ATCCTGGGATAGACTGTGAGTTTCACTTTTGAAGTTCAGAAACGTCACATCATCGGTATCCACACCGGCGATCGCGAGCTTCAGCTGCCCTTGATTGGCAGCTGCGACATCCAGTCCCAGTTTACCCTCTGTTGTTATTGCGTCCATGTGTTACTGCAAGTCCTTTTAAATTTCTTTACGCTATCGCCTCTGCTTCTATGCTGGCTGATTTTTGGATTGGTTCAGGTTGCTTGTCTGCAAAGACCAGCGACATCTCACCATTTTCATCCAGCTCCAGAGTCAAAATGTCAGGCATATCGTCTTCCATCATGTATGCGAGAATACTTCTTGCGACTTCTGGTAGAAGTTGTTGTTCAATAATCGAATTAATATAACGCGCACCTGTTTCCGTTTGGGTGCAACGTTCGGCAAGATAATCCAAAATCTCTGGGTTACAACGGAATTCCATGTCGTGACTATCTTTAAGACGTTGCGCTACACCATCGAGCTTTAACGCCACAATGTTTTTCAAGGCCTCTTGATCCAGCGCAATAAAAGGCACAACTTGCATACGTCCAAGTAACGCTGGCTGGAAGTGACGTAGTAATATCGGTTGAATGCTTTCGCGAATTGTTCCGATACTCGGCATGGTCCATTCTTCCATAACCTCTTCACTTGCCGGTTCTTCTTCCGAGGTTGCGCCATTCTCAGATTCTTTTATTTCTCCAAGTTCCTGAACATCAACTTTAGTAATTGGCCCCTGAATAGGCTCAGAGGTCATATCAGTAATTTCTGCGCTGGCTAGATTAGACGTCATCAGAATAATGGTATTCTTGAAATCAATTTCACGACCTTCTCCATCGCGCATAAAGCCACGGTCAAAGACCTGATAGAAAAGATTCATCACATCAGGATGGGCCTTTTCGACTTCATCCAGAAGCACAACCGAGTATGGTCGTTGCCGTACCGCTTCAGTCAGTACACCGCCTTCTCCATATCCAACATAACCCGGTGGTGAGCCTTTTAATTGTGAAACGGTATGTGCTTCCTGATATTCACTCATATTAATCGTAATCAGAAAGCGCTCACCACCATACAACTCTTCTGAAATCGCACGTGCCGTTTCGGTTTTACCCACACCACTCGGACCTGTTAACAAAAACACGCCAAGTGGCGATTCTGGATTACTCAGACCAGCACGTGCACTACGAATAGCCCGTCCAATACTTGCGATTGCCATATCCTGACCCACTACCCGACAACCGATCCGATCTTCGAAGGCTATCAATGCATTGGCATCGTTCTTTTGCATATTACCAACCGGGATGCCAGTCCAGTCCGAGATAATTTTTGCGATGGCTGCCCCATTTACTTCTGCCTGTACCAGAGGCTCCTGGCCCTGTATATCTACCAGTGAAATACGTGCCTTTTTACTGTCTTTCAGTGATTTATCAATTTCTTTTTTGTTAGGTTTCTCAGCTGCGTAGTGTTCTTTGAGTTCATCACGCTTCTCGTGGATCTTACTTACCAGCTGCGTCTCTTGTTCCCAACGGGCAATTTCATCATCACGTCGTTTAATGGTCTCTTGCATATCTTGTTCGAGGCTACCAACTAAACGCTTGTCGACGAATAAACCATCTTTTTTCTCTTCATCAAGTTGCTTTAAGCGTTTTTCGATATAAGTAATATGACTATCGGCAGATTCTATTGAAGCCGGTTTCGCCGCCTGACCCATTCTTATCCTGGCCGCTGCGGTATCGAGTAGATCGATGGCCTTATCAGGCAAGAAACGGCCGTTGATATAACGGCTTGATAATTTAACCGCGGAGTCAATCGCCTCGTCAGTGATTAAAATATTGTGGTGTTCCTGATACTTATCCTTTAAACCATTCAACATCAAAATGGCTTTGTCGATGGAGGGCTCTTCTACCTTGACCAACTGGAAACGGCGTTCCAGAGCCGCATCACGCTCGAAATACTGTTTGTACTCCGACCAGGTGGTCGCAGCAATCGTACGTAACTCTCCCCGTGCTAATGCTGGTTTGAGTAAATTAGCCGCATCACTCATACCGGCTTGTCCACCTGCGCCAATTAAAGTGTGCGCTTCATCTATGAACATAATAATCGGTGTTGTTGAGTTTTTAACTTCATCGATAACCGCTTTTAGACGTTTTTCGAATTCACCTTTTACACCTGCGCCCGCCTGTAACAGGCCAAGATCCAGGGTGTGCACACGTATTTTTTTAAGATTATCTGGAACTGTGTCTTCTGCAATACGTAGCGCGAGCCCTTCTACTAATGCAGTTTTACCCACACCGGGCTCACCCACCAGAATTGGATTGTTCTTTCGACGTCGGCTTAAGATGTCGATCATCAAGCGTATTTCATCATCACGGCCCAAAACAGGATCGATACGCCCTTCTGCTGCTTTTGCGGTTACATCTTCAGTGAAACGCGCTAATGCGGAATCACTTTGCTGCGCTGCAGGTGCGGCAGTGCCGAGCTTAGTCGTTTTTCCTTTTTCTGTTTTTGCGGTTGCTTTATTTTCAGTGCCGGGCATCTGCAAAACGGGAGGCACATATGACTCCGCCTCGACCGAACCGTCAATTATTGCTTCATAATTCTTACGCAACATATCCAGAGGAATATTATCCAGCACCTGATAGGCGGAACCTGGAAGTGTCGGGGACATTTCTATTAATGCATCAAGCAATGAGATCGAGCGAATCTGTTCCATTTCATAATGGAGTGATGATGCAATATAGGCCTTTTCCAACCACTGAAACAAGACGGGTGAAAACCCAGGTTTACCCTGGTTGTTCGCATTGAATGTTGCCATATGCTCAAGAATTTCTTGCCATAATTGATCCTGATCGATTTCAAAGTGTGTCAATGCACGATCAAAGTCGCTCCCCCCCTCTTCCATCAGCTTAATAACAAAGTGATCTAGCGTGACTTCATAGTGTGTGCGAGTGCTGGCAAATGAGGCTGCATTTTCCAATGCACGCGCACAGTAATCGTTTAGCTTTTCTAATAATGTTTTCACGTGTTTATTATTCAACGTCCTTTCCCCTTGCTATCCTTTTTGTTATGCGACCATTGCTAATTCAGCATTGGTTTTTTTAGATTCTTCTGACTCTTGTTTATTAATAATGAATAGGCTTTCACCTGGTATTCGTAGCTCATCCATATCGGCGACCTGGTAGCCAACCCATGTAGACCAGCCCAACATGACATCCTCAGAACCTAGCTGCATTCCTAATACGGATGAAGGTTTGATAATCAATACAAGATCAAAATCGATAGTGGGATCGAGATAACGTTTGATCAAATTTCCCAACGCCAGTGAATCAGGTTTTCCTGGTAAAAGCTTTTTAATATCGGCTACATCCATCGGCCCGATGCAAATATCAACCTTGCCACTAATATCCAGAACCTCATTACCTAGAATGGTATTATCACCAAGCTCCATAGCCTGATAGCCCTCACCACCAACAAATGCTTCACTATCGATTTTCACCCAGCGCGGTACAAACTCTTGTACTTTGGCCGGTACATTCCCCATATATTCACTTAACATGCCCGCCAAAGCGGTCGCATTTCTAACCCGTGACCCCATCGAACCGCTAAAACCCAATTCAACAGTGTCTGTTTGCTTTAGTGTTTGTCCCGATAAGGCAATCACATAATCAAGATAAGGAGAATCTGGTTTATCTAGATCGACATGGGGACGATATTTTTTCCAGGCCAGGTAAAACAGTGCGTAAAGTCTATGTGAAAAAATATCCAAAAAAGCACGCATACTCTCACTGGACTCATCATCACGTGCAATAAACTCGGTGAAATAGTGTGGCACCGGCGCATCCACACCATACAAGCCCATGAAATTTAACTGCAGATCGACATTACCATTGTCATCAAATTCACAGCGGCGGACATCGGCGCCAGGGAAACTAATTTCTGGTGCCGGACGCATACGCAACCACTTATCAAGTCCACGTCCGACTTCACCGTGGCCATACCAACCGGATTCCAACAGGCGCATGACCTGATAGAATTCGTACTTGGGTGCGTTTTCGAATACGTCCTCGATTAAATCGGGGAGTTTTCGCCGACGAGTGGTTCCCACACGATCTCCTCATTGGATGGATGACACAGAACACGTGTCTGAATAAAACAATTCATCGCAGCATACATACTAAAAAAATGCTGCAGCACTTGCCCGAACAAATAAATATCAGATTTAGAACGGTAATGATCTTCGTGCATGGTTAAGCGGATATCGAGGCCCCGCATTAGTGCTCCCCGACGAATTCGGTCAACTGCTTTAACTTCTATATCTTTAAGGCCTTCGATACGACGCTTATTTTGTTCGCTGTTCGACCAGTCATATAAAGACAATAAACGTTTCAGCGTATCTAGATCCGTAATCGAGTTATAGTTTAGCGATAAATGTGAAATCAGATTCCATTGAAAGCGTGCACTTTCCGGTGGCTCAAGCATTGCTGTTGGTCGCGTTATATTCGAAAAGGCAGCATATGATGGAAAATCAACGGATGGCGTGCGTATGTCATTTTCTTTCAGGTATCGACGGGGGTAACTACCGTTACTTGCGGTGATGGTGCATGACAGCATCTCGGTCTTGAAATTTGTTTTACCGCCGACCGCCAGCATGGTATCTGTACGGCCCGTTCCCAGATTTTTCCGGTGACTATTGAAGTACCGCCCCGTCTTCTGTCGGTGCTGGAAAGTGTGCATGGGACTATATTCATTACGGTCACCCGTTTCTGAGTCAATTCCAACAACCTTATCCAGGCTATATACCTGCATACCTTCTCTGGCATGGGTATCAGCAATTACGGGATATTCACTGCGCTTATGCGATAAATGTACTGGCTCACTAGTATGCTCAAATAGATTTACTACCGGCGAACAGTGTAATAAAAAGTTTTCTTTTTTCAGATTATGATCGGATGGACAAATGCCTTTTATCTTAAACTCTAACTGGAAACTAGATGATGTATATGGCCAATCGACGTCCTGCAAACCTTTTAGAGTAAAGAACATGTATTTTTCTCTAAAGCAGAAAAAATCCTGCAGTAGATGAAAACCATGAAAACTACGACCCGACATATTAATCATGGCGTCATCCGCGGATAAATGCGCTGGCTTAACGGCATCACGACCATTTAATTCTACTGCTTTCTTAGTTTGCTGGTCTGGGAATACAACTCTAACTTTATCTAACTGCATACACAGCTGATAATGTAACCAGAGCGCAATCGCTGGATCGGCATGGATATAAAATTTCAAGTCAGATAGGTCTATATCATTTCCAGAAATACCATTGTCCATTTGAAAAGTTAAATTAATGGACGTGCCACCGCTAGCAGGCTCGTTCATATCCATTTTTATAATACGCAGGGGATTTAATTTAACATCAGCCGTTGATCTGAAACGGCAAATCACTCGCTCATCACCAACTGGTGATGTTAAAAGAATCGTGCCTTTATCGATTTGCTGCGTCTGCTGTATTTGACCTATTCGAGGTGTGAAATTAACAATCGATGCAGAGGGGTATGGGCGTAGAAAGTGTGGCCACAGCTGGTTTAATAGTGTTTCGCTAATCTCTGGAATATCATCATCAATATGTTGTCGAATTTGGGCAGTTAGAAATGCCATTCCTTCAAGTAACCGCTCTATATAAGGATCACGATCTTTAACTTCACTAAGATTCAGCATACCCGCCTGCTCCGGATATGCCTTGGCAAAATCCAGCGCAGAGTCATGCAATAATCTTAATTCTGCTTCGTAATAGTCGCGCATCTATATTAACTCCGACGCATATCAGGCTTTTCTTCGGCCTGGTTTAATCTGGGCGTTACCGCCACTCAAAAAATAGGTGTCATAAGAAACGAATTCACCATTTCGAAGTCGGCCAAAGATTTCCAGATATAAAACACAATCTGTTGTTACCATTGGCTTAAAAGCAACATCAACTCTGGAGAGCCGCGGCTCATACTTCAAAATGGCCTTTCTTATAACATCGATTAACTCATTTACTGAATACGGCAATCCTTGATAAATCTGTCCAATATCAGTTAAGCCATAATCTGGATCATGCACGACTGATCCTTTTCGCGCATTTAACAAGCGTGTCAAATGATCCATGACACTCATTTGAATATCACCCACGCGTAGCACATCCTCTATGGGCTGACCATTAGAAAACTGACCCGTAAGAATTTCAAATAAGGCGTGCTGCATTTTTTAATACCTGATAGATGTGAAAGAGATGGGGTATGTGCAAAGCACATACCCCAAGCCCCCACCTATCGGCTTTCGACCCAAGAGTCAGAAAACTCGATGTTGCCGTCAGCATAAGTCCATGTAATTTTGCCGTACTTGCAACTAACGGTTTCCAGATGCGGATAACGCTCTTTATCTAGATCTTTAGTGTTATGCATCTTAGGTTTGATAGAGGTAATTTTTACATCCTCCAAAGTATGACGGAAATACTCCTTCTCCGCTCCAGTATCGTCGATCTTGTACCAAATCATTGTCAACTCTTTAAGAGTTTGACCATTGGTCACAGCCTTATATAAATAAGGTGAGGCCGAATCATATGATTTAGTAAAAACGAAAGGCTCGTGCTTACGAGTACCGGTGATTGTTCCATCATCGGCGTCTATAGGCATACGCACTTCGTGATCAAACTCTACTACTTCACTAGTGCCTTCACGGCCTTCAACGGTACATGAACCATCGATTTTCTTTCCTGTGTCATCGCTGACTGTCATATATGCTGGAATAGGCATAATTAGTTTCCTTTTTAAGTTTTCAATTTCCATGACTCAAACATCAAGAATTAGACATTTGAATCCACCAATCTTAAGCATACGAAGCATTACGCCCCAATCGTACACCCAAGTTTCAACGCACGGTTCCGTTGCACGCTGCCATTTTGGCATTTACCAATACGTTCTTAGTAAACACCGCGGCGAATCCTTCCGCCGCTTGCTACATCTTATTTATCTGAAGTCGGCATTTGCGCTACTAAAGATAATTTCACATCCACACCTTCAATCTGGAAGTGCGGCATGACATAAAGGCTTACACTGTAGAAACCAGGGTTTTCCGGAATCTCTTTAACCTCAACGCGACCATCACGTAATGGGTGCGTTGCAATCAAATCAGGATCTGGATCATTCATCTTGGTTACTAAGGTTTGCACCCACTCATTTAGCTCTTGTTCAAGAACCTTACGACTCTTCGTCGAACCAATATTTTCACGTTGCAACACCTTCAGGTAATGCGCTAAACGTGACACCAGGAAGATATATGGCAAGCGTGCATTGATACGGCTGTTTGCAGTTGCCTCTGGTGTATTGTATTCCGGTGCTTTTTGTGCCGAGTTCGCAGAGAAGAAACACGCATAGTCACTGTTTTTGTAGTAACTAAGCGGGATAAATCCTAACTCTGCAAATTCCAGTTCGCGTGTCTCTGGAATAATGATTTCAGTAGGAATTTTTCCCTGTAACCCTTTCCCTGCATCATATAAATGAATAGGAAGGCTCTCTACTTTACCGCCCGACTCTGGTCCACGAATATTCACACACCAACCATTGTCTTTAAAACTACGTGCCATATTGGCTGCAAAGGCAAAACTTGAATTGCCCCATAGGTAGTTTTCACTGCCCTCCGCATTCACTTCTTCTTCATAGTTAAACGCCTTAACAGGATTGTTTTCCTGACCATAAGGTAAACGCAGTAAGAAACGTGGAAGGGTTAAGCCGAGGTAACGTGAATCTTCTGATTCACGGAAACCACGCCAGCGGATATATTCAGCACGGTCCATATAGTTCTCGAGGTCATGAACTTTAGGTAAGTCATTGATGTCACCTTTTTTGAAGAACATCGGTCCAACTGAACCCAGGAATGGACAGTGCGTTACAGATGAAACACGTGATAGTTCCGTTAATAGAGCAACATCCTGCGCACCTGCATCAAACTCATAGTTTGATACAACAGTCGAAATAGGCTCACCTCCAGGTGTGTCGTATTCTTGTACATAAATATGCTTATATAAACCAGATTGTGTAGTATCTGGTGCATCTTCAAAATCTTCCTGCAAGTCTTCTTTCGAGCAATCAAGCAATTCAACTTTTACATTTGCTTTAAAATCTGTTCTGTCTACAAGGTATTTTAAACCTTTCCAGGCAGACTCAATTTTCTGGAAGCGCTCGTGGTGCATGATCTTGTCCAGTTGACGACTCAGGGTTTGATCAATTTTTGCGATATATTGATCAAGCAAAACTTTGTCAATTTTGTCGACGTTTGATGAACTGTCTTCCATTACTTCAAGGAAGACCTGTAGAGCCGCAGTTAGACGTTCATTTAATGAGGTATCCGCCATTGCAGCTACATCGCTAAATGCATCATAAGCAACAGAATCTGTTACTGGCTGAATGTCAACCAGTCCACATAGACGTTCGTAAACGTTTCCTTCTTGTTGCTCTTCAACAACTGCCTGCTCGGCATTTGCATGTTCTTGAATAGCCATTAGTATTTCTCCCCTAGCTAGCTAGTTTACGGTTATGCTTCTTCAGACTCAGTTGACTCAGCTTCTTCAGCCTTTGGTGCCAACTTATCAAGTTCAGCCTTAAGTCCTTCAAGCTCTGGTTGGTTCTTAACGATACTTTCTAGTTCGCGTCGGAATTTACCATTGTCTAAAAGGTTCGATTTTAGATCCTTCAACAAGTTACGCATTGATAACAGGTTATCCAATTCAGGAACTTGTTTTGCTACTTGTTCAGGACTGAAAGCCTTGAAGTTATCAAACTTCAGATCCACACCGATTTCGGTACCATCATTCTTGATTGCGTTATCGACTGTAAATTTTGCTTCAGGCGTGTAGTCCTTAAGTACCTGTTCAAGATTCTGTTTGTTTATATTAATCCGTTCACGATCGGCAACACGTCCTGTGGTTTTACCCCCACTAAAATCACCCAAAGCAAGCATCTTGAGTGGTAATTCTAGCTTCTTACGTGCGCCCCCAGTTTCCACATCGAGCGTAATGTTCACACGCGCTTTCGGAATTTCATTTTGAAAGCTATCAGCCATTTCTTACTCCTTAAAAGTTACGTTCCATTTAACGTTTTATTGTTGAGAACCCCTGACTAAAACCACAGCATCTATAGTTTTAATCAGAGATTCTCGCTTAATACCTGGCCAAACACAGGAAACACATGACTACAAATAATGTGCTGCCTGTGCCAGGTCCCAACGACACATCTGAGCAGTGACTTCTTCAAGTCTTTGCTCATAACGTGCACGATTCTTTTCACTCGCATTCGCAGTTACACTACGTAGTGCGTTTTGTAATTGTCTTGCCGCCGACATCGCCAAACCCACATCCCATATCGCTAGCGAGGTTCGATTGGCTTGTTCTGTTAATTCATCTAACATCGGTAGCGCGAGCTCTGCACGGCCATGGTCTAAACAAAGCTGAGCCATAGCGAGTTTTAATTGAAAACGTTGCTTTTCTGTTTTAGGTCTATACCCGTTTAGCTTTCTGAGCCCTGCATTTAAATCTTTGTCATTTGCTTCTTCACAGGCTTGATTTATTTCCTCTAGAAGCTCTGCGCTATCTTCATCTGCCGTAATCAATGGCGCTTCATTTTTACTAGTTCCACCCAATTTATTCAGCCACGTTAAACATTCAGGATTCGCACAAGCGCTATCATCCTCAAAACGTAAAGACTCTATTCCTGGAAAACGTTGTAAAAATGCCGCAGTTTCAAAGGCGATAAGATTAGCTACGTTACTTTTACCTAGTGCTTTTGCTGCTTTATGCGCATACATTTGTAAATCGAGTAGAATATGCCCACCCATCTCGAAAAATATTCCTTCACATTTCTTAAGCGCTTCTTCATGGTCATCCGCGGCCAAAAAAGCAGTTATTTGATTCACACCAGTCTGTCTCGGTGGTGCAATTCGAGTTTTACTATTCTCATGCGGTGGCATAGAAAAACCGCCCCAACGTGCTGCACGTGCATATGAAATCCCACGGGCATATTCTTTGTCGGCCATCAACTGATTTACAATTTTTCTAATCAGCGAATACAATTCTGTATCAGACATCGACGACGATGAATCAACACCTGATAATGGATTGGTTTCAGCCCTTGAAACATTACCCTGTGACACATCTGACTGGGGTGCAGCATTTAGGTTGTTACTTACTACATCGTTAGTCGAAACTTCTGCATTGCCAGAATGCTTTAGTTCAGTTTGTGGCGATGGTGGCGGCGGGATATCTACTTTCTTTCTGGTCTCTTTCACCCAATTATTAAGTGAATTCAGGCAAAGGGTTTCTTCATTGGTGACACTGACCAGCACTTGATTGAGTCGATCAATTTGTTTCGCAACCATATCCACTGTTTTGAGGTCGATTTTATTCTGATGCTGTTTTACATAGGCCGCTAACTTATTATTATTCAGCCACAACATGGAGGTATTTCTTGCGCTTTCCTTTGTTGGGTATACATCGTCACCAAAACGTTCTAATAAAAGCCGATACAGGATAAGCCCATCGATTAAACCTTTAGCTCCGTTGATATAGGTATTCGCTAACATGAAATATCCAGCAACACGAATATCTTTACTCTGGTTTTCAAGAATTTCTCTCGCCAAAGTCATGACCGCGTTATAGTCATTAAACGCCAACTTATCGATTTCTGTTTTAATTAATACAAATTCATCCCCATATCTTGGGTCTTCACCTGTAGGCTTACCTTCAAATGGCGTTAACAGTTTCTCGATAGTCTCTGGAATCCGATCTATCTCAGAAATCAGATCTTCCTCTGACTCGCCTCCAGCTAACCCATGCTCGCTATTTTCTTCCAGGTCAACGTCATTGTTCAGGATCGCATCCATGTCCAGGCCATCACCCTCAAGCACAATATTGTCCATACTCATAATGACTGATTCCTCTGTCCCCAGATCAGACTCTGTGACGGGATCAACTACTGATTCTTCGGTGCTCATGCTAACTCCGATGTGTTTTCTATTTCGTCCAGCACTTCTTGCAAACTCATATCTGATGGAAAGTGATACTTACTCATCTGTGCTGGATCGGCATTCAGGGTTTCAATTTCTTGCAAGACATCAAAAACCGTATCGTCTGTACGACGTGGTTCAACGAGCAAGGTAAAATACGACGCAGGTATTTGGTGAAAAAATATCAACAGGCGCGCTGGTATACCTGGGACAGCAGGGTTCCAGATAACATGTGCTCGCCAGTTCCTTTCACCGATTGCTTTTTTACTCAGTTTCATCCAAAAAGCGATATGCTTTAGAGCATTATCTGTCGCGGGTAAGGGAAAACGAATGCCCCAGTGAACACGTTGTGGAGTACGGCGCGCGACGGTTTGTAAAGAACTCATAACCGCATACATAAATCCTGCACGTAACTTGTCATCAGAATCTGGCAAAATGTCATTCCATAGATTTTCCATGCTGGTTCCATCGAGCATAGTCGACATCAACTCATCCCAGTCTGTACTTTGAATGTCGAGTTGTTGAGATGCGGCTTCATGTATTGAAGTAAACAAATTATCAAGTGTTCCCTCTTTCCACGGTTGCGACAGCACTTCGTCAAAACAACGATGTGTACTGGCGAATGCGATGGGGGCAAGCGCCTGGTTATTTTTAATATCAGCATCATCTGTTGCGCGGAATACAACAAAGGGATAACTACGCCCAATTTTATCTCTGCTCGGTGCAATAATTCCGGTTACTGTTTTGTCGTTTTCATCACCAGCAAAGACGAAACGAAACTTTGGACAAAGTGCAAATACTTTTTTCCATTTTTCTTCATAGCGCCTGTTCAATAGTGTCACACCATCCTGAATCCAGTCATCTAAACTAACAACTTCCCTTACTTTCAGGTTGTGTTTAATAAAGTCAGCATGTAACGGCATCTTGCCACAGCAGCCGACTACCTCTCGAATCATGGGCTGGTGTGAGACTTTTTCCTGTTTATTTATGAAATTAAACATCCCTATCCTCGACTGGCTGTGCCTGTCCCCCGACTTCTTGATTTCCCTATAATTCTCTTTGGAATATAATATTTATTGAATAAACCTGGCTGTAACAAATTATTTGAGCGATCAGCCTTTACCCTGAAACTTACTCGCACGGGTTTACCGTTAATTGATTCCATATTCCATTCGCTAAGATACTGAGTACCCCTTTCTTTCACTAAGCGCGCTTTTCTGAATAAGTGGAAAATACCCCACATGCCATGTTCCGCATGCT
>Ga0316205_10004427_pt1 | contig 12314 bp, 8 predicted proteins | sample 3monthpyrite_MG_FD_204941 | JGI IMG/M metagenome (GOLD analysis project Ga0316205, IMG submission 204941) | Microbial mat bacterial communities from mineral coupon in-situ incubated in ocean water Damariscotta River, Maine, United States -... | ecosystem: Environmental > Aquatic > Marine >... | reverse complement strand
CATGAGGAATTTGTCAGGAATGACTTCTCTTTGGCTAAACAAATGGGTATTGAAATTATTATAATCATGACTGCCATCTGTTCAGCGTTGGCCGTCTTGATTGTTGGATTTACTTCTTATTCACTGGTCATGAGAAGACGAAGGGAACTGGCGATCATTATGGCTCTAGGTATGGGGAGTATGAATATCCTGATCAGCGTTGTCTTTCAATCAGGAATTCTGACATTTTTTGGTTTCACAATAGCGGTGATATTTGCATTGTTTGTTATTCCGTATATTCCCTTATTACTTCCTCAGCTGACATTGGCAGTCTCTGTTACGTCATTGACTCAAATAGGCCTGATAGCACTTGTCGTGGCAATACTCGGTGCCCTGATCCCGGCTTGGCTTGTTTCTCGTGTAGAACCTGCTACTGCGTTTCATCTATAAGGAGAACGACAGGATGCCAGAACTCATCATTAAGGCCCGTAATCTGACAAAGAGCTTTGGTAGTGGCCATACAGCCGTAACGGCTGTTAATAATGTAACGATTGATATTCAACCAGGAGAAATCGTTCTGGTGATGGGGCCATCAGGTTCAGGTAAAACGACATTATTATCCATGCTGGGAGGCCTGTTAAGTCCATCTCAAGGTACAATCGAAATTGATGGTACTAATATCACGACACTCAAGGAATCAGCACTACCTGACATCAGGGCCCTGAAACTAGGTTTTATTTTTCAGACTTTCAATTTACTTGATGCATTAACCGTAGAAGAAAACATATTATTCCCTGCTCAGTTACACCCGGGCGGTATTAATGAGGCAAGGGGTAGAGCTAATAAGCTGATCGATCAGCTAGGTCTCGAAAAACGCCGTCATGCGTTACCTCAAACACTTTCAGGCGGTGAAAAGCAGCGTGTTGCCATTGCACGAGCACTTATCAACGAGCCCAAGGTGATACTGGCTGATGAACCAACAGGAAACCTGGATTCACAAACAGGTCAGGAGGTCATGATGATCTTGCATGAAATAGCACGTGAACAGGGTTACTCTGTCGTACTCGTCACACATGACCCACGAGTAGAAGATATTGCCGATCGTATTTTATGGCTGGAAGACGGGAAATTAGGTGCCAGAAAACAGGAACAGCACAAATGGAGCAGGGACCCTGTTTGCGGTATGCGAGTCGATGAATGGACAGCAGATATAAAAACCGAATATGAAAGTAAAGAGTATTTTTTCTGTTCAGATAAATGCCTGGATAATTTTACTGCCAATCCAGAACAGTATAAGTCATAACCAGGGCCAATAAATTGATAAAAACCATTACAGGATTTGTACTCGTTATATTGTTTGCTGGCCTTTACCTTTATCTGGAGCAATCAGGTTCATCTGATAATTTGTTTAACCAGCAATCAATACAACAAATCATTAATGAATATGGACAATGGGGACCAATGCTGATCATCATACTCATGAGTGGTGCCATTGTCATGAGTCCGCTACCCAGTGCACCTATTGCCCTGGCATCAGGCGCTGCCTTTGGTCACACCTGGGGAACAATATACATCCTGATAGGAGCTGAATTAGGCGCCATCATCGCATTCAGTATGGCACGACTGCTTGGTTATGAAGTCATGAAAAAGCGATTCGGAAACAGGATAAAAATAAAATGGCTAAAATCTGAAAACAATCTGATGTTGGTAGTAGGGGTATCCAGGTTAATTCCATTTATTTCATTTGATGTTGTGAGTTATGCGGCGGGACTGACTTCACTCGGTTATCTGAGATTTGCCCTGGCAACGTTGCTAGGTATTATCCCGGCCAGTTTTCTTCTGGCACATTTTGGTAGTGAACTGGTATCCGGTGATCTGCCGAATATGGTTATTACCGTGTTACTACTGGGCGGCATAACAGCAGTTCCATTAGTCATTGGCGTATTAGTAAATAAGTACAAGAACAGTAAATCACATCAGTCTAATGGAATTTAGCTGAATATATAGGAGCCATAATGCAGAAACCATCAGAATCAAAATATGTACCAGCCCTGGGTTACCACTGGCTTACTCCCTATTATGATGCCGTAGTCGGAACCACAACCCGAGAACGTACATTCAAACAGGCACTCATCAAGCAAGCACAGTTTGCGCCGGGTCAGCAGGTTCTTGATTTAGCCTCCGGAACAGGCTCATTTGCAATCTGGATAAAACAACACCAGACAGAAGTCAATGTCACAGGTATTGATGGTGATCCAGACATTCTTTCCCTTGCATCTCGCAAGGCGAAAAAAGCCGATGTTTCGGTACAGTTCGTTCATGCATTCTCACACACTTTGCCGTATCCAGAGGCACAATTCGACCTAGAGATATAGCGGATCTTTAGTTGTTCAACTAAATCCGTAATAATGTTATCTTAACGGAATACTCTATTTAACATAATATATATTATACGCATGTTGTAGTATGGTTAGTTGATAGGTAGGATCAACAATAACCATTAAGGAGCTACCTGCTTGAACCACATTAAAAGACACCCCCAGTTCCCTTTGGATGACAATATATTGTATTTTAACCATGCGGCTGTCTCACCGTGGCCAAAATGCACTGTTGAAGCAATTCAGGATTTCAGTCAGCAAAACCTTCATACGGGTTCCAGCAATTATCTTAAATGGCTAGAGACAGAATCCAACCTGCGTGAATCATTACGTACACTGATCAGCGCTGATTCTAAAGATGATATTGCCTTACTGAAAAATACTTCTGAGGGTTTGTCTGTAATTGCCTATGGTCTTAACTGGTCAGCTGGTGACAATATAGTCATCCCAGCAGATGAATTTCCATCCAACCGAATTGTCTGGCAATCACTAAAGCAATTTGGCGTGGAAACCCGGGAAATTGATATACGCAGTGCCACCAACCCTGAACAAGCATTGATTGATGCAATTGATAAAAATACACGTCTAGTATCAGTCAGTGCTGTGCAATATACCGATGGATTCAGGTTGGATCTGCCTAAATTGGGAGCCTATCTGTCAGATACACCTGTCTTGTTTGTTGTTGATGCTATACAGCAATTAGGTGCCCTGCCTTTTGATGTTAGCCAGATCAAGGCCGATTTTGTCGTGGCAGATGGACATAAATGGATGCTTGGACCAGAAGGTCTGGCCCTGTTTTATAGTCATCCTGATGCCCGCTCACGCCTTAACCTGAAGCAATACGGTTGGCATATGATTGAAAATCCTGCTGACTTTACACAACATGATTGGCAGATAGTTAAAACGTCACAACGTTTTGAATGTGGCAGTCCCAATATGCTTGCAGCCTTTGCATTACATGCCAGCTTAAATTTAATACATCAAACTGGCCAGGATCACATTGGAGAATTAATATTAAGTAATTCATATAACATCATGAATTATATAAACAATAGCGAAATATATAACCTATTGAGTATAACAGATGAGAATCGACGTTCCGGTATTGTGCTATTCAAACACCATACTATGGATTGCGAACAGTTACATAACAAACTAACGGTAGCCGGTATTCAATGTGCAGCACGCGGTGGCGGCATTCGGTTGTCCCCTCATTTTTATCATGAAAAATGGGAGTTTGATGCCCTTTTTGATCATTTATCATCTATTTAATTAAAAAAATACGGGTTTTTTCTTATAAATTATGAAATTTAGCCGATAATTAATATAAGGTGTATGTGTGTAACCTTGATTTCGTGCACATAATTTCTTGCAACACTTTACTTTAATTAAGGTCATATTCTACATAGGGTACGTATTAGCTAATAAACTGAAATTTTTCACTTAACGGGAGTTCACTACCATGTGGCTCAAGAAGTGGCTTGAGAAAAAAATTACCGGCTGGTTAACCAAAGAGCGCGATTTGGGTGACAGTATCCCTCTTTGTGATTATGAACAGCTTACCTATGAAATAAAACCATGTGATGTATTACTTGTCGAAGGTAGAAGCCGGGTTAGTAATGTCATCAAGGTAGTTACACAGAGTCCATGGACACATGCGGCTTTATATATTGGCCGCCTGTCTGATATTGAAGACGAATACACTCGCAAAAATATCCAACGTCATTATACCGGTGATGAAAACCAACCCCTGATTCTTGAAGCACTCATGGGCGCGGGAACCATAATCGAGCCACTGGAAAAATATAAAGATGACCATGTTAGAATTTGCCGCCCGAAAACATTATCCCGTCAAGACGCCAGCAAGGTTGTCTCATATAGTACCCGACACCTGGGTTTTGAATACGATGTAAGACAATTACTGGATCTGGCAAGATTCCTGTTCCCTTATAGTATCTTGCCCAGGCGCTGGCGCTCTTCACTATTTCAACATAATGCCGGTGCACCTACTCGCGCTGTATGCTCATCATTGATAGCAGCGGCTTTTTCGTCTGTCCACTTCCCTATCTTGCCTGTAATCCAACGCAGCGAAGAAGGCGAGTTGAAATTGTTTAAACGCAATTTCAAGCTCTACACTCCCCCAGATTTTGACTATTCACCCTACTTCGAAATCATTAAATACCCTTATCTGGGTCTTGATGAATTGTCGATCTACAGAAAACTACCATGGGATAAGGACGGACTGGTTTGCAACGGTGAAAACGATTGTTATATCCCGAAAGATTACTTCAAACCCGACAAAGAAAAGCAGGAAAAGATTAAAGAAAACCTGATTCATGGTTATCCTTCTGTTAGCATGAATAAGCCAAAGGTGTAAACATGAAACCTGAGTACACTCAAAGGAGGCTATAAAATGGAATATCTATACGCTTTATTAATCATCGCCTCCATCTGGACGCTTATCTACTTCAGAGCAAAAGGTTATGTCTGGGTATTGTCTGCCATAACACCACTGGCGATATGGGGCAGCATGGACCCAAACAGTCTCATCGCACAAAGTTTCACCTGGTTTGCTCTGCTACTGATATCTGCACCACTTGTTTATAGGCCTCTACGACGTAAGTTAATCAGCGATAAACTCTTTTCTATTTTCAAGAAAATTACCCCACAAATGTCTGCTTCAGAAAAAGAAGCACTCAATGCGGGTAGTGTCTGGTGGGATGGTGAATTATTCAGCGGCAGACCTGAATGGAATAAATTAACAGAATACAAAAAACCTCAACTCACGGATGAAGAACAAACGTTCATTGATGGTCCCGTTGAAGAATTATGCGCGATGATTAATGACTGGAGCATTACTCAACAAAATGATCTGCCAGAAGAAGTCTGGCGTTTTATCAAAGAAAATGGTTTTTTCGGTATGATTATTCCGAAAAGATACGGCGGACTTGGTTTCTCCGCCCTGGCCCATTCTACAGTTGTCATGAAAATTGCCAGTCGTAGTGTTACGGCGGCCGTTACCATTATGGTACCTAACTCACTTGGGCCGGCAGAATTATTACTACGATACGGAACCGAGCAACAACAAAGTCATTATTTACCACGCCTTGCCATCGGTAAGGACATCCCCTGCTTTGCATTAACAGGGCCAGAAGCAGGCAGTGATGCCAGTTCCATACCTGATACAGGCATCATTTGTCACTCAGATTATGATGGCAAAAAAGAGGTGCTGGGTATCCGTCTGAACTGGGATAAACGTTATATAACGCTCGGGCCAGTCGCTACTATTCTCGGACTTGCTTTTCATTTATATGACCCCGACCACATCATTGGTGATACCGATGATATTGGTATAACACTGGCTCTCATTCCGACAACGATAAAAGGGATCGATATTGGCCATCGTCATTTCCCACTAAATATTCCATTCCAAAATGGACCTAACCGTGGCAAAGATGTATTCATACCAATGGATATGTTAATTGGTGGACAAGACAGGGTGGGTGAAGGATGGAAAATGTTAATGGAATGCCTCGCAACCGGACGTTCAATTTCATTACCCGCATTAAGCACTGGTGCTGGCAAACTTGCCAGTCGGGCTACGGGTGCATATGCACGCATTCGCAAGCAGTTCAATCAACCTATCGGTCGCTTTGAAGGTGTCGAGGAAGCACTAACACGAATCGCAGGTATGACATACCAAATGGATGCTGTCAGACAAGTAACAGCGGGTGCCATTGACGAAGGTGAAAGTCCATCAGTGATATCAGCCATTGCCAAATACCACATGACAGAAAAAATGCGTCAGGTCATTAATGATGCCATGGACATACATGGTGGGTCAGCTATTTGCATGGGCCCTCGAAATATTATTGGGCGCATTTACCAATCTATCCCTATCAGCATTACAGTTGAAGGTGCCAATATACTTACACGGAGTATGATTATATTCGGACAAGGCGCTATGCGCAGTCATCCTAACATTCTGAAATTAATCAACACGACACAAATTGACAATCCCCAACAGGCAATCAAAAGATTTGACCAACTATTATTTAGACAAATACGTTTTGTTACCAGTAATTTTGCAAGAACATTATTCGCAGGCTTAAGCAATGCAAAATTCATACTCTCCCCTGTTAAAACACGGGAGAAAATTTACTATCAGCAATTATCGCGCATGAGTTCTGCTTTTGCACTGCTATCTGACGTCTTCATGGCAACACTTGGTGCCCAGCTAAAAAGGAAGGAAAAAATATCTGGCCGCCTCGGTGATATATTAAGCGAATTGTATATCGCATCTGCTGTACTGAAACATTACCAGAATCAGGGTGCTCATCCACAAGACTATGAGCTGGTACAATGGTCGTGTGAAGATTCACTAAACAGAATTGAAAACAGCATCGAGGGTTTACTACAAAATTATCCGATAAAAGTCATTGGCTGGATATTGAAAAAGGTAATTTTCCCATACGGAAAACAGTATGCCGCCTCTACTGATAAATTAGGTAGCGAGATTGCTAACAAAATACTGGAACCCTGCCCTACAAGATTCAGACTGACTCAGGACATATTTATCCCACACAATACAGATGACCCACTTGGCAGAATAGAATCGGCCCTGACGCGTGTCATTGCAGCTGAACCAATCGAAAAATACATTTATGAAGGTATCAAAAAAGGATTATTAACAAAAGCACCTCAATCTACTTTACTGGAACGTGCTGTTATCCAACGCATCATCACTCCCGAACAGGCTGATATAGTCAAGGCTGCAGATAAGGCGCGCCGCGATGTCATTATGGTTGATGAATTTTCACAAGATTTTAATCAGCATTTTGACCCGGTTACATCACCTTTAAAACAGGATGACAATATTACGAAATTAAACCCGACACATGATCAAATGTCATCGTGAGGAATCATGAAAACCAACAAACGTGCCTATAGCGGTAAACCGATTTATGTTATCGATGGCAGTCGAACACCACTTCTAAAAGCAGACGGGAAATCCACTCAATTCAGTGCATCTGATCTTGCGCTCACGTGTAGTCGTGAATTATTACTAAGGCAACCATTCACTGCATCGGATTTTGATGAGGTTATTTTTGGTTGCGTCATGCCCGGACCCGATGAAGCCAATATCGCCAGGATGATCGCGCTAAGATTGGGCTGCGACCACTCTACTACTGCCTGGACTGTGCAACGCAACTGCGCATCAGGGCTTCAGGCAATCGATTCTGCTGCACAGAGTATTAACCAGGGACGTGCTGATTTAGTACTGGCCGGAGGTACAGAAGCCATGAGTCTGGCGCCGGTATTATTTAATCAACTCATGGTTAAATGGTTATCTACCTGGGCAACATCTCGGGATATACCCAGTAAACTAAAAACGGCATTAAAATTCAGACCTGCCATGCTGGCTCCAATCATTGGTTTACTTCGAGGCCTGTCAGATCCAATTGTAGGTTTGTCCATGGGACAAACCGCAGAAAAACTGGCATATCGATTTGGTATCACACGTCAGGAAATGGATGAATTTGCACTGCAAAGCCATCAACGACTGGCAGATGCTCAGGACGAAAACAGGTTCGATGAGATTGTACCGCTGTTTGACAGCCAAGGGCATTGCTATACAAAAGACACCGGGCTTAGGCGTGACGGCAACCTGGAAAAAATGTCTAAACTCCGGCCTGTGTTTGATAAAAACTTTGGCCTTGTTACGGCAGCAAATAGTGCTCAGATTACAGATGGTGCAGCCAGCCTGATATTGGCAAGTGAAGCAGCCGTGAAAAAACATGCGTTATCACCTATTGCGCGTATTGTCGACAGCCAATGGGCCGGATTAGACCCCTCTCAAATGGGGCTGGGGCCTGTTCATGCAATGACACCGATCATGAAGCGCCATAAATACTCGGTCAGTGATATCGATTACTGGGAAATTAACGAAGCCTTTGCTACACAAGTTCTGGCTTGCCTGAAGGCGTGGACCGATGCTGACTATTGTGAACAGGAACTGGATCTTAAAAAACCAATGGAAATGGTACCAAATGATAAATTAAACGTAGATGGTGGTGGCGTTAGCATGGGCCACCCTGTAGGTGCGAGTGGCGCCAGAATTGTCTTACATCTCATCAAAACATTACATGATAAGAATGCCTTAAGAGGTATGGCCAGTTTATGTATCGGTGGTGGCCAGGGTGGCGCAATGTTAATTGAGAAAGTTGAAGGAATATAACATGGCTGATGAAGGAACACGGTTCTGGAATAAACGAATTGATGCTCAGGGTATTGCCTGGTGTCACCTGGATAACGCCGACGCCAGTGTTAACATATTATCTTCTGACGTACTGAAAGAATTTGAAACACTTCTACATCAACTTGAGCAAGACCCTCCTACCGGTGTCGTAATCTTGTCAGACAAATCAAGCGGCTTTATCGCTGGTGCCGATGTAAATGAATTTACCCGCCTGGAAAGTGAAGAAGATGCATATACATATATATTATATGCACAATCACTATTCAGCCGTCTTGAGGCACTTGAATGCCCTAGCGTTGCCCTGATAAATGGTTTTTGTATGGGAGGCGGTACCGAGCTTGCTTTGTCATGCACCTATCGGGTTGCCGAAGACGGCCCTAAAACACGGATCGCTTTACCTGAAGTAAAGCTGGGAATTCATCCGGGTTATGGTGGCTCAGTCAGATCAACACGATTACTGGGTCCCCTTGCTGCAATGGATATGATGTTAACGGGTCGAGGATTAAATGCACGCCAGGCACTCAAGATAGGGCTGGTAAATCATATTGCCCCGGCCAGACATATGAAACATGCGGCAGAAAAGCTCATTAATGAGAAACCCGCAAGTAAAAAGCAAAACATACTGCATAAACTATTATCTCACCGATTCATTCGACCCTTAATAGCACAACAACTACGAAAACGTGTCAAACGTAAGGCGCCACCATCACATTATCCTGCGCCCTACTCCCTGATAGATCTTTGGGAAAAATACGCTAACTCTGAATACATGATGAAAAACGAGGCTAAATCTGTAGCCAAATTAATCAACACGTCAACAGCACAAAATCTGATACGCGTTTTTTTCCTGCAAACATCCATGAAAGAAAGTGGAAAACAATCCAGTTTCAAGGCAGCTCATGTTCACGTTATTGGTGCCGGTACCATGGGTGGTGATATTGCGGCCTGGTGTGCTTACAAGGGATTAACAGTCACACTCCAGGATCAATCTTCTGAACGAATAGCGCCAGCAATAAAACGGGCTGCAGCTTTCTTCAAAAAGAAGCTCAAACCAACAAGATTAGCATCAGCGGCTATGGATAGATTAATTCCAGATACACACGGATACGGCATCGATAAAGCCGATATTGTTATCGAAGCCATCTTTGAGAATCTGGAGGTAAAACAGGAATTATTCAAATCTATCGAAGCCAGAGTTCGACCCGACACATTATTATGCACGAATACATCCAGCATTCCACTGGAAGAAATAAGCAGCGCATTAAAACAACCAGAACGTTTAACGGGTTTGCATTTCTTCAACCCGGTTGACCGCATGCAATTAATCGAGATTGTCCACTCTGAACAAACTGCCAAACAGTTTATTGATGACACATCGTCATTTGCTGTTCAAATAGGGAAACTTCCACTAAAGGTTAAAAGCAGCCCTGGTTTTCTCGTTAATCGCGTTCTGATGCCATACCTTATGGAAGCTGCGTTTATGGTACAGGAAGGTATACCTGCTACTGCCATAGATAAAGCGGCACTGGATTTCGGTATGCCTATGGGTCCTATAGAACTCGCAGACAAAGTCGGTCTGGATATTTGTCTGTCTGTTGCCGAGATACTCTCAAAACACCTGGGAGGAGAAATACCAGATGTACTTAATGATCGTGTTACATCAGGCAGTCTGGGAATTAAAAGCAACAGAGGTTTCTACGAGTACCATAAGGGCAAGATTGTAAGACCTAAAGATAATAAACCTACCACCGCAAAACATATCATTCAGGATAGACTGATCTTGCGTTTGTTAAATGAAGCGGTTGCCTGTTTGCGCGAAAATGTTGTTGAATCTGAAGAAATGCTGGATGCCGGTATTATTTTTGGGACAGGTTTTGCTCCATTCACTGGCGGGCCGTTAAACTATCTACATTCATTGAAACTGGATAGTCAGGAACAACAGTTCAAAGAATTCAATGAAAAATATGGCGGACGATTTAAAATGGATAAAGGTTGGGAAAAATTACTTTGTTAAAGACGCCAGAAACGACAGATTACATCGACCCCAACACTATTAATAACCTGCGAGAACTTTTCCAGGCACGTGTAACTCGATCTGCCAATAAAATTGCATATCAATACTATTCGGAAACAGAAAAAAAATGGAACCAGATCAGTTGGCAAAACTGTGAACAGCGCATTCAAACATGGGCGAATGCATTAAAAAACCAGCAATACGAAAAAGGCGATCGCGTTGGCATACTCGTCAGTAATTCACTTGAATGGATAATATTTGATCAAGCCGCTTTTGCCTGTGACCTCACCGTTGTACCACTCTATACAGAAGACCGAGCTGAAAATATTGCCTATATACTTCAGGATGCAGGCGTCAAATGCCTGCTCATTGAGGGCGATTCACATTGGCAAAGACTTAGCAAAGTTAAAGATAAACTGGATGGTGTTGAATGCATCATAAGCCTGGAACGCATAAAGCAAAACACACACAACCAACGCATTATCTATGTAAATGACTGGCTTGAACCTGAAAATGATAACCTCGTTCAATCTAGTATAACCAGACATGAACTCGCAAGTATCGTCTACACTTCAGGTACGACAGGAAAACCCAAAGGCGTCATGTTAACACATGATAATATCCTGCAAAATGTATGGGCCGGCGTGCATAGTATCTATGTCTATCCAGAAGATCATTTTCTCTCCTTCTTGCCGTTATCCCACATGCTTGAGCGGACTATCGGTTATTATTTCCCGATGCTTTGCGGCTCGACAGTCAGCTTCTCCAGGTCCATTTCAGAACTAGCACAGGATTTACAGACACAAAACCCGTCTATAATTATATCTGTCCCACGTATTTTCGAGCGCGTATACCTTAAAGTTGAACAAACAATAGAACAAAAAGGAAAATTACTTAAAACGTTATTTGATTATGCGATTAAAACAGCATGGCAACATTTTCTTTATTCACAAAACAAACGAGACTGGAGTCCAAGTTTCATATTATTACCAATTTTTGAACATTTATTCTATAAAAAAATTAGACAAAAATTTGGCAATAACTTCAGGTTTGCTATCAGTGGCGGCGCAGCGCTTGAGTTCCATGTCGCACAACTATTTATTTCGATTGGAATTACTATTGCTCAAGGTTATGGATTAACCGAATATAGCCCAGTGATCAGTGTTAATAGGCTAGAGGACAACGACCCTCATAGTGTTGGCGAACCGTTACCCGGTGTGGAAATACGAATTGGTGAAAACGACGAGCTTCTTATAAAAGGGAAAAGTACAATGCAGGGTTATTGGCATCATGACGACGAAACAAACAAGGTCATCGATAAAGATAAATGGTTGCACACTGGTGATCAGGCTAAAATAATTAATAATAAAATTTATATTACAGGTCGATTAAAAGATATCATTGTCTTATCAAATGGCGAAAAAATTCCACCCAACGAAATTGAACAGGCTATTTTACAAGACCCCCTATTCGAGAATGTCATTGTCATTGGTGAAAAACGTCCTTATTTGAGTGCACTTGTTATCCTGAATTCAGAGCTACAGAATGATTCTGATTATATGACAGAAGAACTTCTCGAGCACATCCAGGCTAAGATGAAAGACTTTCCAGGATACGCACGCATACATAAAATAGCTGTTTGTACTGACCCATGGACCATTGACAATGGCCTATTAACGCCGAC
>Ga0316205_10004426_pt1 | contig 12317 bp, 13 predicted proteins | sample 3monthpyrite_MG_FD_204941 | JGI IMG/M metagenome (GOLD analysis project Ga0316205, IMG submission 204941) | Microbial mat bacterial communities from mineral coupon in-situ incubated in ocean water Damariscotta River, Maine, United States -... | ecosystem: Environmental > Aquatic > Marine >... | reverse complement strand
TTGAAAAGCCGAACGCCGCGTGTGCGGAACTCAGCCGTGTAGGACGGGGTGTGTTTTCTCTGTGTCATAGGGTTCATCATTTGAGAGTTTTAATCTCCGGTAAACCCGGGGCGGTTCAGTCCAGCATCGTGAGGGTGGAGCCTACCTCGGTCTGCCTGAGCGATCGGGTCGCTTCTACATCCATGATGATCCCATGATCGGTATCGATCAGGTAATTGTCTGAATAGGCGAAGAAAGCGGGACCCTTGCGCGCCGCTGTATCAACCCCAAGTACTCTCGTTATGAACGAGGGACGACCGGGGGGCAGGTCATGAGTTTTGCTAAGGCTTCGTGGCGCAGAACAACGCATTCACTTAAGTCGATGTCATGGGGGTGGCTGAAGCTGCTGTCCTTGGCGCATCGTCGCAAAGAGATGCTCGCTTAAACTGTCGATCCGTCTTTGTCGTTCCAGCCGCATTCGCCAGCCATCGCAACACTGAGCCGCCAACGTCCGTCCTCCAGCACACAAATGTAAAGGGCGTCGATTGCGGCAATTTCCGACCCATCAGATTTCAGGCGTCGCAGGTTCCTGAGTTCGGCCAATGCAGCATAATCGTTGCACATAGTGACGACGACTTCCTCGATCTCGGTGTGGTCGAAACCTTCTGCTTCGAGCGCGAAAAACTGCTGCCGCAGCTTCGAAACAAGCGCGTCCTTATCGGGAATGTGAAGATTGCCGCTTGGAACGATGTAAGTGGCAGGCTCAGAGAAGAGCGATGCCATCTTTTCAAAGTCGCGAGCGTTCCACGCAAGCAGATACGTTTCAATGAGGTCAGCGATTTCTTCCTTAGCCATGGCAATCTCCCGAATGCCGAACATCTGAGTTATACCCGATTTTGACCACGTACGCACGAGAAACCGCCGTTCAGCGGACAGATTGTTCCGTCCGCTTCGTCCGCCATGTGTGAATTCGCAGACTACAATTGATGCACGACGCACAGACGGCCGGTCAGGTGAAGCTGCATTGCGGCGTAAGCCGAATCGATGAATGTCTCTTGTAGTCGACTGTGGAAGTTGGGATATTCCGGATCGGGGAGCTGGTCAGTCGCGTGTGCGCATTTTCAAAGCATCTTCAGTGGTCAGGATATTCCCAGCATAACTCCAACCCCGATTCTTCCGTGATTCTTCCGTGCAACCCGATGCGAAACGGGACGGGGTTGATGTTCCGCAGACGTTCGCGGCAAACAGCGAGTGCCATCGTGGCCGGTTGCCACGTTTCTGAATTGACCACCGACCGCGGATATCCGATCCGCTACATATGAATCCATTTTCGACCGAGTTCCCCGTATAGTATCCACCAGCGACGCTCAGTCTTTGTTGGTGAATTCCGTCATGACCCTTGCCCGCGCCTGCAAGAGGGCGGCTTCAATGCGCGCCTTGTTGTGGGCAAAACGTGTGCTGGGAACCGGAACCGAGATCGCGTGGTAATTCCCGCTCAGATCGCGGAACGCAAAGCCAGCGGCGGAAATACCGGGCGTATGCTCATCTTCGTCATAGGCCAGCTTGGCGTGCCGGATTGATTTCAGCGCGCCGAGCAGAGCCTTGATTTCTTTGCCGGACCTTGACTCAGTGGCTTCGCCCTCGATCAACTGCCGCGCCTGGTCCTCGGGCATCAGCGCAAGGCAGGCCCGGCCATTGGCCGTGGTGGTCAAAGGAAACACCTCGCCGACGGAGGACACTGTCCGCAAGCGGTGCAGGCCAGGCACCTGGTCCAGAAAGATCATGGCGCCATTGCGCAGCACCGCCAGATCTGTGGTTTCGCCGGTCACGCTGGTCAGTTCGGTCAGGATCGGTCGGCAACGTTCAACGACGTTGAAATTGGCGGCCTCGGCAAAGGCGCCCAGTTCGGGGCCCAGGCGGATGCCGCCCCCTTTCGGGTCCTGGATGACAAAGCGTTCGGCAACCAGCGCCCCGATGATTCGCTGTACCGTGGAACGGGGCAAATCGACCCGCGCAGCGATCTGGCCCAGGCTGAGCCCGCCGCGTTCTTCCTTCAAAACGCGCAGGATGGCCGCGGCTCGGGCAATGACCTGAATCCCCGAGCGGTCCTTTTTGTCATTTTCGCCAAGCATCTAGCACCACTCATTTATCTATGTTGCTGCCGCAAGTTGCGGCTCCGGGCTTCTTAAAGGTATCACAATGCGGTGCAAGTCAATCGAAACATGATAAAAATATTGACCGTATGGCGGGTGCTATGTATCACTATTCGGGACAGAGGGAGGGGCTCTCTGGCATCTCGACACAACCGACGCCGGCTTCCGCCGGCGAGCAGAGAGGGTGCGACCGATGGTCAAAGTGCGCGGCATCGAATTTCAGGGAAACCTCGACAACGACATGGGGCTGGAGTTCTACAATCTCAGCCATCGCTTCGGGTTCCAGAACCCGAACTGGCCCTATTTCCAGGATACCAAGATCGAGCGTATCCACTACATGGCGAAATCGGGGGTTCTGTCCCAGCGCATCACCACAACGATGCACGCTACCACCCATATCGACGCGCCGGCGCATGTCGTGCAGGGCACACCCTTCATCGACGAGGTTCCGCTGCCGCATTTCTTCGGTTCGGGGATTGTTGTCTCGTTGCCGAAGAAGAAATGGGAGCCGATCACCGGCGAGGATCTTGAGAAAGCCTGCGGCCATGCCATTCGCAAGAATGACGTGCTCATCATCAACACCGGCTGGCATCACGACTATGAGGACGGGGATTATTTCGCCTATTGCCCCGGGTTTGTGAAATCCGCAGGCGAGTGGATGGTCGAAAAAGGCATCAAGGTTGTCGGCCACGACACGCAGGCCAACGATCACCCGCTGGCCACCGCGATCGGCCCTCAGCGCAACGGCCCGCTCTTGCCGCATCTGGCCGAGGAATACAAGGAATGGTCCGGCGGGATCGACTGGAAGGATGCTTTCCCTGAATGGGAGCCGGTGCACAACATCCTGTTCAAAAATGGCATTCTGGGCATCGAGAATGTCGGCGGCGATCTGGACGCGGTGACGGGTAAACGCTGCACCTTCGCCTTCTTCCCGTGGAACTGGGATCGAGGCGACGGGTGCATCATCCGGCTGGTGGCGATTATTGACAAGGGCCAGGGGTTCCGCATCGAGGCCGGCGAGACGTTCTGAGCTCCGTGGACCGGGTGCCGGGGAAACCGGCACACCTGCGGCAGGCACTGCGATTGGCACTGCGATTGGCGCTGCGATAGGCACAGCGATAGGCACAGCGATAGGCACTGGGGGAGGACGCAATGCACACGAAGCGATTCGAGGACGCGAAACCCTACGACGCGCCAAACCACTTCGGGGTGGTCGGCCTGCGGTTGCAGGGTTTCGAGGAGGACGGTCCACAGAACCAGTGGATCGGCCTCAGCCAGTTCCTGCCCGGCGGAGGCGCGGGGCCGGATTCGACACCTTTCGAGAAGGTCTATGTCGTGCTCGAGGGCGAGATGACGGTGATTGTCGACGGCCAGGAGACCGTGCTGGGCAAGTATGACAGTTGCACCATTGCGCCCGGCGAGATCCGCAAGATCGAAAACCGCCGCAACGATGTTTGCGCGCTGCTGGTCGTCATCCCCTATCCCCCCGCCGCGAAACCGGAGTCCTGAGACATGAACGTGATGGCAAATCCCCTGTCGATGTTCGAGGTGGCGGGCAAGGTGGCGCTGGTCACCGGGGCCTCGGGCGCTTTCGGCATGGTCGCCGCGCGTATCCTTGCCGGGGCGGGGTGCAAACTGGTGCTGGCCGCCGGCAACCAGACGGCGCTGGACGAGATCGCGGCGGAATGCCGCGACATGGGCGCCAAGGTGACGGCGATCAACACCCGCCCGTCGGACGAGAAAACCTGCAACGGGCTCGTCGCGCAGGCGGTCGCGGCGTTCGGGCGGCTCGATATTCTGGTGGTGGCGTCCGGCATGAACAAGGTCGCGCTGATCAATGACATGTCGCCGGAGACCTTCCAGGGGGTCATGGACGCGAATGTCACCCAGACCTGGCTGCTGGCGCGCGCCGCCGCCGGCCAGATGAAGGCGCAGGGCCAGGGTGGCAAGATCGTTCTGGTGTCCTCGGCGCGCGGATTGCTGGGCCATCCGGCAGGCTACACCGCTTATTGCGCCTCGAAGGCGGCGGTCGACGGAATCACCAAGGCGCTCGGCTGCGAGCTGGGCCCCGAGGGAATTACCGTGAACGCCATCGCGCCGACTGTGTTCCGCTCGCCGCTCACAGCCTGGATGTTCGAGGACACCGAAAAGGCCAAAGAGGTGCGCAAAGGCTTTCTGGCCCGCGTCCCCAAGGGCCGGCTGGGCGAGCCCGAGGACCTGGCCGGGCCGCTTCTGTTCCTTGCCTCGAAAGCCAGCGATTTCTACACCGGCCACATCCTGTATGCCGATGGCGGCTACACGGCGGGCTGAGGGATGGAAAAGAACCTTCAGATCGCGGTCATCGGTGCTGGGCTCATGGGCCACGGGATCGCACTGACACTGGCGCGGGCCGGCCAGAATGTGGCGATCAGCGACCCGCACGCGCCGACGCTGAAAAGCGCACCGGCGCGGATCTCCGACAGTCTCAGGACGCTGGGCGCGACTGACGCGGAAATCGCCCGGACGCTGAAGAAGATCGAGCTTTGCGATACGCTCGGCGCGGCGGTCGCGGACGCCGCCTTCGTGTTCGAAGCGGCGCCGGAGAAGCTGGAACTGAAGCGGCAGATCTTTGCCGAGGTCGAGGCGCTGGCGCCCGAACAGGCGATCCTCGCCTCGAACACATCCGTGATCCAGATCACCCGGATCATGGACGGGCTCAAGCGCCCCGAGCGCGCGCTGGGCACCCATTGGTGGAATCCGCCGCACATGATCCCGCTGGTCGAAGTGGTCAGGACCGAATGGACCAGCGACGCGGCAGCCGATGCGATGATGGCGCTTCTGACCGCCGCCGGAAAGACCCCGGTGATGGTCGCCAAGGACGTGCCGGGGTTCATCGGCAACCGGTTGCAGCACGCGCTCTGGCGCGAGGCGATCAGCCTGGTGGAGCGTGGCATCTGCGACGCCGAGGCGGTCGACACGGTCATCAAGTCTTGCTTCGGCAGACGGCTACCGGTGCTCGGGCCGATGGAAAATGCCGATCTGGTGGGCACCGACCTGACGCTCGACATCCATCGAAACGTGCTCTTCGATCTGGAGAGCCGACAGGGCCCGTCACCCTATCTGGAGGCCCTGGTGAGAGACGGCAAGCTTGGCATGAAGACCGGCGAGGGGTTTCGCACATGGACCGAGCAAGAAGCCGACGAGGTTCGCGCCCGCGTGGCGCGGCACCTGACGCGGCTGGACACGATACTCGACTGACCACGCAAATCCGGCCCTGCGCCGGACCAAGGGAGGACATCATGAAGACAGTTTTTCGCACCCCGACGCGCCGCCGGTTTCTGGCGGGCAGCGCCGCAGCCCTGGCCGCTCCGGCGATCCTGCGCAGCACCCGCGCCTACGCCCAGACACCGACCCTGAAGGTCGGCCATGTCAGCCCGCGCACAGGGCCGCTGGCCGGTTTCGCCGAGGCCGACGATTATGTGCTCGATGCGATCCGGGCGTCCTTTTCCGGCGGGCTTGAGAACAATGGGCGCGCCTGGAATGTCGAGATCATTTCCAAGGACAGCCAGTCGAACCCCAACCGCGCCGCCGAAGTCGCGGCCGACCTGATCCTTGGTGACGAGGTCGATATCATCGTCGCCGCCTCGACCCCTGACACCGTCAATCCGGTGTCCGACCAGGCCGAGATCAACGAAGTGCCCTGCATCACCACCGATAGCCCCTGGCAGCCCTATTTCTTTGGCCGCAACGGCGTGCCGGGCGTGGGCTTCGACTATACCTACCATTTCTTCTGGGGGCTCGAGGACGTGATCGGCGCCTTCCTCGACATGTGGGACGGATCGGGCGTGACCAAGGTGGTCGGCGGGCTGTTCCCCAACGATGCCGATGGCAACGCCTGGGGTGATCCCGAACTGGGCCTGCCGACACCGCTGGCCGGCGCCGGTTACGCGCTGACGGACCCCGGCCGCTATCAGCCGCTGACTGATGATTTCTCGACCTACATCAACGCCTTCAAAGAGGCGGGGGCCGAGATCGTCACCGGCAATATGATCCCGCCGGACTTCGCCACCTTCTGGTCGCAGGCGGCGCAGCAGGGCTTCAGCCCCAAGATCGTGACCATCGGCAAGGCGCTGCTGTTCCCGTCGGTGATCGAATCATTGGGGGATCGCGGCGATGGACTTTCGTCCGAGGTCTGGTGGTCACCGAACCACCCGTTCTCGTCGTCGCTGACCGGGGCCAGTGCACGGGATCTGGCCGGGGGTTACAGCGCCGCGACCGGTCGCCCCTGGACCCAGCCCATCGGCTTCAAGCATGCGCTTTTCGAAGTGGTGGCCGACGTGATCCGCCGGGCCGAGGACATCGAGGACCCCGCAGCGATCGTTTCGGCCATCGCCGCAACCAACCTGGATACCATCGTCGGCAATGTGAACTGGGCCAACGGGCCGATCAACAACGTCACCAAGACGCCGCTGGTCGCAGGCCAGTGGCAGAAGGAAGGCGACATGTTCGATCTGAAGATCGTGGCCAACGCGCAGGCGCCCGAGATCCCGTTGACCGGCGCGTTGAAGCTGCTCTGAGCCAGGCAAAATCGCGGCGCCGGGATCCTCCGGCGCCGTTCCTCTCTGCCAATCGAGGCCGCGATGACCGCGATCCTGCGACTCGACAACCTTTCGAAGGCCTTCGGCGCCGTGATCGTCGCCGATGCGCTGAACTTCGAACTGGCCGAGGGCGAGGCGCTTGGGGTCATCGGCCCCAACGGCGCCGGCAAGACCTCGATGTTCAACCTGATTACCGGGACGCTGCGGCCTGACAGCGGCCGGGTGCAGTTCGCCGGCCGCGACATCACCGCGCTGGGGTCGGCGGCGCGCAGCCGGTCGGGCATGGCGCGCAGCTTCCAGGTGCCGCAGCCCTTTACCCACATGACGGTGTTCGAGAACGCGCTGGTCGCCGCGACCCAGGCGGCGGGGCTGTCCGGGCCCGGCGCCGAGCGGCTTTGCCTGGAGGTGCTCGATCAGACCGGCCTGCTGGACAAGGCTAATAGGACCGCCGGTGCGCTGACGCTGCTGGATCGCAAGCGGTTGGAATTGACCCGCGCGCTTTGTGCCCGGCCCAGGCTTCTGCTTCTCGATGAGATCGCCGGTGGGCTGACAGAGGCCGAATGCACGGCGCTGGTGCAGACCATACGCGACATCCACGCCACGGGCGTTTCGATCATCTGGATCGAACATGTGGTGCACGCGCTGCTGGCGGTCGTGTCGCGGCTGGTGGTCATCGATTTTGGCAAACAGATCGCGGCGGGAGACCCGCGAACGGTGATGGCCAGCCGCGAGGTCAAGGAAATCTATCTGGGGATCGAAGTCGATGCCTGAGCCGATCCTCCAGATCGCCGGGCTCGACGCCCATTACGGGGACTTCCAGGCGCTTTTCGGGCTGGACCTGCATGTGAAAGAGGGCGAGGTGCTGGCGATTATCGGCTCCAACGGCGCCGGCAAGACCACGCTCTTGCGCTCCATCTCCGGGCTGATGAAAAACGGCGCCGACCAGATCCGCTACCGAAACGCGCCCATCGGATCGCTTCGCGCCGATCAGATCGCCGCGCGCGGGATCGCGCTGGTGCCCGAGGGGCGCAAGCTGTTTTCCTCGCTGTCGGTCGAGGAAAATCTGGTTCTCGGCGGGCGGGTCGGCCGCCCCGGGCCATGGTCGCTGGCCGCCGTCTACGCGCTGTTTCCGATCCTTCAGGACCGCAGGCACCAGGCCTCGACCTCGCTTTCCGGCGGGCAGCAGCAGATGGTGGCGATCGGTCGCGCACTGATGGCCAATCCCGACCTGATCCTGTTCGACGAAATCAGCCTGGGGCTGGCGCCGATCATCATCAAGGACATTTACGACGCGCTTCCGGGGATCGTCGGTGGTGGCATGAGCGCGGTGATCGTCGAGCAGGATATCAGCAAGGCGCTCTCGGTCTCGTCGCGGGTCTATTGCCTGCAAGAGGGGCGGGTGTCGCTTGAAGCCGACAGCCGGGGCGTGTCGCGCGCGGATATCTCGCGCGCCTATTTCGGGATCGAATGATATGGAATGGGCGAATGCCATACTTCAGGGGACGCTGCTGGGGGGGCTATACGCGCTGTTCGCGGCCGGGCTCAGCCTGATCTTCGGCGTGATGCGGCTGGTCAACATCGCCCATGGCGACCTGATCGTGATGGCGGCCTATTTCGGGTTGTCGACCACGGTGATGCTGGGTGTCCATCCGCTGGTCGCGCTTGTCCTGGTGGTTCCGGCGATGGCCGGTTTTGGCTACATTCTGCAACGCGGCGTGCTGAATCACACGTTGGGCGATGACATCCTGCCACCGCTTCTGGTCACTTTCGGTCTGTCGGTGATTATCCAGAACGCGCTGCTCGAAGCCTATTCGGCCGATCCGCAGAAAATGAACGCCGGTGCGCTGGAAACCGCGAGCATCGGCCTCGGTCCGCTCGCTATCGGTGTTCTGCCGCTGTTGACCTTCGGCATCGCCGTCGCGGTGATTGCCGGCCTGCAATGGACCTTCTACCGGACCGCGCTGGGCCGCGCCTTTCGGGCCGTGTCCGACGATCAGGACACCGCCCAGCTGATGGGGTTGAACAAGGCGCATGTCTTCGGGCTGGCGATGGCGCTGGCGCTGGCGGTCACCGCGATTGCCGGGGTGCTGCTGGGTATCCGCACCAGTTTCGACCCGTCGATCGGCGGCGGGCGGCTGATCTTCGGCTTCGAGGCGGTGATCATCGGCGGGCTGGGCAATCTGTGGGGCACACTGGCGGGCGGCATCATTCTGGGCGTCGCGCAGACGCTCGGGGCGGCGGTCAACCCGGGCTGGCAGCTTCTGGCCGGGCATGTCGCCTTTCTCATTGTCCTGGCCGTGCGCCCGAACGGCCTGTTTCCGAGGATCAGCGGATGACCGGCACCAGCGTCACCAGAACCAGCCGGGCCGCGCGCGTCGCCGCCATTCTCGGGGCCGTCGTGGTCGTGATCCTGATCGCCGCGCCCTGGTGGGCGGGGCGGGCGGACATGCGACTGATGGGCGAGATATTTCTCTACCTGTCGCTCGCCTGCCTGTGGAACCTGCTCGCCGGCTATGCCGGGCTGGTGTCGGTGGGCCAACAGGCCTATGTCGGCTTCGGCGGCTACATGCTCTTTGCGCTGACCATGTTCGCGGGTCTGCCGCCGGTTGCCGCCATCGCGATTGCCGGGGTTCTGGGGGCCTTGATTTCCGTTCCCGTCGCTGCGCTGATCTTCCGCCTGCGCGGCGCCTATTTCGCCATCGGCACCTGGGTCATCGCCGAAGTGTTCCGGCTTGCCTTCGCGCAGGCCTCGGCGCTGGGCGGTGGCTCGGGAACCTCGTTGCCGACCTCCATCGTCCGTTCGCTCGCCGACGGTCGCTCGGCGCGCGAAAGCCTGAGCTACTGGCTGGCGCTGGGCATGGGCCTGGCGGTGATCGCCGCCGTCTTTCTGCTTTTGCGTTCGCGCCGCGGCCTGGCGCTGACCGCGATCCGCGACAACGAGCTTGCCGCGGGATCGCTGGGTATCGACATCTGGCGCACCAAATTCGTCGTCTACGTCATCGTGTCGGCGCTGACGGCGATGGTGGGCGCGCTGATCTTCCTGCAAAAGCTGCGCATCTCGCCCGACGCCGCCTTCAGCGTCAACGACTGGACCGCCTTCGTGATCTTCATCGTGGTCATCGGCGGCATCGGCACGATCGAGGGGCCGATCATCGGCACGCTGATCTTCTTTGCCCTGCGCGAGACCTTGGCCGATCTGGGCACGATCTATCTGATGGTGCTGGGTTTCGTCGCCATCATCGTTATGCTGAAGGCGCCGAAGGGCGTCTGGGGCCTCATCCGCGACCGCTTTGACGTGCAGTTCTTCCCGCTGGGCTATCGTGTCTTGCGTGATCCGAAGAAAGGACCCTGACCATGGGACGACAAAAGACAGTCATCACCTGCGCCATTACCGGCGCGATCCACACGCCGACGATGTCCGACGCGCTGCCCTTCACCTATGACGACATCGCAGCGCAGGCCATCGCGGCCGCCGAGGCCGGCGCTTCGATCCTGCATCTTCATGCGCGCGACAACAAGACCGGCGCGCCGTCGGTCGATGTGCGGGATTTCGCGCCGTTCCTGCCGCGGATCAAGCAAGCGACCGACGCCGTGGTGAACATCTCGACCGGCGGCTCTCTGACCTTGTCGATCCAGGACCGGATCGCGCCGGCCAAGACCTTCAGCCCCGAGATGTGCTCGATGAACATGGGGTCGTTGAACTTCTCGTTCCATCCGCTGGCCAATCGCTATAGCGACGACGACTGGAAGTTCGACTGGGAAAAGGACTATGTCGCGGGGTCCGACGGCAACATCTTTCGCAACACTTTTCGCGACATCAAGGAAGCCGCCGAAACGCTGGCCCCGCATGGCATCAAGTTCGAACATGAATGCTACGATGTCGGCCATCTGTACAATCTGAAATTCTGCATGGATATCGGGCTGTTCAAGGCGCCGATCTTCATCCAGTTCATCTTTGGCATCCTGGGCGGCATCGGGCCCGAGGTGGACAATCTGGTGTTTATGAAACGCACCGCCGACCGGCTCTTTGGCGACGACTATCGCTGGTCGGTGCTGGGCGCGGGCGGCGCGCAGATGCCGCTGGCCACCACGGCCAGCCAGATGGGCGGGAATGTGCGCGTCGGGCTGGAGGACAGCCTGTTCATCTCGCGCGGCAAGCTGGCCGAAAGCAATGCCCAGCAAGTCGCCAAGATCCGCCGCATTGTCGAGGATCTGGGCTGCGAGGTCGCGTCGCCGGACGAGGCCCGCGAGATCCTTGCGCTCAAGGGCGGCGACAAGGTCGGGTTTTAGGATCACGTCATCGGTCAACCGAGGGCTCCATCCCCGCGAGGGCCAACCGCTCGGTATAGCGAATGGACAAATATTGCCCCCCACGGTCGGAGTGATGAATGAGGCCGCCTTTGTGAACTGGGCGCCGATCATGCAGCGCTTGCTCCAAAGCCTTCAACACAAAATCTGTTTTGGGTGAACTCGAAACACGCCACGCAACGATCTTGTCCGCGAAGGTACTCGTGTTCATGCTCAAAAATCATCCGAACCGCGCGGGCGCGTACCTCGGTCGAAAACCTGTTTGCTCTGTTGCTTTTTTCCATTGGCTCCATCCACACTTACTTTGGAGCCTCCGGCAAACTGGGGGCGGTTCAGTCGAGCAGGCGGAGGTGGGGCGGGCTAGCGGGGAGTGAGGGCCGGTGAGAGTTTGATCCGGCGGCACACAGAGAGTTTCGCGGTGAAAATATGGGCGCGCGCGCCGCAAGCGCGTTTAGCGGAATCCCGCCAGATTTTTCAGCTGCAGCAATTTCGACTTGTGCAAATCGGCGGGGCGATCTACGCAGCACCTGCGTAGTTGCGGTGTGACTGTTTTTACAGCGAAGGGTTGACTGTTTCAATGTCGTGGACCCGTCAGTGAAGTGCACCGCAGTAGACGTTTTTCCTGAGAAGCACCGTCGTTTGCGGTTGCACTTAGGTGGAGACGCTGATATCGCTCACTCGTGAGCGAGGAGGGCGATTCGTCGTCCAATATCCGCTCTCGAACCTCGAACCTCGAACCTCGAGGCGCCTAGCGGCAGTCCTTGTGCGGTAGCTATTCCCAACCGGAGATCTGTATGGCCGGTCAACAAGACAAATTGCGAGAAGACGCGCAGTTCCGAATCCTTCGGTTGCTGCATGACAACCCCGAGATGTCGCAGCGCGAGTTGGCGAAGGCGGTTGGGATCAGCGCGGGCGGAGTGCACTATGTGATCAACGCGCTCGTTGAAAAGGGGCTGATCAAGCTGGGCAATTTCTCCGCGGCCGAGGACAAGAGGAGGTACGCTTACATCCTGACCCGAAAGGGGATAGCAGCGAAGGTGGATCTGACGCGGCGGTTTCTTGAGCGGAAGATGGCTGAGTACGAGGCGCTGAAAGCAGAGATCGAAGAGGTCCGGGACGATCTACAAAAGCAAGGGCTGTCAGAGCTTAGCCAAAACTCTGTGATCAACGATGAGATTTACAAGTCGCAAAAATGATCACATATCTGACATTCTACATACTTACTTTAGGTGCTGGGCTTTTGATCCGCCGAAAAGTAACAACTTGGATTTTCCTGTTACTCGTCTTTCTGTTTATAGGA
>Ga0316205_10004424_pt1 | contig 12324 bp, 12 predicted proteins | sample 3monthpyrite_MG_FD_204941 | JGI IMG/M metagenome (GOLD analysis project Ga0316205, IMG submission 204941) | Microbial mat bacterial communities from mineral coupon in-situ incubated in ocean water Damariscotta River, Maine, United States -... | ecosystem: Environmental > Aquatic > Marine >... | reverse complement strand
CATAATCGCATGTACTTCACCAGCTTTTACTTCTAGGTTCAATCCCTTTAGGATTTCCTTTCCGCCAATCTCTGCATGTAAATTCTCAATCTTTATCATCTTTTCTATCATTCTTCCCCCTTTGGAGGGGGATTAAGGGGGAGGATTACTCCCAATTAATATTCTTTAATTCCATTCCTTTCGAACACTGAGGTTCTCGAAGTGTTCCATTAATTAACCAACCGACCCTTCCAAACTAATCGTCAGAAGCTTCTGTGCTTCTACTGCAAATTCCATAGGTAGTTGATTCAATACTTCTTTACAATACCCATTGACAATTAAGCCAATTGCCTTTTCCTCGCTGATTCCACGCTGTAGACAATAAAAAATTTGATCCTCACCAATTTTCGAAGTCGTTGCTTCATGTTCGATTTTCGCTGAGCTATTTTTACATTCAATGTATGGAAACGTATGCGCTCCACATTCATCCGTCATCAACAATGAATCACATTGTGAAAAATTTCGTGCCTTGTCTGCTCCTTTATGTATTTGAACTAGACCACGGTATGAGTTATGTGACTTACCAGCAGAAATTCCCTTTGAGATGATTGTGCTCTTGGTGTTTTTCCCAAGATGAATCATTTTCGTTCCAGTATCTGCTTGCTGATAGTTATTCGTAACCGCAACTGAGTAAAATTCCCCTACTGAATTATCTCCCTTCAAGATACAGGATGGGTATTTCCAAGTAACTGCTGAGCCTGTTTCCACTTGTGTCCAAGAAATTTTGGAATTTGTTCCGCAGATCCCTCGCTTGGTAACGAAGTTGAAAATTCCGCCCTTCCCATCTTTATCTCCAGGGTACCAGTTCTGAACAGTTGAATACTTTATTTCTGCATTGTCTTTTGCGATAAGCTCAACTACTGCAGCGTGCAATTGATTTTCATCTCGTTGTGGAGCCGTGCAACCTTCCAGATAAGAAACATAAGAGCCTTCATCAGCAACGACAAGTGTTCTTTCAAACTGTCCTGTACCGCCCTCGTTTATTCTAAAATATGTCGACAATTCCATTGGGCAACGAACACCTTTTGGGATATAACAGAAAGATCCATCCGTAAATACGGCAGAATTCAATGCAGCATAGAAATTATCTGTTGTCGGAACTACGGTTCCCATATGTTCACGAACCAAGTCTGGATAATCTTGTACAGCTTCGGAAAATGAACAGAAGATAATTCCCAGCTCTTTCAATTTGCTCTTAAAAGAAGTAGCAACAGAAACGGAGTCCATAACGAAATCAACTGCTACACCTGTTAACCGCTTTTGTTCCTCCATTGAAATCCCCAATTTTTTCATGGTTTCTTTCATTTCTGGATCTACATCATCCCAACTTTCGTATTTCTTCGTCTGATTAGGGGCTGAATAATAGATGATATCTTGAAAATCTGGTTTATCATAGCTGACATGCGCCCAATCGGGTTCTGTCATTTCTTGCCATGCTGCAAAAGCCTTCAAACGGTACTCAAGCATCCAGTCGGGCTCTTCTTTTTTTGCAGAAATAAAGCGAATAATATCTTCGTTAAGTCCTTTCGGAGCTTGATCTGCTCCAATATCCGTCGTAAACCCAAACTTATACTCTTGGTTTTCGAGATCTTTGGCTAATTCGTCTTCTGTGTAATTTGACATATACCTCTTCTAAATAGAGAATGATTCACCGCAGCCGCAGGTTCTGTCAGCATTTGGGTTTTTAAATAAAAAGCCCTTGCCATTCAACCCACCTGAGTAATCGAGTGTCGTACCTACGAGGTACAGGAAACTCTTCTTGTCTACAACGATTTTTACGCCGTTATCTTCGAAGGTTTTATCGCTCTCGGTCTCTTTGTTGTCAAAATCCAACTGATACATTAAACCAGAACAACCACCACCTTCTACCCCAACACGGATAAATAAGCCGTCTTTTCCATCCTCATCCATCAGATGAAGCGCTTGCTTTTTTGCTGAATCTGTGACTGTTATCATTTTTTGCATTATTAGTAAAAGAACCCTTGTTATTTAGAATAGTTTTAAATAACAAGATTTCATACGCCAAAAATACCTAATTTGTGGTATTGATGCAAGCAAAAAAAAGAATATATGGATGGACGTAAAAAATACTTGGCTCTCGGAATCGGCGCACTTTTCCTTTTTTGCATAAGTTGCGAGCAAACAACCGTGGAGGAGGATATGAATGCATATTGCGATTGTGTTGAGAAAAATGGTGGGTTAATGAATGAAGAATGTGTCGAAATCGCTGAACAGATGACGCTAAAATATGAATATGATCCAGAAGCAAGTGATTATATAGAAAAATCAATGCGGAATTGTGGCACAGAATAAACATATAGATTTAATTACATTTGTAATACACAAATCTAGTCTGGCGTAAATGAGAATATTTCGTGGTTTTGAGCAATTGAGTTCTATTCCAAATCCTGTTCTTACAATTGGTACTTTTGATGGTGTTCATTTGGGACATCAAAAAATCATTCAACAACTTAATGAGGAAGCGAAGAAGATAGGCGGAGAATCTGTTCTGTTTACTTTTTATCCGCACCCAAGAATGGTACTTTACCCTGATGATCACGGATTGAAACTTATCCAAACGCAAGTGGAAAAAGTTGACAAGCTTCGTAGAATGGGTTTGCAGAATATTATCATTCACCCTTTCACAAAGGAATTCTCGAGACTTACAGCGATAGAGTTTGTGCGTGATTATCTCGTGCATCGCCTGAATGTTAAGAAGCTAGTTATTGGTTATGATCACCAGTTCGGAAAGAACAGGGAAGGCAGTTTGCAATTCTTACTGGATGTGTGCGATACCTACGGTTTCGAAGTGATAGAAATTGCTGCACAAGAGATTGATGAGGTGAATATTAGCTCAACAAAAATTCGACGTGCAATTCAAGATGGAGAAATGGCGAAAGCTCAGATGTATCTGGGAGAATCATATGAACTGTACGGAAAGGTAGTGCAAGGAGAAGCTTTGGGACGCCAGTTAGGGTTTCCAACGGCAAATCTCGATGTTGAAAGTGAATTGAAATTAATTCCGAAAACAGGCGTTTATGCTGTAAATGTTCTTCTCCCAGAAGGAATTATATATGAAGGGATGATGAACATCGGTGAACGCCCAACGGTAACTAGCACCAGCAATATTTCTATCGAGGTGAACCTCTTTGATTTTGAAGGCGATTTGTACAATCAGCAGATCACGGTACAGTTGTTGTCAAGGTTCAGAGACGAAATTCGGTTTGATTCCATTGATGAATTAAAAAAGCAGTTAAACAAAGATGAAATGGACATTCGCACTTATTTTTCTACTCACGTGTAGCACATTGTTGTTCGCTCAAGCTCCAGATTTGTGGAAGACTGAGTTGGATGCAGTGAAAGTATACACTTGGGAGGAGGTCAAATCTGCTGATCCAGACACGATTTATGGTATCTCCCTAGCCAAACTGAAACTTGAAGAATTACCTTCAGAGCTGGCAAAATTCAAGAAGTTACGCGTACTAAACCTTCATAGAAATAAGTTGACAAAATTGCCCGATTTCATTGGTGATTTTCAAGAGCTTGAAGATCTAACTGTTTCACGAAACAAATTGGAGTTGTTCCCACTTCAAGTCTGTAGAATGCCTACGATAAAGCGACTTGCTCTAAGCCAGAATTTCTTTGAAAACCTTCCAGATTGTATTGGTTTCTCAAAAGAACTCCGATATCTCGATTTGTTCGATACGCCTATTCGATCGCTCCCAAATTCGCTAACACAATTAAAACGCCTAGAGGAAATTGACTTCAGTGGAATTCGATTCAGCCCTACTTTTCAGGAAAAGTGGATTGGACTTCTTCCGAATGTGAAATTGGTTTTTGATGCCCCTTGCGACTGCATGGAGTGATTGGCGGTGCCAAACTTCTTGAGTGGTTTGGTCTTGATTTATGAACTGCATTGTAGATTCGAAACCGATGTAAGTTTCATTTCGTCGAATTATTATGTACAATTTTGTATTTTGTACTGCTCTTTGCTACTCGTACTGACTGTTAAGTGACAATTGTTTGAAATAATTACAACCAATTTGCCATTAGATACGTATCAGTAGTAGCAGATTAAATAAAGAAAGAATGATGCGAAAGATACTACTTACGCTGGCGCTCGGAATGACGACAGTGACTTTCGGACAACAGATGCCGCAATTCAGCCAATACCTGAGGAACCAATACATGGTAAATCCTGGTGCTGCTGGGATGTTTGACTTTGTGGACGTAACGCTCGGAGGAAGAATGCAATGGATGGGGTTTGAAAATGCGCCAATGTCAAGTTATGTTTATGCCTCTTCATCGTTATCGAAAAGAACGAGATTGCGCCATAATCCAGCACTGAGAACAAGTAATGGGCCAATTCGAAATCCAGAAATTAAAACGGGAAAACTAAAGCATGCGCTTGGTGGAATGTTTGTTGCCGATCAATACGGTGCCTTTCGACAATTGAAAGGAGCATTGACTTATGCGCTTCATTTACCCGTAGCAAGGAATTATAATCTATCCTTTGGGGCAAATGTTGGAATGTCGAACCGAGCGTTCATCAAAGAGCGCGCGCAGACATTAAATATGATGGATCCAAGCTTGGGTTACACAGATGCTACGTACGATGCGTACGCGCAATCAAGTAGCTTAAATACAATTGACATTGGCGCTGGACTTTACTTTTATTCAAAGAAATTATTTGTTGGAATTTCTGCTGATCAGTTAACAAGAGATTTTATCAGCTTTGGCAATGGTACGGCAAATTTTGACCCAACAACGCATATCAATTTCACAGCGGGCTACAAATTCACACTGTCGGATAATCTAACTTTAATGCCAGCGATATTAGCTAAGTATATGCATCCTGCACCAACAACGTTGGAAGGATCACTTCAATTGGAATACAAAGAATGGCTATGGTTTGCACTTTCCTACCGTCAAGGGGTTGGAGGATTTAACAATCCAGATGCTGTAATCGGTATGGTTGGTTTGAACATTAGCAAACGCTTTAAATTTGGTTATTCATTCGATTATTCAATTTCACAATTCAACCAATACAGCGCGGGAGGACATGAGCTAGTATTAGGGTTAATGCTTGGAAGATAAAAAACTGATTATGTCAGAAAAATTACTAGTTGCACTATTTTTTACGGGGATTTGTACAGTTTCGCACGGACAGTTTTGGGATCATTCAGATCCTGTACGATTGGGAGGAACAGTGAACACTGAGGCTGAAGAGAGTATTCCCGTTTTTTCAAAGGATAGCTCATTGCTTTACTTTGTGCGAACTTTTGACGCGGCAAATAAAGGTGGAGAAACAGATCAGGATATTTGGTATAGTGAGAAGGATGAAACGGGTGCATATACAGATTGCGCACGATTGAAGGATCTCAACAACAAGTTCAACAATGCCGTTGTTGGTTTAGGAACTGATGGTACCACCATGTATGTTTTAAATTCGTACGAAGGAAAGAAAGACCTTGAGAAAGGAATCGCCGTTTCAAACGGAAGTGGAGCAGGGTGGTCCTCACCAACAGAAATTGAAATCCCTGGACTTAGTATTGATGGAGATTTCTACGGGTTTCACGTGAATGAGCGAGAAGATGCTATCATCATTTCATATGCAGGAGAAGGAAGCTTAGGAGAAGAAGATTTATATGTGAGTACAAAACAAGGTGATACATGGTCCGCACCGCAGCATATGGGCTCAACGATAAACTCAACGGGATTTGAAATTTCACCATTTTTATCAGAATCACAGGACACCTTATTCTTCTCAAGTAACGGATTTGGAGGTGAAGGCGATGCTGACATCTTTTTCTCTGTTAAGCAGGGAAGCTGGACGAACTGGTCGAAGCCGGTGAATCTGGGTTCAAGAATTAATTCTCCGAAGTTTGATGCATATTTTTCGCACTCTGGTGATCAGGCGTATTGGTCAAGTAACCGTGAGGCAGACCGCAGTGATATTTACATGATTGACATTTATACGCCACCACCAATCTCTGTTTCATGTTCTTCAACGGATGCCACAACGTATAAAGGTTCAGATGGATCGATTGATTTAGCACTTTCTGGTGGTGCGCCACCTTTCAAATTCTCTTGGTCGAACGGATCAACAGCGGAAGATGCGATGAACCTTGAAAAAGGGGAGTATACCGTTACGATTACCGACAAGGTTGGGCAGACAGCAACGAGTACTTGCTTTGTTGATGAGCCGCCAATGCCACTTGATCCAGTAGTTGTTACGGATTACGAGAATTTAGATTTCAAACATAACTTTGGATATAACAAGAACAAACTTTCTGTTTCCAGAGGTAAGCTGAAGAAGTTCTTAAAGAGCGTTGAAAAGCAATTGAAGGATGGACGTGAGAGCGTAACGATTAACATTGTTTCATCAGCTTCACAAGTGCCAACAAAAACCTTTGGAACAAATGAACGCCTTGCTGAGGTAAGAGCCGAGAATATGAAATATGATTTGGTTGCTCATTTCGAAAAGAAGTACTCAGGAAAAGTGAATGTGGTAGTTCTTTCTACACTTGTAGATGGCCCTGCTTATGAAGATGATTCTGCCAACAAGGACAAGTACTGGCCATTCCAGTTTGTAAGTTTGAAAACAGAGTAGTAAAGAGTTTTTTAGTTCCGTACTAATTAAACTTGATCGCTTTTACCGGTTGGATTCGCGTGATGACGATGCTTGGAATGATAAGCGAAATCACGCATACGATTAATGTTCCTGCATTTAAAAGAAGCCAGTGCCAGACATTTAGTTCAATCGGAACCTCTGTTAGGTAGTACACCTCAGGATTTAGTGTGAAAATTCCAAAATACTTTTGAATTAGGCAGATTCCTACGCCGATAATATTCCCCCAAATCAATCCGCGACCGATGAGAAAAGTTGCTTGAATTAAGAATATTTTACGAATACTCCAGTTGGTCGCCCCCATAGCTTTCATCATCCCGATAAAGTTCGAACGAATCAAAATAAGGACAAGCAACGCAGAGCCCATATTGATGATTCCAATTAGCACCATAAGCGTGAGTATGATAATCACATTGATGTCCAGAAAATCCAACCAAACAAAAATGTCTCGCTGATTTTCTTTGATGCTTGTAGTCTTCAATAGTTCATCGTGAGGCGTTGGGATAAAGTCGACCTGCTTCTTTGTGGCAGCTAGGACTTCATCCAGAAGGTCCCAATCCTTAACTGAGATTTCAAAGCCACCGACGTAATTCCCAGAACTTCCTTTTCCAGGAACGGACTCGAAAATGATGGTCTTTTGTCCAGCTTCAATTGAATATTTAGTACCGTCTTCGTTGAGGTATGTTGGATCAATTTCATCCATTTCATTGAGTGGCACATCGCAAGGGGAATAGGCGGTACCTTCAATATGAATGTGTAAATATGCCGTGTCTGGGATGCTTGTTTCTCTAATGTCTGCACGAACGTTACTCCAATAATCTGAGGCAATGAGACGAATAATTGTGTCTTTAATTGGGCAATGCGTGAAACCAGAATATCCATCAAAACCTTCACCCCAGTCGTAACGGAAATTTCCATTTCCACCAGTCACATTCCCCTTGATGATTAATTGCCCATCCACAATAGTGTCAGCTATTTCAACAGACGCTTTGATGCCCCAATCGTTCAACTCCTGAACAGAACTTAGGTTACCGAGTACAATTTTCTTGTCGAATTCCTCCAGTCCAGTTGAGTAAATTCCAGCAATTACAAAGGGTTGTTTAACAGGTTGATTTCTTACGAAAAATGCTCCTACGGTGTCACCAACCTTAAAATTCAGATCGTCGGAGAGCCTTTTTGAAATGACAACTGGATCAATCAACGTTTCCTTTTCAAAATCGGGAATTTCACCTTCGAGAAGGTAACTTTTAAAGAACCCCCAATCATAAGAGCTGTTAACTCCTTTGATAATTGCACCATGAACTTGTTGTTGAATCTCCGTCGTATCATTTCCATTCGGCAAGGTATAGGTGACTTCTACTTTTCGTGATTGAAACAAAACAGGTTTGTATCCTACAGGGTGAATGGAAGCAATATCTGGATTGGTTTTTAGACGATCAATAACAGGTTGATCAATGCGAATAGGTTCACTTTCATAGATGCTATTCTCACCTCCGTTCATGATGAAAATGTGCGATCCAAATCCGCTAACTTTTTGGCGTACTTCTTGCTGAAAGCCTGTCACAACAGCCACCGTGATAAGGTTAACAATCACGGCAAGGGCGATACTAATCACCGAGATACGTACAATAGGTTTGGAAACTTTCTTACCTTGTACAACGCTCTTAAGGGTTCTTTTAGATATGAAATATTCAAATGCCAATATGCGACGTAGTTTTCGGCTAAAGTACACAAAGGTTTTGTGCTTGAAAAGCATTTTTATTTTTTTGATCTGTTCATGCGCCAGCGGAAATTCTCCTCAGGTAGAAGCAGAGGAAGCGGAAATCATTGTCGAGAAGATTACCCCAATAACAGTGGGGGCAGAGCGTTTTTCTCAGTACCTGCCACTCCTGAAGGATAAAAATGTTGGAATAGTTGGGAATCAATCCTCACTTGTTGGGGGTACGCACCTCGTCGATACCCTATTGGAGCTTGAAGTGATTGTACAAAAAGTGTTTTCTCCAGAACACGGTTTCCGTGGTGATGCGGATGCTGGTGAACACGTTGTCAGCCAAAAGGATAAAAAAACGGGACTCGCTATCGTTTCTTTATACGGAAGTAACAAGAAACCAAAGAAAGAACAGCTCACAGGAATTGATGTAATGATTTTCGATATTCAGGATGTTGGAGTGCGTTTCTATACGTATATATCGACCTTGCATTATGTAATGGAGGCTTGTGCAGAAAATGGAATTCCATTGATCATATTAGACAGACCTAATCCGAATGGTCATTACGTTGACGGCCCTGTGCTTGAAACGGCATTTAAATCATTTGTCGGAATGCATCCTGTACCCATCATTCACGGGATGACAATAGGCGAATACGGAAAAATGGTCAATGGTGAAGGCTGGTTGAAAAATGGCGTTAAGTGTGATCTTACCGTTGTGAGCTGTGAGAACTATACCCATGACATGTCCTATTCTTTACCTGTTCCTCCTTCACCGAATTTGCGTTCTGATTTGGCAATTCAATTGTATCCAAGTATTTGTTTGTTGGAAGGAACAGCTGTTTCGTGCGGTCGTGGTACGGATGGACCATTTGAACGCTATGGACACCACAATTTTGCTGAATTACCGTTTGAGTTCACGCCTAAATCAGGAGTTGGATCAAAATCACCTAAGTTCAACGGGAAACGCTGCTACGGAGTCAATTTGGCTGATAGTAATATAGCGCGTATGGAACGGTTTGAAATCAAATACCTGATGCACGCCAATGATTTATTGGGAGGAAAGCTTTTCGATGACAAAAAGAAAATTTTCAATCTACTAGCTGGCAATGATACACTTTGGCGGCAAGTTAAAGCGGGAATATCAGAAGAGGAAATTCGGAAATCGTGGGAGCCAGCGCTGTCTGAGTTTAAAGTGATGCGTCAAAAATACCTCATCTACAAATAGTAACGATATAAAGAGCTTGAAATATAGATGGATAGGTGTGTTTTTCATATATTTGACCACCTAATGACTTCACATTGAACGATGTGACAAACGACTACTATGAATTCTATAAAATATTTACTGGTCTTATCAGTGTTATGCTATTCAACGATGGCACAAGGACAAAATGTAGGGATAGGAACTCCAACACCTGACAATAGCGCAAAACTGGAGATTGATGATCCCAACAGGGGGCTTTTAATAAATCGTGTTTCACTTGTGAATGTCACCAATGGAATTGCTCCAGTAAATCTTCCGGCAACAGGGCTGTTGGTATACAATACAAATGCTGCTGTTGTAGGTGGGAGCGGTGCAGGATTTTATCATTGGGATGGTACTCAATGGACAAAGCTGCTCACAGCTGCCAGTGATGATTGGACATTAACTGGAAATGCAGGAACGAACCCTACGAACAATTTTGTTGGAACCACAGACGCGCAAGATTTTGTGGTGCGTACGAATAACATTGAAAAAGTACGCGTCGAATCGGGAGGAGATGTTGGGATAGGTACTAACAACCCAAATTATACCCTTCACGTTCAGGGAGATGTTCTCTTTGATGGTGATTTTATTAATCAGCAGATGTTGGGAATCCATTCAGGAGCGGTGCAGAATGTTCCTTTTACGAATGGTGTCTTTAATCCTCTGACAGGAACCGATCAAGCAATTACGATAACAGATGGTAGTGGTGTGAATAACTCCGCAGTTTTCATTAGCGGCTTCGCACGGGTGTTTGGTGGAAGTTTAAATGGTGGAAGCAGTTCGTTGGGAGGATACTTCATGATTCTACAGCGTGACGACAATGCTGGCTTTACTTCTCCAACTAATCTGACGTATACGAGTGGAACATGTTATATAAAAACCCCTAATGGACTTTCAACTGCGGCAATTGGCTTCGGAGGCGGCGGACATGTCAGTTATTTGGATGACGCGCTTGTCGCTGGAACAACTTATTATTACCGTTTGGTTCTTTATCCAAATGGGGTTAGTATCACTTCAGGTACTTATGATGTATATCAGCGTGATCTAACTGTAATGCAAATTAAGCGTTAAGATTTTTAGCGCTTTCAAGAACCTTTTCCTTTAGCTCTTCCATGTAGTTTGACATTCGCGCCAATACTTCAGGATTCGATGCTCCGATGATCTTTGCAGCAAGTATTCCTGCATTTTTAGCTCCGTTCAAAGCGACTGTTGCCACTGGAATCCCTCCAGGCATTTGAAGTATGGAAAGAATACTGTCCCAACCGTCAATTGAATTGCTTGATTTTACGGGGACTCCGATTACAGGCAACGGCGTAAGTGAGGCCGTCATCCCTGGTAGGTGCGCTGCTCCCCCTGCTCCAGCAATGATTACCTTAATACCACGCCCGTGTGCATTTTTTGCATATTCGAACATGAGTTCAGGTGTACGGTGAGCGGAAACAACATTGATTTCATAAGTGATTCCCAATTCACCTAAAATATCTGCTGCGTCCTGCATAACAGGTAAATCGGATGTACTTCCCATAATAATTCCTACTTCAACCATGTGCTAAAATTTTTGGTAAAGATAGTCATTGCGGAATTATGAATAAATAATTCCAAACGTATGATTCACGGATTAGACTTCAGTCAAGGTTTTGTATCCTTTCAGATTGTCAACGCCCCAATTTTCAAGTTCCGCTTCAGACCATAATTCGGGGAAGAAGATTCGGCGCTGATAGCGAGGGTGCATGTATTTATGCCAGTCACTACCTCCTGTTGCTTCAACGTTCACATCTCCGCTATCCAAGTACTTTGCCGCAGCATCGTAGTGATGCATTACCCAGTCAATATTAACTGTGTGGTCATAGTGACGCATAGCATTAACCAATTTCACGTCTTTTTGGTAGGCTTCAGGAAGTTCCTTGAATTTTGTCCAAAGGTTAACGGTGTTGTACTCCTTCATCCATTCAATCAACTCTTTCTTATACTTATCTTCAAAGTTGACCATCAATTTGTTTTTCTTACCAGTCTCATGGTCGACACCCGCCGCTTGCCAATACATATTGTTAAAGGCATGCTCGTATGGTGTATCTCGATTGATTGTTTTTCTAAATCGGAAGTCAATTAAATTAATTAGCTCAGTAGACGCGATTTCAATTTTTCGGTATTGGGCAGACTGGAAACCACTTGCAGGAGTAAGCGTATCTCTAAATTTCATATACTGCTCTACTTCCATTCCCTCACCCATGATATCAAATGAATTCGAAAGCATATCGAAATAGCGACTAACCCGCATTAAATGCATCGCGAATTTTTCTGGTTCAATATTCTCTTCAAAAGAAATCTGTTGCATCTCCCAAAGAATCATCTTGAATAAGAGTTCGTTGATTTGATGATACATGATGAAAACCATTTCATCTGGTAACTGAGTTCTTTGCGTTTGCAAACCTAGAAGGGCATCCACTTGGACGAAATCCCAATATTTCATGGGTTCAGCATGCAACAATCCAGATAGATGAACATCTGGGTTTTGTCCCATTGCTTCATACTTTTTATCAATGGCTTTTAGGATTTCTTCTCTGGTCATGATTCTATATTTTTGATCATAATTAATCAATATCTGCGCGACCAAAGATAGCGATTCTACACCCTCAGATTAATGATATTAGTCACTTTTTGAAAAGAAAAATAATCCTAAAAACGGAAGAAAATTTG
>Ga0316205_10004422_pt1 | contig 12328 bp, 13 predicted proteins | sample 3monthpyrite_MG_FD_204941 | JGI IMG/M metagenome (GOLD analysis project Ga0316205, IMG submission 204941) | Microbial mat bacterial communities from mineral coupon in-situ incubated in ocean water Damariscotta River, Maine, United States -... | ecosystem: Environmental > Aquatic > Marine >... | reverse complement strand
GCACGCCTGCCGTTTATAGCAGGCGAATCTCTTTCATTGCCTATTCTGTTTCTGACTCTGCAGTTTCAGTATCTGACTCATCTCCATCCAAAACTTCTATACGCTCAATTTCAACGAGTTTTTCTTGATCAGATAATTTAATTAAACGCACGCCCTGAGTATTTCTACCCATTTCTCTAACTTCTTCTACACTGGTACGAATTAAAGTGCCGCCATCAGAGATCATCATGAACTCGTCAGATTCAGTTACCTGAACAGCCCCTACTACTTCACCATTTCGATCAGATGTCTGTATAGAAATAACACCCTGACCACCTCGCCCTTTACAGGCATATTCAGTTGTTGCTGTACGTTTTCCATAACCTTTTTCAGTTGCGGTTAAAATTGACGCATCATCATCGACAACGATAAGACTAATTAATTTTTCACCGTCTTTCATTCTAATTCCACGTACACCGGCAGCCGTTCTACCCATAGCACGAACATTTGACTCATTAAAGCGAATTGCTTTACCTGAGCTAGCCATTAACATTATGTCTTTTGAGCCATCAGTTAATGCAACATCAACCAGTAAATTATCATCGCGTAAATCCAGCGCAATAATTCCGCCAGCTCGTTGATTTGAGAAAGCGGTTAATGGTGTTTTCTTAACCGTACCGGAGCTAGTAGCCATAAAGATAAAGTGATTTTCGTCATATTCTCGAATGGGTAATACTGCATTAATTCGTTCACCATTTTCTAATGGCAATAAGTTCACCAGTGGTTTACCACGTGAACCACGACTTGCCTGAGGTAATTGATATACCTTAATCCAGTAAACTTTACCTCTGCTAGAGAAGCATAATAATGTGTCGTGTGTATTTGCGATAAATAACTTATCAATAAAGTCTTCAGTTTTCATGCGGGTGGCAGATTTACCTTTACCACCGCGCTTCTGTGCGCTGTATTCAGACAGAATCTGTGACTTCGCATAACCCTCATGAGAGAAAGTCACTAGCACATCTTCTTCTGTAATTAAATCTTCCAGACTCAGGTCTAGCTGACTTTCAAGAATTTCAGATCGACGATCATCACCAAAATCTTCTTTAATTTGCTCAAGCTCTTCACGAATAACTTCAAGCAATCTTTCAGGGCTAGCCAGTATTTCAATTAAAGCTTTAATTATATCCAGTATCTCACTGAATTCATTGATTATTTTGTCTTGCTCTAAACCTGTCAGTCGATGCAGTCTTAACTCGAGGATTGCCTGTGCCTGAGCTTCAGAAAGATAATATGCACCCTCTCGCATACCAAACTCATCCTGTAAAAACTCAGGTCTTGACGCTTCCGCACCAGAGCGACTTAACATATCTGAAACCATTCCAAGCTGCCATGAACGTGAAACAAGACCTGCTTTAGCTTCAGCCGAGTTCTTAGATTTTTTAATAAGCTCAATAACTTCATCAATATTGGCAAGTGCTATGGCCAAACCCTCTAAAACATGTGCACGTTCGCGGGCTTTACGTAATTCATAAATGGTACGACGTGTTACAACTTCACGACGGTGCCTGACAAAGGCTTCGATAATTTGCTTAAGATTTAGTAACTTTGGTTGCCCATCGACAAGTGCAACCATATTTATACCAAATACAGTTTGCATTGATGTTTGTTTGTATAGATTGTTAAGCAGAACCTCGGCTACATCTCCGCGCCTGACTTCTATTACGATGCGTATTTCAGACGTTGACTCATCACGTATCTCTGTGATGCCTTCGATCTTTTTCTCTTTAACAAGCTCAGCAATACGCTCTATCAATCGTGCTTTATTAACCTGATAAGGTAATTCATGCACAATAATGCTTTGTTTACCATTATCGGCTGTTTGAATTGATGTGCGAGAACGCATAAACATACGGCCTCGACCAGTACGATATGCTTCTTTAATGCCTTTAGTACCGTTGATAAATGCAGCCGTAGGTAAATCAGGTGCAGGTATATAATCCATTAAACCTTCAATATCAATTTCCGGATTATTAATTAAAGCAATACTGGCATCAATTACCTCTCTTAGATTATGTGGAGGAATATTCGTTGCCATACCAACCGCAATACCAGCAGATCCATTGACTAGTAAAGCCGGTATACGAGTTGGCATAACAGTAGGCTCACTCTCGGAGCCATCATAGTTTTCAGCAAAATCAACGGTTTCTTTATCAAGGTCAGCAAGGATCTGATGGGCGATTTTATCCATGCGTACTTCGGTATAACGCATAGCCGCAGGTGAATCACCATCAACTGAACCAAAGTTACCCTGACCATCAACCAGCATATAGCGCATAGAAAATGGCTGTGCCATACGAACAATTGTGTCGTAAACAGCAGTATCACCATGTGGGTGATATTTACCTATAACGTCACCCACTACACGGGCCGATTTCTTATAGGGTTTATTCCAGTCATTACCTAATACGCTCATTGCATAAAGCACGCGTCGATGAACCGGTTTTAAGCCATCTCGAACATCAGGTAAAGCCCTTCCAACGATTACGCTCATGGCATAATCAAGGTAAGACTGGCGCATTTCATCTTCTAAATTAACAGGTACTACTTCTTTGGCAAATTCAGCCATAAGGTGCTTCTTTTCCGTAGTTTAGCGGGTTATTTATTATGCCCTGGTTAATGTTGCAGCAAGCGCTGCTATAAAGCCCGAAATACTACCATAAATCAGTGACTAACGGTAATTTAACTTAGCTTATATATAGCACTTCACATAGCTTAAAAATGACATGAGAAGCCCATATAAAAGCGTATTGAAATAGACTGCAAATTAGAGCTAAAAAAGCTTAAATTCATTTTTGAAGCGCATGCTTTTATAAAATCATAAAAACACGGAATTTTAGAACATTGGGAAGAACACAATTGGTCAAAAATTAGGCATTTGATACATTAGAGTCATTAAGTTTAGCGGAAGAAAAACCATGGTTTTGACGTAAACAATACCTGAGCCATTTACTTAGAAAACGATTCAGCTGCCACTTCTGTTTTAAAGCGTCAGCTGGCAGGTGATCAAGCACTAGTTTTCCATGATGCAAATTACCTGACATAACTTCTGCTAAACCGGCATCGTGATAAATACGGATTTTCAGATTTGGCTCTAAACGTGATCCACCATTTTCTGTAAAACTATAACTAAGGCGTAATGTTGTTGTAAATTTACTTCGTTCTATAATTTGTAAGTATAAATTAAGGTGGCCGGATGATTTTGAAACAGCTGAATCCTCTATATTCATTAAGTCTGGAATAAGTTTACGTATTTTTAAGTAATTATCTTCATACATATCCATTAAACTAACAAAATCTACTGGCAGTACATCTTCACAACCATAATGACTGGTTTTCTGTTTACAGCGTTCAATGATCTGTTTTTTTAGATTCTGACTCATAGGCTTAAGTGTAACACGCCATCATATTTTGATTCCTTCAACTTTCAGTCGTACGCGCAGTTGTCTGAATTTCTCCGGGTCGATATTATCTTTAAATATAAGAACGGTCTCTTTGCGTTTATTCTCAAGCTCAAAATTCAGAGAAGCAAAATAGGGTGTAACAACACTGCCCTGGCTTAATACAGCTTTATTTGACTCATCATTTTTTGAAACCTGCCAGCTACCGTCTGCCAGCCAATGGAGCTTATGAGACGTGTGACTAATCAACAACTTAAAACTAATAGACAACAGTAGAATCAAACTCAACACTTTTAAAATAAAGCTAACCTGAAGAATTATTATAGAGACGAGGGAAAGCACAAAGCAAAATATTAATAAGCTTAGATATTGATTAGATAGAGTTGTATCAAACAGCAGATGACTGGCGTATTGTCTGGACAAGATCTGAAACTTTTATGTCTGAAGATTCCATATGACCTAAAAACAGATCAAAGAGTAACTGATCTGGATAATCAAGAACCTGATTAAAAATCTCTTTTTCGCTTTTATTTAATAACGTGTATTTTTTATCAATAAATTCGTTTAGCAAAATATCAAGTTCAAGCATGCCACGTCGACAACGCCAGCGTAACGCCGAATCAACTGTTTCTGGCATGAAAGTTTCAGATATCATAATGATTTTTTAACCATCATTTTTTTAATATCACCGATTGCTTTTGTTGGGTTTAACCCTTTAGGACAAACCTGAACACAATTCATTATAGTGTGACAACGAAACAACTTAAATGGGTCATCAAGGGCCTGTAATCTCTCATCAGTTGCCTGATCTCGTGTATCACCTATGAATCTGGCAGCCTGTAATAGTGCCGCCGGACCTAAAAATTTGTCAGGATTCCACCAGAATGATGGACAGGATGTTGTACAGCATCCACAAAGAATGCATTCATATAAACCATCCAGTTGATCACGCTCTTCCGGTGTTTGTTTAAGCTCAACTTCAGGTAGAGGATCTTTAACATCTAAAAATGGTTTTACATCGCGGTATTGTTTGTAAAATTGCTCCATATCTACAATCAAATCACGAATAACCGGTAAACGTGGCATGGGGCGAAGTTCAACCGGCTCTTTTAAACTGTTTAACGGTGTAATACAGGCCAGACCATTTGTGCCATTTATGTTCATACCATCAGACCCACACACACCTTCACGGCAGGATCGTCTGAAACCTAAACCAGGATCATTTTCTTTTAATAACAATAAGGCATCTAGTAACATCATATCCGCTGAAACATTATCAAGTTGATAATCTTGCATGTACGGATCTTTATCTGTTTCAGGGTTGTATCTGTAAATGCGAAATCGCATGACTGTACCTTTTTTATATAATGATGTGTCGGTGACACACTCATACCACAAAGAAAATATTTTCAATAAACTCTAGGTTTAGGTGGAAAGCTCGCCACTGACATAGGTTTAGATCTAACGGGTTTATAATCAAGCTTACGCTCTTCACTTGTGTAAAGCGTATGCCTCATCCAGCTTTTATCATCACGCTCGGTAAAGTCTACACGCGAGTGCGCTCCACGACTCTCTGTTCGCGCTGCGGCTGAATAAACAGTCGCTAAAGCGACATCCATTAAGTTTTCTAATTCTAAGGCTTCAACTCTAGCAGTATTAAATAATTCTGATTGATCGGTAATGCTGGCATTTTTTAAACGTTCAGCTAATTTAGATACTTCTTCAACACCATTATTTAAAACATCTTGCGACCTGAAAACTCCACAGTTTTCTTCCATGACTTTCTGTAATTCGCGACGAATTTCATCTACTGATTCGCCGCCACTATTTGTATCCCATCGGTGTAATCGGTTATAAGCTTTTTGTATAATCTTTTCATCTAATGCTTTATGAAACCGATTCTCTTTTAAATATTGAATGATATGATTTGCAGCTGATCGCCCGAACACAAGAATATCAAGCAATGAATTGCCACCCAACCTGTTTGCACCATGAACTGAAACACATGCACATTCACCCGCAGCATATAACCCTGTAACCGGTTCTTCAGGTGTATCTTTAACAGGTACAACGACCTGACCATGTCGATTGGTAGGAACTCCTCCCATTGTATAATGAGCTGTTGGGTAAACAGGGACAGGCTGATCAGCTGGATCAATTCCTAAAAAGGTTATACATGTTTGTCGAATACCCGGCAAACGTGACTGCAATACATCTTCAGGCAAATGATCAAGCTTAAGCATTACATGGTCTTTTTCAGGGCCACAGCCCCTGCCTTCTTTAACCTCAGTATAAATTGAGCGGCTAACAACATCACGAGATGCCAGGTCTTTAGCTGTTGGGGCATAACGCTCCATAAAACGCTCACCTTCTGCATTCACCAGATACCCGCCTTCACCTCTTGCCCCTTCAGTAATTAGCATGCCTCGGCCTGCAATACCAGTGGGGTGAAATTGAAAAAACTCCATATCCTGTAACGGCATACCCGCTCTTAAGGCCATGCCCATTCCATCGCCAGTATTTATTAATGCATTGGTTGTTGTTCTAAATAACTGGCCTGCACCACCTGTCGCTAATAAAGTGGTTTTAGCTTCGATAATAAGTTCTTCGCCGCTGTGTATATCAAAAACATATGCACCTAATATATTACCTTGCTCATCTTTTAATAAGTCAACAGCGAAGTATTCATCAAAAAAATGGGTTTTAGCGCGAATATTTTGCTGATATAAACTATGCAGTATTGCATGCCCTGTTCTATCTGCTGCAGCACAGGTTCTCGCCGCCTGTTCACCGCCAAAATTTTGCGACTGACCACCAAATGGCCTTTGATATATTTTACCGTTATCTAAACGAGAAAATGGCACACCAAAATGCTCCATTTCATATACGGCTTTAGGTGCAGCACGACACATATATTCAATAGCATCCTGATCACCTAAATAGTCACTGCCTTTCACAGTATCAAACATATGCCAGTGCCAGTTATCCGGTAATACATTAGCTAAAGCGGCATTCATTCCGCCTTGCGCCGCAACGGTATGTGATCGTGTAGGAAAAACTTTAGATACAACTGCAACAGAAGCATCTGCTTCGGCTAATTGCAGAGCGGCTCTTAACCCGCCGCCGCCCGCACCTATAATAAGTGCATCGAAACGTCTTCTAGGTATATCTTCAATATTCATTTAATAAATACCATAAACAGTGCTTTGAAACCCCACAAGCCACTTCCAATTAATGTACAGCCGACCAGTGTCAATACCAGTAAGCGACCAACTACATTAGGAACATAGTCAAGAATAATATCTCTAACCCCAATCCAGGCATGCCAGAGCACACCGACCAGAAACAGTCCCAATAAAATATTGTTATAGGGTGCAGAAACCCACTCTTTCCAGTCTGACGCATTTAGCGGGTTGTCAATTAAGAAAGCAATGAAAACATAAAAAATAAAAGCACCAATAAATACAGCGCTGACTCTTTGTATAATCCAGGGCCTTAAACCCTGCAATCCAGGGGAACTCATAAGAACACCCTCACCGTTAACCATATGAACAGAATGGCTTCTAGAATGAATACAATCCAGGCGTAAAGGGTTGCCTGTTGTTTTTCTAGACCAATATCAAAGTCTGTTAATAAAAAACGTATTCCGGCAATCAAGTGATGCAGTATTGACCACAATAATATGACACAGGCTAATTTTACTATTGGAATTTTAAGGATTTCAGCAGCGTCATTAAAACCAGCCTCTCCCTGTAGAGACATATCTAACAGATATACACTGAAAGGAATCGCCAGAAATAAAAGCAAACCGCTTATTCTGTGAAAGATAGAAACAAATCCCGTAACTGGTAATCTTATTTTTACCAGATTGAGAAAGAAGGGTCGGTTATCTGATACCGCCATTATTCATTTTCCCTATTTAAATGATTAATTGATTTGATATCTATTTTTATTCTTCAATTGTATTGTAGTGGATAAATTTCAATAATCCACATTATATGTATGCTGACACTACACTATAATATGATTATGATCCTTAATTAAGTTTCAATACAAGATATGGGTAGACACATGAAACCAGAATGGTTCGATTTTTTAAAAGACGCAGGTGCAGAGATTGAAAACAATGAAGTTCAAAGCTTTGGTAACCCGGAGCGTGAGCAGCGTATGTTACACACAGGCCTTATTATCTGCGACTTAAGTCACCACGGGCTTATTTCTATTGATGGGGAGGATGCAGCTGACTTTCTGCAAGGCCAGCTTACTAATGATGTTCGTGATGTAAGCCTGTCACACAGCCAGCTAAGCGCTTATTGCACTCATAAAGGCAGAATGTTAGCAAACTTCAGATTATTCAAGCGATCAGAAAGTTATTACATGCAACTACCCCAACCTTTACTTGAACCCATACTAAAACGTATTAGCATGTTTATTTTAATGTCTAAAGTCAGTATTAAAGACAATAGTAATGGATTAGTTAAAATAGGTTTATCAGGCCCTAAAGCGGATGAACAGTTATCTACATTCATTTCTGATTTACCTACAAATACAGATGATTGCACTCAAGTAAATGGTTACACAATAATCAGGTGTGCAGGCGAACTGCCAAGATATGAAATTTTCGGTGATCTTGAAGCCATCAAGACATTATGGGGTCAACTTGACGTTAACGCTGCTCCTGCTGGCGCTAGTGCATGGGAGACTTTAGACATAATGGCTGGAATACCTACTATAACAACAGAAACCTCTGAAGCATTCGTACCACAAATGACTAATATGCATGTTATTAACGGCGTAAACTTTCAAAAAGGCTGTTATACAGGCCAGGAAGTAGTAGCCAGAATGCAATATTTGGGTAAATTAAAGAGACGCATGTTTAAAGTACAGATAGAAACCAGTCATCTCGTTTCACCCGGTGATAAGTTATTCTGTAAAGACTCAAAATCTGGTCAGGGAACGGGGCAAATTATAAATGCTCAAGCTGATGCAAATGGCGGCACTATAGCGTTGGCTGTAATTGATATCACTGATGCAGAGTCTGGTTCACTTCAATTACTAGACGAAAATGGCCCTGAAATAAATGTACTAACCCTACCCTATACAGTTGAATAGATGATTAGTTTGTTGCAAGTGCGAATAAAACTGCCTTGCGACATTATTTAATCTTTTATAAACAAGTTTTTGGATTTTTGAATGAACTCTAACTACACTGTTAAATAAAAAAGTTATTTAAAAAAGCATGAGTGAACAAACCCAAAAAGTTCTTCAGCAGTTATTTAAAGCCGTTGAAACTGATCAAATTAAACTACCAACTCTGCCTGAAGTCGCTTTAAAGATTCGTCAGGCCGTTGAAAAAGACAATCAGTCTGCAACCGATATAGCAAACTTATTAGCCCAGGACTCATCTCTTTCAGCACGTTTATTACAGCTAGCAAATAGCCCTATATATAGAGCCCGTTCTGAAATTGATAATTTACAAATGGCGATAACCCGATTAGGCATAAGAATTGTAAAAGATCTGGTTGTTATGCTCTCTATCAAGCAGGCATTCAAATCGAATGATAAAGCCAATGAAGCTCAACTTAAAGAGATATGGCAAACCAGCGTTGATGTAGCTGCAGTCTGCAGGGTGCTTGCTAAAACACAATCAGGCATTGATGCTGAGCATGCTATGCTGGCTGGACTGATACATAATATCGGTAGCCTGCCGATAATCGAGTTAGCTAACAGACAACCCTCTTTATTTTCAGATAACCAAAATATAGTAGAAGTAACAAGAGAAATTCAGGGGGAACTGGGTGAGAAAATACTCAGTTTCTGGAACTTTCCTGAATCACTTATTAACGTTACCCGCTATTGGGACCAGTTTACACGTAAGCATGATTCTGATGCTGATTATGTTGATATCGTACAGGCCGCTATACTACATACAAAACATGCACATAACAGGTTCCCTGATGACTGGTCAAGCGTTCCGGCTATTAGTAAACTGGGCTTAGATCCGTCAGTACGTAACTTAGATGAATCATTACAAATAGAACTTGATGATACCCGTAAAAGTTTAATGCAGGCTTAATATAAATGAATCTAATACAGCAAAAAACTGATCTTTTTTTGGCTGAAGTAAAAGATGCTGTAGCAACTGAGCGATTACTTTTACCCTCCTTACCCGATGTAGCGTTAAAAATAAAATCGGAATGTGAGAAAGAAAACTCTTCTGCACAAAAAATTGCTGAAGTCATAATTAGCGATCCCGCTATGTCTGTTCGTCTGCTACAGATCGCCAATAGCTCACTATATCGAACACGAATTTCTACAGACAATATTCAAATGGCTATAACCAAGCTCGGTTTAAAGTTGGTCAGAGATTTAATAATGAGCTTGTCCATGAAACAACTTTACAAAGCCAGTAATGATGTTATTGCTGAACGCTTTAATGAATTATGGCTTGCCAGCACCAAGACAGCTGCCATCGCGCATTTATTAGCAACAAAACATAAACATCTGGACCCTGAAAAAGCAATGCTCGCTGGTTTAATACATAATATTGGTGCCTTACCCATTATTTTGATGGCTGAAGATGATGATGACTTGTTTGACCAGCCAGGTGATTTATTTAAAGTAGTTCAAAAAATGCAGGGAGAAGTGGGTGCTTATATTTTTCAAAACTGGCACTTCCCAGACTATATGATAGGTGTTGCTAATGAATGTTATCATTTTCGCCGAAATCATGACGGGCCAGCCGATTATATTGATGTAGTTCAGGTTGCCTTAATTCAGGGCAGCATTTATACCGGCCTGGACTGTCCAGAAGACTGGTCTACAGTATCGGCATTCTCCCGTCTTGATATAGATACTGATTCACATGTTCTGGATATAGAAGATAACAAGCTCGTTTTTGATGAGACCACGACTATTTTTAAATAAACTATACTCAAATCATAATAATTCATAAATACGGGAAAACCATGTCAGAAAAAGCAGAACAATTCTATACTGAACTCAAAGCAGCCGTTGAATCAGATCAGTTAGTCTTGCCAACATTGCCTGAGGTCGCGTTAAAAATTAGAGATGCAGTTGAAAGTGAAAGCACTTCGGCACAACAAATTGCGGAAACACTAACTCAGGACGCTTCATTGTCTGCACGTTTAATCCAGGTATCTAACAGCCCTTTATATAGAAGTCGCAACCCCATAGAAGACCTGCAAATGGCAGTTACCAGACTAGGCATACGTATGGTTCGTGACCTGGTTATTAGCCTTGCAATGAAACAAATTTATCAGGCCACTTCCGACGTATTAGACGAGCACTTCCGTTCAAGCTGGAATACGGCTGTTGAAGTAGCTGCGATATGCCGGATGTTAGCGACTACGGTTCCCGGTATAAACCCGGAACAGGCACTTCTCGCAGGACTCATACACAATATAGGCGCACTACCCATACTGGTTATGGCAGAAGACGACGATGATCTGTTTAATGATAGTGAAGCACTAGGTGCTGTAATTGATGAACTGACCGCTCCCGTTGGAGAGCTTATTCTTAAAACATGGAATTTCGGTGACACCATGACCGACGTTGTGAAACATGCACATAACTTTGAGTATGATCATGATGGTGGAGCAAACCTGGTTGACTTAGTACAAATTGCACTGCTACAGGGAGGTCATGAGTCAGAGGATATTGACTGGTCTACTGTTCCCGCTTTTGCAAAACTCGGCATGGATTCTGATGTAAATGTTGTCGAGATCGAAGAGAATCAGGAAATCATTGAAAACACCAAACAGTCATTAATGGTGTAACCCAACAGGCTTAGGGTATGTTTTATTACATACCCTATTGTTTTGTTTAGCTCTCCACATAACTATTCAGTTATGTTATTTTAAGACTAAAATAACAAGGAAATATGGATATGAAAAAACTGGCCCTGTTCAGCACACTTCTAATAAGCAGCTTTATAACAAACTCTCTGTTTGCTGCCGTTCTGATACAAACTAAAGACGCTCAACATCAGTTATCAACTATTTATATAGATGGTAATAAAGCACGTATTGATATGCCAAATAATGAAGGTTACATCGTTATGGATGTAGCAAAAAGAACGATGAATGCTGTTATTCATAAACAACGCACTATTATGGATATGAGTGAGTTTCTGCAAGAAAACAATACTCAGTCTGCACCAAAAAAGTATGTCGATACCTATACAAAAACGATGGGACTTGGGCCTAAAATTGTCGGTTACGAAACTGAAGAATATGCTTTATATGCTAATGATAAGTACTGCTCTAGTCTCTTCGTTTCTGTAGAAGCCATGCGTGATATGGGGGTCAAAAAATTTGCTCACGCCTTTTCTAATATGGAGAGAAATATGAGCGCAAAAGTATCGGCTATGACTGGCATGAGCATGGATGCATATATTGAACCCTGTGACGAAGCTGAACGTAAAGCCAGTTTACGCTTAAGAGAAATAGGCTTCCCTTTAAAAAGCACTGATAGAAGTAAACGACTCGTATCCATAGTCACAAAAATTAATAAGAAAGCCCGTTTACCTAAAGATGCTTTTATGGTGCCTGCTGATTACACCGTCACCAATACATCTAAAATGATGAACGATGCTATGCAGAAAATGCAAAAAATGCAGCCTCAAATGAAAGAAATGATGAACAATATGACGCCTGAAATGCAAAGAATGATGCAACAACAAATGCAGCAGTATCAACAATAGGGTTTGAATTAGTTAAAAAACTAATCTGGTATTTTTCTCACTGCGATGATGCATCTCCCTCGGGGATAGAGCATCTTTCCCGTTCTGTCCCCTGTTATGATGCCACCAAAAGTTTTACGGAGTCGGCTCTCTACTCTGTCAACTCCAGTGGCCTTGGTTTAGG
>Ga0316205_10004421_pt1 | contig 12331 bp, 18 predicted proteins | sample 3monthpyrite_MG_FD_204941 | JGI IMG/M metagenome (GOLD analysis project Ga0316205, IMG submission 204941) | Microbial mat bacterial communities from mineral coupon in-situ incubated in ocean water Damariscotta River, Maine, United States -... | ecosystem: Environmental > Aquatic > Marine >... | reverse complement strand
AACAAACCTTCATAGGATTTGGTGTCGCTGTCGCCGGTTGCCGCGGTATAGCGCCAGAAGCCTTTCACAATCGCGGCCCAGGATTTCTTGACGGGCTCTTTGGCATTGGGTGAAGATGAGACTTCAATTGCTTTGGGTGGGTATGCATTGGCTGAAGAAATGGTAGGTGTCATGGTGGCCTCACTTTTTTGCTGTGAGACCAAATTAGAACGGCGCGTGACTCGCCGCTTGAACAGGAGAATGCCATTGCCTTGCCGGACCATGAATTTTTCAAGCCGCGGCCTTGCCTGCCCATGATTTACGCATTTGATCGTTTCCGCGTGGATACCGAGCGATTGGAGCTGACCTGCGACGGGGCGACGGTTGCTGTGCAGCCGCAGGTTTTTTCGTTGCTGGTATTTCTGATCGAGAACAGCGCGCGCGTGGTGTCCAAGGACGAAATCATCGAAACGGTTTGGCAGGGTCGAATTGTCGGCGACGGAACCTTGAACGCGCGCATCAATGCGCTAAGGCGGGCATTGGGCGATGATGGTGCCTCGCAAGCGATGATCAGGACATTGCCGCGCCAGGGTTTTCGATTTGTCGGCGACCTGCAGCACGCGGCACCCGTGCCTGCGGCGGAGCCCGCGCATTTGCGGTCCAAAGCATCGCTTGCGGTGCTGCCGTTCGTGAATATCAGCGCGGACCAAGAGCAACTATACTTTGCCGATGGGCTGACCGAAGATCTGATAACCGATCTTGGCAAGAATCCAGATCTTTTCGTGATCGCGCGAAACTCGTCTTTTGCGTACCGAAATTCACCCAAGAATGTGACCGAGATCGGCCAGGAGCTGGGCGTGGAACACGTGCTTGAAGGCAGTGTGCGCAAGGCTGGAAATCGCATTCGGATCAACGCACAGCTGATTGACACCCAAACCGGCGGTCATGTCTGGGCCGAGCGCTATGACAGTGATGTCCAGGACATATTTGCCCTGCAAGATGAGATTGCTGGCAAGATTACCGCCGGGCTCAGGGTCAACCTGACCAGCAACTCCGGCTCTGATCGACCCACGCATAGCGTCGAGGCCTATGAACTGTGCCTCAAGGGGCGCGCCAAATTTTTCATGTTTTCGCCAGAGACAAATCGCGACAGCATCGCATTGTTTGAAAAGGCACTAGCGCTCGACCCGAATTATGCCGACGCGTGGGCAGGCCAGGTTTTCCCCTATCAAAGCGGCTGGTCCTTTGCCTGGCCTGGCTATGATGATGGACTGAAAATCGCCGCCCAGAAGGCGCGGCGTGCCGTTGATCTGGCCCCGCATTCGTCATTGGCGCAAAGCAGGCTTGGCTGGGTTCAAACCTTCTTGCGAGAGCCGCAGGCGTCGATTGATAGCTTTGGGCGCGCCCTTGCCATCGACCCGAACAATGCCGATACCCATATCTGGTTCAGCGAAGCGTTGAACTATGCCGGGCAGCCTGAGAGGGCCGTTGAAATTGGCGAGACAGCGCTTCAATTTGATCCGGTCGCACCGCCCAACGCGCTGCATCACATCGCCCATGGCTTTTTCCTGTCCGGTGAACTGGCACAGGCCGAAGACTATGAGCGCCGCGCGATCCGAATGGCGCCTTCTTTTCCGCCGGCGCGCCTGGTGATGTCCGCCATTCTGGCAGAGGCGGGGCGAATGGGCGAAGCGCAAGAACAGATGGCCGATTTGTTGGCCATCGATTCGGATTATGATTTTCAACGCTACGATGCACGCTATCCTTACCACGACCCCGCCCACCGCGAGCGCATGGCAAAAGCAGTCAAGGCCGCAGGGCTTCGGTAAGCTTATGCGCGGCGTCGCCCCGATCGGGTTTTGCCAGAGTTTGGCTGGCCAGTGGCCCAACGCGGCGCAAAATTCTTGCAATCGACCAGCGGACACAAGAGGTTGCCCGAAAGGGATATGGATCGGCGCGGACCTTGGGCTAATGCGGCTTGCCGAGCGCGACAATTCGTGAGCCCAGGAACCGCATTTCCCGGGAGGGGCGAATGACACTACCTGAAAAAATGTGCGCGATGGTCACGATGGGACATGGCGATCTGGATCAGATTGTTTTCCGCAAGGATTGGCCGGTGCCCCAACCAGCGCAGGGCGAGGTTCTGGTGAAAGTTGGCGCTTGCGGGATGAACAACACGGATGTGAATACGCGGACGGGCTGGTATTCCAGGGCGGTGACGCAGGCGACGTCTGGCGCGGGCCACGAAAAGATAGATGCCGACGATCCCTCCTGGGGTGGAGCGCCCATTGGCTTTCCGCGCATTCAAGGCGCCGATGTCTGCGGTCGGATCGTGGCCGTGGGGCCGGGCGTTGATCCGGGCCGCATTGGCGAGCGCGTGATTACTGACAATTGGCTGCGCGACGAGGCGGACCCGAACAACAAGGAAAAGACCGGCTATTTCGGGTCTGAGCGGGATGGCGGCTATGCCGAGTTCACTACAATGCCGTCGCGCAATGCGCTGGCGGTCAACAGCCCGCTGTCGGATGCCGAATTGGCGACGTTCTCATGTTCTTATTCCACCGCTGAAGGCATGTTGAGCCGTGCCCATGTCACGGGACAGGATGTTGTCTTGGTCCCCGGTGCATCTGGAGGCGTGGGCGGGGCCTTGGTGCAATTGGCCAAACGGCGCGGCGCGCGTGTGATTGCGTTGGCGTCAGAGGCGAAACACGCCAGCGTCGCGGCCTTGGGGGCAGATGTGATCCTGCCGCGCGCGCCAGAAGATTTGCACGCGACCCTGGGCGATGAACGGGTTAGCGTGGTGGCCGACGTGGTTGGCGGCCCCAATTGGGCAAGCTTGCTCGATTGCCTTGCGCGCGGCGGGCGCTACACCTGTTCTGGCGCCATTGCTGGGCCCATGGTCGAGCTTGACCTGCGCACACTTTATCTGCGCGACCTGACATTTACCGGCAGCACAGTCATTGACCTCGACGTGATGGGTACCCTGGTAAGATATATTGAAGCGGGTGCGATCAAACCGGCGTTGGCAGCAACCTTTCCGCTGGAAGAGCTGCACATGGCGCAACGTGCCTTTATCGCGAAAGAGCACACGGGCAACATTGTGGTTTGCCCCTGAACGGGCGCGCGCAAACGATACGTTTCAACCTCATGCCAAGCAGCCGCGCCATGATTGCCGCGCTGGGCCTTTCAGGCCATACTGAGGGCCACAGCAAAGGTCTGACAGATGGCGATGATCACCAGAATTGACGACTATTTCTCCAAAGGGTGCGGTAGATGCGCGCGATTTGATACCGCCCAATGTTCCAGCATGATCTGGTCGCGGGGGTTGGCCCGTCTGCGCCAGATTTGCCTCGAAACGGGCCTGCAAGAGACTGTCAAATGGGGTCATCCCTGCTACGTGCACGCGGGCCGAAACATCGCGATCATCGGCGCTTTCCAGGGCGATTTCAGGCTGACATTCTTTAACGCGGCGTTGATGCGCGACGCCGAAGGATTGTTGGAGAAGCAAGGCCCCAACGCGCAGAACGCCGGCATGTTTCGGTTTACCAGCGATGCGCAGGTCGAGGAACTGGCACCGCATGTCCGGTCCTATCTGGAAGAGGCCAAGAGCTATGCCGATCAAGGCATCACCGCGCCCAAGGTCGTGCGCGACATTGCCTGGCCCGCGGAATTGATCGAAGCCTTGGACGCTGATCCCGAACTGGCAGAAGCATTCCATGCGCTCACCCCGGGGCGTCAGAAAAGCTACGCATTCAATCTGAACCAGGCCAAGAAACCGGAAACCCGCTTCGCGCGGATCGAGAGATTTCGCCCCAGGATTCTGGCGGGCAAGGGCGCGTTAGAGCGTTGGCCCAGCTAGATCCCTTTCAGGTAAACGCCGATGGCCTCTTCCAATTCGGATTCTTCATAGCCGAAATGCGATTTGACCACCTCTGTCAGTTTTTCAAAGATGTCGGCGGCGGCCTGAAATTCTGTCTCTCCAGGTTCAAACATCAGCGTCATGGCGGCGCGTTGCAGGCGTTCCAGCAATTCGTGCACGACCTCATGCTCGGCGCGCAGCCGGGCGACAACCGCCTGCAGCTGGGGCATGCCGCTGGCTTCGAGCGCCGGAAACATCCCGTGTTCTTCCGCGTCATGATGAAATGTCAGCACCCGGCATTCTTGTCCGCACAGGGTGCCAAAGGCGCGAAAATTCTCGGCCATGTCGAGCGACAAGACCATGTCGGACAGCGCCTTCGGTTCGGCGTGACCCGATTTGACGGCTTCCAACAGCCGGGCCACACGTGACAAATCCATCAGATGAGCGCGGTGAATGGCGGCCAGTTTGCGGCCCTGCCGCCGATCTGCGTCCGTCGCGCGTTCGATCCGGGGCATATTCGGCCGTGTGCCAAATGTGACTGTCAGATCGCCCAGATCCCTTGTTTTCAAATCATCGCTGTTTGCCAAATGTTGCTCCGATATCAATGGCCAGAAACACCCGGCTGTGCATCCAGGGCGCGGTTTTTGGACAGGTCATGTCCCCAAGGCTCGGGGGCCTGCCGGGTCATCCCCAAGAGTAGTTGAAGCTGATCGAGATGCGATGGTCCTCGGCCATGTTCATCGGCACTTCGTGGCGCAGCCAGCTTTCCCATAACAAGACCTCGCCCACGGCGGGCGCGACATAGTGGAACTGGCGCAGAGGTTCGGGCGCGTCTTTCGTGCGCGGAGGGGCGGCCATCATCATCGGCAGACGCGGGTCTTCGAATTTGATCGCCGCCGACCCCTTGGGCAACGCTACATAGGTTGTTCCTGAAATGACGGAATGGGGATGGATATGGCCAGTGTGGATGCCGCCCTCGGGCAGGATGTTGATCCAGATGTCCTCCAGCTTGAGCGCGCGGTCACCCAGATCAAAGGCCAGCATCTTGGCAAAAGCGGCGACGTGCTTGTCCAGGGCCAGAACCAGATCGGCAAAGATCGGAAACCGCCAGGGCAGGTCAGCCAGAGACGCATAAGAAGTATAGCCGTGATAGCCGTTTTCTTCGGACCAATCCTGACCGGCCTCGTCATCTTCGGCGATAACAAGGCAAGATGTTTCCAGCTCTGTCGCATCGATGGGGGGCGCGTGGCTTGCCAATGGGGATTGATACAATGGGGTGACGAATATGTCGGAAATAGTGGTCATGTCCTCTCAATAGCGCAGGCTGCGCGGCTGTTACAGGGTGCAGCATGGGTGATCTCTAAATTGTTTGGAAAATCGTCGCTACTTTTTGCCGGGGCATTTGCCGATTGTGAATATTTTGCTGCGACCCTGATGCCCTAGAGCAATGGGGCTGCGCTGCGTAGGCGCGGAAAAGGGATATGGCGACCTATACATTCACTGTCTTCAAGTGGAGTGGCACGGGCTACAACGCACAATACGACACGTCCTATGATGCTGTCATACAAGATGATGACGTCAGCTACGAAGGCGGCAGTGATGCGGACGAGCAAATCAGCATTGATGGCGGTGCTTTTTCGGCCACCAGTAGCGTGCCTTACGCGATTGATGTGTCGTTCACTGATACAGATGGCGTCGAACATGTCGAGACATTCCAGTTCATGTATACCGGCGGATCGTGGTATTTTGCGCCCGGCGCGGACAGCGCCTTTAGCGAAGGCGCGAGGCTAGGCAATTATCAAAGCCACACCACCGGTTGGGATTACGCCACAGTGACCTGTTTTGCAGCGGGCACGATGATTTCCGCGCCGATCGGACAGGTCGCGGTCGAAGACATCCGCGCCGGTGATAATGTGTGCGATATTCACGGAGCGGTTTTGTCTGTCGCGCAAGTGTTGTCCCGGGAAATCGGGCCATTGGATCTGGCGCGCCGGCCGAAACTGCGCCCGATCCGCATCGGACGCGGCGCGCTGGGCAAGGGCGTGCCCGAACGCGATCTGATTGTTTCGCGTCAGCACCGCATTATGATTCAGACACCTTCGGCCAAACCGATTGTTGGATCCGACAGTTGTCTGGTGGCAGCCTGTCGATTGGTCGGCTTGCCGGGCGTGACGATTGAACCGGCAACCCAGGGCGTGCGCTATTACCATATCGCTGTGGCAGGCCATGCGGTGCTGCGGGCCAATGGCGCACCCGCCGAAAGCTTTTATCCCGGGGCGCAGGCTTTGCGCGGCTTGCCGCAGTCAGTCGTCAACGAGTTGCGCGACGTTTTCGGTGCGGACGTCCTGAGGGCTGGTCAGGTCCCCTTGGCGCAGCCCTGTCCATCCGGGCCCGACCAAAAGCGGATCGTGGCCCGTTTGGCCCGGACGTTGGCGTGACAAATCTGGCGGCGCCACGTCCCCGCGCCACCTGCGATGTGCCACCGGGCTCTGCCTGTCGGCGGCCTTGGCCTGCGACCTGTTGCGCGCGCCTCCACGTTTCTGCATCACTTTGCGACAAGGTGGGCCGCAATGTCTGCGCGATTTCGGCGGGGCGCCGCAGGCGCACGCCATTGACATGACGCACGGTGCCAGGGCTCGCGCCTCACTGTCTGTGTTTTCCGCGCTTTTGTCATTCTTCAGGTTCAGCCGCAAAAGCCCTTGCCAACCCATGATTCCCCGCCTATACGGCGCACTTCACCCGTGTGACTCCACCGGATGAAGCGTGACCACGTGGCTTTCACACAGGGCGCTCCGGTGATGTTGAAAAAGGAAATAGCACAATGAGTGCCCAAGATCTGCGTGACAAGACGCCGGACCAGCTGCGTGAGGAGTTGGCCAATCTGAAAAAAGAGCAATTCAACTTGCGCTTTCAGCAGGCCACTGGCCAATTGGAAAACACGGCTGCAATGCGTGCTGCGCGTCGCAAGGCCGCCCGCGTGAAAACCATTCTGAATGAAAAAGCAGCAGCCGCTGCGTCGGAGGCTTAAGTTCCATGCCAAAGCGTATCCTTCAAGGCACTGTCACAAGCGACGCCAACGCCCAGACCGTAACTGTTCTGGTTGAACGCCGCTTCAAGCACCCTTTGCTGCACAAGACCGTCCGCAAGTCCAAGAAATACCGGGCACACGACGAAGCAAACACTTTCAAGGCCGGTGATTCAGTCCGCATTCAGGAATGTGCACCGAAATCGAAAACCAAACGCTGGGAGGTTATCGCCAACTAGGTCGATAACATCTCGGTTTAATCGAAACCCCCGGATCGATGTCCAAGTAGGCGGTCCGGGAAGTCGGGAGAAACCAAATGATCCAGATGCAGACCAATCTGGATGTTGCTGATAACTCTGGCGCACGCCGAGTTCAGTGCATCAAGGTCCTGGGTGGTTCCAAACGCAGATATGCATCCGTGGGCGACATCATTGTCGTCTCGGTCAAGGAAGCCATCCCACGCGGTCGCGTGAAAAAGGGCGACGTTCGCAAGGCCGTCGTCGTGCGCACCGCCAAGGAAGTTCGCCGCGAAGACGGCACTGCCATTCGCTTTGACGGCAACGCCGCCGTTATCCTGAACAACAACAATGAGCCAATCGGCACCCGTATCTTCGGGCCAGTTGTTCGCGAATTGCGCAGCAAGAATTTCATGAAAATCATCTCGCTTGCTCCGGAGGTGCTGTAACCATGGCTGCGAAACTCCGCAAAGGCGACAAGGTCGTCGTTCTGGCTGGCAAGGACAAGGGCAAGCAGGGTGAGATCACCCAGGTAATGCCCGCCGTTGGCAAAGCCATCGTGGACGGCGTGAACATCGCCATCCGCCACACACGTCAGTCCCAGACAGCCCAGGGCGGCCGCATTCCGCAGGCCATGCCGATCAACCTGTCAAATCTGGCCCTTTTGGACAAAAACGGCAAAGCAACCCGCGTTGGCTTCAAGATTGAAGACGGCAAGAAGGTCCGCGTTGCCAAAACGACAGGGGAGGCCGTCTGATGCTTGACGCTGCAACATATACCCCACGGCTCAAGGCGGCTTACAAAGACGCTGTTCGCGCCGCGATGAAAGAAGAGTTCGGCTATAAGAACGACATGCAGATCCCACGTCTGGACAAGATCGTCCTGAACATTGGCTGCGGTGCCGAGGCCGTTCGCGACAGCAAGAAAGTCAAATCCGCACAAGAGGATCTGACTGCGATTGCCGGTCAGATGGCCGTGATCAACAAGGCCAAGAAATCCATCGCTGGTTTCCGCGTTCGTGAGGACATGCCTTTGGGTGTGAAAGTCACGCTGCGCGGCGACCGGATGTATGAATTCCTTGATCGCCTGATCACCGTCGCCATGCCGCGCATCCGCGACTTTCGCGGTGTGTCAGGCAAATCATTTGACGGTCGCGGCAATTATGCCATGGGCATCAAAGAGCACATCGTTTTCCCTGAAATCAACTTTGACAAAGTTGATGAGGTTTGGGGCATGGATGTCGTCATCGCAACCACCGCGAATACCGACGCGGAAGCCAAGGCGCTGTTGAAAGCTTTCAACATGCCCTTCAACTCGTGATCGCGGGAAGGATTTAGACATGGCTAAAAAAGCAATGATCGAACGCGAAAAGAAACGCGCCAAGCTGGTAGCACAATATGCCACCAAACGCGCTGCTCTGAAAGAGATCGCAAATGACGAAAGCAAGCCGATGGAAGAGCGTTTCAAAGCGCGCCTCAAGCTTGCCAAACTGCCGCGCAACAGCTCGGCCACTCGTATCCACAACCGTTGCCAACTGACCGGCCGTCCGCATGCGTATTACCGCAAGCTCAAGGTTAGCCGGATTGCGTTGCGTGACCTGGGTTCCGCAGGCCAGATTCCTGGTCTCGTGAAATCCAGCTGGTAAGGAGGGTTATGCAATGAACGATCCGATCGCCGATATGCTGACACGCATCCGCAATGCGCAAATGCGTGGTAAATCCACCGTCTCGACGCCGGCTTCCAAGCTGCGCGCCTGGGTGTTGGATGTTCTGGCAGACGAAGGCTATATCCGCGGCTATGAGGCCGGCACCGGAGCAGATGGTCATCCGACACTGGAAATCAGCCTGAAATATTACGAGGGCACTCCTGTAATTCGTGAGCTCAAGCGGGTCTCCAAGCCTGGCCGCCGCGTTTACATGGGCGTCAAGGACATCCCGCAGGTTCGTCAGGGCCTGGGTGTGTCGATTGTCTCCACCCCCAAGGGTGTGATGTCGGACGCAAATGCACGCTCCAACAATGTTGGCGGCGAAGTGCTTTGCACCGTATTCTAAGGAGCTGAACATGTCTCGTATTGGTAAAAAACCCGTCGATCTGCCCAGCGGCGTCACTGCGTCCGTCTCGGGTCAGACCGTCGAAGTCAAAGGCCCAAAAGGCACTCGCAGCTTTACGGCAACCGACGACATCACGCTGGCTGTCAATGACAACCAGGTTACTGTCACACCGCGCGGCAAGTCCAAACGGGCACGCCAGCAGTGGGGCATGAGCCGCACACAGGTTCAGAACCTGGTGATCGGTGTGACCGATGGCTTCAAGAAAGAGCTTGAAATAAATGGTGTTGGTTATCGTGCGCAAATGCAAGGCAACACGCTGAAGCTGTCGCTGGGCTATTCCCACGACGTCAACTTCGACGTGCCTGCTGGTGTGACCGTCACGGCCCCAACCCAGACCTCGATCACGGTTGAGGGTGCAGATCAACAGCTTGTCGGCCAGGTCGCGGCAAATATCCGCGAATGGCGTGCGCCCGAGCCCTATAAGGGCAAAGGCATCAAGTACAAAGATGAGTATATCTTCCGCAAGGAAGGCAAGAAGAAGTAAGGACGCAAAAAATGGCAAACAGCAAAAGAACCCTGTTTCTGAAGCGCCGTCTGCGCGTTCGGAACAAGCTGCGCAAAATGGCCGATGGGCGTGCCCGTCTGTCGGTTCACCGCAGCAACAAGAACATCAGCGTTCAGCTGATCGACGATGTGAATGGCGTGACCATCGCCTCAGCCTCGTCGCTGGAAAAGGATCTGGGCGTTGTCGGCAAGAACAATATCGAGGCCGCCACCAAGGTTGGCGCCGCGATTGCGGAGCGGGCGAAAAAAGCCAAGGTGTCGGAATGCTATTTCGACCGTGGCGGCTTTTTGTTCCACGGCAAGGTCAAGGCGCTGGCCGATGCGGCCCGCGAAGGCGGCTTGAAGTTCTAAGAAAACTGCGAGTGGCGCCAGACAATAGTCTGCCGCCGCTCCGATGATCCGGGCCCGCGGCAAGCGCGCTTTGGGCACTGGGATTGAGTTAACCGGCGCTTTGCGCCAGCAGATAGGAGGCCACAATGGCCAGAGAACAAGGAAATCGGGGCCGCCGCGATCGCGACGAGACCCCAGAATTTGCAGATCGCCTGGTTGCGATCAACCGCGTTTCGAAAACCACCAAGGGCGGTAAGAATTTCGGATTTGCGGCTTTGGTTGTTGTTGGCGACCAGAAGGGCCGCGTTGGCTTTGGCAAGGGTAAAGCCAAGGAAGTGCCAGAAGCGATCCGCAAGGCAACCGAGCAGGCCAAGACCCGCTTGATCCGCGTCCCGCTGAAGGAAGGCCGCACATTGCATCACGACATCGAAGGCCGTCACGGCGCCGGTAAAGTGGTCATGCGCACGGCCCCACAGGGTACTGGTATCATTGCCGGTGGTCCGATGCGTGCGGTATTCGAAATGCTGGGTGTTCAGGATGTCGTGTCCAAATCCATCGGCTCTGCCAATCCATACAACATGATCCGCGCCACGATCGAGGGCCTGAAGAAAGAGGCGTCGCCTCGTTCTGTTGCGCAGCGCCGTGGTAAGAAAGTTGCCGACATTCTGCGCTCAGAGCCCAAAGCAGCCCCGGCTGACGAGGCTGCCGCTGAAACAGCTGACGCATAAGGAACCGGAAACATGGCAAAAACCATCGTTGTAAAACAAATCGGCTCTCCGATCCGCCGCCCTGCCGAGCAGCGCGCGACATTGGTCGGTCTGGGTCTGAACAAGATGCACCGCACACGCGAGTTGGAAGACACGCCATCCGTGCGCGGCATGGTCAACAAGATCCCGCATCTGGTAGAGATCATCGAAGAAAAGGGCTAAGCGCCCGTTTCGTGAGAATTGAAAGCGCCCGGGCCATCCGCCTGGGCGTTTTTTTGTGAATTGCCAAAGGCCCGCGAACCGATAAGCTGATGGCTCATCAGGCAGTTGGGGTGGGCCAGGCTATGGCGGAACATGAGGTGGATTTGGCAAGCTGGCCGCGCGCCGGGCAATTTCATCTTTTCCGTTCCTATCAATCGCCCCATTTTGCACTGACCAGCCGGATTGATGTCACGGCCATGACGCGCCAGGCCCGGGCACAGGGGTTTTCAACCTATCGGGCCTGCCTCTTTGCGATAGGCGCCGGTGTGAGTGCAGTGCCAGAGATGCGCACGCGCATTCGTGGCAATAAAGTTGTGCTGCATGAAAAAGTGGACTTATCGATGACCGTGCCACGCGGCGATGGCACCTTTGGCTATGCCTATGTGCCCTTTGAGGCAGAATTCGCGCGATTTGACGCATCATGTGCCGACATCATTGCGCGCACCGCGGCCGGGGCAAATCTGGCAGCGAATACCGGGCAGCGGGACGACCTGATATATTTGTCCTGTTTGCCCTGGATTGACTTTACGTCCCTGAATAATGCGATGCCCGGGCCTGGCGATTGTATTCCGCGCCTGTCTTGGGGCAAGTTCGTGGATCACGGCGAGCGGCGCGACATGGCGGTGGCGGTGGAAGTGCATCATGCGTTGGTGGACGGGGCGCATCTGGGTGCGTTCCTGGGGGTTTTGCAAGACACATTGGACGCGTTGTGATGTCTGTTGCCGCGGCAAAAAGGACGGTGCTGTGACGCTTGAGATACTGGAATTCCTGCGCGGGGTCGACACGCCCACGGTTTGCAACGCAATCGAAGTGGCGCAGGGACGGCGCGGCTTTTCCAATTTCACCCGCGAAACGATGATCCATTCCGTTCCAGAAGTGCCGGCGATGGTTGGGTATGCGCGCACAGCCAAGATTGCCGGCGCTGTCCGCCAGGACGAAGTGCCATCGATCACATTGGCGCGGCGGCTGGACTACTTTCGCCACATGGCCAGGGGCGGGGCGCCCGGCGTCGCGGTGATAGAGGATACGGACGGCAGGGATTGTGTCGGGGCCTGGTGGGGCGAGGTGCATGTGGCCGTTCACAAGGGATTGGGTCTGGTGGGCGCCGTCACAAATGGTGTGATGCGTGATCCGAATGAAAGCGACGCTGATTTTCCGGTGTTGGCCGGGTCTGTCGGCCCAAGTCACGCCTTTGTCCACCTCCGGGAGATCGGCAATCCGGTCGAGGTGTTCGGGATGAAGGTGGAAGAGGGCGATCTGATCCATGCTGATCGCCATGGCGCTTTGGTCGTTCCCGCGGATGTCTTGCATGCATTGCC
>Ga0316205_10004418_pt1 | contig 12333 bp, 6 predicted proteins | sample 3monthpyrite_MG_FD_204941 | JGI IMG/M metagenome (GOLD analysis project Ga0316205, IMG submission 204941) | Microbial mat bacterial communities from mineral coupon in-situ incubated in ocean water Damariscotta River, Maine, United States -... | ecosystem: Environmental > Aquatic > Marine >... | reverse complement strand
ACAGAAAACACAATGTCTTCATAATTGTTGTGGAGCTGTTTGTAAGCAAACATGAAGTAGAACAACTGCGGCAACCAACGTGCTACATTAATTGAATTGGCAGAAGTCAACTGCATTTGTTGTGTTAACTCTTCATCTAAAAAAGCAGTTTTTACCATAGCTTGGCAATCATCAAAAGTACCGTTAACTTCTAGTGCTGTAATATTTTGTCCTAATGTGGTTAATTGTTTTTCTTGAATATCACTGACTTTTCCGCTAGGGTAGAGGATTACTACATTCACACCTTTTACATCAAGAAAGCCGTTGGCAACAGCGCCACCAGTATCTCCAGAAGTTGCTACAAGCACAGTTACTTCTTCGGTATTATTGGCATTAAAATAACCCAAACATCTTGCCATGAATCTTGCGCCAACGTCCTTAAAAGCCATAGTTGGTCCGTGAAACAACTCAAGCGTAGATATGTTTTTGTTTAATTGTACCACTGGGAATTCAAAAGACAGCGTTTCTTCTACAATTTGTTTTAAAACCGCTTCAGGAATGTCAGGAACCACAAATTGTTTTATGGCTTCGAATGCAATTTCAGCATAAGATAAATTATCAATATTATCGAAAAATGATTGGGGCAGTGGCGTAATTGACTCTGGGAAGTATAACCCTTTGTCTGGTGCCAATCCCTTTATAACAGCATCTTTAAAAGAAGTGTTTGGAGCTTTTTTATTTAGTGAGTAATAGTTCATTTATGAAAAATTGACCGAAGACAGAAGACGGATGCCCGAATGCTGAAACCGAGAGATTTAATTAATGTTTTTTCTAAAGGCAATCATCATATTCATGAGATGATGAGCTTTATTATATAATTGAGTAAATTGTGATGCTTTAATATAATTTCTTCTTTTTGCTTTGAATAAGCAAGTAACAACTTCGGCTAAAGAGCGTATTGAATAACCAACAAATTTTTTCTGCTCTGGATTTGACTGTCCAATTGAGCCTTCTGAAATATTCAAAGCAATAGAATCAACTGCTCTTCTCATTTGAGAAGATAAATTATACTTTTCTTTATCAGGGAAATTGTTGGATATTTCATTGATATCTTCTCCAAAATCCATTGCTTGTTGCCAAATGATGAGTTTTTCAAATTTAAATTTATTCATGCATTAAATTTTTTGGTCAACTGTTTTTTTCTTCCGTCTTCCGTCTTCGGGCTTATATTATCTTAACCCCTTCGGTATTAATCTTAGACACAAAAGTATCAAATTCAATATTTGTTTTTTTATAAATATTTTTAATAGCAACTTCTACATTTTTAGCTATTTCTAATCCTTTACTTAAAGAAAAAATTGAAGGCCCAGATCCAGATATAGCAGCTCCTAATGCTCCGGCATTAATTGCAGCGTTCTTTACGTCGTTAAATAACGGAATAAGCTTACTCCTATGTGGTTCTACAATAATGTCTTGCAATGATCTTTGTATTAATCTGTAATCATCAGTGTGCAAGGCATGGATCAAACTACCCACATTTGCCCATTGTATAATAGCATCTTGCAATGCCACGTCTTTAGGTAATATGGCACGGGCTTCAGAGGTTTTAATCTCAATTTGTGGATGTATTATGGTGGCATAAAGCTCAGAAGGTGTTGGGATTTGCAAAATCTCTAAAGGCACAAGGCTCTTAACCAAAGTGAAACCTCCAAAAATGGCAGGTGCAAGATTATCAGCATGTTCACTTTTACTAGCAACTGCTTCACCTTTCATGGCAAAATTTGTGAGTTCAGTCTTGTTATAGGGCTTCCTTAATAATTCATTAATAGCAAAAACACTTCCTGCGGCGCTAGCAGAACTGCTACCAATGCCACTACCAGGTTTAATTTTTTTATAAATTTCAATCTCAAAGCCGCAATCAGGTTTAGCATCTTCATATAAGGCTAAAGCAGAAACTCCGGCAACATTTAATTCAGCCTCAAAAGGCAAATCAAAACCTTCAATTTTAGTAATATGAATGCCTTTTTTATCAGTCTTTCTAATAATCATCTCATCACCAATGCTATCAAGGCAAAACCCCAGAACGTCGAAACCACAGGCGACATTAGCCACAGTTGCTGGTGAAAATATTTTAATTTCTTTCATGAAAAACTCTAATTTTTTTTTTGTCACTGCGAACTTAGTGAAGCAATCTCATGATGAAAATTTCATTCAAAAGATTACCACGTCATTCGTTCCTCATTCCTCGTAATGACTTATTAATTATTTCCAATTCTAATAATATCGGCAAATAAGCCAGATGCCGTAACATCTGCTCCGGCACCAGCGCCTTTAATAATCAATGGTTGCTCTGCATATCGTTCGGTGTAAAACATAACAATATTGTCTTTCCCTTCTAAATTATAGAATGGATGTCCTTCGGGAATTTCCTTTAAGCCAACTGCCGCCTTTCCATTATTAAATTCTGCAACGTATTTAAGCTGACAATTATTTGCCTTTGCTGAAGCGTATAAATTTTGATAATGGTCTTCATCAGTAATTAAAGTATCGTAAAATTCTTCGACTGAATCGACATTTATGCCAGATGCTGAAAGGAACGAAGTATTACTAATATCTTCAAGGTTCATTGCTGTACCGCTTTCTCTTGCTAAAATTAAAATTTTTCGAGCCACATCAACTCCACTCAAATCAATTCGTGGATCTGGTTCGGTATAGCCTTCTGCTTGGGCTTGTTTAACAACATCATGAAAGCGAGTCTTATCATCAAAATTATTAAACACAAAGTTTAAGCTGCCAGATAATACCGCTTGAATTGAGGCTATATTATCTCCAGATGTTATTAAATGGTTTAACGTATCAATAACTGGTAAACCCGCGCCCACATTAGTTTCAAATAAGAATGGTGCGTTGTATTTATGAGATAATTGTTTCAGTAATTTGTAGTTATCTAAATTACTTGAACATGCAATTTTATTACATGCTACAACGCCTATACTTTGGCATAAATAATCTGCATATAGGTTAGCGACATCATGATTTGCTGTAACATCTATAAATATGCTATTTCTTAAGTTTAATTCTTTTATGCCCTCAAGAAACCCATTGAGCGACGCTTTTTCGCCTTGTACTAATTGGTCCTTCCAATTATCTAAAGAAATGCCATCTGCATTAAATATCATTGTTCTTGAATTTGAAAGTCCAACAACCCTAATGTTAATTTTTAAATTTTCTAAAACATATCCTTTTTGCTGATTTATCTGTTCTACAAGCCTTTCGCCAACATTACCAACGCCTGTAATAAATAAATTAAGTTGCTTGGTTTTGGTTTCAAAAAAGCGCTCGTGTAAGGTGTTTAATGCTTTTTTAACATCTTTCTTTAAAATTACTGCAGATATATTGCGCTCAGAAGCACCTTGTGCAATAGCTCTAATATTCACATTATTTTTACCTAAGGCACTAAACATTTTACCACTAATCCCTTGATGGTTTTTCATATTATCACCAACCACTGCGACAATTGCTAAATCTTTTTCAACAATTATAGGGTCTATTTTATGTAATGATATTTCATTTTCAAATGCAATATCAATAGCAGCCTTTGCGGCGTCAGCGTTAAGCACTGAAATCCCAATACATATGGAATGCTCAGATGATGCTTGAGTGATTAATATCACATTGATTTTTTCTTGAGATAAGGTTTCAAAAAGACGCTTAGAAAAACCGGGAATACCAACCATGCCATTACCTTGTAGCGTTAATAAGGCAATATCGCTAATATTACTAATACCCTTAACAGCCAAGTTTTTACCATTGTGAATATGTTTTGTAATAGATGTCCCTACATCTTCTGGAGCCATGGTATTTTTAATAACAATAGGAATATCCTTATCTAAAACAGGCTGTACTGTTGGTGGATACAAAACTTTTGCACCAAAGTGAGACAATTCAACAGCTTCTTGATAAGTTAATTTATGTATGGGTTGCGCTTGCTTTACCAATTTTGGGTTAGTGGTGAACATTCCGCTTACGTCTGTCCAAATCTGTAATTCTTCAACATTTAATGCGGCAGCAATAATTGCTGCTGTATAATCTGAACCACCTCGGCCTAGAGTAGTAATCTCTTCATCTTCAGATTTAGATATGAATCCAGGAATTATCGTTATGGGTTTTGTATTTGAGTTGAAGTAAGACTCGATGTTTTGATTGGTGGTTTTAAAGTTAACCGAAGCATTCGTAAAATCTTTGTCCGTTATAATAAGCTCTTGGGCGTTTTTAAGTGTTGTATCTAATCCTTTGGATTTTAAGGCTTCACTTATAATGTAAGATGATAAAAGTTCGCCAAAACTTAACAGTTTATCCGTTGTTTTTGGTGATAGTTCATTGATTAAATACAAACCGTCTAATAACTGTTCTAAGTTTGCCAGTTTTGCTGAAACGACTTCAATAACGGTGTTCTTAGAATTTTCATTTATAAGATTATTAATAATATCTAAATGCTGCGTTTTTATAGCGTTAAATGCATCTTTATATTGACCTTCTTTGGCTACTGCTTGGTTTGCGGCGTTTAATAATTTATCTGTAATCCCACCAACTGCAGATACAACTACGGCAATTGCTGAGTCTTTAGATTTATCTTCTAATATATCTATGACTTTATTGATGTTTTCGGCTGAACCAACTGAGGTTCCACCAAACTTTAATACTTTCATATGTTGGTTTTTATTGTTTTAGGGAGCATATGTAACATTCATATTAATTATCATAAATATATGATTGAATTTTTAGTTATGAAGGTTTCATTTTAAATGATTTAATCTTTTGAAAAATTGCTATTCTGTAAAAAACACATATAGCATATAGGGACGGAGGTAACTATAATTAATAACCCAAAAGGGTAATAATGATAGTTGTAAAGATAATTGTAGTGCCCATAATATTAACAGCTTCGATTGAAGCGTAAAGAGAATTAATATTTTGGTCTATTTTGGTCATTTCTTACTGAATACATGTCAAAAGTATTATTTTTAACCTAATAAAAAAACAAATTGCTGACTTTTACGGAATTTACGGATTACGCTAATTATTTTTAAAATAATTGACTAAAGCGGCTTAATATTTAAGATTTCAATAATACACTAGTTAAATGAAAATATTTTCTAAAGAACAGATTTATGAAGGTGATAAACTAACCGCAGAACGTCAACAAATCTCATCAACCGAACTGATGGAGCGTGCTGGAACTCAAATTTTTAATTGGATCCACACACGTATGCAAGGTGCTCAAGTGCCTATTCAAGTATTTTGTGGTATTGGTAATAATGGTGGTGACGGATTGGTACTTGCCAGACATTTGGTTACACATGGTTATAATGTCATTACTTACGTGGTGAATTGCAGTGATAAGCGTTCTAAGGATTTTTTGATTAATTATGATAGAATCAAAAATGTCACAAAAGACTGGCCAACCCTATTGAGTTGTACTGAAGAATTTCCAGAAATTGGTGTTGATGATATTATTGTAGATGCTGTTTTTGGAATAGGATTAAACAGGCCTGTAGATGATTGGGTAAAAAAGTTATTCCAACACTTTAAATTATCTAAGGCATATACACTATCTATAGATATGCCTTCAGGTTTATATGCTGATAAGGCAGTAGAAGATGAAGATGCTGTGGTTTGGGCAGGTTTTACTTTGAGTTTTGCTTCACCTAAATTGGCATTTTTTTTACCAGAAACAGCTAAATATACGATACAATGGGAAGTTTTAGATATAGGTATTGATGCAGAGTTTCAACAAACAACTATTACAGAGGCGGAAATGATTACCAAACACAATGTTTTGCCTTTATATAGACAACGTGAAAAGTTTGCTCATAAAGGCACTTATGGACACAGTTTAATAATAGGAGGGAGCCATGGTAAAATTGGGGCCGTAGTATTGGCAAGCAAAGGTGCATTATCTTCAGGTAGCGGACTTGTTACTGCTTTTTTACCAAAATGCGGCTATAATATATTACAAACGGCGCTTTCTGAAGCTATGGTTATTACAGATGTTGATGAAGATATTATTACAAAAATCACATATAACATTAAACCAACAGTAATAGGGTTTGGTGTAGGTGCTGGTACAGATAAACAAACAGTAGCAGCCTTTAAGAGTTTTCTGGAGACAAATAAAATACCTTTGGTTATTGATGCAGATGGTATTAATATGCTCGCAAAAAACAAGGCATTACTTAAATTGTTACCATTGCAAACGGTGTTAACACCGCACCCTAAAGAATTGGAACGTTTAATTGGAACTTGGACTGATGATTTTGATAAATTAAAAAAAGCCAGAGCATTTACCAAGAAATATAAAGCGATTGTGGTAATTAAAGGCGCACATACCATTACCATTTTCAAAGATAGATTATATGTAAATACAACTGGAAATCCGGGGTTAGCTACTGCTGGTAGTGGTGATGTATTGACAGGGATTATTACGGGATTAATCGCACAGGGTTATGCGCCTAATGCAGCAGCCATATTTGGTGTGTATCTTCATGGGAGCGCTGCAGATATTGCTTTAGAAGATTATGGCTATCAGAGTTTAATTGCAAGCCATATTGTGCAATATTTAGGCAAAGCCTATTTAGATTTGTTTAAGCAACCTGAGCAACCCGAACCAAATACTGAAGAGGAACAAGAACAAAATTGATTAGGCAAAATATAAAGTTTAGCGGTTATAACTTTAACTCATTAAAAAGGGCAATCAGTTTTGGGTCAGATGGTCTTGGTGCATCTGCACTTACGATATTTCCTTCTGGATCTATTAAAAGAAACCTTGGGATACCATCAATTTTGTAGTCTCTAACAAACTTAGATTTCCAATCGCTATCTGCAAATAATTGTATCCCTCCAAGTTCTTTATCAGTCACCATTTTTTTCCATGTGTCGTAATCTTTCTTCTTATCTATAGAAACACTAACAAACTCAATATTCCTATCGTGATAATCTGCTTCTATTTTTTTAAGTGAAGGAATTTCTCTTATACATGGTCCGCACCAAGTAGCCCAAACATCTATGTAAACATATTTACCTCTTAAGTCAGTTAGGGAGGTTGTACCTCCTTTATGGTTTTCATAGTTATCAAAACTAGGTGAAGGCGCTCCTTTAGGAAATGCCTTCAAAATTGCTATTTTGCTGTTGTGATAATTTTTATAGCTTTTATGCATATCATCAAAACTTTTATCAAAGGTTGCAAAAAATGCAGTATCAAGATTCTTGCTACTATCTTTTAATTCATTGTATGCAACTTTTAAATCTTCAAAGACTTTGTCAAAATCAGCTTCGTTTTTTGTAAACAAATCCTCACCAAAATATTTTTCTTGAAGCAACCTATTATTAATATGAAAATTGCTTTTATCTGAATCCCCACCTTCAAATTTCAAAGTTTTATCAAACTCTTTAGTATCTAGTGTAAAAGATGTAACATTATCGTTTTTTAAATAAATTGCACCAAACTTTTCACCATCATTAAAGAAATATTGCCCTTCAACTACTTTCAAAGTATCACTAAATGTACCGTCATCGTTTACTGTTATCTCCTTTTCATAACCATCTCTATTTTGAATAGTTATTTTTTTTTGTTCGTTGGCATTAGTTATTTTGCCAGAAAGAGTTACATAGTCTTTAGGTTCTGTTTTACACCCTACTAGAGTAATAGTGAGCGTTAATACCATCAATAATTTTCTCATTTGGGTATGTTTTAATTTTTATTGGTTTCAAAAATAAAAGATTAGCATTATTAACGCATTATAATTAACATTTATTTGGAATTAATTTTTTGAATGTTGAATTTTGAGGGCGAAATTTTATATATATGAACTCAGTCCATTTAATTACAAATAAAACACTTGATTTAAAAACCATAAATGAAGTCGTTTTAGAAGGCAAACAACTAAAGCTATCTGAAGAGGCTATTGGTAGAATTAAAGATTGCCGTAATTACCTCGATGAGAAAATGGAAACTCATAATGAAGCTATATATGGTATAAATACGGGTTTTGGGTCTTTATATAATGTTAAGATAACTTCTAAAAACTTAACAAAGCTACAAGAAAACTTAATGAAGTCTCATGCTTGTGGCATCGGTGATATGGTACCCGAAGCTGTGGTGAAACTAATGTTGTTGTTAAAAATTCAGGCGTTGAGTTATGGGCATAGTGGTAGTCAGCTAGATACTGTTAATCGTCTTATTGATTTTTATAACAATGATGTTTTACCAATTGTTTATACACAAGGTTCATTAGGAGCATCAGGAGATTTAGCACCGTTGGCACACTTATCGTTACCATTAATAGGGGAAGGTGAGGTATTATATAAAGGAGAAATTAAACAGGCGCATATAATAAACAAACAATTTGATTGGCAACCTATACAATTAAAGTCTAAAGAAGGCTTAGCATTATTAAATGGTACTCAGTTTATGAGTGCTTATGGCATCCATTTATTATTAAAATCTTATAAGCTATCTTATTTTGCAGATTTAATAGGAGCCATGTCTATTGATGCATTTGATGGTAGAATAGAGCCTTTTGATGAATTAGTGCATTTGGTGCGTCCTCATAATGGGCAATTAAAAACAGCAGAACGCGTAAGAGCATTTCTAGAAGGTAGTGAGATTATAACACAAAAAAAGAAGCATGTACAAGACCCGTATTCTTTTAGATGCATTCCTCAAGTGCATGGTGCAACAAAAGACACCTTAGCGTTTGTTACCAAAACCTTTATTACCGAAATTAATTCTGTAACAGATAATCCTAATATATTTATAGGAGAAGATAAAATAATTTCTGGCGGGAATTTTCATGGGCAACCTTTGGCTTTAGCATTAGACTATTTAAAGATTGCAATGGCAGAGCTTGGTAATATATCTGAACGTAGAATTTACCAATTGGTTTCTGGTTTACGAGAGCTACCTGCTTTTTTGGTTGACAACCCTGGATTGAATTCTGGCTTTATGATACCGCAATATACCGCTGCAAGCATTGTAAGTGCCAATAAGCAATTAGCAACTCCGGCTAGTGTAGATTCTATTGTATCGTCTAATGGGCAAGAGGATCATGTGAGCATGGGAGCCAATGCCGCAACGCAAGCTTTTCAGTTAGTAAATAATGTAGAACGCGTTTTGGCAATAGAGCTTTTAAACGCCACTCAAGCCATGCATTTTAGACAACCCTTAAAAACCTCTCCATTTATAGAAACCTTTATTAATACATATAGAAAAGCGGTTCCTTTTGTAAGTGAGGATCGGTTCTTACATGACGATATTGTGGCATCAATTTCCTTCTTAGCTACTGTAAACGTTGATGCTGAGGTGCTTTAGAATAAGTAAAACCCTTCATTTTTCGTTTAAATACCTAAATATTAGTTGAACTCATTTGGAAATACGTAAGAGATGCTCTAATTTTGATTTTAATAAGTACGTCAAGTATTTGTTAATCAGTTAATACAATTTTATAATGCATACCTATAAGTTATAAAGTTGTTTTACTACACAAAAAATAATTGTTTAATAGCACAACAATTTATTGATTATTAGCACATTTTTTTAGTTAGCATTCATCGCGAGATGTATGTTGATGTTTTACAGTTTTTGTTATTAAAAAAGAATCATTTTTTTTAATGGCATATTCCTGTTAAGTCCTTTATCTACTATGTTCTTAAAAACCTAGTAAGTTATGTAGATAGCAGTAATGTTGTCGCAAAGTGTTAAAATAATTTAATTAAATCTAAATGTTATGTTTATGAACAATTTTACCAAAAGTAGTGGTAGAGCCTACTGGCATTCTATTACAAATTCTAAAAGTTGTAGCCCTGGTTTCAGGAAGCTGCAAAACAATGGCATGAAGGCTTTATTGCTTCTTATGTTTTTTACATTCAGTTCTGGAGCTATGTTTGCTTTTGATCCTATTGATGCTATTGATGACTGTATGCACGTGTATGATGAAGGAACTTTGCCTTCTCAAGCAGATGCAGAAGCAACAATTGATCTTACTGGTTGTACTATTTTACCTGCAGACCAAATTCATTTGATACCTTCTAAAGGTTCATTTGATGTTGAAGGTGAGTCATTCCCTTGGGGAGAACCTGATGATGGTACTGATGATCCAGATGTAGGTGCTACAGGTTTTGATAAAACCAGTACACACTGTGATTGGACTTTTTATTATGTTTTCGATATAAAATGTAATAATGATGTTAAAAGAGTTACAGTAACTTACCATGGTGGAGATAAAACACCACCTGTGCTTAAGGACAAAAAGAACTATCCTTTCCCATCAGATCAAAAAGGTTTAGATTTATGCTACGATAAGCGCCCAGTTGCGCCAAGTGCAATGGATATAGCTGATTTATATACTGATAACTGTAATCACGTAAAAGTTAGTGATATGGTTTCAAAAAGAACTAGAGTTAAGAATGATGATTGTGGTTGGATAGAAATCCATACATATACAATTAAAGATTATTGTGATTCTAATCATTTTGAAATGACACTTACTTACTCTGGATCAGATCAATCTGCCCCAGAATTTGACAATATCCCAATGGATCTTGTAGGTGATTATGCTGTGCAATGTGATAACATTCCACCAGCTCAAGAATTAAATTGGTCAGATAATTGTACCGCTCCAAATAAAGCAACTGCTGAGGACGATGATAATCACTTTGATTGCTCAGGCGGTTACATTTTAAGAACTTGGAATATAGTAGATGCTTGTGGAAACAAGAATTCTCATACTCAAAAAATAGATGTTTTACCAGCTGACCCGGTAAAATTTGACGAAACTCCTCTTCATGTTTATGTGCCATGTGCAGATAAAGCTGATGCTGCTCAATATTTCCCAGCAGAATTAGGATATTCAAACGGGCATGATAAAGTTGATTATGTTAACCCACCAAACGATGATAGCGATTACCATTGCTTAGTTTCTGGCTCAGTAAAACCAGTATTTACTCCTATTGAAGAGAGTTGCGGTACTTTTCAAGTAACGTATTCTTATGATGATGAGTGTAATTCAATTGTTAAAACTGTAACGGTGCATATTGTTGATGATATTTTACCAACAATTACTACTGCTTCTGATCCAAAGACTGTTAATTGTGATGGTGAAGGTAACCTTGCAGAATTACAAGCATGGTTAGATAGTAATGGCGGGGCTACTGCTCAAGATAATTGTGATACTGATTTAACTTGGACTAACGATTTTAACGATCGTGATGTACCAGTACTTTGTGATATACCAGGATCACATGATAATGGAAGTATTTTTGTTGTATTTACCGTAACTGATGATTGTGGTAACGAATCTAAAACTGGAAACTGGTTTACTATTGTAGATGTAACTGCTCCAGAAATGACACCTGCTGAAGATTATAGAGCAGTGTGTGATGGTGCTGGTAATACAGAACAGTATGAGCGTTGGATTAAAGACAACGGTGGTGCTACTGCAAAAGAAGAATGCTCTAATGTAACTTGGACTAATAACGGTCCTGTACTTGAAGAGTACGTTGGTAATGATGGTAAAAAGTATAAAGAAACTTTAGCAGATCACCCTGAAGCTTTTAAAGGTGGTTGCAGCACTTACACTGGTAATGTAGTAGTAACTTTTACAGCTACAGATGATTGTGGAAATGCTTCTTCTAGCACAAAAACGTTCTATATAGAAGATAGTATTGCACCAGTAATTAATACTCAAGCTAAAGACGAAACTGTAGAGTGCGATAGTACTTTACCGCTTTTTGATTTAAACTATGATATGGCCGATACAGAAGGCTTAGACGAAACACAATATCACTATAGTACTAACATATATAAATTAATCATGTGGTTAAGAAACTATGGTTATGCTGGTGATGTTGATGAAACTTGTTCTAATGTTACTTGGTCTAAAGAATTATTAGATTGGGATTTAACAGGATGCTACGGTTATATTACTGTAAGATTTACAGCAACTGATGATTGTGGTAACTCATCTTATACTGATGCTACATTTAGAGTAGAAGATACTATGAGTCCAGTAATTACTCAAGAAGCTCAAGATTACGATGTAGAATGTCATTTAAGAGACGTACCTGCTGATGCAGCTGATGCTGAAGGTCGTTTACCATTTTACTATTGGTTATACCGTCATGGGTTCTCTAGTGCTTGGGACAAGTGTGATAAAAACTTAACTTGGACTAACAACTGGGGAGATAGAAAATTATCTGACGAGTGTGGAGCAACTGGAGCAATTACTGTAGAATTTACAGTAACTGACGAGTGTGGATTAAGTTCTACAACGTCTGCTGAGTTCCGTATTAGAGATA
>Ga0316205_10004417_pt1 | contig 12335 bp, 8 predicted proteins | sample 3monthpyrite_MG_FD_204941 | JGI IMG/M metagenome (GOLD analysis project Ga0316205, IMG submission 204941) | Microbial mat bacterial communities from mineral coupon in-situ incubated in ocean water Damariscotta River, Maine, United States -... | ecosystem: Environmental > Aquatic > Marine >... | reverse complement strand
TCAAAAAGATGAAATAATTGGAAGGGGAATTACCAATACAAGAGCCAATTACAAAGTTGCTGCGGATATAGCTCGAGAGGAAGCAATATATGATGCTCGATTTACATTGCTTTCTCAAAAATTGCAGAATGAAATTAATTCCAAGCCTGAGTTTAAAAAATATATGAAAGACATTCGATCTGTCTTTCAATACCGCCAGTTTAAACGCAGAATGGATAGTTTGGAAAAAACGTTCAGAGAAACAGTAGATGGCTTTACTTATGATAATAAAGCTGAAATATTAGCTGAAATAAACAATATCATAGAGACTATTCGCCCCCAAATTAGACACGAGTTTGTGAATGAAAACTTGGGTTCAAAAAACCAGTTTTTTAGAGATATAGTTAGTGAGCGGTACAACAATGAAGTAGAAAAAGCGAGTAAACCCCTTTTTGAACCTTTGATGTTGGCTTTTGACAAAAGTATTAACCCAGTTGAAAACGAAATGGTTCAATTCAACTTCAAAGAATTGGTTCACGAATCAATGAAGAACTTGGAAGAAAAATATGAAGGTCTAGTTGATGAACAAGAGGACGGGAGCAAAGAAGACTGGTATTATGCTGAATTAAATGCAGTAAAGGATAACTACAAAAACGTTGAGTATACACTTCGCCAGCATATCGACGAAATTGCCGATCAAGACATCCATATAGCTACAATGGTCGGAACTGGATACGGTCGTGCTCTACTTCCTTTTCCAGAAAACTGCATAAAGTCGGAGATTCTTTGTCATGCTTTTGGTGCTCATGCTCTTTTTCCAAACACAAGAACGGTGTTGGACATCGGAGGCCAGGACACCAAGGCCATTCAGGTTGATAGCCATGGCTTAGTTACTAGTTTCCATATGAATGATAGGTGCGCTGCAGGTTGCGGGCGTTATCTCGGTTATATAGCTGATGAATTTGGTATTTCACTAAATGAATTAGGTCCAGAAGCGATGAAAGCGGATAAGGAAACAACAATTTGTTCGACGTGTACAGTGTTTGCTGGAGCTGAGGTGAAAGAGCTCTTACATAATGGTGAAAAGAGACCAAATATTCTAGCAGGATTGCACAAAGCAATAATTCAAAGAGCAATGTCATTAATTGCACGCTCTGGTGGTGTTCGAAATGAATTCACTTTTACAGGTGGTGTTGCAAGAAATCAAGCTGTTGTTAAGTATGTCAAGCAAATGGTTACGGATGCGTATGGAGAAGTAACGATGAATATTCATACGGATTCCATCTTTATGGGAGCACTTGGCGGGGCAATGTTTGCCAGAAGAAACTTGAATGTTGATCTACCAACTCAGCAGAAAAAAATGAAGAAAGTAACATAATTAGACAGAAAGACCCCAAAGACAAAAGACTAGTAAGACAGAAGTCTTCCAGTCCTAAAGTCTTGAAATCTTTTAGTCAAAAAAACAAAACAATGAGAAATACAATATATACAATGGGTATTGATGTAGGAGGTAGTTATGTGAAAGGTGTAATTATGACTTACGATAAAGAAACCGGAGATCATAAAATTGTTGATAAGCAGACGGAGAAAATCAGAAAAAGAGACCCTAAAGATGTAGTTGTCGATACTGTTGACATGTTGCTGGAGCGCAATAATTTAAATTATGATAATGACATTGCGTATCTCGCCTCAACAGGCGAAGGAGAAATGGTAGAAAAGAAAACGGGGCACTTTTATAGTATGACTTCTCATTCGCGTGGCGGAAAGTATTTTGAGCCAAACGCGAAGACTGTTGTTGATATGGGTGGACTTTACGTTCGCGCAATTAAAATTGACGAAAAAGGTAAAGTATTGGATTATAAAATGACTGGACAATGTGCCTCTGGTTCAGGACAGTTTATAGAGAACATTTCTAGATATCTCGGCTTAGCTATTGAGGAAGTTGGTCCTATTTCTTTACAAGCTGACAACCCCGAAGTTCCATCAGGCATTTGTGCTGTATTGGCAGAGACAGATGTAATTAATCTTGTTTCTAAGGGCTTGTCGACTGCAAATATTGTCAAAGGAATTAACCTGTCAATTGCGGGTAGAGTTGTGAAGCTTTTAGGCTCTCTGAAGGCGGAATCTCCAATTGCTTTAGTAGGTGGTATGGGGATGAATACAGGTATGCTACAAGCAGTTGAGGAATTATCTAAAGAAAAGAAAAAGGCTGATTTAGTTTTTGTTTCGAGTCCGGACGCTATTTATTCAGGAGCTGTAGGAGCAGCGCTTTGGGGCGGATATAGATATTATAAGTTGAAAGAAAAAGAAGCTGCTGTTGTAGCCTAATAACATACCCCATGAAAGAACTGCACTCAGAACTACAACTAGGAGATGTTATTCCAAACATAGCAACCTTACTTCGTCGCAATGTTGATTTGTATAGAGACAAAATAGTCTACCAAGAAACAAACGAAAAGGGAGTTTACCAAGGGATCACCTGGGGGGAGTTATACACAAACGTTGATAATATCGCTTATAACTTGCATAAAGCAGGATTTAAGAAGGGTGATAAAATGGTCATTTTTTCGAGAAACTGTCTGGAAATGTTGGAGCTTCAGTTGGCTATAATGGCGTATGGCGGAATAGTGGTTCCCATTTTTGCAAACTTCAAACAAGATACGGCGGAGTTGTTAATAAATCACTCAGATGCTGAATGGTTGGCTATTGCTGGCGACACTCAATTAGCAAATTTAGGCGAGGACTTGAACATCAAGAAGATGTACGGATTCCATACGGAGAGCAGTAGTCGCTTCCCAGTTTTGGAAGGGTTTGACAATTTATTGACTCCGAAAAAAGAAGACATTTCTTACCTCGATACAAGCACTGACCCTGATACGATTTGTTTAAACATGTACACATCAGGCACCATGGGAACACCAAAGTGTGTTCAGTTGATGCATAAAAACATTTTATCTCAACAAGCGGCATTGGATCTCGTCTGGGATGTAACACCAGAAGACAGGTTTCTAGCGTATTTACCTTGGCATCATAGTTTTGGAGGGATATTCGAATTGTTTACTGCGCTTTACAATGGGGCTACATTCTCTTTAGAAACCAGTTATGGACGTGACGTTAATTCCATTTTCGATAACTGGAAAAAAGTAAAACCTACGATCTTTTTCAGTGTTCCCAAGGTCTATCAATCGCTGTATGAAATGACGAATGCGAGTGAGGAGGCGGAAGATATTTTCTTCAACTCTGGATTGAAATTCATCTTCACAGCCGCAGCTGCGTTGCCAGAGAAACTATCGAATGAGTTTGAAGCAAGAAACATAACTGTTGTTGAGGGTTGGGGATTGACAGAAACTTCTCCGTGTTGTACGTTGACAGACCCATCGCTAAAGAGAGAAACAGGAGTCGTTGGAAAACCTATTCCTGGAGTGAGTGTTCGTATCGCTGATGATGAAGAAATTCAAGTGAAAGGGCCAAATGTTATGGTTGAATACTACAACAATGACGAGGCGAACGAAGGCGTGTTTACTGAGGATGGCTGGTACCGTACCGGAGATGTCGGTGCAATCACTGAAAATGGCTTAAAGCTGATTTCACGAAAAGACAGAATTTTCAAACTTTCAAACGGAGAAAAAGTAATTCCAACAGACCTAGAAAAAGCGATTGAATTGAAATGCCACTATGTGCAATATGCCGTGGTTTCTGGTAGTGGAGAGGAGCATCCAGTTGCACTTATTTTCCCGAATAAACGACTATTAGAGAATCCAGATTATGAAATGTCACCAGGCGAAGGTTGTTTTTGTCCCAGAAGCCTCAATGAACTGGGAAAATGCTTAACGGGCTGTATGCACATCGCCAACAATAATATCGGTCAAAAGTTCGCAAAAGTAAAGTCGGCAGCGATAATAATGGACGAGTTGAGTTTGGATAGTAAGACCCTGACTCCATCAATGAAAATGGCTCCAAAAAACGTGGTGGACAAATACAAAGATCATTTAAAGAACTTGTATGGTGATACAGTTCCTGTAGATGAAGAGGTATACGTGATTGAATTGGAAAAAACGAAGAATAAAAATGTATAAAATAGAAGCAACTGATACGATGAAAACCATGATGAGTGATTATTTCAAATCACTTGAAAGTGGTGACAAGAAAATTGCATGGTGTACAAGTGTAGGCCCTGCTGAGTTGTTGCGATCGTTTGGTTTTGAAGTGTATTTTCCAGAGAACCACGGCGCTCTTCTTGGCGCTACGCGTATGGCAATGGACTTTATTCCAGAAGCTATTAAATGTGGCTATTCTGGACATGTTTGTTCATACACAACAGCCGATATTGGATCCTTTTTAAAGAAGGAAACACCTTTACAAAAGCACTACGGCTTGGAAGGTGTTCCAAAGCCAGATATTATTGCTTACAACACGAATCAATGCCGTGAGGTGGAAGATTGGTTCACGTTTTACGCAGATCATTTCGATTGTCCCATTGTTGGAATTCAACCACCCCGCCACTTGGATGAAGTTACACAAGATGAGGTTGATTTGGTTGTAAAACAATTCAAAAAAATGATTCCTACTTGCGAAGAGGTGAGTGGAAGAAAATTTGACCTAGACGAATTCAAAAATGTTGTTCGACTAAGTAAGGAGGCGACTTTGCTTTGGCAAAAAGTATTGAAAACATCTACTTCGATGAACGCACCTTTGAGCTTTTTCGATGGGACGATCCATATGGGGCCAATTGTGGTTTTACGTGGTACGCAAAGAGCTAAAGACTATTACGAACTGTTGTTTAAGGAACTCCAAGATAATGTCGATGAAAGCAAAGGGTTTCTGCCTGAAGCAGAATGTAGAATCTTTTGGGAAGGAATGCCGATTTGGGGCAAACTTCGAATGATGAGCGATCTTTTTTGTCAAAATAACGCAGCAGTTGTTGCTTCTACCTATTGCAGTAGCTGGGTCTTCGATAAATTCGACGAGAACAACCCTTGGGAATCAACTGCCAGAGCTTACACAGAGATCTTTATTAATCGCAGTGAGAAAGCGAAGATGGAAATGCTGAAACAATGGATGAAAGAATTCAAGATAGACGGCATAGTTTACCACGATTCGAAGACGTGTTTCAATAATTCAAACGCAAAGTTTGGGATGCCTCAACGACTGAAAGATCAAACAGGAATTCCATCGTTGATAATTGAAGGTGATTTGTGCGATTTACGCTTCTTCTCCGAAGGTCAAAGCATTACAAAAATTGAAACATTCATTGAACAAATTCAAGACGCGAAAGTGTTAAGTTAAAATGAGTAAGAAACTAAAAATAGCAATTGTTGGATTGGGCCCTGTTGGGATGATTATGGCGGTTAAGTTTAAAGAAGCCGGCTGTGATGTTTCACTGTGCGTCCGTAACAAAATCAAGCTGAATCAAATTAGAAGTGAAGGAATTCGCCTTGAAGGGAAAATGGATTCTACGACGTATTTCGAAAAGATCTATTCTTCAGTGGATGAAATGGTGGATGCTAAGTTGGATCTTGACTACCTCATTTTCTCATTGAAATCGTACCAAATTGAAAAGGCAGCACAACAAGCCTTGAAGATGGATTCAGAGAAGCTAACCGTCATTTCTGCACAGAACGGAATTGACGTTGAGAAGTTGCTCATTCCAATATTCGGATCGAACAAAATTTTGCGAATGGTGATCAATTATGCGGGGAATTTGACGGCACCGAATGTGGTCAACGTTACTTTCTTTATGCCTCCAAACTATCTCGGATCAATTGATGACCACAGTGGCGAACAAGCAAAGGAAATTGCCACTTTATTAACGGAGGTTGACCTTCAAACAGATGTAGTTGATTCTTTCGAACTGCTCAAAAGAACATGGGAAAAGACAATCTTGAACTCTTCCTTGAGCGCATTATGTGGTGTGGGCCGATTAACCATGGCGGAAGCAATGGCGGATGCGGATACAGTAGAGTTAATTGAACAGATTATTAGTGAAGCCGTAGTTGTGGCGCATGCAGAAAAGATTGTTTTCCCAGATGACTTCATTCGTAAATGTATGCGGTACCTGACGAAAGGAGGGAATCACTTCCCATCTTTAGCTGGAGACGTTATCAATAATCGTCAAACTGAGATTGATTACTTCAATGGAAAAATAGTGGAGTATGGGCGTAAACACTACGTTCGAACGTCTTTGAATTTAGCCTTTACGAACATGGTGAAAGCCATGACCAACAAAAACATTGCTTCAAGAATTCCGGGTGCGGCGGGTTCATTCAGCCGTGGAATCATCAAAAAAGGAATTGTGCGCGACAAGAATTCATCTGTGATGTATCAAGGAGGGGATTGCTTCTTGGGGGTTGATTTAGGCTCGGCGTATATCAAGTTCACAGTAATTGACGCGAAGCAAAATGTAGTGTTTAGATACACTTTACAATCGCTTAACAGAGATCGTTTGGCGCACAAACAGGTCATGCAGGCGATTCATTCCGATTTCGACATCAAGTACAGTTGTGCAACGGGTTATGGGCGAAAACACTTTATTGAATCAGACATTATCAAGACAGAAATTAATTGTGGCGCTGCAGGAGTATCAAGAGATTTTAATGGAGCAAAAAACATAATTGATATCGGTGGTGAGGATATTAAAGTTATTCATTGTGACGATCAAAATGCTGTGACGAACTTCTATATGAACGATAAATGTGCAGCAGGAACCGGTTCTTTCTTGTCTGAAATAGCAGAACGCGCAGAAATTGACATTTCAGAGATGAGTCATTTGGCAGCTAGATCTAACTACGATAAAGAACTAAATAGCTTCTGTACGGTGTTTGCAAAAACGGAAATTATGCAATGGATTTTTGATGGCATGTCGATCGAAGACATTGCAAGAGGAATCTACTTATCGATAGCAAACAAAGTGGCGAAAATGAAACTGTTGCCAGATGTTCCCACGGTCATGATAGGTGGTGTAATTGCCAATCACCCGTATTTACAATCGCTTTTAAATGAAAAATTCAGCGCGAATATAGAGCTAGTCGAAGAGCCTCAACATACAGTGTCTTTGGGAGCTGCAATCATCGCACAGAAATATTGGAAAAGACAAAATCAGGAAAATAAACAGATTAAAAAACAAGAGCAGAATGAAAGGATTTCATGATAAAGTAAAAGGTGTAGGCATTTCGTACGATGACATTTATTTATTAAATGGTGCAAGAACCCCGTTCGGGAGGCTTTGTGGGACGCTTGGGAACATTTCTCCGACGGATCTTGGGATTTTTGCTTCACGAGCGGCGATCGAAAAGGCGGGAATTAAAGGGGATGACATTGATCAGTTGATGTTTGCGAACATTGGACAGAGTTCAGCAGATTCGTATTTCTTACCGCGACATATTGGATTGTATTCAGGAATTCCTAAAGGTGTTCCAGCGGTGATGCTGCAACGTATTTGTGGTTCTGGATTTGAAACTATTATCGCTGGTGCAGAACAAATTGCGTTGGGTAAAGCGCGAACTGCTTTGTGCGGTGGAACAGAAAATATGACGCTTTCTCCAACGGTTAGTTTTGGAAATAGAATGGGGTATGGATTGGGTAGAATTGACTTCAAAGACATGCTTTGGGAAGCATTGAACGATACTGCGGCGGTTCCAATGGGTTGTACGGCAGAGAACGTTGCGGACAAGTATGGAATCACAAAAGCGGATGCAAACGAATTCGCAAAATTGTCAATTGATCGTTATTTAGCAGCAAAGGAACGTGGCTTTTTTGATGGAGAGGTAATTAAGATGAACTCCACAGTATTTGAAGCTGAAGGGTTGAATCCACGTAAAGTGAGATTGCCACGTAAAGCCGTTGATTTCACAAAGGATGAAAATGTTCGTCCTGCGGATTTAGAGTCAATGGCGAAGTTACCAACAGTGTTTGCAAAGGATGGTGTTCAAACCGCCGCCAACTCTAGTGGAATTGTTGATGGTGCCGCATCTGTGGTTGTAGCAAATAAGGAATTTATTGATGAGAATGGATTGAAACCACTCTCCAGAATTGTAGCCTCTGCAACGAGCGCACTTGATCCAAGAGTTATGGGATTAGGACCTGTTCCATCCATCCGTTTAGTGTTGGAAATGGCAGGATTGACGCTAGATGATATTGGATTAATTGAAATCAACGAGGCATTTGCAGCTCAATTTATTGGCTGTGAAAGAGAACTTGGGTTGAACAGAGACATCTGTAACGTAAACGGTGGTGCAATTGCCCTTGGACATCCGTTAGCAGCAACAGGAACACGTTTGTCATTGACTTTATCGAGAGAAATGCAAGAAAGAGGAGTTCGCTATGGAATTGCTTCTGCATGTATCGGTGGAGGTCAGGGAACAGCGGTATTATTTGAAAATATGGATTGGAAATAGATGTTGGGCGCGACCACTGAGGCTCTCGAAGTGGAAGCAAATAAGGTACACTTCGAGAGTCTCAGTGTACATAGAAAAAGAAATATGGAAAAATTAAAACAATGGCAAATGACAGAACTCAACAAGGAATTTTCCTTGGTTGAAAGTGACTTGCCAACGATAAATGAGAACGAAGCAATTATCAAAATTGCTGGATGCGGAGTGTGTCATACAGACCTTAGCTTCTGGCATGATGGTGTGCGCACTAAGAAAGAAATGCCTTTAACATTGGGCCATGAAATCAGTGGTGTTGTCGTTGACGGACCAGCTCATTTGAAAGGAACCAATGTGATAATTCCAGCGGTTCTTCCTTGTGGAGATTGCGAATTGTGCAACAAAGGACGAAGCAATATGTGTCAGAATCAATTGATGCCCGGGAATGACTTCCACGGCGGATTTGCTTCGCATATCGTTGTACCTCATCAATATTTATGTCCTGTTCCAGATCCAATGTTGGAAAAGTACTCTTTAGAACAACTTTCGGTGATAGCAGACGCAATCTCAACGCCGTATCAAGTAATGAAAAAATCAGAATTAGAAGAAGGTGACCTAGCCATAGTTATTGGTGTCGGTGGTGTTGGCGTTTACGGTGCTTTGATCGCAAAGATCATGGGCGCAAAGGTGCTCGCCATTGACATCAATGATGAAAAGTTAGAGCAAGCGAAAGCCAACGGGGTGGACGCAACCTTGAATTCTCGCGATTTGTCTCATAAAGAAATTAAAGCAAAAGTTCGTGAGATAGCGAAGGAACTGGGAGCCTCAAAATTTGGATGGAAGATCTTCGAAATCTCCGGAACAACACCAGGGCAAGAGCTTGCTTTTAGTCTTCTAACATTTACTTCAACATTGAGCATTGTTGGGTTTACAATGGACAAATTAAACGTTCGCCTCAGTAACTTAATGGCTTTTGATGCCAAGCTTATAGGGACGTGGGGATGCATGCCAGAACTCTATCCAGAAGTGGTCGGTTTAATCGCAACAGGGAAATTAGAGATTCAGGATTTCGTAGAAACATTCCCAATGTCGCAAATCAACGAGGTCTTTAAAAATACACTTGAACACAAATATGATAAACGATCGGTGATGGTCCCCGATTTCAATTAGAAACTTAAAAACTATTAGATATGTTACACAGTCACAACATTGTAGAACACGAATACACAGATATTCTTTTTGAAAAACGTCCGTGTCTGGACATTGACGGAACTCCAGTTGATGGACTTTACAACGCGTGGATCATACTAAACAATCCGAAGCAATACAATTCATACACAACGAAAGCAGTAAAGGAAATCATCCTTGCGTTTGGTCAAGCATCCAACGATAGAAGTGTCGTTGCGGTTGTGTTTACTGGATCTGAAGACAAAGCATTTTGTACAGGAGGAAATACAAAGGAATATGCTGAGTATTACTCAGGAAACCCACAAGAATATTCGCAATACATGCGTCTTTTCAATGACATGGTGAGTGCTATTTTGAAGTGCGAAAAACCAGTTGTTTGTCGTGTAAACGGTATGCGTATTGGTGGTGGGCAGGAAATTGGAATGGCATGTGATTTTGCCGTTGCATCTGATTTAGCTCGATTTGGACAGGCTGGACCTAAGCATGGTAGTGCAGCAATTGGAGGGTCTACAGATTTCCTACACTTATTCATCGGTATCGAAAGAGCCATGAGTTCCCTTACGCTTTGTGAACCATGGACGGCACATGAGGCTTTAAATATTGGTTTGATTACAGATTGTGTTCCTGCATTGAAGGTAGATGGGAAGTTTATTCCAAACCCAATGGTGAATCTTGAATTTGGAACAGATGATTACGGTCGTCCAACTTATGGAAAGATGAAAACAGGAGAAGCGTTTGCTGAAGGAAAAGCATTGTTGAAAGAAGGAGAAGTTGACCTTTCATTATTGGATGATGCGGTAAATGGGCTCATTGCTAAGATGCTACACACTTTCCCAAATTGCTTGCACAAAACCTTCACAGAAGTACGCAAGAAGAAATTGCAACATTGGGATGCTAACAAAGAAAGCAGCCGTGAGTGGTTAGCATTGAATATGATGACAGAAGCGAAAGCAGGATTCAAAGCGTTCAACGATGGACCAAGACACGATAGAGAAATCAACTTTATCAAATTACGTCAGTTGTTAGCAGATGGAACAGAGTGGACAGAAGATGTACACAAGGCAATTTCACCACAGTATCAAGAAGCAAATTTGAATAATGAATAAAAGAATAATAAATGCAAAATGCTGAATTCACTCATCATTTTGCATTTATCACTAATTACTCTGCATTAATTAAGACAATGGAAAAACTAAAATTATCATATTCACATGATAGCACTGTCGCCAACGTACTTCTAGACGACGGAAAAGGAAACGTATTGGACAACATTATGATGTTAGAAATGCTTGACCTTTTCAAAGAATTTAAGGAAAACAAAGACATCAAACTCATTACATTTCAAGGCGAAGGAAAACACTTTTCATTTGGCGCAAGTGTGCCGGAGCATACGAAGGAGTTTGCCGAAATGATGATCAAAACATTTCACTCGATTTTCACAACAATCATTGACTTGAGTATTCCAACGATGGCCAAAATTTCTGGTCAGTGTTTGGGAGGAGGAATGGAGCTCGCACTGGCTTGTAACTTCATGTTTGCAGATAAAACAGCGGTATTGGCTCAGCCTGAAATTATGTTGGGCGTATTTCCACCGCCGGCATCAATCATGCTACCATTAAAGATTGGAAATGCAAGAGCAGAAGAAATTTTATTGACGGGTAGAAATGTGAAAGCCGAGGAAGGAGAACGCATTGGCTTGTTGAATAAAGTGTTTGAAGATAAGGATGCTTTAAATGCTGGTGCTGATGAATACATTGAACGATTCATAGTTCCCAAAAGTGCCTCATCCTTGAAGTATGGAGTGAGGTCGGCCAGAACAACCTTCAATTTTATTATGGGGAACAAATTACCCATGTTGGAATTCATGTATGTTAAGCAGTTGATGGAAACAAAAGATGCAAACGAAGGGATCAATTCATTCTTGGAAAAGCGTCAACCCGAGTGGGAAAATTGTTAAAGAAGAAATTATGAAGAAGATAAAAACAGTTGGAGTTGTTGGTGCTGGAACCATGGGTGCAGCCATTGCTCAGAAATTTGCACAAGAAGGATTCACAGTATACCTCAACGATAGAGAACAACAATATCTAGACAGGGGAATTGCAGGAATGCGTGTTATTTTGGAACAAGGAGTGGAACGACGATTGTTTACGCAAGAGAAGGTGGAAGGAATTCTTGGCAACATCAAAGGAACTACAAACCAAGAAGATTTAAAGGCGTGCGACTTAATTGTTGAGGCCATCTTTGAAGATTTTGACGTAAAATGCAATCTGTTCAAAGCTCTCGACGCTATCGTTTCTAGCGACACAATTTTAGCAACGAATACCTCTTCTTTTTCAGTGAGTGAAATGGCAGAATCCGTTTCTCACCCTGAGCGTTTCATTGGATTACACTATTTTTTCCACGCGGCTAAAAACCGTTTGGTGGAAATCATTTCTGGAGCTAAAACTTCTGAGGAAACATACAAAGCAATGCAGGTCTTCTCTGTTCAATCAGGAAAAGATGCCATTACAACGAAGGATGAGTATGGCTTTGCAGTCAATCGTTTCTTTGTTCCTTGGTTAAATGAAGCCGTAAAAATGTTGGATGAAGGTGTTGGGTCAATCACTGAGATCGACACAATTTGCATGAAAACATTCGGTATTGGTATGGGACCATTTGCTTTGATGAATGCCACTGGAGTACCGATATCCTTGCACGCACAAAGAACACTGGAATTCTTCGGGCCATCTTACAAAGTAGCTACACGATTAGAACAACAAGTGGCAACAGGGAACGATTGGGACTTATCTGGCATGGACAATG
>Ga0316205_10004416_pt1 | contig 12339 bp, 10 predicted proteins | sample 3monthpyrite_MG_FD_204941 | JGI IMG/M metagenome (GOLD analysis project Ga0316205, IMG submission 204941) | Microbial mat bacterial communities from mineral coupon in-situ incubated in ocean water Damariscotta River, Maine, United States -... | ecosystem: Environmental > Aquatic > Marine >... | reverse complement strand
GATACAGCCCGCGCGTATATTCAATCGGACGCCCTGTGCCCAGATAGCCCGTGCGCTTGATGTCCAGCACTGCGGCCCCCTGCGCCATGCCCAATTGGCGCGCATTCGCGGCGTTCAGACTGGCAGCCGTGACCCTTTGGATGGCCCGCGACGGGGCGCAGCCGCGCTCACGCAGCACGGCATATAGCGAGGTCTTGACCCGATCGGGACGGGGCAGGATGTCTTCGGGCAGCGAGGACGATTCCAGTGCCATCGCCACGCCATCGGCACTGCGCAGCCGCACGACGCGCGCGACCCTGTCGCCAGCCGACAGGCCCAGCGATACCATTTCTTCGGGCTGCGGCACAAACAGACCCTGCTCGATGATCAGACTGCTGGATGTCTTGCCACGAGCTTTCATGTTTTCGGTAAACGACACCAGGGAGGAAAGCGATTGTTCCAGTTTCGGGGCCGCCGCACCTATGAAAGAACCCGCGCCGCGCCGCTGCTCGATCAGCCCCTCGGCGACCAGCTGCGCCACGGCCTTGCGCACCGTGACGCGGCTGACCTCGGCCAGCCCGGCCAGATCGCGTTCGGGCGGCAATTGATCTCCGGTCGCCAAAAGACCCGAACGTGCCGCCGCCGCGATATGGGCGGCCAGTTGCTGATAGCGTGGCCCGCGCCCCTTGAGGAACCAGTTTTCCGGCGCGAACATCTCTGGATCTATGGCCATCGGCTGCGAATTCTCCGGTTTTCTTTTACAACAAAAATTAATACCAATTGATGATACCAGAACATTCAGGATCAAAACAACTTGTTTATTTTTACCTAATTATCATTATGTTACACTCCCTGTCATCAAAATTGGCATTATATAGGTAGTATTTTTGTTCGCTACTGGTAACATCTTGGAAAGAGATGATTCCGCGCTCAGCGGAGCAACGTCGCCCAGGGGGTTCACGTGACCGACGCAACACACCAACACCAAGCCGACCCAAAGATCGCGCCGCGCAGCCTGTCTGACGGCGCCTTTGCCTGGATGCTGATCACGCCCGCGATCATCTTTATTGTGGTGATTGTGGCCTGGCCGTTGGTGGAAACCGTGCGCCTGTCCTTCACCGATGCGCGTCTGGGCGGTGAAAACTATGTCGGTCTGGCCAATTACCAGGAACTGGCCGAAAGCCGGAAATTTCAGCAAACCATTTCGCGCACCTTTTTCTGGATGTTCCTGTCCGTCGGCATCAAGCTGGTGCTGGGCCTGATCGGTGCCACGCTGCTGAACGCCGCGGTGCCCGGCAAGGCGCTGTTTCGAGTGCTGGTCATGCCGCCCTGGGTCATCCCCATCGCCATTGGCATGATCGGTTGGCTGTGGCTGTATAACGGCGCCTTTGGCCTGTTGTCCGGCGTGATGCAATATGTCGGCATCGTCGACAAGCCGTTTGAATTTCTGGCCTACAAGCGTTCCGCCTTTTATTCCGCCATCGTGGCCGATGTCTGGGTGGGCACGCCCATGGTCACGCTGTTCCTGCTGGCCGCCATGCAGGGCGTCAGCCGAGATTTGTATGAGGCCGCCTGGGTCGATGGTGCCGGTCGCTGGTATCGGTTTCGCCGCATCACCATTCCGCAGATCATGCCGGTGATCGTATCGATGGCCCTGTTGTCGGCAATCTGGACGTTCAACAGCTTTGAAATCATCTGGATCCTGACAGAGGGCGGCCCGCGCAGCGCCACAACCACGCTTATCGTCGACACCTACAAGACCGCCATCGCCAATTTCAAATTCGGTGAAGGCGCCGCGCGCGCCGTGGTGATCGTGTTCTTGCTGGCGACATTCTCGCTCATCTACCTGTTCTTCCTGAACAAGGTGAACAAACATTACGGGGTGAAGTAAGATGATGGACCGTTACACGAAACTGCAAATGGTGGGCATCTATGCCGCCATGGCGGTGTTCCTGATCTTCATCCTGTTGCCGTTTTTCGAAATGTTCATGGCGTCGCTGCGCCCGCTCGAACATCTTTTCCGCAGCCCCTATCAGTTCTGGTCCGATGATTTCAGCTTTCAGGCCTATTCCGATATGTGGGAAACGGTGCCACTTCTGGGCCGATATATCTTCAATTCGGTCTTTATCGCCTCTGCCGTGACCAGCATCACCATGCTGATCGTGATCCCGGCAGCCTATGCCTATGCCAGGCTGGACTTTCCGTTCAAATCCGCCTCGCTGGCAATGTTTCTGGGCGTCAACATGTTCACCGGCGCGGTTCTATTGATCCCGCTCTACCGGGTGCTCAGCACGCTGGGCATGCTCAATACCTATTGGGCAATGATCGTGCCTGGCGTGGCCTTTTTGATCCCGACGGGCATCTGGCTGTTGCGCTCATATCTGGAAAAGATCCCGGTCGAGTTGGAAGAGGCCGCCTATGTCGACGGCGCCAGCCGGATGTATACGCTGCGCCGCGTGGTGCTGCCGCTGGCCGTGCCCGGCCTGATCGTGGTCGGCACCGCGATTTTCATCGGCGCCTATGCCCAGCAATTCCTGTTCGCAATCACCTTTAACCAGACGCGCGAGTATCAACCCCTGCCCGCGGGCCTGTTTGAATTCATCGGCTATCAGTCGGTGACATGGAACCAGATGATGGCCGCAGCCCTGACCGGCGTTTTGCCCGTCATGGTGATCTTCTTGTTCCTTCAGAAATACCTCGTTGCCGGTCTGACGGCGGGGGCGGTGAAAGAATGACACAGACCAATGTTTCAAAGACCCAAGGGAGGAAACCAATGAAACATCTCAAAACCCTAATCGGCTCAGCCATGATGCTGATGGGCAGCGCTTTTGCCGCCCAGGCCGACAGCGATGGGACCGAATTGCACTTTATCATGTGCGGCGGTGAAATTCGTGAAGCGGATCAACAGGTTGTTGATGCTTTCGAGGCCGCCAATGACGGTGTGACCGTCAATATCGAAGCCGTGCCATGGGGCACTTGTCAAGACAAGTCGTTGACATTGGCCGCCGCTGGCGACCCACCTTCGATCGCCTATATGGGCAGCCGGACATTGCGCCAGCTGGCCAATAATGACCTGATCGTGCCGGCCCAGATCTCTGATGAATCGCGCGCCGCCTATCAGCCCGGCATTCTGAACACCGTCACGGTGGAAGGCACCGAATGGGGCTACCCAAGGGCGTTTTCGACCAAGGCGATGTTCATCAACTGCGGACTGGCGGAACAAGCGGGCGTTGCCTGTGAAGCGCCCGCCACCTGGGACGACATGTATGCCATGGCCAAAGCCATCAACGACAACACCGAAGCCGCTGGCGTCGGTCTTGCCGGCAAGGACTTTGACAACACCATGCACCAGTTCCTGAACTATCTGTATTCGAACGGCGGCGTGGTGATTGATCCTGTCACCGGCGAAAACAAGCTGGACAGTGCCAACACCCGCGAAACACTGGCGTTTTACGAAAAGCTGGTCGGCGTGGCGCAAGAAGGCCCAACGGCGTGGGAACGCTCGCAGCTGAAAGACCTGTATAACGATGGCAAGATCGGCATGTATATCGACGGCCCCTGGGGTCGCGGTCAGCATAATGAGGACATCAACGAGATCACGGTTCCGATCCCGGCGGGTCCCAATGGCGGCAATGGAACGATCCTGATCACCGATTCGATTGCGGTGTTCAAAGGTTCTGGCCACGAAGAGCTGGCGCATGAACTGGCCAGCATGCTGACAACCGGCGCAAGCCAGTATGCACTGGACAGCGAATGGGGTCTGACACCGATCTTTGACTATGCCAAGCTGGGCATCACCGACACATATTACGAAGGTGACGCCTATTGGAAAGTCTTTATCGATGGCATCGCCGCCGGTGGTCCCGAGCCGCTGGTCGAAGACTTCAAATCACTGCAATCCGTGTTCACCAACATGATCCAGGGCATCATCCTGGCAGATGATACAGTGGACAATCTGGTGACCATCGCTGGCGAAGAGCTTGACGAGGCCATGTAGGCCATAGGCAACGGGGCGGCTCTGTCAGTCGGGGCCGCCTTCCCCACCCCCACCCCACTCACAACCCACTACACGACCCATTCATTCAAGGACGATCATCGTGGCCACTCTTGACCTCAAATCCATCAGCAAATCCTTTGGCGACGCCAAGGTTCTGCACGACATTGATCTGGCAATTCAGGACAAGGAATTCGTGGTTTTCGTCGGCCCATCTGGCTGCGGCAAATCCACGTTGCTGCGCATCATTGCCGGGCTGGAAGAGCCTACATCGGGCAAGATCATCATCGACGATGTCGATGTCAGCGCCGCCCATCCGGTCGACCGTGGTATCTCGATGGTATTTCAATCCTACGCCCTGTATCCGCACCTGTCAGTGTTTGAGAACATCGCTTTTCCGCTGCGCGTGCAGAAACTGGCAGAACCAGAGCTGAAAGAGCGCGTGAGCCGCGCCGCCGAAATTCTGCAGCTGACCGATAAGTTGCCGCTGAAGCCCGGCCAATTGTCGGGTGGCCAGCGTCAGCGTGTGGCCATTGGTCGCTCGATCGTGCGTGACCCCAAGGTATTTTTGTTCGACGAACCGCTGTCCAACCTGGATGCGGCGCTGCGCGGTGACATGCGTGTCGAACTCAGCCAATTGCACAGCGATCTGAACGCCACCATGGTCTATGTCACCCACGACCAGATCGAAGCCATGACAATGGCCGACCGGATCGTTGTGCTCAATGGCGGCCGGGTAGAGCAATTCGGCACCCCAATGGAACTATACCACCACCCCGCCACCAAATTCGTGGCCTCGTTCATCGGCCAGCCCAACATGAACCTGGTGCCGGCCACGGTGAAGGCTGCCAAAGCAGGCAGTGTCACCGCCGAAATGCAGGGCGGCCATGTTCTGGAGATGCCGTTGGACGGCAGCACGGTCAGCGCGGGCGACCAGATCGAAGTGGGCATCCGCCCCGAGGATCTGGCCCTTGGCGGCAGCGGCATTCAGGTGGATGTGCGCGTCGTCGAACGTCTGGGCGGCGCGTCTATCGCCTATGGGGCAATCGCAGGCAGCGACATACGGTTCTGCGCGGCCCTGCCCGGCACGGCCGTGATCCGCGAAGGCGCGGCCACTTCGATGACCGCAGACCCCAGCGCCTTTCATGCCTTTGACGCCTCGGGCCGCGTGTTGCGCCGTATGAACGCGCCCGAAATGACCATCTGAGGGGGCAATGATGAAAGTCGTCACGGCAGGTATCGGATTGCGCGCGGGCCATGTTCTTTCGATCATGAAAGAGGAAATGCCCGAAATCGACATCGTGGGCTTTTATGACCCGCAGCCCAGCCATCTGGACATGATAGGCACCGCCACACCGCGGTATGACGACGTGCCCAGCATGTTGGCCGCCACCAGGCCCGACCTGTTCTTTGTCGGCTCACCCAATGAATTTCATCTTGAACAGATCGAAATGGGATTACGCGCGGGCGTGCGCATTTTCACCGAAAAACCCGTGGTCGTCAGCATGGCGGAAACCATGCGCATGGCCGAACTGATCGCCGAATATGGCGCGGATCAGATCATGGTCGGGCTGGTGCTGCGCTATTCACAGCATATGAACGACCTGCGCGCCGCCATGGCGGATGGCGCATTGGGGCAGGTGACCTCATTGGAAGCCAATGAGCATATCGCCCCCTATCATGGCGCGTTTTTCATGCGCGATTGGCGCCGCATGACCGGGCATTCCGGCGGCTTCATGCTGGAAAAATGCTGTCACGACCTGGATCTTTACAACATGATTACTGGCTCTCGTCCCGTTAGAGTTGCCAGCTTTGGTGGGCGCAAATCTTTTCTCCCGGATCATGCGCCCACCACCAATTCCGAGGCCGAAATCTTTCACGTCAAGAAATCGGTCTGGAACGCGGTGGATGACCCGTTCACATCAGATGGCGACATCATCGATTTTCAGACCGCGCTGCTGGAATATGAGACCGGCACCTCTCTGGCCTTTCACACCAATCTCAACGTGCCCGATGAACATCGGCGGTTTTGCGTCATGGGCACGCATGGCATGGCCGAGGGCGATTTCGTGCGTGGCTATCTGCGCGTCACCCGCCGCGACGGCAGCCGCTATGCCGATCACGATTACACACAAGGCGACCCGGCCAAAGCCTCGGCGCATTATGGCGCCGATCACATGATGGTGCATGACATCGCCCAATTCCTGCGCGGCAAGACCCAGTCCTTGCCGGTGGGCATAGTAGATGCGCTGAGCGCTGGCGTCGCGGCACTGGCACTGGATCAGGCGCGTGAAACCCGCCAGGTGGTGGATCTGTCGCACATCTGGGCCGAGTTTGACGCCAAGCGAGGCGCCAGATGAGCGCCGCGCCCCACCCCCAACCCGTTCCGGGCGCCTTGATGCAATCCGAAGCGGCAGAGGCCGCGCGGATTTTCGAACGCGGCGCCGCGATGGATTACACGCAATCGCTGGCCTCACTTTGTCTGGGCGACAAATCCGCGATCTACACGGTCGCACGCGGCTCATCTGATGCGGCGGCCAACATTCTGGCCTATGAAATCATGCGCGAAACAGGCATTCCGACCACGTCAATGCCACCATCGGTTTTCTCATTGGGGGCGGGCGTGCGGTTGCAGGATGCCGCGGTGATGCTGATCTCGCAATCTGGTGCCAGCAGTGACCTTGTGGCCTCTGCCCGGGGTGCGGTGGCCAATGGCGCCTGCGTGACCGCCATCACCAACAAACCGGGTTCGGCCATCGAGCAGGTGGCCCATGCCACCCTGCCCATCGGTGCCGGGCCGGAACTGGCGGTGCCGGCCACAAAATCCGTCATCGGCTCAATCGCGGCCGGAATGGCGCTGTTGGGCGCGATCAGACCCGAATACCGCGTCCGCGCGCTGCAATCTGCGGCCCGGATCGGCGCATTGCATGGCCATGAGCATCCCGATGCCGCCGCCCTGCGCCACGCTTTGCTGCGCGCCCAGCATGTCTATGTGATAGGCCGTGACACCGGTTTTGGCGCGGCGCAGGAGATTGCGCTGAAACTCAAGGAATGCTGCGCCCTGCATGCCGAGGCCTATTCTTCATCCGAAGTGCTGCACGGCCCATTGCAACTGGTAACCAAGCCGCTGACGATCCTTATGCTGGACACCGAAGCGCCCAACACCCAGGACAGTATGAACACCGCGCAAGCCCGCTTTGAACAGGCTGGCGGCACAGTGTTGCGCCTGCGTCCGTCTGATCTGGGCGCGCGAGACCTGACCCCGGCGGCCGCCGCCGCGGCCCTCTTGCACATCATGTATCCGGTCATCCTGTCGGCGGCACTGGCGCTGGGGTTTGATCCCGATCGCCCCGATACTTTGGCCAAGGAAACCCTGACGACATGATGGCACTCGCGCTTGATAAATGGGCCACATGGCACGAGATACACGCACAACCCGCGATCTGGCGCGATTGGGCAGCGCAGTTTGATCCCGCGCCAATCCGCGACTGGATCGGCACGCTGGCTGTGGGCGAGATCTGGCTGACGGGCGCCGGCACCTCGGCCTATATCGGCGATATTGTCGCCGCCGCACTGGCCGGTCAGCAAGGCCCGCTGGTGCGCTCTGTGCCCAGCACAGATATTGTCAGCAATCCCGGACTTGTCGCGCGCGGCGCGCCCAAACTGATCGTCAGTTTCGGGCGCTCTGGCGACAGCACCGAAAGCCTGGGTGTGTTGGATGCGCTGGACGCGCTGGCACCTGCCACGCCCCGGCTGAACATCACCTGCAATGGCGCCAGCACCCTGGCCAACCGCCGCGGTGCCGGGCCGGAGCGCGTGATCGTGTTGCCTGACGCGACCCATGACAGCGGCTTCGCCATGACCTCAAGCTTTTCGACCATGCTGCTGACCGCGCTGGGCCTGCTGGATCAATCTGTGACACCCGGTTTTGGCACCCGTCTGACGCGGCTGGCCGGGGATATGGAAACACTTCTCGCCGCCCTGCCTGCGGATCATCCGCGCCCCGATCGCGTGGTGTTCCTGGGTTCCGGCCCGATGGCCTTTGCCGCCCGCGAAGCCGCGCTGAAGGTGATGGAATTGACCGCCGGGCAAACCGCCGCGCTGTGGGACAGCACATTGGGGTTTCGCCACGGACCAAAGTCCTTCGTGCAGGACGGCACGGCGGTATATCTGCTGACCCAGCGAGATCCGCATACCCATGCCTATGAGGCCGATCTGGCGGCGGAATTGCGTAACCAGTTCCCACGGGCACCGCTGACTACCATCGGCCCGGGCCAGGACATCGACATGCCCATGCCCTATGGGCCAGGCTGGTCCGCGCCTGTGGCCATCGGCGTCGCTCAGGTGCTGGGCGTCAGATGGGCCGCCGACATCGGGTTGAACGTCGACGATCCATTTGCCGGCAAGGGCACGCTGACCCGCGTGGTTTCCGGCGTCACATTGCATCCGGTGACATCATGAGTGCGATCGGCATCGACATCGGCGGCACCAAGATCGAAACACAGGTGTTTGATGCGGCATGGGCCAAAATGGCCAGCCAGCGGGTGGCCACGCCCAGGGATTATCCCGCCCTGGTTCAGGCCATCGCCGATCAGATCCATTGGGCCCGCACCCATGGCCCGGATGCCCCGGTCGGCATCGGATCGGCCGGTTTGGTCAACCCCGTCAGCGGGTTGGCCCATACGGCCAATTTGCCCGCCACCGGCAAGCCCCTGATCCGCGACATCCAGGCCGCCGCAGGCCAAAAGGTGCATTACATAAACGATTGCAGCGCATTGACCTTGTCGGAGTCGCGCTTTGGGGCGGCGGCGGACGCACATATCGTCGTGGGCCTGATCCTGGGCACCGGGGTGGGCGGCGGCGTGTCTGTCGGCGGGCGCCTGATCGAAGGGCCGGCCGCTATCGGCGGCGAATTTGGCCATATCGCGGCCCCGGCCCGCGTGGTGCACGCCCATGGCTTGCCGGTCGTGGCCTGTGGGTGCGGGCGCCTGGGCTGCATCGAAACGTTGATTGCCGGGCCGGGTCTGACCCGGATCGCCGAGCATATCACCGGGCAACCGCTGAGCCCGCAGGACATTGCCCAGCGCCGCGGCACCGATCCGCAGGTGGCCCGCATCTGGGCCATCTGGTGCGACCTGGTCGCCGAATTGCTGCTGTCGATCACCTTTACCGTCGATCCGCAGGTGGTTGTGCTGGGCGGCGGGCTCAGCCGCATTCCGGACCTCTGCGATGATCTGCACGAGGCGCTATCGGCGGTGCAGCTAAAGGGATTTGCGGTGCCCGACATTCGCCTGGCCCAGGGCGGAGATGCCAGCGGCGCGCGCGGCGCTGCCTATCACGCCAGCACCGAGGCGGCCCGCCATGTCTGATCTGTTGCGCGACATCGTCGAGCAGAACCGCAACGGGCTGGCCGCGGCCCTGCCCTCGGTCTGTTCGGCACATCCCGGCGTCATCGCCGCCAGCCTGGATCTGGCCGCGCGTCTGGGGCGCCCCATCGTGATCGAGGCCACGTCGAACCAGGTTAACCAGGATGGCGGCTATACCGGTATGGTGCCCACGAATTTTGTCGCCATGGTCCATGAGCTGGCCGACGCACACGGCATGAAGCGGCGCAATATCGTCTTTGGCGGTGACCATCTGGGCCCGCAGGCCTGGCGCAAGTTGCCTGCCGAAGCGGCATTGCAAATGGCCCATGTGATGGTGGCTGACTATGCGCGCGCGGGTTTCACCAAGATCCACCTCGATTGCTCTGAGGGATGCGTGGGCGAAGCCGCCTGCCTGCCAGATGCGATCACCGCCGAACGCTCGGCGGCCCTGGCGGCCACCTGCCTGCAAGCCACCGACCAGCCCGAAAAACTGGTCTTTGTGATCGGCACCGAAGTGCCGCCGCCGGGCGGCGCGCGCGCCGATGAAAACACCGACATCCCCGCCACCACTGGCCCGCGCGCGCAGGCCACATTGCTGGCCCACAAAGACGCCTTTGACGCCGCCGGTATTGGCGCGGCCTTTGCCCAGGTCGCGGGTCTGGTCGTGCAGCCGGGGGTCGAATTTTCGCCCACCGCTGTCCACCACTTTCCGATGACCCGAAAGCTGCCATTCCGACAGGTGTTGGCCGATTGGCCCGACATCTGCGTCGAGGCCCATTCCACCGATTACCAGGATGACGCAGTCTATCCCCGGCTGGCCGCCGAAGGTTTTGCGTTTCAAAAAGTCGGCCCGGCGCTGACATTCGCCTGGCGGCAGGCGGTCTACAAACTGGACATGATCCGCAGCCTGCAGGGCCATGACGGACCCGGCCTGTTTCAGACGATGGAAAGCCTGATGCGCGCCGACCCGCACCATTGGAACGGCCATTATCACGCCGATAGCCCGGGCCTGAGCCAGGCGCTGCATTTCGGTTTTGCCGATCGCATCCGCTATTACTGGCCGCGCCGCGAAGCGCAATCCGCGCTGGCAGACCTGCTGGAGCACATTGGCCGGCACCCGCCGTCCAACCCATTGCTGCGACAGTTTTTTGATCCCGCCACCATTCGCCGCGCCGAGAAAAATGGAAAATCGCTTGCGCAGGCGCTGATTTTTGCCGAAGTGCAGGCCGCGCTCGCGCCCTATTATTTCGAACCGACAAGAGGCCACCCATGACGGATCAGACTTATTGGGTGCGCCCGCATGCGTTGTTCGACGGGACCGATCTGCACCACGACATGGCGGTGCGCATCAAGGGCACCACGATTGTCGAGATGGCCCCCGCGTCGCCCATCCAAAAGGCGCAAGACCTGCCAGCCCTGTTGTGCCCGGGTCTTGTCGATCTGCAGGTCAATGGCGGCGGCGGCGCGCTGTTCAACGCACGCCCGACGCCCGAAACGATCCGCACCATTGCCGCCGCCCACCGCGCGCTGGGCACGACCCGGATCATGCCCACCCTCATTACAGACGCACCCGAAGTATTGGCCAGATCGGTCGAGACCATGCTGGCCTGTCAGGACATGCCCGAGATCATCGGCTTTCACATCGAAGGCCCGCATATCAGCGCCACCCGGCGCGGCACCCATGCGGCGCGTCATGTGCGCCAACTCGATGACACGACCACCGCCCACGTTGCGCGCCTGCGCCAGGCTGGCATGGCGGTCATGATCACGGTTGCCCCCGAGGCTGCGCGCCCCGAGCAGATCGCTGCGCTTGCCAGAATGGGCGCGGTGGTGTCGCTCGGCCATTCCGACGCCACCGCCGAGCAGACCCGCGCCGCGCTGGATGCGGGGGCCACCTGTTTTACCCATCTGTTCAACGCAATGTCGCCAATGCTGAACCGCGCACCCGGCGTGGTTGGCGCTGCGATCAACTCTCAAGCCTATTGCGGCATGATCTGTGACGGGCTGCATGTGGCCGATGAAATGCTGGCCCTGGCCATCCGCGCGCGGCCGGTCGCGGATCGCAACTACCTGGTGTCCGACGCCATGCCTACCGTGGGTGGGCCCGATGAATTTGACCTTTACGGCAAGACAATTCGCCTGAGCGACGGCAAATTAGTCAATGCCGAAGGCAGCCTGGCCGGTGCACATACGACGATGTTCCAATCCATGAGACGCCTTGTTCAGGTGCTGGACTTGCCCTTGCAACAGGCATTGCGCATGGCCATCACCACCCCCAAACAGGCGATATTCGGCCCAGATGCCGCCGAAATCGACCCGCTCATCGGCGCGAACCTGTCCGAAATCCTGTTGATCGAAAATGACTTGTCGGACTTCCGCTTTGCCTCCGACAGGCTGGGTCAGGCTGCGGCGTGACCAAGTCCGCCGTTTGAAAAAGGCGCCCAAAGTGACGCATTCGAGTTGTTCTGCTTGCATAAATCGCTTGGGTGCAGTGAGATATGTGCAAGGCCGGTAAAGGCCGAGACAATCTTGGGAGATTCACATGAAACGCATCACAACAGCCACCGCAGCAGTGGCCCTTCTGGCGGGCAGCCTGGCTGGCACCGCCGCAGTTGCTTCCTGCGAAGAAGGCGAAATCGTCATCAAATTTGCGCATGTCACCAACAGTGACAAACACCCCAAGGGCATTGCCGCCAGCTTGCTGGAATCCCGCGTCAACGAAGAGATGAACGGCATTGCCTGCATGGAAGTGTTCCCGAACTCGACACTCTACAACGATGACCAGGTGCTTGAGGCGATGCTGCAAGGCAACGTTCAACTGGCCGCCCCGTCGCTGTCAAAATTCGAGACATTCACCAAACAATTCCGCATCTTCGACCTGCCCTTCATGTTCAAGAACGTCGACGCGGTTGACGCCTTCCAGAACTCGGCAACCGGTGAGGCGATGAAAAGTTCCATGGCACGACGCGGCCTGCAGGGTCTGCAATTCTGGCACAACGG
>Ga0316205_10004415_pt1 | contig 12340 bp, 13 predicted proteins | sample 3monthpyrite_MG_FD_204941 | JGI IMG/M metagenome (GOLD analysis project Ga0316205, IMG submission 204941) | Microbial mat bacterial communities from mineral coupon in-situ incubated in ocean water Damariscotta River, Maine, United States -... | ecosystem: Environmental > Aquatic > Marine >... | reverse complement strand
GCCACTGATTGAAGACCTGTTGCGGGACAACGGACTGGCAATGTCCGACCTGACCGCCCTGGGTGTCGGAGTCGGCCCGGGAAACTTCACCGGAATCCGCATCTCGGTCGCCACTGCACGAGGGCTGGCCATGTCGCTTGGCATTCCGGCGGTCGGAGTCTCGACACTGGTTGCGAATGCCGAGGGGTTGGCAACGCCATGCCTGTCCATCCTCGATGCCCGGCGGGACATGGTCTATGTTCAGCTTGTAGGAACCGACGAGTCCCCTCACCTGTTGCCCCGATCAGAATTGCCTCGGGCACTTCGGGACCAAGCCGTTGCCACGGTCGTCGGATATGACGCCGAACCGATTGCGGAGGCACTTGCCTGCCCTGCCGCTCGACCCGCATTTCCCGTTGCCGTGGCCATTGCCCGAATTGCTGCCCGAAAAGCCGGACCGAACTTGCCGCGACCTGCCCCGTTGTATCTGCGCGACCCAGACGCGGCACCGAGTTCGATCCTGCCCCCCGCCATGCTGCCGTGACAGATCTGTCGCCGACAGCGCTAGCTTACCTGCACGCAAGGTGCTTTTCGACTCCACGCCCCTGGACAGAGTTCGAATTCGGGCAACTGATGGCCAACCCGGGAACCATTCTGGCCGGAAGCGATCTCGGTTTCGTACTGGCTCAGGTCGTGCTGGACGAAGCCGAGATTCTCACCCTTGCCGTTGCACCGCAACACCGAAGGCAAGGTCTTGGCGCGGACCTGGTCAAGCGGTTGCACTCATCGGCGAAGGCGGCGGGCGCGGACCGGATTTTTCTAGAAGTTTCGGCAGAAAACCAACCCGCTCAGGCGCTTTATGCCAAGTTGGGCTACGATCAGGTTGGCCGCCGCCCCCGCTACTATCAGGCCCGCGATGGCCAACGGTTTGACGCACTGATTCTGGCCCGCGACCTGACGTAACGCGCGCAATTCGCTGGAAATCGCCTGACTTGCGGGTCCGCCGAGTTCAGAATCCGGTTGACCCTTACAACGCAAGTGGTCCTAATCTAACCATGCGGCGCGGCGCCAAGTCGGCGTGTCCGAAATAACGGGGGGATGGCCCCCGAATAACCAAAAAACATCAGGGAGCTTACCCAAATGACAACCATGACCAAATTTCTGGGCGCAGTCGCAGCGGTTGCACTGAGTGCAGCAGCCGCCAGTGCCGAACCCGCCATGATCTATGACCTTGGCGGCAAGTTCGACAAATCGTTCAACGAAGCCGCCTTCGCGGGCACGCAGCGTTGGGTTGCCGAGACCGGCGGCACGTTCCGCGAGATCGAAATGCAGTCCGAAGCCCAGCGCGAGCAGGCGCTGCGCCGTCTGGCCGAATCCGGCTCGAACCCCGTGGTCATGACCGGCTTTGCTTTCGGCAACGTCCTGAACGAAGTGGCCCCGGATTATCCCGACACGTCTTTTGTCATCATCGACATGGTCGTCGATCAGCCCAACGTCCGCTCGGTCGTGTTCAACGAGCATGAAGGATCGTACCTTGTCGGCATGATGGCGGCGATGGCGTCGAAATCCAATACCGTTGGCTTTATCGGTGGCATGGACATCCCGCTGATCCGCAAGTTCGCCTGCGGCTATGCCCAGGGCGTCATGGCCGTGAACGGCGATGCCGAAATCATCTCGAACATGACCGGCACCACGCCTTCCGCATGGAACGACCCGGTAAAGGGTGCGGAACTGACCCAGGCACAAATCAGCCAGGGCGCTGACGTGGTTTATGCTGCAGCAGGCGGTACCGGTGTGGGTGTTCTTCAGGCCGCGGCGGATGCGAACATTCTTTCGGTCGGCGTGGACTCCAACCAGAACTACCTGCACCCGGGCCAGGTCCTGACGTCGATGATGAAGCGCGTCGACAATGCTGTTTACAATGCCTTCACCGACGGACCGGGCCTTGAAACCGGCTTCCGGGTGATGGGTCTTGCGAACGGCGGCGTCGGTTATGCGCTGGATGAAAACAACGCCAGCCTTGTTTCTGACGAGATGAAAATGGCGGTCGATATGGCAGCGGCGGAAATCGCGGCCGGTACGCTGAACGTGCACGACTATACCAGCGACAACACCTGCCCCGCGCTCAACTTCTGATCCGCGACTGAACAATAATTGACAGGGCCGCGTCGCGCATCTGCGGTGCGGCCCTTTGCACTTGAGTTTGGATCGCCGGAATGACCGAAACAGCGCCCGCCATTGAACTGACCGGAATTTCAAAAGCCTTTGGCCCGGTTCAGGCCAACAAGGATATTTCAATCCGGGTGATGCCCGGCACCATCCATGGGATCATCGGCGAGAACGGTGCCGGAAAATCGACGCTGATGTCGATCCTGTACGGGTTCTACAAGGCCGACAAAGGCGAGATCTTCATCCAGGGGCAAAAGACCGAAATCCCGGACAGCCAGGCGGCGATCCGGGCGGGTATCGGCATGGTGTTCCAGCATTTCAAACTTGTCGAAAATTTTACCGTCCTCGAAAACGTCATTCTGGGGGCCGAGGACGGCGCCCTGCTGCGCCCGTCGCTGGCCAAGGCGCGCAAACAATTGCTGGAATTGTCAGCGGAATACGAGCTGAACGTGGATCCCGACGCCCTGATCGAAGAGATCGGCGTGGGAATGCAGCAGCGGGTCGAGATTCTGAAATCGCTCTACCGCAGGGCCGAGATCCTGATTCTGGACGAACCGACCGGCGTGTTGACCCCGTCCGAGGCCGAGCACCTGTTCCGCATTCTGCGAGGGCTGAAGGAAGAAGGCAAAACCATCATCCTGATTACGCACAAGCTGCGCGAGATCATGAATGTGACCGATACGGTCAGCGTCATGCGTCGCGGTGAAATGACGGCGACAGTCAAAACCTCGGAAACGTCGCCCCCCGAACTGGCGGAACTGATGGTGGGCCGCAAGGTTCTGCTGCGCATCGACAAGGCCCCGGCCAAGCCCGGCGAGACGGTGCTGGAAGTCGAAAACCTGCGCGTGTTCGACGATCAGAAAGTCGAAAGGCTCAAGGGAATTTCCCTGAAGGTTCGGGCGGGCGAAGTCCTGGGCATCGCGGGGGTGGCCGGAAATGGCCAGTCGCAACTCCTTGAAGTTCTGGGGGGGATGATCCCGGGGAGCGGAAAAATAACCCTGAACGGCCAGAGCATCGACCTGACCGGCAAGAACTCGAACGGTCAAACCCGGCGCGCGCGCGGTATTGCCCATGTGCCCGAAGATCGCCAGCGCGAGGGCCTTATCATGGATTTCTACGCCTGGGAAAACATGGGGTTCGGATATCAGGGCGACCCGGCCTATCAGCGGGGCATGTTCATGGACAACCAGGCGCTGCGCAAGGACACGGAAGGCAAGATGGAAAGGTTTGACGTGCGTCCGGCCAATCCCTGGCTGACGGCCAAGAACTTCTCGGGCGGCAATCAGCAGAAAATCGTCGTTGCGCGCGAGATCGAGCGCAATCCCGCCCTGCTTCTGGTTGGCCAACCCACGCGCGGCGTCGATATTGGTGCGATCGAATTCATCCACAGGCAAATCATTGGCCTGCGTGACGCCGGCAAGGCCGTTCTTCTGGTCTCGGTGGAACTGGACGAAATCATGTCGATGTCAGACCGCATCGCGGTGATGTTCGACGGCCAGATCATGGGCGAACGCCTGCCTTCCCAGACCGACGAAAAAGAACTTGGCCTGATGATGGCTGGCGTGACGGAAAGCGCTGCCTGATGCATGTACGGTCAATTGAATTGGAGCAAGTTTCATGGATGTGATGCCGCGCTGGGCTGATGTGGTCCTTGTCCCGATCATTTCGCTCCTCATCGCCTTTGCGATTTCCGCTCTGGTGATCCTTGCCATCGGCGAGGATCCGGTCGAGGCGGTGAAACTGATGATTACCGGGTCGCTCGGATCGACCTATGGCTGGGGATACACGCTTTACTACGCGACCAACTTCATTTTCACCGGTCTGGCCGTGGCCATCGCTTTCCACGCCCGGATGTTCAACATCGGCGGCGAGGGGCAGGCGACGCTGGGCGGATTGGGCGTGGCGCTGGTGGCATTGTCCATCCCCTGGCCGCACTGGGCGCTTGCCCTTCCGGCCGCCATGATCGGCGCAGCGCTATTCGGCGCACTCTGGGCGGCCATCCCGGCCTATCTTCAGGCCAGGCGCGGCAGCCATATCGTCATCACGACGATCATGTTCAACTTCATCGGCGCAGCTGTCCTGAACTACGTTCTGGTCAACGTTTTACGCCCAACAGGCCAGATGGATCCGGCCACGGCGCGTTTTCCCGAAGGCACCAATCTGCCGACCATTCACGATATTCTGGCCCCGCTTGGGATCTCGTTTTCCAAGGCGGCCCCGGTGAATATCTCGTTTTTCCTTGCCTTGCTTGCCTGCGTCGGAGTCTGGGCCTTCATCTGGCGCACCCGGCTCGGGTATGAATTGCGCGCGTACGGACATTCCGAAACGGCGGCGGTTTACGCGGGCATTTCCCCAACCAAGATCATCATGATTGCGATGCTGATTTCGGGCGGTCTTGCAGGCCTCATGGCCATCAACAACGTGATGGGCGAAGCCGAGCGTCTGGTTCTGAACTCGGTCGAGGGTGCAGGGTTCATCGGAATCGCAGTCGCCCTGATGGGCCGCAGTCACCCCTTCGGCGTCTTTTTGGCGGCGATCCTGTTCGGGTTCTTGTATCAGGGCGGGGCCGAACTTGCCCTCTGGACCTCGATTCCACGCGAATTGATCGTCGTGATTCAAGCCCTGGTCATCCTGTTTACCGGGGCGCTGGACAACATGGTTCGGATGCCGATCGAGCGACTATTCCTGGCCTCGCGTCGGCGCAAACAGGCGAGCGCTGCCAAATGACTGAACGGAGCTGACCCATGGATTTTCTGACTCTCGTTCAGGTTCTCGACTCGACCGTTCGTCTTGCGACACCGTTGCTGCTGGCCAGCCTTGCGGGATTGTTCTCGGAGCGGGCCGGGATCTTCGACATCGGGCTGGAGGGCAAAATGCTAGCCGCGGCGTTCTTTTCTGCTGCCATTGCCTTCTTGTCCGGATCTGTCTGGCTGGGTCTGCTTGCCGGAATCGCCTCGTCCATGGTGCTGAGCGGATTGCACGGCCTTGCCTCGATCACGTTCCGGGGCAATCAACTGATCTCGGGCGTGGCGATCAACTTCCTTGCGGCGGGCTTGACGGTGCTCGTGGCGCAAAGCTGGTTCAGCCAGGGTGGGCGAACCCCCTCGCTGATGGGCGGCGCGCGGTTTTCCGGGATCGAACTTCCATTTGCCATTGGACCGAGCGATGCGGCGAGTACCGGGCGTACGCTCTCGGAACTGATCGCTGAAGCGGGGTTCCTTCAACAGGTCTATTCCGAGCTGATATCCGGGCATTCCGAACTGGTCTATATCGCCATGCTGTGCGTTCCGGGCACCTGGTACATCCTATTCCGAACCCGTTTCGGTCTGCGTTTGCGCGCCGTTGGTGAAAACCCGGCAGCGGTGGACACGGCGGGTATTTCAGTCGTCGGACTGCGCTATGCCGCCGTCGCCATCTGTGGCGTCCTGTGCGGCATTGCCGGGGCCTATCTGGCGACCGCACTTCAGGCTGGGTTCGTGAAAGACATGTCAGCCGGACGCGGCTTTATCGCGCTGGCCGCGTTGATCTTCGCGAAATGGCGGCCCTGGTATGCCCTGTCGGCCAGTCTGCTGTTCGGATTCCTGCAAGCCCTGGCGCTTCGCTATCAGAACATCGAAATCGGCGAGTTCATCATTCCGGTGCAATTCATGGACTCTCTGCCCTACATCCTGACCGTGGTAATTCTGGCCGGATTTGTCGGAAAGGCGATCCCGCCGCGTGCGGGCGGCGAACCCTATGTGAAAGAACGCTGAAACGATCCGATTTGTCGCAGGTCAGGGTCTACCGCCTGCGCCGCATTCTCGCATAAAGGGACGACGACTGGAGTCCCCCAATGAACATTTACCTTCCGATTGCCGAGGTCTCGGTAAATGCCTTCCTGCTTCTTGGGCTGGGGGGGATGGTGGGCGTCCTTTCAGGCATGTTCGGGGTCGGCGGCGGTTTTCTGATGACACCGCTTTTGTTCTTTATCGGCATTCCGCCTGCCGTGGCGGTTGCAACCGAGGCGAACCAGATCGTGGCCTCCTCTTTCTCGGGGGTTCTGGCGCATCTCAGACGGCGCTCGGTCGACATGCGGATGGGTGGCGTTCTTCTGGTCGGCGGCCTGGTCGGCGCGGCCCTGGGCGTCCAGTTATTCAATATGCTGAAAGCTGCAGGCCAGGTCGATCTGCTGGTGAAGCTCAGCTATGTGATTTTTCTGGGGATTATCGGCGGGCTCATGTTCGTCGAAAGCCTCAACGCGATCCGCAAGACCAAGAAGGGAACACTTCCACCAAAACGGCGCCAGCGCAGTTGGGTCCACGCACTTCCCTTCAAGATGCGGTTTCGCACATCTGGTCTTTATATCTCCGTCATTCCTCCCCTGATTGTCGGATTGCTGGTCGGTATCCTTGCCGCGATCATGGGGGTCGGCGGCGGCTTCATCATGGTTCCGGCCATGATTTACATACTGGGCATGCCGACAAAGGTCGTGGTCGGCACCTCGCTTTTGCAGATCATTTTCGTTACCGCGTTCACAACCCTGCTGCACGCCACCACGAACTTCACTGTCGATATGCTTCTGGCCGTCCTGCTGTTGATCGGAGGCGTGATCGGCGCGCAGATCGGCACGCAGCTCGGCACCCGTCTGAAAGCCGAACAGCTTCGCATTCTGCTGGCGATGATCGTTCTGCTGGTGTGCGGCAAGCTTGCCTTCGACCTGCTCATCATGCCGTCGGAGCTTTTTTCCATCGGGGAGGTCGCGGGTCACTAGCATGTTGCGTATATTCATCGCTTTCCTGTTTCTCGTCTTGCCGGTTCAGGCCGAGGAGATCGTCGCCGACCTGTCCCAGGCCAGGGTGTCGATTACCGCCAATTTCGACGGCTCCGAGATCCTGTTGTTCGGGGCCATCCGCCGGGAAGCCCCAATTCCAAGCGGTGATATGGGGATCATCGTCACCGTGGAAGGCCCGAAAGAGCGGCTGTCAGTCCGCCGCAAGGACAAACGTTTCGGAATCTGGGTGAATGTCGATGCCGTCGAAGTCGATGCGGCACCGTCCTTCTATGCCATTGCAACAACGGGACCGCTCGACGAGCTATTGAGCGGCACCGAGGATTTGCGCCACAGCATTACGATTCCCCGTGCGATCCGGGCTGTGGGGGAAAGCGACGTGGTCGACGATGTGGAAAGCTTCACCGAAGCCCTGATTCGCATCCGAAAGAAGAACAGCCTTTACCAGCTTCTGGAAAGTCAGGTCCGATTTGCCGAAGGAACGCTGTTCGATGCGTCTTTTGCCCTGCCGTCAAATCTGACCGAAGGCGACTACCGCACGCGGATCTTTCTGACGCGCGACGGGGCGATCATCGACCAGTTTGAAACTTCAATCGCGGTCAACAAGGTCGGGTTAGAGCGGTTCATCTTCAATCTCGCGCACGAGCGCCCGCTGATCTACGGCCTTCTCTCGCTGGCGATTGCCATTGCGGCAGGGTGGCTGGCCTCGGCGTTTTTCCGGTATCTCCGGAGCTAAGGCACCAGCCCCTATCCGCGCCCGATATGGGGCATTTTGCTGGCCATCACCATCATCGTCTGAACATTGGCTTCCGGCGGCAGCTGCGCCATGTGATAGACCGACGCGGCCACGTCTTCGACCGCCATGCTGGGAAGTGGTGACAAACCTTCCGTCAGCCGCTTTTTTTCAAGATCCAGCACCATATCGGTCCGTGCATTCCCGATGTCGATCTGACCGCACGCAATGTCGAACGCGCGCCCGTCGACCGTGATGGTCTTTGTCAGTCCGGAAACCGCGTGCTTCGTCGACGTATAGCAAACCGACCTTTCGCGGGGTGTATGAGCCGAGATCGAACCATTGTTGATGATCCGCCCACCCCGGGGAGTCTGGTGCCGCATGATCCGAAACGCGGCGCGAGCGCACAGGAACATACCGGTCAGATTGACATCCACAACCCGCTGCCAATCGGCCAGCGAAATCTCGTCGATCGTCGTCAGCGGCCCGAAAATCCCGGCATTGTTGAACAGAACATCAAGACGCTGAGTTTCGGCAAATCCGTCGAACGCGGCATCCACTTCGGCCTCGACCGTTACATCCGCCGGAAGCGGCACCGCAGTATCATAGAGCGATGCCAGACCTTCCAGCCGGTCGGCGCGCCGTGCGACCAGGCCCACGGTCCAGCCCATTTTCAGGAAATGCTCCGCCGTTGCATAGCCAATTCCCGAGCTTGCTCCGGTCACGATGATTGACGGCATGGCTCAGAATGCCTTGAACGTCATCGTGGTCAGGGACCGCTCGATGCCGGAGATGTCGTTGAGCTTCTCGTTGACGAAATGGCCCACATCCGCATCCGCCGGAATATAGACCTTGGCCAGCAAATCCCATTCGCCAGACGTCGAATAAAGTTCCGAAACGATTTCGCGATCATAGATTGCATCCGCTACTTCATATGTCTTGCCGGGTTTGCAGCGGAATTGCACGAATACGCATCGCATGGGCTGTCCTCCAATTGTTGATGCCAGCCTAGCTTGCGTCGTCCAGCCCTGCCAGACCCGGTTGAGCTTCCAGCTTCAGTGGAGCCGCGGGAATCGCCAGATCTTCGACCCCCAAAGGAGACTTGGGCAAGGCCAGCCGGTTCCTGGTTACCCAGATCAGGCGCTCCTGCGCACGCGTAATCGCGACATAGGCCAGACGTTTCCAAAGAGGTTGCCCGGCCTCATTGCGCCCTGACCAGGCGGCGGCTGACAAATCGGGGGCAAACACCTGAACCGTCTCCCACTGCGATCCCTGCGCCTTGTGGATTGTCACCGCCGCGCCGTGCAGAAACGTCGCCCCCATCCGGGCCGCGAAGGGAATGAACGGTTCTTCTTCCTCGGGCCGCTCGATCTTCACGATAGAAGCAGCAGACACCTGCGGGTCTTCAGCACCGGTCACGAACAGGCGCGAGAATCCGGGCTTGCGTCCCGGCCCCAGATAGATGACCTGCGCCCCCTTAATCAGCCCGCGCGCTTCAAGGTCGAGCCGTTTGCGCCGATGTTTCAGGGGCAATTCGATCCCATCGCAGATCAGTGGCTCGCCCGGCAACAGTTCTTCCTCGGGTGCATGAAATGCGGCGCGAAAGGCGTGGATCAGGCGGATGCGCGTGGCGTTGCGCCAGACCAGTGCGGGCGAGCGCGTCATCATTGCGGCGTCGATCCGGGACGCGATCACCACACGGTCATCAACCGCCGCCGCTTGTTCGACAAGGTGCTGGAACCGGTCGAAATCAACGCTGTCATCGCCCAGAGCATGGGCCAAGTCCAGGATCGGGTTATCGTGGGTCTGGCGATGGATGCGCGACAGGGTCAGCACCCGGCCCTCGGGCAGTTTGTCAAAGACCATCTCGCCCGATTGCCCGACGGGGGCAAGCTGGGCCGGGTCGCCGAACAGAACCAGAAACGGGAAAATCTCGGCCAGATCGTCGAACTGCTTCTTGTCGAGCATCGAGCATTCATCGACAAACCCGATGTCCAGCGGATCCTCGCGTCGTTTCCAGCCAGTAATGAAGTCCGACCCGCGCACCCCTGCCGCCGCCATCGCGCCGGGAATGGACTTGTGACGTGCATAGCTGTGCGCTGCGCGTTCCAGCGCGATTTCGGTCAGGCCCTCGACCTCCGGCTTTTCACCACCCCCGGCCAGCCAGTCGGCCAGCTTTTCGTATTCGGGATCGTAAACCGGGGTGTACAAAATCCGGTGGATCGTGGTCGCGGGAACCCCGTGCTGTCGCAGGACACTGGCTGCCTTGTTGGTCGGGGCAAGGATGGCAAGGGTGCGCCGGTCCTTGCTGCGCCGCCCCTCCCAGTCGCCCGAAACGGTGTGAACACCCGCCGATTCCAGATCAAGTGCCAGCTTGGCAAGAAGAGCGGTTTTCCCGGATCCGGCCTTTCCGACAACGGCCGTGACCCCGCCGTTCCTGCTGCCCGGTGGCAGCGTTGTGCCCGAGATCAGATCGATGCCGACTTTGCCCAGCGCCTCGGCGACCCGGTCATAGGCAACGGCCTGATCGTCGGAAAATTGCAGCGCGGGCAATGTCATGGCGCAACCCTATCCCTTGGGTTGGGGCGGTGCCAGCCTCAAGCGGCAAGGCGCGGACCAAGCGAACGGGTCACCCAGTGGCGCGACACCTCGGCACCTATTCCGGCCTTGGCCCGCAAGCGTGGCAAAACGTCGGCGGTGAACGCCCAGAGACCAACCGAAATCTGATCGATCCCGTCGCCATGTGTGCCCAGTACCTCGGGCAGCCAGCCCAGACGCCGATAGACCAGGATCATCCGCGCATCGAAAACGCCCACCGAGTGGGTCAGCCCGGAAGCGATCCCCAATTCCGCCGAGGCCAGCATCAGTTGAGCCGCTGTCTTTGGTAACGCGCCCGGCGCGAGGCAAAACCGCGTGCATTCCCAGATGTTCGGGTCCGAGATCGGCGCACCGGCCAGGTGCCGGAAGTGATCATTGACCATCGTGCGGCCAACGGTGGGCAGGAACCGCAGCGATCCCGCATGGGACCCGTCGGGATCGGTCGCGATCACGTAAAGCGGGCATTCGCCTTCGTACTGGTCCCGCTCCTCTCCCTTTGCGTCAACCGAAACGGCCCAGCCAAGACGGTCGTGGAATTGCGCCGCGCGGTCGCGAAACATCGAATGTGCCAGTACAGGAAAAGCGCCGAGCGCGTCGGCGTGACAGATTTTTATCATGAGAGCCCCAGTCCAGTGCAAGAAACCGGGGCAGAACTCTCATGTCAGGGTTAAGCAATTCCCATACGTACGGTGCAAAAACCGTTGGGCAACGGGGGGTGTCAGACGACGATCTGTCCCTGAACCAGCGCCCGCGCAACCGCGTGGACGGTATTCGAAGCCCCCAATTTGAAGCGCGCGCTTTCGATATACACGCGCAGGGTGTTCTCGGAAATCTTCAGCCGCTCGGCCGTTTCAGCGCGGCTCAGCCCGGCGGCAAGATTGGACAAGGCATCCACCTCGCGGGGCGACAGCACGATCAGCGTGCCGGGATCGCCGGTCTGTTCCAGCGCTAGGGCTTTTTCATTGATGAAATGGGCCGCAAGGATTGCGTCGCTGCCGGACTCGGTGCGGAAACTTTCCCAATTGGTATCGTCGGTTGTCAGGTTGAGGGTCAGGATGGCGAACTGGCCCGCAGGGCCGCGGATCGGGATCGAAAACCCCTGTGTCGCCACCCCGAATGCACGAGCTTCTTCCAGGAAGTTCCGCGCGGATTTGCGTGACCAGTCCAGTTCTTTCCAGTCCAGCGGTGCCGCCCCGCGATAGCAGCCCAGAACCACCGGATCGACCCGCGCATAGTCCCGGTCCAGGTATTCCTGCACCCAGGCTTCGGAATAGGTCAGGGCCGCGTATTGCTGGCCAGTGCTGTTGACGGAGTGATAGACGAGGTGCTCGACCTCGAAACTGTCACGAAGCGCGAGAATGCTGTTCTGAAGCTCGGAAAGGCTCAACGCGCTCTCCAAGGACTCCAACGCGGTCTGACGTCTCGCATCCATCCTGACTTACCGGCCCCCCATGGGCCGCCTGAGACAACTCAGCCGCAGCCACTAAAATGGTGTCGTCCAGCTGCTCGGTCAGAACCGGCATTTTATTGTCACGGGCAAACCTGCGAAGGTCCGTGAGAACGTCGATCATCCAGTTCTGTGCCATGCCAGTTTTGTCCGATTTGGTTAACAAAAGGTTAACACAATCGTAGCACGAGCGGTTCCGGCAGAGATACTCACGAATTCGCCCCCCTCAGAAATGGTGAGGTCTTGAATTGTAACTTGTTGAATACGCGCGTTTTCAGGACCGAAACACAAAACGACTCACCCCCTTGAGGTGCCGAGGGGGTGAGTCGTCCGGTCTCAATTGTTAATGCTCAGTGTTTCGCGCGGCTCGCCTCGAGCGTGTCCTCGAACGTACGCAGGCCGGTATGGGGGGCTTGCACCAGCACCGACATGTTGCCGGGTTTGTGCTGGTTGCGCATCATCTTCATGTGGGCTGCTGGCAAATCGGCCCAGGGGAACACCTCGGACATGCAAGGGTCCAGACGCCGTTCCAGCATCAGCTTGTTGGCACTGGCCGCCTGTTTGAGATGGGCGAAGTGCGATCCCTGCAAGCGCTTCTGGTGCATCCACATGTACCGGACATCAAAGGTGCAGTTGAACCCGCTGG
>Ga0316205_10004413_pt1 | contig 12344 bp, 8 predicted proteins | sample 3monthpyrite_MG_FD_204941 | JGI IMG/M metagenome (GOLD analysis project Ga0316205, IMG submission 204941) | Microbial mat bacterial communities from mineral coupon in-situ incubated in ocean water Damariscotta River, Maine, United States -... | ecosystem: Environmental > Aquatic > Marine >... | reverse complement strand
TGGAAGAACTCAATCAAATGACTTTACGATTTGATTTTGACAAACATTCAATAAGAGCGAGCTATCATCAAAAATTGCAAGCTTTGGCGGCTTATGTGAGACACGATCCAAATTTAGAAGTGGTTTTTATTCATGGTTATACAGATAGTAAGGGCTCACGTGGATATAACCATAAACTCTCTGAAAAACGTATCGCTTCCGTGCAAAAAATACTCAGCCTGGATGGTACCGATCCTGCGAAATTTAAAACGCTTGCCTTTGGCGAAAAAAATCCTGTCGCGAGTAATCGCAAAGCCAAGGGACGGGCGCTCAATCGGCGAGTCTATATTCGGGTAAGCCAGAATTAAGAATTAATCAAGAAGCCCCCTCTCTTGACGGGAGAGGGTTAGGGAGAGAGTGAAACATGGAAGGTAAAAATAAATCCCAAAAAATCTCCCTGTTTAAATTTTTGTTTAAACTTATTCCCGTTCTTTACCTGCTAAAAACAACCAAGTTTCCAACACTGTGTCAGGATTAAGAGAGACACTATCGATCCCTTCTTCCATCAACCACATCGCAAGATCAGGGTGATCCGATGGCCCTTGACCACAAATACCAATATACTTATTTGCTTTACGGCACGCTTGAATTGCCATACTCAGCAATTTTTTAATCGCTGGGTTTCGTTCATCAAATAAATGCGCAATAATTGCAGAATCACGATCTAGTCCTAAAGTTAACTGTGTTAAATCGTTTGACCCGATAGAAAATCCATCGAAATATTCTAAAAACTCTTCGGCCGATAAAGCATTAGATGGCAATTCGCACATCATGATCACTCTTAAGCCATTTTCGCCCCGCTTAAGATCGTTTTCTTCCAAAAGCTGAATGACTTGCGCTGCTTCATCAACAGTTCGCACGAATGGGATCATAATTTCAACATTAACCAATCCCATCTGCTCTCGCACTTGTTTAATGGCCTGACATTCAAGCTCAAAACACGCTCTAAATTCTTCCGAAATATATCGAGATGCACCACGAAAACCTAACATTGGGTTTTCTTCTTCCGGCTCGTATAAGTGACCACCGATCAAATTCGCATATTCATTCGATTTAAAGTCAGACATACGAACGATAACTTTTTCTGGTGAGAAAGCCGCAGCTAATGTGGAAATACCCTCAACTAATTTATCGACATAGAAAGAAACAGGATCAGCATAACCAGCCATGTGATCGTGAATAGTGGCTTTTAAATCCTCATCTTCTAGCTGATCAAATTCTAATAATGCGCGTGGATGCACACCAATCATTCGATTAATAATAAACTCGAGTCTTGCTAAACCTATTCCATAATGCGGTAATCGGGCAAAATCAAAAGCGCGATCGGGATTCCCAACATTCATCATGATTTTGAATGGTAAATCGGGCATATTGTCGATTTCACTATGATTGATATTAAAATCTAACAACCCTTCATAAATATTTCCGGTATCGCCTTCAGCGCAAGAAACCGTAACCTCTTGATCTGGCTGAATTAATTGAGTTGCATTACCACAACCAACTACTGCAGGAATACCTAACTCACGTGCAATAATCGCCGCGTGGCAAGTTCGCCCACCTCGATTAGTGACAATCGCAGAAGCCCGCTTCATGATCGGCTCCCAATCAGGATCGGTCATATCAGTAACTAACACATCGCCCGGCTGAACTTTTGACATCTCAGAAAGATCGTTAATTAAGCGCGCCGCACCTTTGCCAATTTTTTGCCCTATAGCTCGCCCGGTGGCAACTACATTTGAGGTGTTTTCTAGCACATATCGTTCGATAGTCCGTCCATCATCACGGCTTCGTACTGTTTCTGGTCTGGCTTGAACGATATATATTTTGCCATCAGCGCCATCTTTTGCCCACTCAATGTCCATCGGACGTTGATAGTGCTTTTCGATGATCATCGCTTGTTTAGCAAGCTCTTGAACTTCATCATTGTTAATGCAATATTGCTGGCGTTCACTCATTTCAACATCAACGGTTTCAACTGATTTGCCATGAGAATTATCGTCGGTATAGATCATCTTGATTGCTTTGCCACCGATATTTTTACGCACAATCGCTTGATTGCCAGCTTGCAAAGTCGGCTTATGTACATAAAACTCATCAGGATTGACCGCTCCCTGTACAACGGTTTCGCCTAAACCGTATGCGCCAGTAATAAACACCACATCAGAAAATCCGGATTCAGTATCAATAGTAAACATCACACCACTAGATGCTATATCGCTACGGATCATCTTTTGAATCCCAGCACTTAATGCAACATCGCTGTGTGCAAAACCCTGATGAACTCGATATGAAATCGCTCGATCATTAAATAATGAAGCAAACACTTCTTTTAATGCGAGTTTGACATTTTCCCAACCTCGAACATTCAAAAAAGTCTCTTGTTGACCAGCAAAAGAGGCATCAGGCAAATCTTCGGCCGCTGATGAACGAACTGCAACCGCAAATTCATCATTAGCATCGTCTTTTAGGCTCAAATATGCTTCATAAATAGAGTCTTCCAAATCTTTTTGAAACGGTGTTTCCATTACCCATTGTCGGATTTGCTTACCAACAACGGCAAGTTTGTCTACGTCGTCAACATCTAAAACGTCAAGCTCAGCTTGGATTTTGTCATGTAAACCACTTTGCGACATAAATGCTCGGAAAGCGTCAGCAGTGGTCGCAAACCCGTTAGGCACACTCACTCCCATATTGCTGAGATTGCTGATCATCTCGCCTAAAGAGGCATTTTTGCCACCAACTCGTTCAACGTCATCCATTCCAAGACCGTCATACCAAAGGACATTTTCTTGCACAGCTATCACTCCAATTTTTAAAGTTCGCAATTTAATTGAGTTGCCTGACAACTCAGAGCATGATTAAATCTACCTAGAATGAGTATTTTATAGCAAGGTGAGCAAATATGAAACGCAAAGTATTTTTTGTTTCAGACAGAACAGGCATAACGGCGGAAATGTTCGGTCAGTCGTTGCTTTCGCAGTTTGAAGAAACTAAGTTTTCACAGTCGACACTCCCTTTCATAGACACATTGGAAAAAGCCGAAGAAGCCCGCCAAACCATTGAAAAGGCAGCGGAAAAGACTGGTCTTAGACCCATTGTTTTCGACACAATCGTTAAGCCAGATATCCGTCAAGTGGTTCAATCAAGCGGAGCACTGGTGCTGGATTTTTTCCATACCTTTATCGGACCGTTAGAAGATGAATTACAGCAGTCTTCGAGCTTTAGAGTCGGTAAAACCCACTCTGTGGAGAATAGTGATGCTTATGACTCCAGAATTGAAGCGGTTAATTTTGCGCTAAATAACGATGATGGGATCACCATGCGTCACTACGATAAAGCCGATGTGATATTAGTCGGCGTATCCCGCTGCGGAAAAACCCCAACATCCTTATATATGGCGATGCAATTTGGCATAAAAACGGCTAATTATCCATTTACAGAGGATGATATGGAAAATTTATCACTAGCCGCCGATCTGAAAAAATTTAAACACAAAATTTTTGGTTTAACCATAAACCCCAACCGCTTGCATGATATTAGAACTGAGCGAAAAGCCAACTCGCGTTATGCCTCCCTAAAGCAATGTCAATTTGAAGTCAGAGAAGTCGAGTCGATGTACCGTCGTTTGAAGATTGATTATATCAATACCACATCTAGGTCGGTTGAAGAGCTAGCGGCAAAAATATTGGCATCTACCGGGATTAAGAGGAAGGTGTTTTAGTACTCGTTTGCTATTCGTGCCGGTCTTCTGAATAAATAGAACCAACAAAAATGTACTGAGTAAACCATATGCATAAAAAAAACCTAGCAAAATATTTGACCTTATTTTTTTCAGCGCTATTAAGTTTAGGATGCAGCGCTGAAAAATTAGATAACCAACCTCATTTTAATACCAACAATCAGTCTGGTGCCTTTTTTGAAGTCCCGTTAGTCATTGATACAGCAAGCGACTTTATGGCGATGCAAGAAAAGACTTGGGATTTTGCCACAGATCTCAAACATAACAAATTAGGCACAAAAGCTGTGTCTAATTGTTTGACACTAAAAAAACTCCTCAGTGAAGGTTTCACTGCGGTTAGTGAACGTGATAATTCGTTTGTTGGTGCACAATCAGCCATCTGTTCTATGTGGGAGCAGATGGGCAAATTCAAACCTTACAATACTTCCTTCATGAGCGAGCTAACATTCAATAAAGATTTTGCTACACTAGCGCCCGCTCGTTTAGCATTGCTGATTTCAAATGAGCAAATCGCGAATGCAAAAAACGCAACCAGTTGGAATGAGGCGAGCAACATAAAAGAGGTGAAGTCACTCAGTGAGGAAAATGCGATATTCTATGATGACTCTGGCAGCATTCAAAGGCTTACTCTTGTGGCAAAAGGCGATTACAACTCAGATGGATTCGAAGACAGATTGTTATATATGGAAAACAGTGTCGAAGGTGGCAGTTATTCATCAACAAAAATTTATGTTGTTACTCGTTTAACGGCTGACGGTTCATTAAGCTTACTTAAAGAAATTTAATAAAACAAAAATCTTACCGGTTTATTTACCCCTTCGTTTTCGGTCAATGGATAATTTTTGTCTGACATAATAGAAAGGTCCATATACGTCCAATCGTTTTTCTTATGGGTAATTGTCAGGCTATTCCAATGGATAATTGCCAGTTCAAGCCTGAACCAATAAAACTACACTTTGAATTGAGCTATCATATTTTGCAATTCGCTCGCCAAATTAGCGACACTCGCGCTGGTGTTTGCAGATTGTTGCGAGTTTTCGACGCTATGGACAAATAGCGAATTGACATTATGAACGTTGCGATTTATTTCTTCGGTAACGCTACTTTGCTCTTCCGCAGCGGTTGCTATTTGCGTATTCATGTCATTTATTTTATTGATATGTTCGATAATAGTGAGTAACGCTTGTTTGACTCTGTTAGAGTGACTCACACTGACTGAGGCTTTTTCTTTGCCTTGATGCATTGCACTCACCGCATTGCTTGCTCCATTTTGTAGTCTTTCAATCATTTGTTCGATTTCTTGAGTTGACTCTTGAGTACGACTAGCTAAAGTTCTTACTTCGTCAGCGACAACAGCAAAACCACGTCCCTGATCGCCAGCTCTCGCCGCTTCGATCGCTGCATTTAACGCAAGTAAATTAGTTTGTTCTGCAATGCTTTTAATTACATCTAATACGCTACCAATATTTTCAGCATCTTTTTCCAACGACTCTATAATAACGGCGGAGGTATCGACTTCTTTTTCCAGCGAAGTGATGCTGCTTATGTTGTCATTAACTACTTCTTGCGCTTTATTTGACGCTGTTGAAGCCTCTCGAGCCGCTTGAGCTGCTTCCGATGCATTCTGAGAGACATCTACTACTGTGGCAGTCATTTGATTGATAGCGGTGACAACTTGTTCAACGTCTCTTTTTTGCTCCTCTAGCGCAATATTGCCTTTTTCCACGGTAGACGCGAGAGTTGCTGATTCATCGTTCAGGTTAGTCGATGCTTCTTTTACCTGACCCACTAATTGATGTACTTTTTCGACAAATAAATTGATCCACTTAGTGAGCAGAGCGAACTCATCTTCTCTATCTAATTGTATCCTTTTGCTAAGATCCCCTTCGCCTTCTGCTAAATCTTGGGTGAGGCTAATCATCTGATTGAGCGGTTTTATCACAATGGTATTAGTCAAATATATTAACAGTAATATTAATCCGACAATAATAACGATCCCGACCATGCCATTTTTAATTTGACTATTTTTAATGTCTTCATTTGATGTCTGCAAACTCCACGCAAGCGCTAATGTACCAACAAAACTACTCTTTTTCCCTGAATACACTGGGATCACAAAAACCAAGTGACCTTTCGATTCGACTACTTTCATTTCTTTCTTACTTTGTTGACCTGCCAGTAAAGTCGAGAGATCATACTGTAGTAATGATTTTGAATTATACAGGGAGATAACACCACCTTCTGGATCAATCGCAATAAGACTGGCTAAAGTAGAACCATCTGTTCCCGCAATATGGCTATATGCTTCCTCAACGAGATCCGTTTTTTTCCATCGCATAGCCCCACTAGCTTGAGTTGCCAGCAGTTCGCTTATTAAAGTATAGTTTTGCTTTGCTAAACGATGAATCTCCGACTTGCTTTGTTGAAAATTCATAAAAACAAGTAATAAGACAGATAGTGCAACGGCTAACGCGGTAGCGATTGAAATTTTACGGTTAATACTCCAATTTCTTGTTAAAATCATTACCTATTCTCTTTGTTATATGCTTCTACAAATATCTATTTTATACATTAAAGCTAGAATTAAAGGTTATCTAGATTTACACCTAAAGTAATGGCTCCAATCACAGAGTTACCCCCAGCGTCAGAAACTGCCACGCTTAATTGCACCTGGATCTCTTGAGTTGATTCATCTTTAGACAGATCGCTGATATGTACAGCCCCGTTCCCTACTGAAAAAGTTTTTTGCCATTTCGCTTCGTCACCCTGCCAATAATCAGATGTAGCATCACTCTGACCTACATTTAAGCCTTTGTTATCCATCACAAAAATCTCGGTAAACACCCCTTCAGATTCTTGTTTCACCTGAGCTAAATACTTAGAAAGTGCATTTGAAAGGGTGGCAGAAATAAGCGGTTTATCAGACGCCGAGTTTTCCGCTCGCCATTTCTTGTCCAAGTCATCAATATCCGATTGAGATAGACTGGCATGTTTTGCGTTTTGCGCCTTCACTGCCGACTGTAAAATTGAGCTCTTGGCGATCTCAGCAACTTTGCTACTGACTAACTCATTAAGTGCTTGTGTGTATGCTTCTTCAGCCTGTGATGAACACGAACATAGAAGAAATGCCACTAACAATAACTTTTTCATTATATAACTCCTGTTTTTTACATAGTTTGCTCTGGTATTCTTATAAAGGTAGTCCAAAATTTAAAAAAATAAAGCTTTATCTATTAAATAGGCTTTAAACCACAATTCGGACAATTCAGATATCCGCTGGTTAATTGAATTTAATTCGAACTATGCTCACCTATTTACTTCTTTTAGGCGAATTCAGACTCCAAGTTCCATAGTGACTAATTTGTATTAATTCTCGGTTTGGTAAAACGGCGGGGGTTAATTTGAAAAAACTGAAAATTGGATATGATAATAGCGTACAGTTAATGTTGATTTGGGGATAGAATAATGCAAAGTGACAGCTTAACGATATTATGGTGTGCTTGTATCACACCAAATCAAATCAAAACACTAAAAATCAAACTTTTCGAATTAGCTAAAAACCACAGGCAAAAAAAACCACCAATAACATTGGTGGTCTAACTTTGGCGGTAAATCGTCGATAAGAGCCATAAAGGGAAAAACTCTTAACGACACCCGCTACCTAACTAACAACCGAAGAGGGAGATATCTTCTAATACCTATGACTGAGCCTTTTGGGGAAAGTTCCAAGAGAATAGGCTAATTAGACAATAATAAATCGGTATAATATATTATTGTTATTTTTCAATACGTTACAAAGAGAACTTTTCAGCCAACCTTAAGTGGTCAGTCCAGTTTTATACCATTTATCCAAACTTTCGTGACTTGCTGTCGCTCATTCAGTAGAACCATATTCGCTTTATAGCCGATCTTGAGCGAGCCATAGATAGCTCCCAAACCTAAAAATCTCGCAGGATTCTTAGATGCCAAATTAATCGCGGTTGATAATTCCAAGTCAAGAAGCTCAACTGCATTTTTAACTGCCGAGCCCATATCTAATAACGATCCTGCCAATCGTCCTTCATTATTAACTAATTGAGACCCTCTTTTGACAATCGTCTCACCAAAAAACTCAAACTTATCCTCGTCACTGCCCACTGGCGGCATGGCATCCGTCACTAACATCATATTAGTCTTAGATTTGACTGCAAGCTTCGCCGACTCGGGATGAACATGTACTCCATCCAAAATCAGTCCGGCAAAACTATCATTGTCTAACAATGCAGCTCCAACCATTCCTGGCTTTCGAGAAGTAAAGGGTGACATAGCATTAAATAGATGGGTAAATCCCGCCGCGCCAGCATTTAACGCTTGATTAGTTTGTTCAACAGTCGCGTTGCTGTGCCCCAAACTGACGATAACCCCTAGGTCTACTAACGATTTGATTTCATCAGTAGAAACCATTTCAGGCGCGAGAGTAACCACTACTTTGCCTAGATCTTTACGAGCAAAAATAGACTTTTCTGCTTCCGACAAATTGCGGATAAATGATTCAGAATGGACTCCCTTTTTTTCAACTGACAAATGTGGTCCTTCAAAGTGAATGCCTAAAATACCGAGAGAAGGATCGTTTCTCGCCAAAGCAACCGCGTCAGCTGCTTGTTGCATTTTTTCTAAAGAATCGGTAACTAATGTGGGTAACCAGCCCGTGGTACCAAAGTGTTGGTGTGCTCTGCTAATGACTTTGAGCGTTTCAACGTCTGGTGAGTGATTAAAAAGCTTTCCTCCACCACCATTCACTTGGGTATCGATATAACCTGGAACTAGCATACCTGGCATGGTTGGCAGGACAGATGGAGTATTATCGATCGCTGTGATCCGTCCTTCATCAAGATAAATCGTTTGATATTGTCGGAATCTCTCGCCATCAAATAAAGCGTCTACTGATATGGTTTCTTGAGCCACGGTAATTTACTCATTGCTAACTAACGTCTATTCGGAAACACCCTGTAGTTCAGAATACTCTTGCGACAAACAATATTTACCTTTTTCATTTTTTGCGAGTAAGCCACAAGCAGTTTTTGAATCGTGAGTAAAAAATAACCGTCCGTTCCTTTCCAACAAATCAGCCAACAAAATTTGTTTTTCATCGATTAATTTTTCTGCAAATCGGTCGTATCCCATAGTGATCGGTAAATGCACCCATGGAACGCCCGGAATTAAGTCTGCACAAAAAACCACCGGTCCCTTTGGCATAGTTACTTCCGCGAGCATCATCCCTGGAGTGTGTCCGTCACTGAAATGAAAACGATAATCTGAACCCAAAATCGGGTGGTGTGGCTCTTCCAGCAAATATAAATTATCTCGTTGTTTAAGTAGTTCTATCAAACTCGGAATAAAAGAGGCTCGATCTCTGAAGTGAGGTTCAAGTGCTCTATCCCATGCTTTTTTTCCTATTAAAAAGGCAGCGTTAGGAAATAATAATTCTGACTCTTTTCCTTCTTGCCACTGGCTTAGTAAGCCACCAATATGATCAAAATGAAGGTGAGATAAAACAACCACATCAATATCCGTATGCTTTAATCCAACCGCATCTAAGGAATCTAAAAGCACGTGATTGGATTCGACTACTCCAAACCGCTGCTTCATTTTTGGTTCAAAAAATGCGCCGATACCCACTTCAAATAAAATATTTCTTTGTTCGCCATTGTCTAAAGTCTCTTTGACTAACAAACATCTACAGGCCAAATCAATTCGATTTTTCTCGTCAACTTCGACCCACTTTTGCCACATGCCTTTTGGTGCATTACCAAACATTGCACCGCCATCAAGTTTTTGTGAATTACCCGTTATTGAGTACAGCGCTTTCATCGTTTTTTTCCTTGGTTTGAATTCTTGAGTGAAGTTTCACTTGCGTCAGCTTTAGAATCAAGCCCAGCATCTAAATCAGACTCGGATTTTTCAATTCGAGTGATTTTAAAATTAGTAATACCGTAAATAATCGAAACAAAAGGACTGGCTAAATTGAAAAAGCAAAAAGGCAAATACGCTAATGTTGGAACACCCAATACACCAAACATATAAACACCGCAGGTGTTCCAAGGAATTAGTGGCGAAGTCATTGTAGCACTGTCTTCTAATGAGCGTGATAAATTTTTAGCATCCAATCCTCGCCGTTTAAATTCAGCTTTAAACATACGCCCCGGAAGCACTATCGCTATATATTGATCGGCCGCGATAATATTCGTGGTAATACAAGTTCCAACAACTGCGGCTATTAGCGAGCCAGTCCCTCTGACTAATCCTAAAATTGATTGAACAACTCGTTGTAACAAGCCAACTATTTCTAATACGGCACCAAACGCTAACGCGGTTAAAATCAACCAAATAGTATTCATCATGCTCCACATTCCGCCACGCGAAAGTAAGCTATCAACGGCTTCATTTCCAGAATTAGATTTATACCCCTCAAACATGGCTCGCCAAACAGCGTCTAATCGGCTAACAAAAAGTGAACGAACATCAAATAATAAACCAACATCTTTCCCGTCAATTTGTGCGGTTAACTCGTGATCCGACTCTCGATCATTTAGAGTAAAATGAAACTTTTGTTGTTGCTCGTCTTTAAGAGTTAAATTAACGGTCAAATAGTTACCTTCAACCTTTTCTACTTCGCACTTATTTAGCTGTTTTGAATCCATCACAGACTCACAAGAATATTTTGCATCTACCACGTTTCGCTCTAAGGTTTCTGGTTGCAGAATGATTGCAAAAACACATCCCACTAACGACCCGATTAGTATCGTAAGAAACGCAGGTACTTTTTTAAAAGCTAAAAAAAGCACTAAAAAAAGCGGCAGTAATGCCCATGGCGTTATATTAAATTGTTGCTGCAGAATATCGATGGTCGAACCCAAATCAGCCGACTCTTCATTATAATCTTGGGTAAAACCGATAATGGTAAATAATACTAAAGCAAAAAGCATACTAGGTACCGTTGTCCAAACCATGTGCCTAATATGTGAAAATAAGTCGGTTCCCGAAACCGCCGGTGCCAGGTTGGTAGTATCAGACAGCGGCGACATTTTATCACCAAAATAAGCGCCCGAAATAATCGCTCCTGCGGTAATAGCTACCGACAGATCCATAGCCGCAGCCACCCCAATTAGAGCGACACCGACAGTACCTGCGGTTGTCCAAGAACTCCCAATACTGACCGAAACCATCGCGCAAATTAAACAGGCTGCCACATAAAAAATACTCGGCTCCAATAATTGTAATCCATAATAGATCATCGTTGGCACAGTACCTGAGATTATCCAACTACCAATTAACGAACCAACCATCATTAAAATCAAAATTGCACCAAAAGCAGTTGCGATGCCTTTGGCTATTCCTTTTTCCATTTCTTCCCAGGTGTAGCCATTTTTAAATCCAATTATGCTAGCGATTGCCGCGCCTAAAATAAGTGCAATTTGATTCGCTCCGTACGAAGAATCGAAACCATAAAGCCTTACCGACACAAATAGCATGATCATCACTGACACAATAGGTATTAGCGCATCAATTAACGTCGGTGATTTTTTGTTTGAATCCATGTTGTTCCTTATTTTAGTTTTAGTAAATCATTGTTAGTGCAGATAGTCGATCAGGATGAAATTTTTATCGAGTAAAAGCTTTAGTTTGCATATTTTCCAAATCCCAATAACGATCTCTTAAACGAGTCGCACGAGAAACCATCGGCTGACTAATCCCCTTAATTAGAACAACATCAGCGTTAGTTGTGAGCTCCATGGGATCGCCATCCCAAACAACCAAATCAGCTTCCATTCCTATCACTATTTGACCGTAGTTTTTAATCCCAAAAACTTCCGCTGTGTTAATTGTCATCGCCTTTAACGCATCTTCTTCAGGCATACCGTAAGCGACTGCATTACCTGCCGATTGCCTGACTAAATAACCATTATGAGTTGATTGCCAGTCGATCCCGGTAAATACTAATTTCACCCCTGCCGCATTTAAGATCGCTGCTGCATCAAGTCTAATTGATAGAGATTCAAACGAAGGCAAATTCAAAATCGGGTCCATAATTACCGGAATTTTCGCACGAGCGATTTCATCCGCCACCATCCAAGCCTCAGAAGCGCCTGCTAAAATTATTCGCACACTATGTTTTTTCGCAAGTTTTATCATTTGTAAAATGTCATCGCTACGATGAGCCGAAATAACTAGCGGTATTTGCTTTTCAAGAACTGGTTTTAACGCATCAAGATCTTGCAGCGACTGTGAAAAACTCCAATCATAACCTGCTTTATATTCACTGCGATTATGGCGTAAATAATTAGCTTCATCTAATGCTTTATCTAAAACGGAATAGGCAGAAGCTCGTGAACCACCAGCAATATTTGCCCCTGCTGCGCCATAACTTGCGTACTGCGCGATTTGTTCCGAAACAAGCCCTTGTTGGTCAGATAATAGCGCAATGGCAGAACCTTGTCCCTGAAAGATCGAAGTTCCTCCACTGGGTCTAACGATCGCCCGAGTTAATCCATTCATTCGGTTTTGCGGGATCAGTGTGGAGCGAAAA
>Ga0316205_10004412_pt1 | contig 12344 bp, 5 predicted proteins | sample 3monthpyrite_MG_FD_204941 | JGI IMG/M metagenome (GOLD analysis project Ga0316205, IMG submission 204941) | Microbial mat bacterial communities from mineral coupon in-situ incubated in ocean water Damariscotta River, Maine, United States -... | ecosystem: Environmental > Aquatic > Marine >... | reverse complement strand
CATTTTAAATAAAACGATCATCATCTCACAAGCAATTCGCGATAAAACAATTCCAAATATAACAATTCCTAAACCACGTAATGGATCACCGCTAAATAATGCCGATATTCCCGCAAAAATACTACCAATAATTAATAGCCAATAAACCAGAGTGATAATTTTTTCTGTGTGCAAAATATCAAAGAATAAAAAGTCTCTTATACGAGATTTTTTAAATTCATCGACTTGACCCAGTACATGTTCTTTTACCTCATCTTTAGCTTCTTCGGCTTGCTTTTTCTGTTCTTCGGTATCATCTGACATGAAATATCCCCTCGGTTTAGTTAACTTAATTATACGACCTTTTATATGACTATATTTAATATGAAGAAATCATTGAGTCACAAGGCTACCGCCAAACTTGGCACAAATCAATAGTTACCTTTTAATTGTGTTACCTTTTAATTTGAAGCAATGTAATGGTTACTCAATGCTTCATTCAACAATCACAATATCGCTAGCACTGCGCCCAAAGGTTTCTGGGTTATACATTTCTTCTGCCCGTGCTGGCGCGACAATAAAACGTCCTGGTGTCGTAGCTCTGGCGAGATAAGAATATTTGAACTCTCCGCCCCATAATTGATCCGCAAACGCTTCGGCTCGTTCATCTCGTAAATTTTGATGACTAAACCAGTTTCGGCTCCAATAATCTTGCAATTGATCGCCAGAAATCGAATTAGCATGGGGTCTTGTTGCGGTGTTGGCTAAACTCGGATTCAGCGCTTCTAAACCCGCAGCTAATGGATCAACTAGCGCTACATAATAACTCTGCCCCGGCACTTTCATTGTTAGCGTCACCCGAACTAACGCTCCAGCTTTTATGTGCCAAATACCCTCTGATTTTTTAACCGCATCCGGTTCATCTTCTGCAGATTCAAAATGACGTTCCACTGTAAACCCTTGGCTACGAGCGTCTAGTTGATCTTTATTGAGCGCATAGTCAATTCCTATTCGGTAATAAAGACGTCCTTCTCCTTGTTTAGAAATGGTTAGAGGTTGATTTCCTGACTCCACAAGGCTTTCAGGGATCATCAACTCTTTGGTCACAGTAGTTCGTTGTTTAAAACTGGAGCTGCCCGCAAAATTTTGCCCCAGCCAAGTCGATGCGACAAAATTCGGACTAGTCTTTTCAAACTGATTAAAATATTTTAACGCGGAGAGCAACACAAACACGTTTTCCTGGGTGTTGTACCACCGTCCTTTAATTCGTTTGTCCATTAAACCGCGCATAAATTTACTGATGACTTCAGAATCCTGACCTTGAGTCTGCCCCTGATCAATCAATGCGCCGAGAACTAACGCATCGTTCTTGCGGGTGCTCTCCATATGGGTATAGCCATCTCGGGTATAAGCACTACCCACGTGAGCGGAACTGGTTGTCTGATCCGTATGGTTCGCAATATGCCTGAGCAATTCCTCGCGCATACTTTTAAACTCGTCTTTTTCCGGTAAAGCAGACAATAGCCAAGCAACAGCCGACAAAGATTGTGTTTCTAACTTGGGTTTCATTTCGGCGAATAAAGTTTTTGCCATAGCTGCAACCTGTGGATCGTCATGCTGCGGATCGTCAAACAACGAAGCAACATAAAGTGCATAAGCACGTATCACTTGTTGAGCTTGTTTGGAATAATACTCGCTAACCTTCTCATCAATATTTTGCAAATAATCTAAACCTTTTTGCAGTTGATTCTGATCGACTTCAATATTTTGTTGTTTTGCATAAAACAAAGCATGTATGACATGGATCGAGGCATAACTGTGCTCGGCAGATTGCTGCGACCATAAACCGAATGAACCATTATGTTTCTGGCGACTCAGGAGCGCTTTTACATCCTGTTTTAATTGTGATAATCGTTCTTCTTTGGACTCATTCTTAGCCACATCCAGATTGTCCAATAAAGTACCTAAAGCTGAAACTGATAACACGCGCGAAGCGATCTGCTCGGTGCAGCCATACGGGTAATCTCGAAGGTACACATAAGCATCGCCAAGAGTATTCAGTGCTGTTGCAGAAGTTTTAATATTGATCCCACCAAAATTTGGCACTACATTTTTTGGAAAGTTGATCGGATACGAATGAACGCCATCGACTATTTCGCCATAGATCGCTTCACTTTCTTGCGCCAAAGGCGTCCAGATAGGAAAGGAAAAATGCGCCGCGTCAAAATGATCATCGCCATGAATAACCACATCGCCTTCGGCTATTCCTGAATACTTTGGTTTTACCGGAAAACGAATTTCAACTCGATCATTGGCTGGCACGTCAATTCTGAAGCCCTGATGTTTTTCTGAGTCAGCATTTGTTGAGTGAGAGCTTTCTGATTGTAGATTTTGTGCGCGCAGGGCAATATCGGTTTGGATCGGATGATCAGAAATATTCTGGATCACTACTGGTAATTCAAAACTGTCGCCCACATTACTAAATCGTGGTGGCATCGGGCGGACCATTAAACTCAGTTGCGCAGTAATATTGTTTTCGCCATAGGCAAACTGATTGGCATTTTTTGCCCCAATGGCGGTAATTCGATAACGAGTCAAAGAGTCTGGTAAAGTGAATTTAATTTTTGCTTCGCCATTTTCATCAGTTTGAGTTCTCGGAGAAAAAAGTGCCAGCGCGGAAAAGTTTTTCCTCACCGAAACCTCACCCTTCGCAGCGGCTACCGATGGAGCAGGCGCGCTCAAGCTTTTCCTCATTCTTAGACCCATATCCTGCGAAGCCATCATTTCTTCCATTTCAACACCCAAGTTTTCTAACTCTTCCGGCGTAGGCGGTATTTTTATATGAGCGCGCAGTTCGTCAACAGATATACCTGCATCCCTATACTGGTGAAAAACCTCAACTGGGTCAGGCAAGCGATAATCAGCTGTAGCTAAAACCGCCTCATCAACGACAAAAATAACCACTTCGGCATTAGCGATCGCGCCTTGTGAGTTAGTTGCTTTAATGCTCAGCTCTACCTCGCTACCCGGCGATACTGTTTTTCGCGGAGTCGACACATTTAAGCTAAATATTTCACTGTCTGGCGCTACTTTGTATACCTGACTACCCGCCGCATAACTGGGTTTGTCACCTCCGCCAACCGCATGAACCAGCAATTCAAAACCGGGCGAGTGGCGTTTATCTAAATCAAGGCTGAGCAGCTCAGAGGTTGTTTTCATTGAGATGATCCGGGTTTCGATAAAACCCTCCCTCACAATACTGATCATGACTTGCGCCGGAGCAAAAGGTGTTTGTAACATCACTCTTAACTCATCGCCTTCATGCAAATCTTCGGTTTTGCCAATTAGTTTAATGTCTTGATTATCGACACTCTCCCCAGGAAGATTAGCGCCAGCAACCCAAACATGTTGGCGGGCTAAATGGGTTCGACCTTGTTCATCTTTTGTGCTTGCTTCTATAGTGTAAATACCTGAGGTATCCATTTTAGTTTCGCAAGATTGAGCTTGATCACTGGACGTCAACTGACAATTGACTGGCTTGCTCGAAGACCCTTGTGGATTGTAAGCAGAAATACTGATACGAACGGGTTGATCTGATATCAACTTGCCATCGAGATCGGCAACAATGCTTTCTACTTTTAGAGACTCTCCCAGATTATAGAACTGAGATTTTGTTTTAATGCCAACGTATTGTGAAGCAGGATGGATCAACGCAGAGTTAGAACCAGTGAAAGTCTGCCGATTCACATCCGAGACAGAACCTTGCACATCTAAAATCACCGGAGAGTTAGTATTAATAGATGAAAGCTCAAAAGACAAATAAGCTTCGCCGCTACTATTCGTTTGACCTTGCACTGAATGCCCCGAAGGGAAAATATCCTGTGGGTAATGCCGATAAGAAAACTTCCACCAAGATTCCTGTTGACCAAAATAATAATCTTGTCGGTTTGGCGGTGTAAAATAACCTTTTTTCGACCAAGCGTTCCATTCAACTGGTGCGTTAGCTAAAGAACCACCAGCGAAGTATTTTGCAGCCAGGTTAAAATTAATCGTCTGTCCGACAATATGCGAGCCTGAGTGTGGGATATTCTGTGATCCAGGCTCCGACTCTACTAACACTTCAAATTCGGGACGACGAAATTCCTCGACTCTAAAATAGTGGTTATGGTCTTCTCTAGTGCCTTGCAATTTTAATTTTAAATAGCTATGCCCCAGATTCATTTCCAGAGGCAAAGTAAATTCGATATCAAAACCATCGATCCCAGAAATTTTAGTTTCACCTTTGCCGATTTCCTGATTTTGAGCATCAAGAAAGGTGTATTCGATAGTTTTATCTGTACCACTCGCGTTTTGGCTTTTGGTTTCTGAATCGGTTAATAATGATAGCTGACCATTGTCTTTGCGGCTGTAATCTCTGAGCCAACCTTTAACCGCTATTTTTTCACCCGGACGATACAACTTTCGATCATCGGCTACGTACCATAACACCGAATTTCCTGGTTTATACGCCCAGAGCCTAGAACCATTCCAGGGTAACATGGCGCTGTCAGAGCCTTTACTAGCAATGATTGCGAGTGCATCCTGGTACTTTTGTCGGCTTAAATTGGCGATGCCGTTTTCTGCGCTAGTGGCTTGAATTCCTTGCCCATAAACCTCAACTTTTACATCATTCAAGGGTTTTCCTGTCGCAAGGTCACTCGCCAAAACAAGCCCATTTGATGCATCATTAATACTACTTAAACCGATGTTAGTTTTTTGGATCCAAATAACTTTTCCGTCTGGTTGATTTCGATTTTTGCGCGGTTTATCTGCGTGTAATACCACCATCGCATGACCCGTGCCATTTTCGAAAGCATCATCAAGCTTGAGCGCGTGTGCAGTAAATTCCAGCGGATTGTCGATCGCAAGTTGTGAGTCATAAACCAACTCGCCAGGAGGTTGCCGACCGTTTTTACTTTGCTCAACCGACGCATGAGTTTGCATATAACCTTCATAATTATCATAAAACGACTCAGCAAATTGAAAATATTGATTAAAATCTTCTGGCTTAACTTTGTATATCTGAACGTTAACATTCTCAACACGATTGGTGAAAAACGAATAAAGCGATTGAGAATAACCTGGTATCACCACAAAGGATTCAGCAATAATTGACTCTCCCCAATAGTCATCGACTGATGTGGTGATCTTGGTGGTATTTGTCTCCGTCAGTTGGTTACCAAAAATATCCTTAATCGACCCATGTACAGAAATGCTATAGCGAGTATGTGGCTTTTTATTACCATAAATATAAATTTTATTATCAATTACCTGAACGCGCATTCCGGCAATCGCTGGCGTGATCTGGATTCGTTTGTCCTGTTTATCAGCATCATCCCCATCTTGACTGTGGCTGCTATCAGAGCCAGGATTAGAAAAGTCTGAAAACGGGTCTCCCATAGGTCGCAGATCTTGCGAACCTTTTTCAAAATCATCCAATAACACATTACTAAACTCGACAATAATAGCGTCCTGTGGGCGACAGCCCCGATCGCTATAACCACAGGTCGTTTTTACGAAAGTAAGATCTTTCTCAACGGTTATTGAAAAACTTTCTGCGTCTTCACTTTGAATATCACCGACTTCTGGTTTGATCCCAGAAGACAGCTGCACAATATATGAAGTACCTTTTTGCAAAACTTGTAGAGGAACTATTGCGATTGAATGGGTATTACTAATATCAGGTCGATGCTTTTTGAAAAGCGGATCAGCTGCATAATCTTCTTCAGTCGCCAGACGAAATTTAATGTTATTTTGCTTTTTAGATTTAGATGCTGCTTTAGGTGCCAAATAAACATGCTCAAACAAACTCGTTGGATTCACTGGCGTTGAAAAGTTCAACATCACGATGGGAGTTTGTGAGACAGATGGGTGATTATCAGGAAAATGGTAATTGAGTTTTGGCGCAGGCGTTTTAAAGTGGAACTTATAGGGAGATCCAAGTTGATTACCTGAGTGTGCTTTTATTAAGGAAGAAACCTCAACGGTGTAACTGGTCGCCTGTGCAAAACCAGGCTGAGCTTCAAAACGCAAAGTGCGGGTATCTAGCCAAGTGAAATTGCCTTCGACTTCGGGTTTAATGCTGATGTGTTTATCTCCCGACTCTCCCGCTTGTTGACCCAAAGCATACATGTCCTGAGAAAAACGAATTTGAATACTGTTAACATCTGAAATTTTACCATTTGGTGTGGCACTTAGTATCTTCAACGGTTCAAGGCTAACAGGTGGTTCTGGAGCCTCACCAGGCTGCCAGTCTTCTATTTTTTTAAGTTCGGTATGTGATGGTGGCTTTGGTCCATCTCTCCAGGCAAAAGCGGGTTGAGACGGCTGTTGAGCCTGTTTGGGTAATGCCGACAGCAAACTTGCCGTGTCCTCCTCAGACAAAGGCGTCGATGAATACGCATTAGACAACGAATCATTTTCGCCAGCGCTCCCGGCGTTGCTATCAGAATTAATCTTTACACTCAAACCATTAAGCTGAACCAAATCATCCGTATTAGCAAAAGTCATTTTATTATCTCTAGTTGTAAGGTTAGTAGCGGTGGAAGGGCTAACGCTCAGTTCTGCAGCGGTATTATTAAAAGCATTACCTATTAATAACACTGACGCTAAAAACACAGCAGAACAAGTGATCCATTTTTTATTTATCATTAGTTAGATATTTTCCATTATCGTTGTATCACTATTTTTGTCACTGGGATCTCCAGCAGATTCTTCAAAATACTATCAGTGGCATCCTTACAAATCAATCGACTAGATAACAACTTTACCTAATGTTTACTTAATTCCGATGGATTGTTTTTATTTAATTTTCAATAAGTTAACCAGCCATTATTAAATATTTACTGCGCAAGATTCGCCGTCCATACAAATGCAAAGCTGCCTCGCTTTACACTTTGTTGCAAATGATCCCAATTTATTCAGCAAAATTTTCGCTAATGACTAGCAAAAAGCGCATAAATCAGGTAAAAATGCAGCCCAAAATCAAAATCTCAAGACATTTGAAGAAAAACTGAACAACAAGGGTCCGATAGTATGTCGCTTCAAGATAAATTTGCACAATTACAACAAAATTTAAGCCATCAGATCATTGGTCAAGAAAGGCTAATCGAGCGATTAATGGTGGCGCTGCTCGCCGATGGTCATTTGATTGTGGAAGGTGCTCCCGGACTTGCTAAAACTCGTGCAATTAACGCATTATCCAAAGGAATTGAAGGCAATTTCCACCGTATTCAGTTTACCCCTGATTTACTTCCAGCCGATTTGACTGGAACCGAGATTTATCGTCCTCAAGATGGAACCTTCAAATTTGAGAGAGGTCCTATTTTTCATAACTTGGTTTTGGCCGATGAAATTAATCGTGCCCCAGCCAAAGTTCAATCGGCATTACTTGAAGCGATGGCTGAACGTCAAGTCACCGTTGGCAGTCATACTTATCCGTTAGAAAAATTATTTTTAGTCATGGCGACTCAGAATCCGATTGAGCAAGAAGGGACATACCCTCTGCCCGAAGCACAACTTGATCGATTTTTAATGCATGTAAAAGTCGGTTATCCCAATGCCGCCGCTGAAGCGAAAATACTGCAGTTGACTCGCTCAGAAGCGCATAAAGATTTTCAACAAACAGAGTCTGTGGATTTAATGCAAGATGACCTTTTCACCGCTCGTGATCAAGTCCTGGATATCCATATGTCGGAAGAATTACAAACTTATATTATTCAGCTCATTATCAATACTCGTGAAACAAAAACTCTCGACAAAGACTTAGATCGCTGGCTTGATTATGGTGCTAGTCCTCGAGCAACCATTTCACTTGACCGGTGCGCGCGAGCATCCGCATGGCTTGCCGGACGAGACTACGTCACCCCGGAAGATATTCAGAACATGGCTTTCGACGTGATGCGTCATCGTTTAATTTTGACTTACGAAGCAGAAGCCGAAGGAATTGATAGTGATATGGTGATCGAAAAATTAATCGCTATCACTCCTGTTGCATAAACTCTGTTATTACTTTCTAGATTGGTAGTTCTAAATTGGTAATTCGATAAAAAATATTATGGCTAATTGGTCAAACTCATCTCATCACTTTGCATCTGCTTCTGCAGATTTTGACGATCCAAATTTTCGGCCGGGGATCGATCTCACTTTAAACCAATTGCTAGAAACTCGCGTTAAACCGGTGATCCAATGGCTTGCCCCGGAGTCAATGGTAAAAACCAATCGCGTGGGAGGATTTCGATCACGGTTTAAAGGACGCGGTATGGATTTTGACGAAGTCAGAATGTATCAAATTGGCGATGATATTCGCAATATCGATTGGAAAGTCACCGCACGGACTGGCGAAGCGCACACCAAATTATTTAAAGAAGAAAGAGAACGTCCGGTATTTGTAGTTTTAGATCAAATGCCTAATATGTTTTTTGGCACCGCTCAAGTTTTTAAATCTCTGATCGCAAGCCATATCGCCGCACAACTTATGTGGAACACCTTGAGTAATGGCGATCGTTTTGGCGCGTTATTATTCAGCGAAAATGCGCATTTTGAAATGAAACCGTCCGGGAATCGCCGTAATTGTATGCGGTTACTTAATCGCATAGTTGAAAATTATAATTCAACCTTAGCCACTTGTTTTTCGTTAAACCATCAAAATAAAGTGTCCGAGTCGCAAAATCAAGACCAAAAACAAGATCAAAAGGTCAAGGTTAATCAGTTAAAAGACACTTTAAAAAGACTGCGTTATTTAGCAAAGCCAGGAAGTGTTATTCATTTAGTCAGCGACTTTAATCTGTTTGATGAAGCCTGCGAAAGGCAACTTAGCAAACTCTCGCAACATGCTGATATTCATTGCGTGCTAGTGAGCGACCCAATTGAAAATCAATTACCTCCTGCTGGACTTTACGGCATTACCGATGGGATAGAAAGCGGTTTACTTAATACAGGACAGTCTAACTTGCGAAAAAACTATACCCTTGCCTTTGAAAATAAAGTTGCTGGTATAAAAGATTTTGCGATTAGTCATCGAGGGATATTTACTTCGATTGATACAGACTATATTCAAAAAACTAGTCAACAAGACTCGTCCTACCAAAAAACACAACCAACAACTCATGATCAAACATCAAAGGTGCGATCATGAGCCAACTATCAAACGCATTGGAAGTTGCTCCTTTGCAAGCTAATCCGCCGACTCAAGTTCCAAACCCGACTCAAACGCAACCAGCGATGCAACCGCCAGCTGAAAACCCGCTGGATCAACTTCGCGACATTCATCTACCGGATCAAATCGATCAATTTCCGTACGCGCCGGGATGGTGGATTTTGCTGGCGATAATTTTAATCGGAATCGGTTTTTATTTATATAAAATTTACAAATATCAACGCGCTATCCGATTATTAAAACCCGCGAAAGCAGAAATTACTGAATTAAGATCACTAAAAGATAACGAGCTGAATTCTCATTCAATCGCAAAACTCTCTGCACTATTAAAACGAATCTGCTTGATTTATTTTCCAAGAAAAACAGTCGCTTCCCTTAACGGAAAAAATTGGCTCGAGTTTTTAAATAAACAAGCTAATCAAAAAACGAGTTTCTTTTCAGAAGCCGACATTGATTTATTTGCATCCGCTTCTTATCAAGCCAATCCAAACATTCAACCAGTTGATTGGTATCGATTATTAACATCTAGCGAAATCTGCATTGAAGAAATCATTCGGACGGCGGCAAAAAATAATCCAAACCATCTGCTCAGAGGAGATTTGTAGTGATACAACTCCTTTATCCCATGTTATTGGTCGCCCTACCAATTCCTTTAGTGATTTGGTTTTTCAGCAAGCCAAAACAACCACAATTGGCAGCCATTAGAACACCAATGTTTTCCAATTGGAATGCAATCCAACAAAATCAACAATCTTCGAATTCAAAATATCTTTTTCAGAAGTTAGTGACGTTTTTAGTATGGAGTGCGATTGTAATCGCTTGTGCGCGCCCACAGTTTGTCGGGGAGCCGATTGAATTACCAACCACTGGTCGGGATCTGTTATTGAGCATCGATATTTCGGGCAGTATGGAAGAAGAAGATCTCAAACTTCACGGTAAAAGAGCTAACCGCCTAGAAGTGGTTAAATCGATCATTTCAGAGTTTATACAAAAACGCGAAGGCGATCGACTCGGTTTGGTTTTATTTGGTGAAAAAGCTTATTTGCAAACACCGCTCACTTTTGATTTAACCACCGTTCAATTTATGTTGGACGAAACAGCCATCGGTTTAGCTGGCGCATCCAGAACGGCCATTGGAGATGGGATTGGATTATCGATTAAACGTTTGCGAGAACGCCCCGCCGAAAACCGTGTGCTTATTTTGTTAACTGATGGTCGAAATAATTCTGGGGAACTCGACCCGATCGAAGCGGCAAAACTTGCTAAGCACGCGGGAATAAAAATTTACACTATAGGCGTAGGTGCAGACAAACAGATTCGTCGTTCGTTACTGTTCGGTACTACAACTTTTAATCCATCAGCGGAGTTAGATGAAGATACCCTAAAGCAAGTTGCCAAGTTAACTGGCGGTCAATATTTTAGAGCGAGAAGTAGCGAAGAGCTAGCCAAAATTTATGACTTGCTCGATCAGTTAGAGCCTGTGGAAGATAAGCCAGAAATCTATAGACCAATTACCGAGTTATATTATTGGGGATTATTGTTGGCTTTAACTTTATTGCTTTTGCCGCTGATCATCAATTTACTCAGTTCCCTATTTAAACTGGCTAGCGCGAATTCAAATGCTGATAAAATAACAGGAGTTCGAAATGCCAATTGATTTCTCTGAATTCCATTTACTTAGACCCGACTTTTTATGGTTGCTGGTCCCTGCTTTTATTGCCCTGTACGGCATTCGACATATAGCGAAAAAACAATCTTCTTGGCAAAATGTGATTTCTCCTCATCTGCTTAAATTTTTAATGGTATCCGGTGAAAAACAAAAATCCTATATCAGTTTTTGGTTAACTGGAATAATTTCTATACTGATTATTTTTGCAATCAGCGGCCCGTCATTTAGACAAATAAGTGTGCCGGTTTTTCAAACAGAAAGTGCCCGTGTTATTTTGCTCGATCTCTCTTTGTCGATGGATGCAACGGACATTAAACCTGCTCGCATAGACAGAGCAAAACATAAAATAATGGATCTATTAGACAAAAATAGTGAAGGAACCATTGGTCTAGTGGTTTATGCCGGAGATGCGTTTATTATTAGCCCACTGACTTCCGATGCTAATACTATCGCTTCGATGATACCGACGCTTTCAACCGGGATCATGCCGGTGCTCGGCAGCAGACCTGATATCGCAATAAAAAAAGCCATCACTTTACTAGAAAATGCTAGTCAAACCAAAGGACAAATAATTTGGATTACCGACGGTATTGATTCTCAATATAGTGACGAGATAATCGATTCGCTCAAAAGCAAAGAGCATTTGCTTTCTATTTTAGCAATTGGCACAGAACAAGGTGCACCAATTCCTTTACCGGATAATAGTGGTTTTTTAAAAGACACCGCTGGAAATATTATTTTGCCCAAACTGGAATCCGCAAACCTAAAAAAAGTTACCCTCGCCACCAATGGGCAATATGTCGAACTTTCTGCTAGTTCAGATGATATCGAATTTATACTGTCAACACTTGCAATGGATGCTAACAGTGAGTCGTCTGAATCGGATGAGAGAATTAGTCGCTGGATAGATGATGGTTACTGGATTTCTTGGATTGTTCTTGGATTGATGTTTTTTAAACTTTTTAGACGAACAGATGGTCAAGTTATGAGTAGTGGCGGTATTTTCTTTACCATCATTTTTCTTTCAGTCATGTCACCTCAAAATGTTCAGGCAAGCGCTTTAGGTGGTTTTTGGGATGACTTATGGAAAACTCGAGATCAACAAGCGAGTCAGGCATTTGAAAACCAAGATTACCAAAAAGCCTCGGAGTTATTTGAAAACGAACAATGGCAAGGCGCTTCCAGTTATAAACAAGACGATTTTACTGCCGCAGTTCAACAGTTTTCGAAATCTGACGATATAGAATCTATTTATAACAAAGCCAATAGCTTGGCTAAATCACAACAATTTGAGCAAGCTATCGATAGCTATAATCAGGTTTTGGAACAATCGCCAACTCACGAAGATGCTCTGTTTAATAAAAAGATTGTCGAAGACTTGTTAAAACAACAGCAAGAACAACAAAAACAAGAACAAGACCAAGAAAACAAAGACAAGCAGGATAAGCAAGATCAAGAAAACCAGGATCAACAAGAATCTGATTCGGACTCTGATTCTAA
>Ga0316205_10004411_pt1 | contig 12345 bp, 9 predicted proteins | sample 3monthpyrite_MG_FD_204941 | JGI IMG/M metagenome (GOLD analysis project Ga0316205, IMG submission 204941) | Microbial mat bacterial communities from mineral coupon in-situ incubated in ocean water Damariscotta River, Maine, United States -... | ecosystem: Environmental > Aquatic > Marine >... | reverse complement strand
GTCAATACGTCATTGCGCAACTCTTTGGTTTCATACGATAAAAGACATGGTTATCGTGGTGCAGAACAAAATTTTGTTGAGTTGCTGGAGCTGGATCAGGAGCGCTGGGATGAGGTATTAAGTAATATACCTTCTGTTGGTGGTCTTAAGCCTGGCATTGTTGAAGTATTGGAAGAAAAAAAGGCTCATGTTTATCTGGGCAAGGGTAAGAAAATTGTCCTCGACTGGGAACAGATAGAATGGGCGCGTCCTTATATAAGTGTAAGCAGCCGTGGCCCCAAACTAAAATCCGTCGCTGAAATTCTGAAGCCGGGAGACTTGATACGTGTTGAGGCCAGCGCGGATAACAAATGGGTTCTGTCACAGATTCCCGATGTTGAAGGTGCCCTGGTCTCAATATCTCCAAAAGATGGAAGTTTGATTGCCTTAATTGGTGGTTTTGATTACTACCAGAGTAAATTTAACCGTGCACTGCAGGCACGGCGCCAACCAGGTTCCAGTTTTAAACCTTTTATTTATACGGCGGCCCTTGCCAAAGGTTATACAACGGCATCAACAATTAATGATGCGCCAGTTGTGTTTGATGACCCTGCTCTTGAAGGTACTTGGCGACCGGAAAATTACACCGGAAAATTTTATGGGCCAACGCGACTGCGTGTGGCGCTAACACATTCACGTAATCTGGTTTCAATACGTTTATTACGCGATATTGGTATTGGTTATACGTCACGTTTTTTAAAGCGTTTTGGTATAAGCGGAGACATGATTCAGAAAGATTTGTCTTTGGCTTTGGGTAGTGGTGCGATCTCACCTATGACATTGGCGCGAGCTTATGCGGTCATCGCCAATGGCGGTTACCTTGTTGATCCTTATTTTATTCAACGCATTGAATACGATGATGGCTCCGTTGTGTTTGAAGCCGACCCGGTAATTGCTTGTAGTGAATGTGAAAAACAACAGGAAGCTGCAAATACAGCAAAACAAGAATCTGTTGATAGCAAAAAAGATGATGTAAATACAGAGGAAGTAGACACGACAGAAAAACCTCAGCGCCTGGCAAAACGAACATTGGATGAAAAACACGCTTACCTGATTCATTCAATGATGCAGGATGTAGTTCGACTTGGAACAGGTCGGGGAGCATTGCGACTTGGTCGGCGCGATCTGGCCGGAAAGACGGGTACTACTAATGATCAGAATGATGCCTGGTTTTCAGGATTTAATAATAAAGTAGTTGCAACAGCCTGGGTTGGTTTTGATAAGGATGTGCCACTGGGAAATAAAGAGACGGGTGGTCGTGCTGCTTTGCCAATGTGGGTTGACTACATGCGCGTTGCATTAAAAAATATACCCGATGAGCCACTCAAGCAACCTGTGGGAATGATTACCGCACGCATTGATCCAAAATTGGGGTGTTTGGCAAACGCAAATACCAAGAATGCTATTTTTGAAACTTTTATTGTTGGACAGGAACCAGAGCGTTGTCTGGAGGGTGCGGTTCCGCTACAGGAAAACAAAGGGACATCAGTTACACCGGAGCAACCCGATATTATTTTCTGATTGGAGCCGTGGTGAGAGCAAAAAAAAATCAGGATCAGTTACGCCAGCGCATTGCAAATCTTGCAGCGCAAAATATGCTGGAGTCAGGAATCCGTGATTTCCAATTAGCCAAACGAAAAGCTGCTGTGCAATTGCATATTAGTGAGAATAGTATAATGCCCAGTAATCAGGAAATTGAGCAAGCCCTGATTGAATATCAGGGCTTGTTTCACGGGCAAACACAGCCACAGGAGTTACAGCAGTTACGTCAAACCGCACTACAGGCTATGCAGTTTTTTCGTGTATTTAAACCCAGATTGGCGGGTGATGTGTTGTCAGGTAGTGCCGATAAAAACTCCCGTGTTGAATTACATTTATTTGCTGACTATCCAGAGCAGGTCGGTATTTTTTTGATGGATGAAGAGATGCCTTATGAGGAAAAAAGCAGGCGCCTGAGGTTTAATCAGGACAGTTATATCGAGATGCCGGTTTTTACCTTTGTTGCTGATGATACGCCGATTGAACTAGTTGTTTTTCCACTTGACGGAATTCGTCAGGCACCGATTAGCCCTGTGGATGGAAAGCCAATGCAAAGGGCTGATGTTAAGGCTGTGGAGTTGATGGTTGAGAGCAGGTAAAAGGCGCGCCGCTCCTACATATCTGAAAGAGCAAGGCGCTCAAATATGAGTACCTGTAAAATTGATGTTTTGCCCCTTCATTTATAATGTTCAGGATAAGGTTTCCTGGCCACCCCGCTATCAACCGCCGCCCGTGCAATCGCCGCAGGAACCCTGTCAATCAAACGCGGGTCAAACGGTTTAGGAATAATATATTCTGGACCATACTTCAAACTGTCACGACCATAAATATCCAGCACACTTTGTGGCACAGGTTCGCGCGCAAGTTCTTTAAGAGAGTGAACGGCAGCGACCAACATTTCGCGATTGATGCTACTGGCTTGTACGTCCAGTGCACCACGAAAAATAAATGGAAAGCCAAGAACATTATTGACTTGATTAGGATAATCACTTCGCCCTGTGGCCATGATTAAATCATCACGTACGGTATGCGCAACTTCCGGACTTATTTCTGGGTCAGGATTGGATAAAGCAAACACTACTGGATTGGGCGCCATTGATTTTAACATTTCTTTGCTAACCAGATTGGGGCCAGAGACGCCAATAAACACATCAGCGTCACGCATAGCATCTTCCAATGTGCGCAGGTCAGTCTCTACGGCAAATTCTTTTTTGTATTCATTCAGGTCATCGCGATCACTATGAATAATTCCTTTGCGGTCTACCATAAAAATTTTGTTGTGATCAGCGCCAAGATCATCGAGCAGACGCATCGATGCAATGCCTGCAGCCCCTGCGCCCAAACAAACAATTTTTGCATCCTCGAGTTTTTTGTTGGCGATCTCAATTGCGTTAAGCATGCCAGCACAAATAATTATCGCCGTTCCGTGTTGGTCATCATGAAAAACAGGAATGTCGAGTTTTTCAATCAAGGCTTTTTCAATTTCGAAACATTCAGGCGCTTTTATGTCTTCCAGATTGATGCCGCCAAAGGTGGTGGCGATGCGGCTAACTGTATCAATGAATTGCGCAGGTGTTTCAGAATCAACTTCGATGTCAAATACATCGACGTTGGCAAAGCGTTTAAATAGCACCCCCTTTCCTTCCATTACAGGTTTGCCGGCCAGGGCACCGACGTTGCCAAGGCCAAGGACAGCAGTGCCATCAGTAATCACGGCAACAAGATTGGATTTTGAGGTATACAGATAAGCGGCCTCAGGATCTTTGGCAATTTCACGTACAGGTTCGGCAACACCTGGAGTGTATGCCAGGGATAGCTCCTGTTGAGTTTCGCAAGGTTTGGTTACCTGGATGGCAATTTTGCCGGGCGTGGGACCAGCATGATAGTCGAGTGCATCCTGTTTGATATCTTTTGCCATTGTGTTTTCCTGTAATCCTGATTATTTCAATGCCTGATTATTTCATGATCTCGAGCATAGAGGAATGGCGTAGACGTATGATATTTTCTTTTTTGTAGTTATAGACCCAGCCACGTACCCTGACTCGTCGGTTTTTGAGCTGATTGAAATCGATATTTTGAAAGTTTTCAATGTCCCGACGTGCTATACGAATTGATAAGGGACCATTGAAATTGAGCCAGATCGATTTTTTACTATGTCCTATGCGGCGTATTTCACCTTCAACATAATGAAAACCTTTGATTGTTTGATTAAGTGTTTTGGCCCGGGTTACCGCCTGTGACCATAATCCGCGCTTTTGCTCTCGAGCCCGTTGCTCTGCGCGTGCATAGCAATCCTGGCCCCACAGGTTAGGTGGTATGGCAATGCGCAATGCCAGGCCTTGATGTAATAGCCATTCTGATATATTAGTACCATCAGCCAGAAATACGTGCGCCAGGGTGCGATTGTAGCGATCTTTTCTGCTGTGCCCGTATTGGAGAATGACGTCTTGTGAATGTCGTAGCAGATTTTTTAGTGCGCTGTATGCAATCTCGGCATAAGGGTCTGATGGTTGACCATCGCGACCAATTTCGGGTGCATTGATACCAATGAAACGCACTCGGCGGCCATCGCTTAACTCAAATGTATCGCCATCATTGATGTAGCTGACACGGGCGCTATGATTAAGATCTTCAGGTGGGCAGTTGGCTGCAGCGACATGACTACAGATTAATAATAAAACGAGTAGTATCTTCATAATTCCATCCTGGAAATAAAAAGGGCGCCTATCATTGGCGCCCATTGTAGATCAGCTAACTTGGGTTAGCTGTTCTATTTTGCTGCGTATTTACGGTTAAACTTGTCAATACGACCTGCAGTATCCATTGTCTTCTGTGTGCCGGTATAAAAAGGGTGACACTTTGAACACACATCAATATGCAGTTCCTTACCCAATGTTGATTGAGTCAGGAAGGTTTCACCACAGCTACAAGTAACGCTGAGTTCAGTATAATCTGGATGTATATCCGCTTTCATTGAGTTTGACCTCTGGTTGTAAATTCATATGCCTTTGAGGCAAGGCTGCGTATATTACGCCCAAATGGAGTTTTCGGCAAGCGCTAAGGATGGGTTTTAGCAGTTTGCTGATGGAAAAGACAAAATATTGGCGTTTGCAGGCTGTAGTGCAATAGTATTGCCGTTCTCTATGCTACGCAGGCTTTCCAGCAGGCCATGTTCGCCAAGCACGTTATCCCACATCATGCGTGATATTTTGATGCAGGCAGCCATTGGGCTATGTGCCAGGTTGCGTTCCTGGTCAATACGCCACTGCAAACAGTGCATACGATGCTGTCTATGGTCTGCCATGGCACTAATTGCGGACTCTATAGTTTGCTGACGGCGTTTTTCAAAAGCCTGAGGGTCATCTTGCGCAAGTTGAGCCCAGTCAGAAAAATCAAATTTTTGTATTGCTGCTATTTCACCCATGTCTGAAAACTCCAGTTAGTAGCACTATATATAGTTTTGTATATTTGTTGTTTTTGTTATGTGTAACTTATCACATTTTGACGCATTGGCAAAAATATTTTGTAAGCAATTGGTTTTAGGGACTTTTTACTAGTCACCAACCTTCGTAAGTTATTGATTTTTATATTTTCGGTATTTATGTGATGTAGATCTCAAAATTTTATAAAATGTTAGCTAGTATTAAACAATAGCTTATTTTGGGAGGTTTTTACAGAAAGTTGTGAGACGTATGGGCTAGCTCCAGTGGGAGCGGCGCCTCGCCGCGAATGGAGAACAGACTAAGCTAACAGCTTCTATTTGTTTTCTGATAGGCACAAAACTATCAGTCCATCTGAATGCTGATGTTTATGTATTTTGACTAGGACAAATTTTATATTTTCACCGGGCTGGTTGTTTGGAAGCCAGGTAATAGATCATGTACATAAAATTGACCATTCAGAGGGTCTGGTGGGTTGCTGCAGGTTAGATAATAAAAGGAGCTTGTAACATAGTCAGTTTTTTGTTCGTGGCGAGGCGCCGCTCCCACTGGCGCAAGCCCATGCTTAATCTGGTGATTGCATAAATATTCCAAGCAAATCATTCAGGTATAGCAAGCCATGTGGAGTGGCCTGTATTCGTTCAGGGTCATCACAAATCATTTTCCTATCAATTGCCTGCTGCAGTAATGGGCTAATAGATTGCAGTTCCAGCCCAGTGCGAGCATTGAATTCCTGAATGCTTACTCCTTGATTAAGGCGTAAGACATTCATCATGTATTCTATAACGAGATCATGCTGATCCAGCTCCCGGGTATTTGAAATCACCTCACTTGAGTGCGCGTTGTGCATATAGTCTTTTGGGCTGCGCAGGCGTTGTCGCCGTACGATATGTTCAAGATCAGGGTCGCTGATCTTGGCATGAGCCCCTGCACCGATGGCCAGGTAATCGCCAAATTGCCAGTAATTGAGATTATGACGACAGGTCTGCCCGCGACTCCAGGCCGATATTTCATATTGCTGATAGCCGTTATCCTGCAATAAAGTTCGGCCTTGTTGCTGTATTTGCCATATATAGTCATCTGTTGGCAGGATCGGCGGTTGTTGATGAAACAGGGTGTTCGGTTCCAGAGTGAGCTGATACCAGGATAAATGCGCGGGTTCCAGTGCAAAGGCATCAGCAAGGTCAGCCATGGCATGTCTGGATTGTTGTTCTGGCAGACCGAACATCAGATCAATGTTGAAATTTTTAAAGCCAGCGTAATGTGCAGCCTCGACAGCACGGATGGCGGCTTTGCGATCATGGATGCGCCCGATTTTAGATAGATGCTGGTCATTGAAGCTTTGTATACCAATAGACAGACGGTTGATCCCTAATGAATTAAAATCAGAAAATTTTTCATATTCAGAGGAGCCTGGGTTGGCTTCAAGTGTGATTTCTATATCGTCAATAAAATCCAGTTTGTTCGACAAGCCCTGCAGAAGTCTTTGGTAGGCATCAGCTGAGAGTAAGCTGGGTGTACCACCACCTATAAAGATGGACTGAATTGAGCGACCATAAATAAAATCCAAATCATGTTCAATGTCAGCCAGTAAGGCATCGACATAAGCTCTTTCAGGCAATGGGGATGTAATAGCATGCGAGTTAAAGTCGCAATAAGGGCATTTTCGTTCACACCATGGGACATGAATGTATAGCGCTAGTGGTAGCGGATGTGATGTGCTTGTATGCAATGGAGTATGTTGGCGTAGCCGCAAGTGCTGTTAATGGTTTATGATGGAACAATGATACAGGGTGTACACGAGTAGTAACAGATTAGTCTTATGGAAGAAAAAAACATTTCAAAGGTGAGCCTGGCTAAATTGAGTCCCCCACGGGTCTCAAACGTGCTGTTGCGCGAACGTTTATTTAAAAAACTGGATGATTTACGTGAATACCCTGTGATCTGGGTTTCTGCACCGGGTGGATCTGGAAAGACAGTGTTGGCCGCCAGTTATTTGCAGCACAGTGAGCGTAATTCGATTTGGTACCAGATTGATGAAAGTGATACAGATCCGGCTGCCTTTTTTGATTTCCTTGAAACTGCAGTTAGTAGCAGGCAGCTGGATAAGGATATCGTTACCCCCAAGTTCAACGAGGAATACCGCAAAGGCATTGAAGCTTTCGCGCGTAATTTTTGTCGTAGTCTGTTTCAGCAGTTGGGTGATCAGGGTGTGCTGGTATTGGATAACTTCCAGAATTTGCCTGAGGGCTCACCTACTCATAAAGTGCTTAAACAATTTATAGCAGAGATTCCCATTGGTATAACTTTGCTGATTATATCGCGCAGTGGCCCCGGTTCAGATTATTTACGGTTCAGGGCTAATGGTATGATAGCGATGCTCGATCATCAGGAGCTGGATCTTACAGAAAATGAAACGCAAAGCTTTTGCAAACAACGTTTTAGCAAGCTGAGTGTTAAGGAAAGTAAGCAGCTTGCCAGTGACTTGCATCGCTCCACCCAGGGTTGGGCTGCAGGGCTGGTGTTAATGTTGGAACAGGATGATGGGCAGGCAGCGATTAGGGATGTTGCCAATGCGCAGAGTCATGATTTGGTTTTTGATTATTTTGCCGGGGAAATTTTTCAGCGTGAATCCGATCAGGTAAAAGAATTTTTACTCAAAACAGCGATGTTGCCACATTTTACAGTAGATATTGCTGAAGTATTAACGCGTAATATTGATACCCGGCAATTATTGCAAAACCTTACCCACCGTAATTATTTTACTTATCGATCAGCATCGATTGCTGATGCTTACGAATACCATCCATTGTTCCGCGAGTTTTTGCTAAGTCGTATCGAAACATTTTTTAACGCGCTGGAGTTACGCAAAATACAGGAGTTTGCAGCTGATCTGCTTAATGAGCGTGAGTGGCATGCAGAGGCGGCGGTGTTGTATTGTCAGGCCAAGCAATGGAAGAAATTATCAGTTCTGGTCAGTGAGCAGGCACAAGCGCTAATACACAAGGGGCGCTACACGTTGTTGCGTAGCTGGATCCAGTCTTTCCCGCTGGAACATCTGGAAGCGATGCCATGGATGGAATACTGGTTAGCCATGAGTCTGCAGCCCGCTAATACGCGCGATAGTCGTAATTATTTCGTCCGTGTCTACGAAAAATTCTCTCAATTAGATGATGTAACTGGTTCATTGGCAAGCTGTTGTGGCGTGATCGAAACCTACGTGCATGATCAGGCCTGTTTTAGTGATCTTGATTACTGGATTGAGGTGCTGGAAGATTTGAACGGGCAGGTATCAGCAGGGTTTGATGCGCAGCTGGAAGCGCGTATATCGGTATCTATGTTTAATGCGCTAATGTATCGGCAGCCTGATAATGAACGCATGGCTTATTGGGAAGATCGCTTGCGGGAAATTATATTCAGAACAGAAGATGTCAGCAGCCGTCTGGGTCTGGGTAGTCAACTATTACTTTATTATACGCTTTGGACAGGCGAGATGCCCAAGGCCACCGTATTATTGAAAGTATTGCGCCAGAGCATGAGCCCTGAGGAGCTTGATCCTTTGTCACAAGTAGTCTGGTATTCCAATGAGGCTATTTATTTATGGAAAATTGGAGAAAATTCGGCCAGCATAAAAGCCGTTAAAGATGGCATGGCAGTTGCTGATGCATATGATATTCATGCCTACGATATATTTATTATGTCCAGCGGTATTTATGCATCAGTAGCGACAAATCGTATGGATCAGGCCGAAGTATATCTGGCGCGAATGGAGACCGGTCTTAATCGTTCCCGGCAGGTAGATGTGGTTCAATATCATTACCTGGCTGCGGGTCTTGCGATAGTAAGAGGTGAGCTGGGCATTGCCCGTGAATATGCCGAGACAGCACTTGAAGCTGGTATTCAGTCGGGTTCTTTATATCCAGAAACGATGGGGCGCCTGATTCTTGCATTATGCCTGATTCGAATGGGCAAGATTACCGAAGTAGTTTTTCATCTAAGTCGAATTACCGATATGGCTGAACGAATTAACAGCCGCGCCTTGCATTACCTTAATCGTTTGGTGGCCAGTGAAGCAGCATTTTCCTGCAATGAAATGGAACGCGGAGTTAATTTTTTAAAAGAGGCGTTTGAATACGAGCGTGACCTTGGCCGTGTTTATTATGGTTTTTGGTGGAATCGCTGTTTATCTAATAATTGTATTCAGGCTCTGGATAATAATCTTGAAGTTGAGTTCATACAGCAAATGATCAGAAGACATGAGTTGATTCCGGAAAAGGCTCCTTTGCATCTAGATACCTGGGTATGGCCGATTAAAATCTATACTCTGGGTCGTTTTTCGGCGACATTGTATGGGCAGCAATTAGCGGTCACGGCAAAATCCAGCAAAAAACCACTAGAGTTGCTTAAAGTTTTAATTGCTCTGGGTGCGCGCCAGGTCAGTCAGGATGTACTGATTGAATTATTATGGCCAGAATCTGAAGGTGATGCTGCAACCCAGTCTTTGTATACAACAACACATCGGTTACGAAAGATCTTGTCAGAAAATGCGGTGATTATGGAAGATGGACGTTTGTCTCTTGATCCACGTTATATCTGGATTGATAGTCTGGCCTTTTTGCGTTGTGCCGGATCTTTGGGCGATGGTTTGGTGGGGGCGAAGCGCCAGGATGCTGAGCGCATAGAGTCATTGAGCGATCAGATGTACCGTCTGTACCAGGGAAATTTCCTGGGTAAAGATGAAACCAATCCTGGTTATGTTGCTATGCGGGAAAAATTGCGACTACGCTTTTTAAAATTAACCGATACTCTTGGCCACTACTGGCTGGAGCGCGACCAGCTGGATAAATGTGTTGATTGTTTTGAGCAAGCATTGGCCGTAGACCCGGTAGTCGAAGATTTTTACCATTCATTGATGAATGCCTATATCAACTCCGATCGTCAGGCAGATGCATTGCTGGTTTATCAGCGTTGCCGTAAGAATATGTCCAGTATTTTGGGCCTATCCCCCTCTAAAAACATGGTTGATTTGTATCAGACCATAAAAAAATGAAGTTTTTTTAAATAAATGATCCTGTGTAAGTAATGTGTAAGGTCACTCCTGTAAATTGTTTCTTGCCAAAGCTTGAGAGTGAAAGACGCCAGATAGGTTTGATTGGGGGATTGCGTAAGGATGCGCAGGATTGAAAGTCATACCTTGGTTTACTCTTAAGACATGGATATTTTTACCTCCTGGTAATTTTTAAGGGACCATATTTGGTCCCTTTTTTTATGCGTATTAATTATTATAAGTCATTGTTTTTTTTATTATTCTCTGGAGAAGGTCCAGTTTTCAGACCCCATTTTAATACTAAAGCTTTTGAATCCTTGAGCAAACAGTGCGCTATCATCGGTCTGTTCCTGGCCTGTTTTCTTGTTTTTCTTGGTTGTTAACAGTTGTTTGCCGCGCACCGTATATGAGCCTTTGTCCTGAACCTGGTCAAAAAAGACCATGTGGAAGCTGCCATTGCGGCGTAATACCATTTTTGGATAGGTAGAAGAGATGTCTTCGCCCTTTTGTTTTGCGGCAACCAGAAATTCAGAAGGCATTAGCGATGTAGTGCTGGTATATGTACCTACCCATGGTTTGGCATCAGCCATGCTGTACAACGAAAACAGTAGCAAGTAGATGAAAAAGGCATAAGTGATGATGATACGTAAGCGGGGACTGTTAATCATGTGATGCTCCTTGTTCTTATGAACACAATTATGATTACAGTCAGATTACAGTCAATCTATTGGCTTGATTTTCAGAAAAATCCTACAAAAAACCTCATCTATTTATACGTACCTGGCAATTAACGCCATAGAATCAGCTGCTGCGGGTAATTTTATACGAGCTTCGTAGCCACTACCGCGGGCAACATCCATAGCATTGCCATTTAGGTCATCCATATTTTCCAGAGTAAATCTGTGGTTACCTTGTGGGGTAATTAGCTGCAACTGGTCGCCAACAGAGAAGCGATTTTTGGCAGTCACAACAGCTATGCCGGTATCAGCGTCATAGCTGATGACTTCACCGACAAATTGTTGTTCGTTCTGGCGCGATACATTTTCCAGATAATTTTGGTGTTCTTTAGTATGGTGACGTTGATAAAAGCCGTCGGTATAGCCGCGGTTGGCCAGTCCTTGCAGGTCACCGAGCAGGCCTTCATTAAAATCCTTGCCAGCAATGGCGTCATCAATGGCTTGTCGATAGATCTGTGCTGTACGCGCAACGTAGTAATGAGATTTAGTACGTCCTTCGATTTTAAGTGAGTCAATACCGATTTCGACCAGGCGATTAATGTGTTCAACTGCGCGCAGGTCTTTTGAATTCATAATATAGGTGCCGAGTTCATCTTCCATAATCGGCATCATTTCACCACGGCGTTGTCCCTCTTCTAATAAGTAGACCTGATCTGCCAGAGGGTGGCGTTGGAGATCACCACATTGGGACAGCCCAGGGTCAGGAAGTGCAACAGGGTTTTTGGCATGGATGTCACCGCTGGCATCAATTTCGGCAGGTGACAGAAAATACTCCCAACGACAGGCGTTGGTGCAGGAGCCCTGGTTAGGATCGCGGTGGTTGAAGTAGCCAGATAGTAGACAGCGGCCAGAATAGGCAATGCACAGCGCGCCATGGACAAAAACTTCAAGCTCCATTTCCGGGCAACGCTGGCGTATATCGGCTATCTCATCCAGTGATAACTCGCGTGACAGAATGATGCGGGTGACGCCAACAGACTGCCAGAACTTCACGCTGGCATAGTTCATGGTGTTGGCTTGTACCGATAAATGTATAGGCATGTCTGGCCAGCGTTCACGAACCATCATCACAAGGCCAGGGTCGGCCATAATTAATGCATCCGGTTTAAGTGCTATAACCGGTTCCATATCAGCCATATAAGTATCAACCTTGCTGTTGTGTGGTAGCAGGTTGCTGGCAACAAACAATTTCTTCCCCAGTTTGTGTGCAATATTGATACCTTCGGCGAGATTGTCCAGAGTGAAATCATTATTACGGACACGCAGACTATAACGCGGTTGCCCGGCATAGACTGCATCGGCGCCATAAGCAAAAGCATGCTTCATGTTATGCAAAGTGCCGGCTGGAGAAAGGAGTTCTATTTTTTTAGTCATGATGTCAGTCTAGCCCATGGCCTGAACAAATTTTTGCAAAGCCTGGCCACGGTGGCTAATGCTGTTTTTAACATCAGCACTAAGTTCGGCTGATGAGCAGTTATGTTCCGGCACGTAGAATACCGGGTCATAACCAAAGCCATTGTCACCTTGAGCTTTATTAAGGATG
>Ga0316205_10004409_pt1 | contig 12350 bp, 13 predicted proteins | sample 3monthpyrite_MG_FD_204941 | JGI IMG/M metagenome (GOLD analysis project Ga0316205, IMG submission 204941) | Microbial mat bacterial communities from mineral coupon in-situ incubated in ocean water Damariscotta River, Maine, United States -... | ecosystem: Environmental > Aquatic > Marine >... | reverse complement strand
CTGATCGCCCATTGCGAGGATCAGGATTAACGCCCCTTGTCGATCTTGGTGCTCAGATGGATCAGGCTTTCTGAACTGCGCACGCCCTTGGCATCGCCGATATTGTCCAGCGTTTCATCCAGACCTTCTGTTGTGTCGGCCTCGACCGTCACGATCAGATCCCAGCGCCCCGAGGTGGTGTGCACCCGCTGCACCTGCTTGAGCGATTTCAGGCGCGCCAACACGGCAGGTGCCGTGCGCGGTTCGATACTGACCAGCACCGTGGCCCTGAGCGGCGCGCGCAAACTGTCGTTCAGCCGCACGGCATAGCCCTGGATCACACCGGTGGTTTCCAACCGGTCCAGACGCGCCTGTACCGTGGTGCGCGCCAGCCCCAACCGGCGCGCCAATGTGGCCACGGGCAGGCGGGCGTTTTCCTGCAACAGCGCCAGCACGGCATGGTCAGTTTCGTCGATCTGCATGGTTGCCTCGTGAATATGACGATTCTTCGAGTCAGTTTAGGCATTCCTACCAGATGAATCGACGCCAAAACCGGGAATTCTGAAGAAAAGCAGTGAGGCACCCATGCGCGACACCCCTATCTGGGCTGACCCGGTCAGCCATCTGATCCGTCATCACCCCGATACCGTGCAGCTTTATTTCAGCCCGTCGGTGTTGCAGGCAACAGCAAGGCGATTCCTCAAGGGGTTCAACGGCTTGGTGACCTATGCGGTCAAGGCCAATGCAGGGGAAGAGGTGCTGGCAAATTTGTTATCCGCCGGGATCACGGCCTTTGATGTGGCCAGCCCGCGAGAAATGTATGCGATCCGCGCGCTGAGCCCCGATGCGGTGCTGCACTACAACAACCCGGTGCGGTCGGCTGATGAGATTGCCGTGGCCAAGGCGCTGGGCGTGCGATCCTTCTCGGTGGATTGCGATCACGAGCTGGACAAGCTGAGCGGTATTGCCGAGGGCAGCGAGATCACCGTGCGGCTGGCCTTGCCCGTGCCCGGCGCGGCCTATGATTTTGGCGAGAAATTCGGCACGGATCCGGATCATGCCGTGGCGTTGCTGCGTCGCGTGGCCGGGCTTGGCCTGATACCGTCGATCACGTTCCATCCGGGCACGCAATGCGCCGATCCGCGCGCCTGGGGGGCCTATATTGCAGCCGCGGCAGACGTGGCCAAGCGCGCCGGTGTGACCCTGGCACGGTTGAATGTGGGCGGAGGATTTGCCGCCCATCGCAGCGGCCAGGCCCCTGATATAAAAGCGATTTTCAGCCATATCCAGTCACAGGTGCGTCAGTGTTTCGGCGATCAGGCCCCGGCCCTGGTTTGCGAACCGGGCCGCGCGATGGTGGCCGAAGCCTTTACCCTTGCCACGCGCATCAAGGCCTTGCGCGTCGATGGGGCGATCTTTCTGAACGATGGCATTTACGGCGGGCTGACCGAAGCGCGCGATATGGGGGTGGGCGACCGGATTACCGTGGTGTCCCCATCGGGCCAAGCACGGCAGGCCACTGCGCGGGCGCGCATCGTTTTTGGCCCCACCTGTGACAGCCTTGATCGGTTGCCCGATCCGGTGCCCTTGCCCGGTGATCTGGTCGAGGGCGACTATGTGCTTTTTGCCGGGATGGGGGCGTATTCCCGCAGCCTGACCACCGGGTTTAACGGCTACGGGGTGGGCACACCGGTGACGGTGGCCGCTGTCTGAGGCGCTCACGCCCGTCTCACGGCAATTTTCCTCGCCAAAAGGGCGTTTGCGGCACAAACTGGTCCGGACCGCCCCTGTTTGACGGTAGCTGTGTAGGATCGCAATGCGCTGGCTGAACTGGATATCCCCACTTGCACGGCTCTGGCCCTTTGGCGGTCAGGAGGCGCATAGCCCGCTTGTTTTGGACCGCGGCCCGGTTGCGCATGTGATCATTCTGGATGGCACGATGTCCAGCCTGATGCCGGGCTGCGAAAGCAATGCAGGGCTGACCTACAAGCTGCTCAGTGACCATAACAGCGCGGCCCTGTCGCTCTATTATGAGGCGGGGGTGCAATGGCGTGACTGGCGCAGCACGCCGGATGTGTTGATGGGCCGTGGGATCAATCGCCAGATTCGCCGTGCCTATGGGTATCTTGCCAGCCGGTATCGCGCCGGTGACCGGATTTACCTGCTGGGGTACTCGCGCGGGGCTTATGCGGTGCGCTCGCTTGCGGGCATGATTGACACGGTTGGCCTGCTGAAACGCACCCACGCGACCGAACGCAACATCGTGCAGGCCTATCGCCATTACCAATGCGGGCAGGGGCACCCAGCCGCCGATGACTTTGCACGCGCCTATTGTCATGACAGTGCCCCGATCGAGATGGTGGGCGTCTGGGACACGGTCAAGGCGCTGGGTTTGCGCCTGCCGCTCTTGTGGCGGGTGAGCGAGGGCGCTCATGCCTTTCACTCGCATGAACTGGGCCCGACAATCCGGCACGGCTTTCATGCGCTGGCCCTGCATGAAACCCGCGTGGCCTTTGAACCCATCCTTTGGGAGTGCCCGCCGGGCCATACCGGCCGGGTCGATCAGGTTTGGTTTCGCGGCACCCACGGTGACATCGGCGGACAATTGAGTGGCTTTCACGCTGCCCGCCCGCTGGCCAATATCCCGCTGGTCTGGATGATGGAACAGGCCGAGGAATGCGGCCTGTCTTTGCCCGAGGGCTGGCAGGTGCAATTTCCCACCGATCCGCTGGCCCCGTCGGTCAGCACCTGGCGTCACTGGGGCAAATTGTTCCTGATCCGCAAGGCGCGGGTGCCCGGACAAACCCGCTCCGAGCGTCTTCACCCAACCGTGCAAGCCGGCGATCTGAACGTGCCGCTGGCTGACCCGGTGGCCTAACCGGTGGGGCCTGTCATGATCATGCAGGTGGTGGATCCCGTCGCATAAAGCCGGTTGTCATCAAACCCGCGGACCTCTCCCGTTGCCACACTGGTGGAGCGCCCCGCATGAGTCACCTCCGCACTGGCCGAGACCTTTGTGCCCAAGGGAAGCGCACGGGTGATATTTATCTTGTATTCCAGTGTCGTATAGAAAGACCCTTTGGGAACGCAGGTCATCACCGCACAGCCCATGCAACTGTCCAGTATTGCCCCGTACCATCCCCCATGCACCCCGCGCATCGGGTTGGTGACGGATAGGTCTGGCTGCCCCTGAAACACCACGCGCCCCTCTTCCACGTCGGTGATCCAAAACCCCATCGTCCGTCCAATCGTGGCCCCGCATAGCGTCCCGGCCAGAACGTCCTGCATGAACTCCAGCCCCGAGCGCGAGAACAGATCGTTCTGATCGGGCAAGTCATCCAGGGAAGTGGCAAAGCGAAGGGTCATTGGATTGGCCTTTATGCGGTCATGAGGTCTTAGTTTTCGACCTTGTCACGCTCCAGCGCAACCAGGCCCAGTTGCCGCGCGGCGGCGAGCGACAGGATCCCGCTGTCCAGCCCTTGCGGCTTTTGATAGCGGCGCACGGCGGCCCGCGTGCGGCCATCCATTTGCCCGCTGACGCTGCCGCGATACAGCCCGCGCGCCAGCAAGGCCCGCTGCAATGTCGCAATAAAATCAGGTGTCAACGCCGCATCACAGGGCGTTTCAAACCACGTCTCGCGCCGTTCACGCACAATCGCCTGCCGGGTTTCGGTTTTGTAGATCGCAGGGCTGAGGATATTGCCAGATGTATCAATCTGTGCCGGTTGCAACACGATCTGGTCGGTCACGGTTTCCACCACGGCCGGGCTGACGCTTTTGCCCCAACAACTGCCGGGGGCCGCGCCGGGCGGGGCCTCGGCGATCGAGCGTTGCAATTCAGGTTCGCCAGACAGCGGTCCGGTGCCTGTACTCTGGCATCCGGCAACCAAACCAATGGCGCAAACGGCAACGACAAACTTGGACGACATGATGCTCGGGTCTCTTTGGACGTGTTTTTTTGCACTCTACCCGGTTTGGCCGCGCCGCGAAAGGACGCTGTGCAGGGCAGGCGGGACAGGCACGCGCCCCGACAAAACACAGGAACAAAACACAAACCTGTCGAAAAATCTGTCGCTGCGGGGCAATCGGACGTGCAATTTGCACTGGCGCGCCCTAAATCGCTTGGCTAGGAAGCACCAACGCACTGATTTAAGGGAAGGGCGCACGCATGGCAAAAATCACCTATGTCGAGCATAACGGCACCGAACATGTGGTCGACGTGGCCTGACCGTGATGGAAGGCGCACGCGACAACAACATTCCGGGCATCGAAGCCGATTGCGGCGGGGCCTGTGCCTGTTCGACCTGCCATGTCTATGTCGATCCTGCCTGGGTCGAAAAACTGCCGGCCAAGGACGATATGGAAGAAGACATGCTCGATTTCGCGTACGAGCCCGATACCGTTCGTTCGCGCCTGACCTGCCAGATCAAGGTGACCGATGCGCTGGACGGCCTCAAAGTGCAAATGCCCGAAAAGCAAATCTGATGCGCTGGATCGGTGTCGCTGTTCTGGCGCTGATCACGACTGCGGTGAACGCCGAGACAATTACCAACGCACATTTTACCGAACCGACGACACGCTATGCTCATGGCGTGTTGGGGGATGTGGTGGAATGGGGCGCTTTATCCCTCAGCCTGTCCGATGGCCGTCAACTGACGATGCGCCTGCCCGAAGCACTTGTGTTCGAGGATATTGCGCCGCGTTTGGCAGATGTTGATCTCGATGAAGATGTCGAGGTGATCGTTGTCGAATCCAGTCAAACCGCCGGGGCACGCCTGTCCATCTATGATGAAACGGGCCGGATCGCTGCCACCCCACATATCGGTCGCCCCAATCGCTGGCTGGCCCCGATCGGGGCGGCCGATCTGGACGGGGATGGTTATATCGAAATCGCCTATATCGACCGCCCGCATCTGGCCAAAACCCTGCGGATATGGCGCTATGAAGCGGGCAAACTGACCGAGGTCGCCAGCCAACCCGGTCTCACCAACCACAAGATCGGATGGGATTTCATTCTCGGGGGCATTCGCACCTGTGACGGTGCACCTCAGATCATCACCGCATCAGGGGATTGGTCCCGGATCATTGCCAGCACATTTGACGGCACGGCAATCATGATGACAGATGTCGGAGTCTATGCAGGTCCAGACAGTCTCGCCACCGCGCTGTCCTGCCCTTAGATTTCTTCTTGCCAGAAATATCCCGGGGGTGTGGGGGCAGCGCCCCCACCCGGATCGGATCGCGAATGCGATCAGAAACCGAAATCAGAGCGCCCGCCACCCGATATCACGCCGACAAAACCCTTCCGGCCAGTCAATCGCGTCGGTCATCGCATAGGCCCGCGCAACGGCGTCTTTCAAGGTCGCGCCCCGTGCCGTCACGTTCAGAACCCGGCCACCCGAGGCCGTGACCTTGCCATCTACCTCTTTGGTGCCCGCATGAAACACCATGTTCGCGCTGTTTTCGGGTAGATCGCCCAATCCTTTGATCTCGCTGCCCTTTGCGTAGCTTTCCGGGTAACCATCTGCGGCCATCACCACGGTCACGGCGTGATCATCCGCCCAATTCACCTGTGCTTCGTCCAATCGCCCCTCGGCCGCCGCATGCAGTAAATCCATCACCTGCGCACCCAGTCGCATCATCAGAACCTGGCATTCCGGGTCGCCAAAGCGCACGTTGTATTCGACCAGACGGGGCTGCCCGTCCTTGATCATCAATCCAGCATAGAGCACCCCCTGATAGGGCGCGCCGCGCTTTTCCATCTCGGCCAGAGTGGGGCGGATGATTTGCTCTAATGCGGCCTCGGCCACCGCCTCGGTCAGCACCGGCGCCGGGGAATAGGCCCCCATCCCGCCGGTATTGGGCCCGGTATCCCCATCGCCGACCCGTTTGTGATCCTGCGCGGTGCCAAAGGGCAGGGCGGTCTTGCCATCGCACAGGATAAAGAACGACGCCTCTTCACCCTCCATGAATTCCTCGATCACCACTTCCGCGCCTGCGCCGCCAAAGGCCCCGCCGAACATGTCGTCAATGGCCTCCATCGCCTGACCCAGCGTCTCGGCGATGATCACGCCTTTGCCTGCCGCCAGCCCGTCGGCCTTGATCACGATGGGCATAGTCTGGGTTTCCAGGTACGCCTTTGCCGCCTCGGCGTCGGTGAAATGGCCATACCCGGCGGTGGGGGCGTTCGCCGCATCGCACACTTCCTTGGTAAAGCTTTTCGAGGCTTCCAGCCGCGCCGCCGCAGCACTGGGGCCAAACACCAACAGCCCGGCCTCGCGCAGCCGGTCTGCCACGCCCGTGGCCAGGGGGGCTTCGGGGCCGACAATGACAAATTCCACGGCATTCGCATCACAAAACTCGGCCACCTCGGCCCCGTTTTCGATGTCCAGATCGGCACATTCCGCGATTTCGGCAATCCCGGCATTGCCCGGGGCCACGATCAGCTTGTCGCATTTGGGGTTCTGCATCACCGCCCAGGCCAGGGCATGTTCGCGGCCCCCGCCGCCCAGAATGAGAATGTTCATGGTCAACCCCCGCTTGGCCTTTGTTGCTGGGCGTTTTAAAACGTTTCGAGAGCAAGTTGAAGCACAGCTTGATCTTGAAACGTGCGCGCTCCCTATCTGTCGCGCAGGTTTCGGCGCATTATTGGATTTCAACAATGCGCCGAAACGCTTTAAGCTGCGTCAAAGCCAGACACAAGGCGCGACGAGGCACAGCATATGTCCGATCTGATCGACGATCCCACCCCCGGCGAAAACGCCCCGGAATTTTCCGTCTCGGACCTCTCCGGCGTGGTCAAACGCATGATCGAGGGCGAGTTTTCCCATGTGCGCGTGCGTGGCGAAGTGGGACGCGTGTCTCGTCCCCGTTCGGGGCATATTTATTTGGACCTCAAGGATGATCGCGCCGTGCTGGCGGGCGTGATCTGGAAAGGCGTGGCCACGCGTCTGGCGGTTCAGCCCGAGGAAGGGATGGAGGTGGTTGCCACTGGCCGTCTGACCACCTTCCCGGGCCAGTCGCGCTATCAGATCGTGATTGAAGATATGAAGCCGGCCGGCGTGGGCGCGCTGATGGCGATGCTTGAGGCGCGCAAGACGGCGCTGGCGGGCGAGGGGCTGTTTGCCCCGGAACGCAAACAGGAGCTGCCCTATCTGCCAGATATCATTGGCGTTATCACGTCGCCCAGCGGGGCGGTGATCCGCGATATCCTGCACCGGTTGCGGGATCGGTTTCCGCGCAAAGTGCTGTTGTGGCCCGTGGCTGTGCAGGGCGAAAAATGTGCCCCTGAGGTCACGCGCGCGATTGAAGGCTTTAATGCGCTGACCCCCGGTGGGGCCATGCCAAGGCCCGACCTGATCATTGTCGCGCGCGGGGGTGGCTCGATCGAAGACCTCTGGGGGTTCAATGAAGAATCGGTTGTGCGCGCGGCGGCGACCTCGGACATCCCGCTGATTTCGGCGGTGGGGCATGAAACCGATACCACGTTGATTGATTTCGCCTCCGATATGCGTGCACCGACGCCCACGGCGGCGGCGGAACTGGCGGTGCCTGTGCGCCTTGACCTGCTGGCCTGGCTGGATGGGCAGGAGGCGCGGCTGACCCAGGCGCTGAGCACCGGGATTTCCACACGCGGTCAGCGCCTGCGCGATCTGTCGCGCGCCATGCCCCGGATCGAGGCCTTGCTGGAGACCCCGCGCCAACGTCTGGATGCGTGGTCGGACAAGCTGGGCACCTCGCTGATCCGGCTGGTGCAAGCCCGTCGCGTGGCCTTGTCCGAAGGCGCGGGGGCGCTGCGCCCCGGCTTGCTGCTGCGCGCACTCGAGAGCGAGAAACGCCGGTTGGAAAACACCGCTGCCCGTCTCAATCTGAACGCGCTGAGCGCCGATATGACCCGCCAACGCCGCGCGCTTGATCAGATCAATCAACGCTTGTCCGATGCCGGGAACCGACAGATCAAAGTCTTGCGGGATCGGCTGGACGGGTTGGATCGGGTCAGAAAAACAGTGGGTTACAAAGAGACGTTGAAGCGAGGCTTTGCTGTGGTGCGCGCGGGCGACACGGTTGTGACCACCAAAGCCGCTGCAGCAGGTGCAAAAGCGCTTGAGATCGAATTTGCGGATGGCAGGCTGGCTCTGGACGGCTCACCGCCGCCACAGCCCAAGCGCAAACCCGCAAAAACCAAGCCTGTGGACCCCGATCAGGGAAGTCTGCTTTAGACCGATATCTGACAGGTTTCTGTGGATAAGTTTTCGGTGCAGATCGCAAATTGTAAAGTCTAGGCACCCACGTCAGGGCCGGGGCATTGCAATGGCTCGGTAGAGCGCTCTACTTCGTACAGCTCCAGTTCTGCGGGGTCATCCTGGAACCGCGCGATCAAACCACCACGCGAGGATTCACGAAAGGTCCAGCATTGACGCTCATCAATCCGCTCATATTCAAAGCAGATCATCCCGTTCTCTTCGTACCAGACGCCGTTTTGGCAGCGTCCATCCAGAAAAGTCCAGATAACCCGATTGTTTGGCAGGTATTCCTCGGCCCCATAGGCCCGGCCGTTCGTGCCATAATAAAATGTTTTTCCGCGGGTAAAGCGGTCAAATTCTTCGGCGTTCATCAGATCCTGGGCCATCGCCGGGATGCTGATCAGAAGGCACAGTGCTGTCGCGATCATTTTCATGGGGCAAGTGTGGCAAATCCCCACCGCCAATACCACCCGCTTTTGCACGGGCCAAAACGGCGGGCGAAATGCTGCCCGCATCAACGCGGGTTCGGGTCTGCCAATCTGGACGCCACGGCGCACAGAGCGGATCCATGATCCTGCGCCAAAGCGGCGGGACCAATGCCAGCACAGCCATCACCGGCAGGGAGTAAGGCAAAATGGGCATATCACCCTCGCGCAATTGCAACGCCGGATAAGCGCGCGACGGCATCACATGATGATCCGAGTGACGCGGCGCGTTCAGGGTCATCGCCGAGGACACCCAATGCGGCGTGTTCCAGGAATGCTGTGGCCCCACCGGCTCAAGCGTTCCATCGGCCAAGGTGGCGCGGCGCAGCCCGTAATGCTGTACATAATCGGACAGGAAAATCTGTATCTGTGCGTAAATACTGACGAAAACAAGCGCCGCAAGCCCGGCACCACCGGCCACGGCAACAGATGCAATGCAGAGTCCAACCGCCCCGCCCACGTAAAGCGCATAAGGATGCGTGCGCCATGCGGGGGGCAGATTGCGCCGCAATCGGTTTTCAGCCTTCAGCCCCGCGCGAAATCCATCTGGCCATGCGCGCAGCAGAAACCGGTAAAACCCTTCCCCCCACCGCGCCGAATTCGGATCCCCGTTGGAGCCGACATGAACGTGATGCACCCGCACATGGGCGCTGGCGTGATGGCCAAACAGGATCGACGTGTAGATCAGCTTGCCCAGCAGACGCAGGCGTCGCGACGGGCGATGCACCAATTCATGCGCCACCGGATGCGATATCTGGCCAAAGACCAGCGCGCTGGACAGGGCGACCAATCCGCGTTCCACCGCGCCAAGGCCGCTGGACCCGGCAACAGCCCAGACTGCGCAGCCCAGCACCAGGAAATGCAGGCCCCCCAACAGCGTGAGCAGGGTGTCGGCGGCGGGAAATTCGGCCTCGGGATCGGCATTCCTGATCTGCACCGCAATCAGGTGGTCCAGCACAAAGACCAGCGCGGTGATGTATCCCAGGGCCAGCCAGCCCCATAGCCCCCCCGCAAAACCGGCGGTCAGGATCAACAAAAACGGGGTGATCGTGGCTATGGCGAACAGCAGCATGAACTCGTCCCAGGGTGACAGATGCGGCCCGGATAGCACGCGAATCCGGCAAGCATTGGGCAGCATAAGGAGAAATTGGCGGCAGACCAACGTTTCCGGGGCAATGATTGTCGTTTTTGGCCTCGCCAGCGGGGGGATCTGGCGATATTGCTGCGGTCGGGTTAATGCAGAGGATCCACCAATGGCTTTGGATGAGCGTAAGGGCGTCTGGAAATCAGGCAAAGGCAAGGGCCGGCACACGCCCAAAGGCCGCCAATTGGAGGATCAGCCCTGGGCCGAGGTTCAGGAGCTGTTGGGCGATCAGCCGCGCCGCCGCGATTTGCTGATCGAATATCTGCATCTGATTCAGGATAAGTTTGGCCATTTGTCGGCGGCCCATCTGCGGGCCCTGGCCGAAGAGATGCGCATTTCCATGGCCGAGATTTACGAGGTCGCCACCTTCTACGCGCATTTCGATGTGGTCAAGGAAGGCGAGGTGCCGCCCCCCGCGCTGACCATTCGGGTGTGTGATTCCCTGTCCTGCGAACTGGCGGGCGCACAGGCGTTGAAAACGGCGTTGGAAGACGGGCTGGATGCGTCGCAAGTGCGGGTTCTGCGCGCGCCCTGCATGGGCCGATGCGACACGGCACCGGTGCTTGAGATTGGCCATAACCATATTGATCACGCCACGCCGGAAAAGGTGCAGGCGGCGATTGCTGCGGATGATACCCACGCACATATCCCGCCATATCAAGACTTTGAGAGCTATCGTTCAGGTGGCGGTTACGAGGTGTTGGCCAGGATCCGTGAAAGCGGCGATTTCGATGCCATTCAGGAAGACTTGCTGGCCTCGGGCCTGCGCGGTCTTGGCGGTGCGGGTTTCCCGTCGGGGCGCAAATGGGGATTTGTGCGCGCCGAAGCCGGGCCACGCTATCTGGCTGTAAACGGCGATGAGGGTGAGCCGGGCACCTTCAAAGATCGCTTTTACCTTGAGCGGGAACCGCATGTTTTCCTTGAGGGAATGTTGATTGGGGCCTGGGCGGTCGAGGCCGAAACCTGCTTTATCTACATGCGCGATGAATATCCCGCCGTGCTGCATATTCTGGCCAAAGAGATTGCCGCGCTGGAAGCGGCTGGCATCGTCGCGCCGGGCTATATCGACCTGCGTCGCGGGGCCGGTGCCTATATCTGCGGTGAAGAAAGCGCGATGATCGAAAGCATCGAGGGCAAGCGCGGGTTGCCGCGCCATCGCCCGCCATTTGTGGCCAATGTCGGTCTCTTTGGACGGCCCACCCTGGTGAACAATGTCGAGACGCTCTACTGGGTGTCCAAGGTGCTGCGTGACGGCAAGGAAATCCTGTCGGATGTCGAGCTGAATGGCCGCAAGGGCTTGCGGTCTTACTCGGTCTCGGGCCGGGTGCAAAACCCCGGTGTGCATCTGTTGCCCGCGGGCAGCACGATCGCCGATGTCATTGTCGCCTCGGGCGGGATGCTGGAGGGGCACAGCTTCAAGGCCTACCAGCCGGGCGGGCCGTCCTCGGGCCTGTTGCCCGCGTCGATGGATGACATTCCGCTGGATTTCGACACGTTGCAGCCGCATGGCAGCTTTATCGGGTCTGCCGCCGTCGTTGTTCTGTCGGATCAGGATTCGGCCCGCGCCGCCGCGCTGAACATGCTGCGTTTCTTTGAGGACGAAAGCTGTGGGCAATGCACGCCCTGCCGGGTGGGCTGTGAGAAGGCGGTCAAGCTGATGCAGGCAGATACCTGGGATCAACCGCTGCTGGAAGAGCTGTGTACGGCGATGGGCGATGCGTCGATCTGTGGTCTGGGGCAGGCCGCGCCCAACCCGATCCGCCTGACGATGAAGCATTTCCCTGACGAGGTGTGATGCTGCCTGAATTTGCCGCGTCGCTGGCCGCAGTCTGCGCGGCGATTTATCTGATCTGGTTCTGCTATCGCCCGTCCAGTTTACTGAAAACGGGCGTCAAGACCGCCTCGGTTCTGCTGTTGGCGGTTGCGGTGGGGGCGGCCAATGCGCCGGTGATCCTGATCGTTGCGTTGATCCTGTGCGCGGCTGGTGATTTTTTCCTGTCGCTCGACGGTGAGCGCAGTTTCCTGACGGGTGTCGCGGCCTTCGCGGCAGGCCATATCGCGTATATTGCCCTGTTTCTCAGCCAACCTGCCTCGGAAGTGGCACATGTCCCCGTTTTTGCCATCGCCATTCTGATCGTCTTTGCCGCGGCCATGATGGTCTTGCTGTATCGCCACGCAGGGGCGTTGCGGGTTGCGGTGTTGGGCTATGTCCCCGTGATCGCGGGCATGGGGTTGGCGGCGATGACTTTGCCAGCGATGGGCCCGCTGTGGCTGGCCCTGCCTGCGGCGATCCTGTTCATGGCGTCTGATACGGTGCTGGCAACTGAATTGTTCCTGCTGCGCCCCGACCACTCTTTGCGCAAAATCACACCCTTTGTGATCTGGGCGTTCTATTGGGCCGCGCAACTGGGTTTCCTGCTGGCCTTTGCGTCGCTTTAATCGTTGCGGCAAACCATTTCATCGCCCGTTCATCCTGCCCTCGCGCACGCCATAGTCAAT
>Ga0316205_10004407_pt1 | contig 12353 bp, 9 predicted proteins | sample 3monthpyrite_MG_FD_204941 | JGI IMG/M metagenome (GOLD analysis project Ga0316205, IMG submission 204941) | Microbial mat bacterial communities from mineral coupon in-situ incubated in ocean water Damariscotta River, Maine, United States -... | ecosystem: Environmental > Aquatic > Marine >... | reverse complement strand
GGCACCTATGGCCGCGTCCGTGATTTCACCTCCTGCATCGATGCTCTGCACGAAGCAAAAGCAATTGCTATTATGGCCTGCGATATACTGGCGCTTTGCCTGCTGAAAAGCCCGGGCGAAATGGGGGCTGATATTGCGGTCGGCAACACCCAGCGTTTTGGTGTGCCTATGGGCTATGGCGGCCCGCACGCGGCCTATATGTCGACCACAGACAAGCTCAAACGCTCGATGCCGGGCCGGATTATCGGGGTGTCCATTGATGCGCGCGGCAACAAGGCTTACCGGCTGGCCCTGCAAACCCGCGAGCAGCATATCCGGCGCGAAAAAGCCAATTCCAACGTCTGCACGGCGCAGGCGCTGTTGGCGGTAATGGCCTCTATGTATGCTGTGTTTTACGGCCCCCAAGGGCTGAAAGCCATTGCGCAATCGGTGCACCGCAAAACCTCGCGCCTTGCCAAAGGGCTGGAAAGCCTTGGCTTTAAAATTGAACCAGAGGTGTTTTTTGACACAATCACGGTAAAGGTAGCCGCGCTGCAAGGTGTGGTGATGGCCGCTGCGGTAAATGAGGGGATTAACCTGCGCAAGGTCGGAGATGACCGGATCGGCATCAGCCTTGACGAGCAGACCTATCCCGAAACCATCGAGGCCGTATGGCGCGCTTTTGGTGGCAACATAAAGGACGACAGCGCCAAGCATCGCGAATATCGCCTGCCGGAAAATATGCTGCGCAGCGACGCGTTTCTTACCCACCCGATTTTCCACATGAATCGCTCTGAAGCGGAGATGACCCGCTATATGCGCCGTCTGGCTGATCGTGATCTCGCACTAGACCGCTCGATGATCCCGCTTGGGTCTTGCACCATGAAGCTCAACGCCACCGCCGAGATGATCCCGCTCACCTGGCCCGGCATTTCCAATCTTCACCCGTTTGTCCCGCTTGATCAGGCCATGGGCTATACCGCGCTCACCGAGCAGCTCAAAGCCCAGCTTTGCGAGATCACCGGCTATGACGCGATGTCACTCCAGCCCAACTCGGGCGCGCAGGGCGAATATGCCGGCCTGCTCACCATCCGGAACTACCATGTCGCGCGGGGCGAAGCGGATCGGAATATCTGTTTGATTCCGGTTTCGGCCCACGGCACCAACCCGGCCTCGGCCCATATGGCCGGCTGGGATGTGGTGGTGGTAAAGTCCGCCGATAACGGTGATATCGACCTTGAGGATTTCAGAGCCAAAGCCGAAGCCGCCGGGAATAAGCTGGCCGCCTGCATGATCACCTATCCTTCTACCCACGGTGTATTTGAGGAAACTGTGCGCGAGGTTTGCGATATTACCCATAGCTTTGGCGGACAAGTTTATATCGACGGCGCCAATATGAACGCCATGGTTGGCCTCGTGCAGCCCGGCAAAATTGGCGGCGACGTGAGCCACCTCAACCTGCACAAAACCTTCGCCATCCCGCATGGCGGCGGTGGCCCCGGCATGGGCCCCATTGGTGTGGGCGCGCATCTGGAGCCTTACCTCCCCGGTGATCCGCGTGGCGGCGGTGTTGGGCCGGTTTCGGCGGCACCCATGGGCAGTGCCTCGGTGCTGGTTATCAGCTGGGCGTTCCTTTTGCTGATGGGTGGCAAGGGCATGACCCAAGCTACCAAGGTTGCCATTCTCAATGCCAACTACATCGCGAAACGGCTTGAGGGCGCTTATAACGTGCTGTTCAAATCCAAAATCGGCCGCGTGGCGCATGAGTGTATTTTGGACACGCGCCCACTGGCCGAGAGCGCTCAGGTTACGGTAGATGACATCGCCAAACGCCTCATGGATAGTGGCTTTCACGCCCCGACCATGAGCTGGCCGGTGGCGGGCACCTTGATGGTCGAACCCACCGAATCCGAGCCCAAAGCCGAGCTCGACCGCTTTATCGACGCCATGCTTGCCATTCGCGCTGAAGCGACAGAGATCGAAACCGGCAAAATCGCCTATGAGGATAGCCCTTTGCACAACGCACCGCACACCGTTGAAGATTTGGTGGGCGATTGGGGCCGGAAATACTCGCGCGAGCAAGCCTGCTTTCCACCGGGGGCCTTTCGTGTCGATAAATACTGGCCACCGGTAAATCGCGTAGACAATGCTTATGGTGATCGTAACCTCATTTGCACCTGCCCACCGCTGAGTGATTACCTCGACGAGCCGTCTTAAAGACGGCCTCTAAAAAGAAAAAAGGCGGCGCAATAAGTGCCGCCTTTTTTATTTGGATAGCGCCGATTAAGCCGTCCACTCCATAATCTTCATGCCAGCCACACCGCCAATTACCAAAAAGGCAAAGGTGATGAATGATCCCATCGCGAGGGTCGAAACACCCGTAACACCTTGCCCTATTGTGCAGCCGAGCGCCAAAACACCGCCAATACCCATCATTGCCGCACCAATAAGATTGCGCGCGGTATCTGCCTCGCCGTTAAATGTGCGAAGCTGCAATTCGCGCTTTGAGGCCGCCCCAAGGAAGCCGCCCAGCAGCGTGCCAAACACCACAGCCACAGGAAAGGCCATGGTTTCATAGGCGGTAAAACGCATCAGATAATCAATGGTTTGCCCCGAGGGCTGCACAAAAGTAAGCGATGTCAACCCAACCGGCACATCGGCAAAATCATCTTGAGCCAGTCCGGTAAGCAGCCAGCCCGCCACAACCAGCAAGCCAATACTGACACCGGCAAAAATATGCACAGGCGAAGCCAGAAATTTTTTGTTCAGGAACACATAGGCCAGCATCACCCCCAATATCGCAATAAATGCGAAAAGCTTGGCCTGCGCCTCTTCCAAACCGGTGAGCGCTGCCAACAGATCGCCAACCCCCTGCCCGGCCATGCCGCTATCTGCCAGATTGGCAGTTCCCAAGCCCACAAACAGCACACGCCACGGCCCGATCAGCCCGCCGATGGTCATAAACGCAAAAATGCCAACCACAGCCAATACCAAAAGCGAGCGCAAATCACCGGAGCCGGCCCGCACCAAATTGCGACTGACGCACCCTGCGGAAAGCACCATGCCAACGCCAAAAATAAAACCACCGGCGATAAAACCGATCCACGTAAAATTTGGTGTCAGATAAATGCTGTCACTCGGGTTCATCACGCCCATTTTTTGCAGCACAAATACACCCAGAATCGCGGTTGCGCCTGCCAGAACCCAGCTGCGAAACCGCCGCCAATCGCCAAAATTCACCAGATCAGATACCGAGCCCATTGCGCAAAAATTGGTGCGGTATACAATGGCCCCAAGCAGGGTTCCGATCAGCAGCCCGCCATACATCATATAAGACGAGGGGTTTTCGAGTATGGAATCTCTTAGTCCGTCAAGCATGTGTCTCTCCCTTGGTGATTCTGCGCATGTGTCTGCGCTTTACTTGGTTTTTTCAAACAAGCATTAGCATATATGATGATTTCTATGTAACGCAAAACTATAAATCACGTTCTTAAAGCGCATATTGCCGCGCTCTATTCAAATTTCTGTGCGGGCAGCACCTCAATTCTTGACGTTTGCCAATTTTTAGTATTCAATAATTCAAATGTAAAAAAGCTAGCGATCAAAAACGGGAGAACTATCATGGCTGATGGAGATTTTGGCAACGCCAAGAGCATGTCGATTATTGTAACCAAAGGATCACTTGACTGGGCCTATCCACCCTTCATTCTGGGCACAACCGCCGCTGCGATGGATTTGGATGTAACCATGTTTTTCACCTTCTATGGCTTGCCCCTGCTTAACAAAAAACTTGATCTCAAGATGACAACTCTGGGCAATCCCGCCATGAAAATGCCGATGGCTGGTATGCATATCGGAATGCCAAATATCGTATCAGCCCTGCCCGGGGTTGACCGCGGCGCAACCACCATGATGAAAAACCTGTTCAAGAAAAAGGGCGTGGCATCTATTGAGGATCTGCGCGAAGCGGCTGTTGAATCTGATGTGCGGATGATCGCCTGCCAGATGACTCTTGATCTGTTTGAAATGGATCGCAAAGACATGATTGACGGCATCGAACTGGGCGGCGCTGCCACCTATATCGACGTCGCTACAAAATCAGACATCAACCTGTTTATCTAAACTACAAAAGAAAGGCTCATGAAAATGGCTGACCAAACTCTAAACGCAGAGGGCCTGAACTGCCCGCTGCCGATTATTAAAGCGAAAAAAGCGCTCAAAGGCATGGAAGCAGGCAAAGTGCTTGAAGTTCGCTCGACCGACCCCGGCTCAATCGCTGATTTTGCCGCCTTCTGCTCGCAGACCGGCAATGAGCTTATGAGCTCAAACACCGAAGGTAATATCTATCTTTTCGAGATCAAAAAGAGCTAATTCTTTTGAATTATTCATAAAAGCCTCGCCCCTCGGCGGGGCTTTTTTTAGGCGTGACGCCGCACAAATTCAACAAAATGATGCGCCCACGGTGTAGCCGCACTGTGGCGTAAATGGCAGAATCCCGCCAGCAGGTTATGCAAAAGCACACCGTCGTTTTTGCCATCAATCCCGTGGCCGCGCTGCACTTCATATTCAAACCGGGTATCTGCAGGCAGGTTATCCACGCGGGCGTAATGGAACTCGTGCGCCAGCACTTCTGTGCCCTTTTCCCACAATCCGCCGCGTGATTTCATCTTTGTATATCCCCGCCCCTGCGGGCGCGGGTTCATCACCGCATCTCCCTTTACCGCACCGACCATGTTCCGGGTTTCTCCGTGCCAGCTTAGGGTTTCACACAGATACATCAGGCCGCCACATTCGGCATAGGTTGGCAGTCCGGCCTCGATCGCGGCCTTAATATCGCCGCGCAACGGCGCGTTGGCTTCCAGCGCCGCCATTTGGGTTTCCGGAAAGCCTCCGCCGATAAACAAGCCGTCGATTTGGGGCAAAGCGGCATCAGTGAGCGTGTTGAAAAACACAAGCTCGGCCCCGGCAGACTCGAGCGCCTCGAGATCATCGGCATAGTAAAAGCCAAAAGCGGTGTCTCGGGCAATGCCGATTTTAAGGCGCTCACTCGCTTGCCCTACGGGCACAGGGGTGGCCGGATGCTGTGGCGCGGTCGCGGCGATATTCCGCAAAGCTTCAATATCCACAGACCCGGCAACAATCTCGCCAATTCTGCCTATCATGCTTTTAAAAGCGCCGGTTTCCTCCGGCGTGGTTAGCCCCAGATGCCGCTCGCCAATTTCGAGCGCTGGGTGTTTTCTGATCGCACCGAGCACCGGAATATCAGTGTAAGCCTCAACCGCCGCTCTGAGTTTTGCCTCATGGCGCGGCCCGCCGACCTTATTCAAAATCACGCCCGCGATGTTCACATCCGCATCAAACGCCTGATATCCAAGCAACAATGGCGCGATGCCGCGGGTGGTTCCGACGGTATCGATCACCAGCACAACAGGTGCTTTCAGGAGCTTGGCAAGGGCGGCGTTGCTGTCTACCCCGTGCAAATCCACGCCATCATACAGCCCCTTATTGGCCTCGATTAACGCAAGATCGCCTTGTGCGCGGCTGTTAAAAAGTGCCAGCAATTCGGCTGGCGGCATGGTGTTAAAATCAAGATTATAACACGGGTTGCCGCTGGCGGCGCTCAGCCACATCGGATCAATATAATCTGGCCCTTTTTTGAAAGTTCGCACATTTTGGCTCTGGCTCAAGGCAGCTGCCAAGCCGGTTGAGACCACAGTTTTACCTGAAGATTTATGCGCGGCAGAGATGAAAAAGCGCGGCACAATCTAGGCCTTGAGCGGTAAAAAATCGCGGTCTCGTTCCGCCCACATCTGTTCGGCCAGCGCTTGCGCCGCGCCTATAGTTTCTGCTTTGCCGAGCGATTTTAGCACAATTGCCAGCGTGCCGGTGACCGAAGCTACCGCATAATCACTTTCCAACTGGCCTTGCCACAAGGCGACGAGGCCGGAGATATCCATATCCTCGTCGGGAGGCTGGTGCCCCTCGGGCAGTAATTGCGGCCATGTTTCGGTTTGCATTTCCGAGCCGTTTATTGTGCTGCCCACTTGCGTTGGCTTGTTGGGGCGCCGCTCTACCTCGCCGCCTTCGCCGCGAAAAACGCTGCATACAGGCTCGCCCATAAGCGCCGCAGCCCCTGTGTGAATATCCATAAACCCTCGGTGAAAAATCCCCACAACCTGTGTCGGGGCATCAAACGGATTAATCATCCGCGAAAAGCTGTTTACTGGCGAGCGCAGCCCCAAAAGCGGCTTTAGATTCATGAGCTCATCGAGCTTTGGAGACAGGACCTTAAGCGATGTATAGCCAAAATTACGCAGCCTGATATTGTCAGCCGCCTCAGCAAGCGAAGCCGCGATCGGGAAGCCTAGAAAACGCAATACATCATCAGTATATACCCGGCCGGGGGTATGCTCGGACGCACCGTGCATCATTACGCGCACATCATTCTGGGCCAGCAAAAACGCTGACAGCAAAAACCACGGCAGCTGACGCCGCTTGCCGGCATAAGAAGGCCAGTCGAGGTCCACCTCGGGCATCGCGTCAGGCAGGTCCAGCACATCACGGGTGCCCTGGGTAAAGCCGGCAATCTCGCTTGGCGCTTCTTCTTTAAGGCGCAACAGCATTAAAAACGCGCCAATTTGCTCTGGCTCCGCCTCGCCGCGCAAGATCATCGCCATGCTTTCGCGCGCTTCATCAAAAGTGAGCGCGCGTTGTTTGGTTTTGCCACGGCCAAGAATGGCCACGAATTTGGAAAATGGATGCAGCTTCATGAGCCCCCCGGGCGTGTTATTCGACCAGCAAGGCCGGATCGACATTATCGTCGGAAAGGTTCTCCGGCACAATGCGCAAAAACTTCATTGCCAAGCCCGCGATCATCAACGCCAAGGCAACACCGCCAAGGCCAAGCGATAGCTCAAGCCATGTGGGCGTATAACTACTGACAACACCGTCATTGAAGCTGGACGAGACCTCAAAGCCGGGGAAAATTTCCAGCGGGAAAGCCTGCCCCCCGATAACGATCACATAAAGCTGGGCAAACCCACCGATGACCACCAGCAATGCCGCCAAAAGCACATAGCCTTTTCGGACATCAATTTTGGGATGGAACAGCAGGATCATCGGAAGGAGGCTTCCGATCAGCACTTGCCCAACCCAGAAAATCAGGGTGTATATGCCGCCACCAAGCAGGATCCAGCTTTCATAAGCTGTTTTCTTGGCCAGATAGATATTGCTGAGGTGATGCACGATCACAAAATAGAGCACCGCCGCCACAAACACGCCCAGCAAGCGGGCCTGCCGTGTGCGCAGCTCGGGTGAGTATACGCGATCGGTAATGCTGGTGGTGAGGATCATCACCAGCATAAACATCGCCATGCCAAAGGAAAACGACATTGCAATAAACATCGGGGCCATAATGGCCGAGTCATAGGCTGTGCGCGCGACCAGCCAGCCAAATATGGAACCGGTGCCCGTGGTGAGCGCCAAGCGCCACACAAACGCCAAAAGACTGGCCATTTTAAGCGCGCGCGGGTCCACGCCCCGCGCCATCAACGTATAGAGATACACCGCCACAACGCCGATAAAACCGGTATAGAGCAGGATATTCCACGCAAAGATAGAGGTGAAGTTATAGGTATACATGGCCATAATCAGACGGTCTGGCCGGCCAAGATCAAGCACCAGCACCGCCAAGCCGCCCATAAGCAGCGATACAGCCAGCACATTGGCCAATCGCGCCACCGGTTTATAGGCCATTTTTCCAAAGACCGAGCCGATAGAAGACACATTCAGCGCCCCCGAAGCGGCCACGATCAGAAAAATCGCAAATACATGCGGCAGGCCCCAAACAACCTGGTTATTCATTCCGGTAGCGATATGGCCATAATGCTCGATATAAAGCACCGTCCCCCCCGCAGCGGCAACAAAAGCCGCGCAAAGCGCCATAACACCCCAAACCTTCGGGGTCGATCTTAGCTCGCGATATACAATCCGTTCCATGATGTCCTCCTAGATATTCTGGTAGCGCACACCGAGGCCAAGGCCCAGATCGGCGCGCAGCTCAACGCTGGCATAAGTGCTCACAGCAATGGCGATTTCTGACTCAGGATCATTTAAATCGCCAAACATCATCGCGTTATATCCGGTGGCTTTGCAGGCTTCCACGCAGGCGGTGGTGCCGTCGCCACGGTCAATTTTGTGCACACAAAGGTTGCAGCCTTCCACCGTGCCAATGCCACGCGGTGTTGTGGTCTTTTGGCCGGTCACTGGCTCATGCACAAACGAGCGCGCCTTAAACGGGCACGCCATCATGCAATAGCGGCAGCCAATACAGGTATGCCGGTTCACCAATACAATGCCATCTTCGCGCTTAAACGAAGCGCCGGTCGGGCATACATCAACACAAGGCGGCTCGTCGCAATGCTGGCACATAACCGGCAGCGAATTCTCGCGGCCGGTAGCCTTTTCCTTTAGCGTAACCTTGCGGATCCACTGCGGGTCTGTATCCAGCCCGTTATTTTCCCAACCGTGCTCATTTGAACAGGCCGAAACGCAGGCCGAGCAATCTTCGGGGCATTTGGCCGCATCTATAAGCAAGCCCCAGCGCGCGCCGGGCTTCATACCGTCGGCCGCGGCACTGCCACCAAAGGCCATCAGGGTCACGCCCGGCGCCAGAGTCGCTGTTGCCAGCGCAGCGCCTGATTTCAGGAAATCACGGCGCGAAACCTCGGCGCCTTTTTCTTTGGTCGGGATAATCATTGCGACACCCCTTCAAGATAGGCTTGCAGATCTGCCATCGGGTTTTCACTATAGGGAAGCAGCCGGGCCTGATCTGCCACATCCGGCACCGAAGTATGGCATTGGAAGCAATCAATTTGCACCGCCACATAATCATGGCAGACACGGCAAAAATACTGGTCGGACTCCGCTGTAAGCGGCGCCGCATCCGGCCCTTTCACCGCGTGGCAACTCACGCATCCCGCCAGTGAGGCATCCACATCGCGGATACCGTCAATAACGGTTTGATCCCGATCATGGCGCAACAAATCAGGGTGGTTCACCCGCCAATATTCGTTGCCCTCCGGGTGGGGCTCGCCAATGGCTTTGGGAATGTCAGGCAACACGCCCTCGGCATAGCTCGGCGAGACCAGAAGTGCTGCCATTATCAGCACAGATACCAGCAGCTGTTTCATATTATTCTCCGAGTCCCATTTTAATGTAACCCGTCGGGCATACGTCTGCACAAATATGGCAGCCGATACATTTGCTGTAATCGGTTTCTACATAGCGGCCAATTGTGCGATCACTTTTCTTCACACGAGATACAGCATCCTGCGGGCAATAGATCACGCAATTGTCGCATTCAAAGCACATGCCGCACGACATGCAGCGCTCGCCCTCTTTCTGGGCCTGCTCCTCAGAATACGCGATAATGCGCTCTTCAAAGTTGCCCAGCACGTTGTCGCCTTCGATGCGGACCTCGTCACGCACCTCGCGGGCCACGTAAGGGAAATGCCCCTTGTATAGCTCGTTGTGCTTTACGATTTGGCCGTTTGAGCGGTCTTCATAATTGTGAACCGCAAAAGCAGCCGAATCTGTTCCGCGCATTTCGCCGGGGTGCTCAAAAGGAGCCGGGTCATGGCCGCGCTGGTGTAGCTCTTCCAACAAGTTGAAGCTGTGGATGTCAATTTTCGGACGCTTGGCAATGTTGCCGTCGTCGAGGAAATCGGCAATGGTTTCAGCCGCAACGCGACCATGGCCAATGGCGGTGGTCAGCAAGTGAGGCGACAAAATATCACCGCCGGCAAAATGCTTGTCTTTGCCCTTCACCTTATAGCCGGGTTCCACATCGACAAATCCGCGTTCATTGGATACGCCTTCGATGCCCTCCCAATCGCCGGTTTGGCCAATGGCCGCGATGATAATGTCTGCTTCAATCACAAACTCTGTGCCTTCAACCGCTTCCGGCACATTGCCTTTCATCACACATTCGCACATCCGCAAACCGGTTGCGCGGCCTTTTTCGTCTTTCAAAACTTCCAGCGGCATGACCGAGCCTTTGATGTCCACGCCTTCGCGCTTTGCGTCTTCACGCTCATGCTCGGCGGCAGTCATTTGCTCGATCGGAAAAAGCGAGGTCAATGTGGCTTTCATGCCTTCGCGCGTGAGCACACCTGCCGCATCCTGCGCGGTAAAGTCGATCACGCTACCGTCCGAATGTTCGGTTTTGGCAACATTGGTGACATGGCCCAAACGGCGGGCAACGGAGGCAACGTCAATAGAGGTATCGCCGCCACCAACAACCACAACTTTTTGCGCGGTGCCAACAACCCAGCCTTTGTTAAAGGCATCAAGGAACTCGACGCCGTCGATGCAGTTTTCAGTGCCTTCCCAGCCCGGGATCGGCAGCGCGCGGCCTTTTTGTGCGCCAATCGCCCAGAAAATCGCGTCATATTCAGCTTCGAGCGCTTCGACCGATACATCAACCCCGATTTTGGTGTTCAGGCGCACGTCCACGCCCAGTTCGGTAATGCGGCCAATTTCGGTGTCGAGCATATCACGCGGAGTCCGATAGCCCGGAATCCCGTAGCGCATCATGCCACCAAGCTTGGCGTTGGCCTCAAATACCGTAACCTGATGGCCATCACGTCGCATAAAATATGCCGCCGAAAGCCCGGCCGGGCCGCCACCGATAACCGCGATTTTAAAGCCGGTGTCAGCCGCAACATCGGCCATCTTCACGCCATGCTCATTGGCCCAGTCACCCACATATTGCTCAACCGCGTTTATGCCGACATAGTCGTCAACCTCGTTACGGTTACAGCCAGCCTCACAAGGCGCCGGGCAAACACGGCCCATAGAGGCCGGAAACGGGTTTGCCTCGGTCATTTTATGGAAGGCATATTCTTGCCAGGCCTGGCCCTCAACCGGAGATTTATCCATGCCACGCGCAATGGCCAGCCAGCCGCGAATATCGTGGCCTGATGGGCAAGAGCCCGAACAAGGCGCGGTTTTATGCACATAGGTTGGGCACTTATAGCTGGTGTCTTGCTGGAATATTTTCTCTTCCAGATCCCAGTCGTCAGGGGTTTCGCCTTCGGTGAAGCGCCGGAAAGTGTGCTGGTGGTCATTCATGGTTTTATCCTCCACTGCGCCTATTCGGCGTCGTCTGTTGTGTTTTGCCCATCAAGGATGACGGCATTGGCGACCAATTGGTGAACGGACATAACCGAGTCCATTTCATAGCCATATTTTGGCATCACCTTGGAAAACTGGGTTTTACAAATGGCGCAGATTGCCGCCATTTTGTTTACGCCGTGATCTTGTGTCACTTGTTGTAGCGCGGTCATGCGGGGTTTCGCGCCTTTAATGCGCAAATCCATTAGATCGTCGGTCAGCAATCCCCCCCCGCCGCCGCAGCAGAAGGTATTTTCGCGGATCGTATCCCGTTCCATATCATAAAAATTGTTGCACACAGCCTTGATAACCGCGCGTGGCACATCAAATTGCCCGCCCTCATTGCGGCCCATGGCCGAGCCCCGCGCCACGTTGCAGCTATCGTGATAGGTCATCACAAACTCATCGTTGCGGGATTTATCAATCTTAAGCCGCCCGCTGTCGATCTCGTCGAGCGTGAATTCAAGGATGTGTTGCGGAATCGGATAGTTTTGATCAAGAAAATCAAATGGGCCGGCCAGCGTGTTGAGGAAGCTGTAGGCCACCCGCCATGCGTGGCCACACTCGCCAAAAATGATCCGCTTCACGCCCAGATCCTTGGCCGCCTGCCGGATGCGCCAGCTCACCTCACGCATATTTTCATAAGAGCCAATGAACATGCCAAAATTGGCCGCCTCGGAAGCGTAAGAACTGATCGTCCAGCTTACGCCCGCCGAATGGAACACCTTGGCATAGCCCAGCAAGCCGTCAATATGCGGCTCGGCAAAAAAATCAGCCGAGGGTGTGATGAGCAAAATATCCGCCCCTTGCACATCCAGCGGGATTTTTACTTCAAGGCTGGTTTCGTCTTCGAGGTCTTCCTCAAGGTCTTCTAACGTTGCCCGCAAGGCTTTCGGGTTGAGGCCCAAATTATTGCCGGTTTTTTTCAGCTTGGCGATGATCTCGTTGCAATACTTTTGCCCAACACCCACCGTATCGAGAATCTCCCGGGCTGCCATCGAAATCTCGGCGGTATCAATGCCGTAGGGACAGGCCACCGCGCAGCGGCGGCATTGCGAGCATTGGTGGTAATAGGTATACCACTCGTCCAGCACTTCTTTGGTGAGATCACGCGCGCCCACCAGCCACGGGAAGTATTTGCCCGCAAAGGTATAGTAGCGACGATAGACCGAGCGCAGCAGATCCTGCCGCGCCACCGG